>Ga0335080_10008924_pt1 | contig 10467 bp, 3 predicted proteins | sample Lox_Sample_34_FD_206720 | JGI IMG/M metagenome (GOLD analysis project Ga0335080, IMG submission 206720) | Soil microbial communities from Loxahatchee National Wildlife Refuge, Florida, United States - Lox_Sample_3.4 | ecosystem: Environmental > Terrestrial > Soil > Wetlands | place: USA: Florida... | reverse complement strand
TGGCGCCCAACGCGATTCGAATGCCAAACTCTGCGGTCCGCCGGGTCACCGCGTAGGCCATCACGCCGTAGAGTCCGGCCATGGCCAGCAGCAGCGCACTGAGCGCGAAGGCGCCCACCAAGGTCACGTTGAATCGCCGGGACTTCAATGAGTTTGAAAACACCTGGGCAAAGGTGGCGAAGTTCGGCGAAGCGTTGGGATCCAGGGTGTGCACAATTCTTCTTGCCGCAGAGATCACCACCGCCGGATCGGTCTCGGCGCGCACCACGGCGTTGAAGTGCCGCGTGGACTGCGGGCGCTGGCGATAATCCACATAGATGGTCGGGCGGGGTGGCATTTCCAGTCCATTGCCGCGTATGTCGCCTACCACGCCGACCACGGTAAGCGGGCGCAGGTCGCCATCCATGTTGCCGAACTCGATGGTTCGCCCCAGCGCGTCACCCGCGGGCCACTTCTCCTGTGCGAGCGATTGGCTGACGATCGCTACGTGCGGCGCGTCGAGAGTGTCGCCGGCATCGAACCAGCGCCCGCGCAGCAGGGGAATTCCAAGGGCGCGGAAATAGTGGTCGCTTGCGGAAGAGTAGTCAGCCTGGCCGGTGCGCGCGGAGTTGTGAAACCAGGCTTCAAGATCTTCCATCCGCCGCGGCACCTGCTCTCCCGGATTCATGAGCACGTAGGTGCCGTCGGAGAGCGGTTCCGTCAAGGGCAGGTCGCTGGTTCCTCCCACCTCTCGTACTCCAGGAATCGCACCGAGCTGCGCCATCAGGTCGTCAAGAAACTGGATGCGCCGGAGCTTGTCCGCGTCTTGCTCAACCGAGGGAAGCGCCAGGTCGGCGGTCACGATGTGGTCGGTGCGGAAGCCGGGATCGATCGCGAGCACCCGCAACAGGCTACGGCCGAGTAGAGCCGCACCCGCGAGAAGGACCAGCGTGATCGCCAGTTGTGCCGCCACGATAATGCGTCCCAGGCGTTGCGCACGCGGCGCGCCGGTCTGCGAGCGCCCATGTTCAGCCAGGGAATGCTGCACGCAACCTGACGTGGCCCGCAGTGCGCTAAAGAGTCCCAACCCAACCGCTACCGCGATGGAGATACCCAGAGCGAAGAGCAGCACCGGCAGGCTGACCGAAGTCTTCTCCAGCAATGGGTACTCAGGCGGGGCCATGCGCAGCAACCCGATCACGCCCCACTGTGCTGCCAGGACGCCGAGAGTTCCTCCAGCGAGCGAGAGCAACAGCGTCTCGGTCATGAACTGGCGTATCAGGCGGCCGCGTCCGGCGCCAATCGCGGCGCGAATGGTCAACTCTCTTTCCCTTGCTGTGGCTTGCGCCAGCAGCAGGTTCGCCACGTTGGCGCAGGCGATCAGCAGCAGGAACCCGACCGCTCCCAGCAGCACCAGCAAGGCCGGACGCACGCTGCGGCTGGTCGCATCCTGCAGGCGGGCGATCGAGACGTCGGTCATGTCCACGTCCTGCCCGTACTGCGATTTTATCCGCCGGGCGATCGCGCCCATTTCGGCCTGCGCTCCTGGGATATCAACGCCGTCGCGAAGGCGGCCGATCGCATGCCAGTTATGGGCGCTGCGGCTGGGCAGGCGTTCGTAGAGTTCGCGGGGCATCCAGATCTCGGAATCGTCAGGAAAGCGGAATCCGGCGGGCAATACCCCGATGACGGAAACCGCTTTGTTCTCGAGGTTGAGCTTCACCGCCGAAAGGTCGGTGGTACCGCCGAGATACTGCTGCCAGTATCCGTAACTCACCAATGCGGTGGACGCCGCGCCAAAGTGCTGATCCTCGGCCGCGAAGGCGCGGCCCAGCACCGGGCGGATACGCATCAGAGCGAAAAAATCACGGGAGACGGCGGCGGTCATGGTGCGTGTAGGTTCTGCCCCACCAGAAACCGACTCCTGCCACGTGCCGTATTCGGCCAGCCCCTGCAGCGAGTGGCTCTGCTCACGAACGTCCTCAAAATTTGGATCGGTAAAATTTACGGGATAACCCTGGGCGTTCAACTCCCAGAGCCGGACGATCTGGTTCGGCTGCTCATAAGGCAAGGGGCGCAGCAGCACCCCATACACCACGCTGAAGATGGCCGTGGTGGCGCCAATCCCCAAGGCCAGGGTGAGAATGGCTACAAAGGTGAAACCCGGATTTTTCCGCAACATCCGTATTGCGTAGTGGGCATCCTGGATCAGTGTTTCCATCATTTCCTCACTCGTAGCGCAACGCCACCATGGGATCCACCCGCGTGGCGCGCCGCGCGGGGATGTAGCATGCCGCCAGCGCAATCAGCGCCAGCAAAGCCGCAACTCCAGCGAAGGTGAGCGGATCTCCAGCGCTCACACCGAACAACTGGCTGGCCATCAGCCGGGTGAGGCCGAACGCTGCGCCCAGCCCAATCGCAATCCCGATGAGCACAAGCCGCGCGCCCTGCCCCAGCACCATCCGCAGCACGTCACCGGTCTGCGCGCCCAGCGCCATGCGGACTCCAATCTCGCGTACACGACGCCGCACCGAGTAGGAAAGTACGCTGTAGATACCGATGGAGGCCAGCAGCAGGGCCAGTGCGGCGAAGGCCACCAGCAACAGCATGTTCAGCCGCTGGGGAGAGAGCGACTCGGCTACGAAATCGTCCATGGTCATGACGTCGACGAGCGGAATTTCCGGATCTACCTGATGAACCGCGCTGGAAACGGAGGCCACCATGTCTTCAGGTTTGGCTGCTGTGCGTATTACCAGCGTCAACGGAAATGAGCGCCAACCCCCATAGGCAGGATTTGCAACCTGCGCCAACGGAAGGTAGAGGGTAGCGACCGGCTCCATGACCTGAAGGCCGTCCTGCTTCACGTCACCTACCACGCCGACAATTTCCCGCGTCCGGTCGGGAAAGAAAGTCATGGTCAGATGCTTGCCGATGGGATCTTCATTCGGCCAGAAACGCTTGGCCAGCGATTCGCTGATCACAATCGCGGCCGGCCGATCGGCGATATCGGCATCGTTTATGTCGCGTCCGCGCAAGAGCGGGATTCGCATGGCGCGGCTGTAACCCGGACTGACCGCGCGCACCGCTACCTCCGGCTGTTCGGCCATGGGAACTACGGGGCGGCCTTCAATCGCAATCGGCTGGTTCGAACCGTTTCCGCTCAGCGGCAAGTCGTCAATAGTGCCGGCGGATTCCACTCCCGGCAGCGCGCGAACCCGCTGCAGCACCTGATCGAAGAAATTTACCTCTCCCGCCGGCGTGGGGAACTTAGTTTCGGGAATTGAAACCGTCATGGTCAAAACATGGTGCGGATCCACGCCCGGACTCACGCTGCTAAGCGACCACAAGCTGCGGACCATCAGGCCTGCCCCGGCTAGCAGGATCAGAGAAAAGGCGATCTCGGAAACCACCAGGATGCTGCGCGTGCGCCCACCGCTGGCGTCCGCGTCGGTCCGGCCCAAGCCTTCTTTCAGAGCGTCGTTAATGTCGGTCTTGGTGAGCCGCAGCGCCGGCAGCAATCCCGCCACGATGCCGGTGAGCAGCGAAATAGCGAAGGTGAACCCCAGCACCCAGCCATCCAGCCCCACCTCGATGGATCGCGGCATCCGGTCCCCCAGGAACCTGAGGATCAGCAGCATCCCGAAGTGAGCGACTACAAGCCCAAGCAGGCCTCCAGCCATCGAGAGCAGCACGGTCTCGCTGAGAATCTGGGCAACGATCCTCCCCCGGCTGGCCCCCAGAGCGGTTCGAATAGCGACTTCCTTCCTGCGCGCGAGAGTCTTGGCCAGAACCAGGTTCGCCACGTTGGAGCAGGCGATCAGCAGGACAAATGCCACTGCGCCCAGCAGCACCAGCAGTGCCGGACGCAGATCGCCGACCATCTGCTCGCGCAGCGGGACCACTGCCGCGCCCCAGCCCTTGTCGTCCGCCGGGTACTGTTGCTCCAGCCCGTGCGATATAGTTTCCATCTCGGCCTGCGCCTGCTTCTGCTCCACTCCCGGCTTCAACCGCGCAATTACGCCGTAGTGGTGTTCGCCGCGTACGGCTCGCTCCTTGTCTGTCCACGCCAATGGCGCCCAGATCTGAGCGGTGGACGGGAACCGAAACTTCGCCGGCATCACGCCTAACACGGTATAGCTCTGCCCGTCGAGCGCGATCTCCTTGCCGGTAATCGCAGGGTCGCCGCCGAAATGACTCTGCCAGAATGCGTAGCTGAGCACGACGACATGACCACGGCCAGGCTGGTCTTCCTCGGGCAGGAACTCGCGCCCCAACTTCGGCTGCAGCCCGAGTACAGAGAAGAAGTCCGCTGACACCGCAGCCGCCTGCACCATCTCGGGCTGGCCCTTGCCGGTAAGATTGAAACTGGCAAAGCTGTAGATCGTCATCTTGTCGAAGACGTGGTTCTGCTTCTGCCAGTCCAGATAATTCGCCGCCGAAACCGGGAAGGTGGTCATCCCCGGAAAACTCTTGGGCGGCGGCACGTGCCACACTTGCATCAGCTTTCCGGGATCCGGGAAGGGCAGCGGCCGCAACAAAGCTGCGTTCACCACGCTGAAGATGGCGCTATTGGCGCCGATGCCCAGGGCAAGCACCAGCACCGCCACCACGGCAAATCCAGGGTTCTTCCGGATCGCCCGCAGGTTCACGCGAAGATGTTGCAGCAATGTATGCATCATTTCCTCACTCGTAGCGCAGAGCGACCATGGGATCCACTCGCGTCGCCCGCCGCGCCGGAATAAAGCAGGCGAACACCGCCGCCGACAGCAGCACGAGCGCCACCAGCGTGAAGGCACCGAGATCCACCGTGCCGACTCCATACAACACGCTTCGCATCGTCCGCCCCACCAGGCAGGCTCCGACCAAGCCGATAGCCAGGCCCATCAGCGCCAGCATCATTCCTTCCCTAAGCACCAGGCGGGCTACCTGCTCGCGCTGGGCGCCCAGTGCCATCCGCAGCCCGATTTCGTGCGTCCGCTGCGCCACCACGAAGGCCATCACGCCGTAGATCCCGACCGCCGCCAGCAATAACGCCACCCCGGCGAAGCCCCCGTACAGCACGCTGGTGAAGCGGTCGGAGGAGAGGTTTTCTACCGCGATCTGGTCCATGGTCCTGACGTCGGCCAGCGCCAGATCGGCATCCATCGAGTTCACTGCGGCGGCGATAGTGCGGCTCATCGCGGCAGGATCGCCGGTGGTACGCACAGCCATGTGCACTTGCGGCCAGGGACTCTGCGCGAACGGCACGTCGATCTCCGGGTGGTCATCATCCCGCGGGCCAAAACTCCGCACGTTGTGAAATACACCCACTACCTGCCATACCACGGTGTGTCCGACTCCCGCCACTCCCGGGATCAACTGGTCTATGGCGATACGCTGCCCGAGCGGATCCATTCCCTTCAGGTAGCGCCTAGCGAAACTCTCGTTCACCATGGCCACGCGGATTGAGCTCGCAGTGTCCTGGTCGGTAAATGTGCGCCCTGCGACCAGGCGGACTCCGAAGGTCTGGAAGTATCCGGGCGTAACTGACTGAAATGGAGAATCTGGCCTCGCGGAATACTCGACCGGGGGTTGGCCCACGATGGTGAATCCCATCCCATGGTCGGCGCCCAACAGCGGCGCACCCGTAGCGGCTTCCGCCTGAACGATCCCCGGCACCGCCCGCAACTTTTCCAGCAGATCGCGATAGAACGCGACAATCTTTTCCGGTTCCTTAAGCCGCCCCTCGGGAACCGGGAGATTGAAAGTCAAAATGTGATCGGTATCGACTCCGAGATCGCTCCTGGAAAGATTCCAGAAGCTGTGAATCGCCAGCCCGGCGCCCGCCAACAACGTCAGGGCCAGGGCGAACTCCATCACCACCAGCACCCGCCGCAAACGATGACGGCCCGCACCGGTTCCAGCGCGCCCGCCTTCCTTCAACGCCTCATTGGGATCCACTCCCGATGCCTGCCAGGCAGGAGCACAACCGAACAGGAGGGCGGCGAGCAAGGTCGCAACCGAAGTAAACAGCAGGACCGGCAGGCTCAGCGTCACCACGGCTTCCGACGGCAGCGTAAACGGCGGCATGATGGCCAGCAGCAACTTCACCAGCACAACGCTCAACCCGATGCCCGCCAAGCCTCCAAGCGTCGCCAGCGCCAAACTTTCCGTTAGCAACTGCGCGAACAGTTGCCGGCGGGTCGCGCCGAGAGAGGCTCGCATCGCAACTTCCTTGCGCCTCACCGTGCTCTTGGCCAGCAGCAAATTGGCGACATTCACACAGGCGATCAACAGCACGAAGCCTACCGCGCCCATCAGCAGCCAGAGCGTCGAGCGGGTTTGTTTCGGCAGGAAGTCGTTCTTCAGTTTTTCAACCGTCGCTCCCCAGGTCTTGTTCGTCTGCGGATGGTCCTGTGCTATGCGTCGCGCGACCACAGCCATGTCGGCGCCCGCCGTCGCCAGCGAAACGCCCGGCTTCAACCGCCCCATGACCAGCAGCCAATGGAAATTGTGGTTGATCTGTTCCGGCTTGAAGACCAGCGGCACCACCAGCTTGCTTGGCAGCCGGTCGGTAGGGCCCGCAGCAAGCACGCCGACGACCGTGTAAGGTTCGCCGTTCATCCGCAGCGGCCGGCCGATGATGTCGCGCTTTCCGCCCAGCCGCTCCCAAAGGCTGTGGGTGAGGATGACGACGCGGTCTTTGCCCGCCTGGCCTTCTTCGGGCAGGAAGTCGCGGCCCAGTTCGAAATTCACTCCCATCATTTTGTAGAAGCCGGGAGTGGTAACCTGCGCGTTGATCTGTTCGGGTTGGCCCGCCGTGGACAGGTTGAAGATGGTTCCGGTCCAGGCGTTCAGATCCTGAAAGGACGTGTTCTGCGCCTTCCACTCCAGGTAATCGCCGGCGGACACCACGTTCCGCCCATCCTGCGGCTTCGACCACACCATTACCAACTGGTCGGAATTCGGGTACGGCAGGGGCGCGAGCAGAGTGGCATAGAGGACGCTGTAAATAGCCGTAGTCGCGCCGATTCCCAGCGCCAGCGTGACGAGCGCGACGGCGGTGAAGCCCGGGCTCTTGCGCAGTTGCCGTAGTGCGTAGCGGATGTCATGCAGTATTCCGTTCATATCGTTCCTCACTCGTAGTGCAACGCCACCATGGGATCAACTTTCGCAGCGCGCCGCGCAGGAACGTACGCCGCCACCAGCGACACCGCCAGCAGAGCGAAGGCTGCCGCGGCGATCGTGAGCGGATCATTGGGCTTGACTCCAAACAGGAGCGCCCGAACCCAACGAGCGGCAGACAGTGAAAACAGAATTCCGGCAGAGGCGCCCAGTGCAATCCACACCGAAACCTGCAACACCATCATCCGAACTACGCTTCCGGGAGTGGCGCCCAAGGCCACGCGAATCGCGATCTCGGGCACCCGCTGGCTCACCAACAGGGACACCAGGCCATAAATGCCCGCAGCCGCCAGAAGCAGGCCTAACCCCGCAAACAACGTGAGTAGAGAGGCGCTGAATCGCGGCCGCGCCGCCAGCCGGTAAACCGTCTGCCCAAGGGTGGTGGACTCCACCGGCAAGGTTGAATCAATGCCGGCAACAGCCTCCCGCAACTCGTTGCCGACGGTTTGCGGATCCATCGCGCTTCTCGCCACAATGCTGACGTGCTGGGAGTTGGGATAGCGAAAGATCACATCGTCGGTTCCGTGCCGGCGAACCATGTAATATTCCGGACCTGCGCTGCCGCCGAGTCCCTGATTCTGGGTGTTGCCGGTCACTCCAATGACGGTGTAAGGCGGGGTCAACGCGGTTTCGTCGAGATGGAAACGGACGCTCTTTCTCAAAGACTCTTCGCCAGGAAACAGTTTTTGCGCCAGCGCCTGGTTGAGGATGATGGCGTTAGAGCCGGACCTGCGGTCTCCCTCTGCGAAGGGGCGACCGCGTAGCAGAGAAATTCCCAGCGTGGAGAAATAATCAGGTGTCACTGCCCTCCAACCCACCACCCCGCCGATGCCTTGCTCCGGTGTGAGAGGCGGACGTCCCTCCGCCACGATGGCGACAAACGGCATGGTGCGCGCCGGCTCGTTGGGGGGAAGCGAATCGCTGAGCGCCACCGATGCCATCCCGGGCAGCTGTTTCAGCCTGCCCTCCAGTTCATCGAAGAACGCCAGCCGCTGCGCCGCTTGCGGATATTTCTGCTGGCCGAGCGTCAGCTCTGCAGTCACCACATTCTGCGTGTTCATCCCCAGCGGCTGGGTCTGCAAATTGCGCAAACTGCGCAGGAACAACAATGCTCCCGCTAGCAGGATCACGGTCATCCACACCTGCCCGGCGATGAGAACCTGCCGCAGTCGTGCCCGCCGCACACCTGTTGCGGTTGTGGCAGCCAGAGATTCCATCGCCGGTTTCTCCAATGCCGGCAGGGTCCCGACTGCCAACGCCGCACCGATGGAAAAGGCCACGCCCACCAGCAGAGCTCTCCCGTTCACACTTGCGTCGAGCAATCGCGGAATCCCCAGTGGAGCAAGAGCGATAAGCCCACGAACGATCGCATACGCAAGCCCGCAACCAGCCAGCCCTCCCAGCAGCCCAAGCAGGATGCTCTCGGTAAGCCGCTGACGGAACAAGCGCGCGCGGCCAGCACCGAGCGCAGACCTCACCGCAAGTTCATGCCGCCGTCCCGTGCTGTGGGCAAAAACCAGATTGGCCACGTTGGCGCACGCAATCAGCAAGACCGCCAGCGCCGAAAACAACAGCAGCCAAGCCGAAACGCGCGAGTCGTGCACTTGCAGGTCGCGAATGGAGTGCACCTGCAGCCGCAAGACTTTCCGGAACGGCGGAGGCGCCGATTCCACGAAGCCCTGAAACAGGGGTTGCAGTTGTGCAGTTACCGCCTCAATGCGCAAGCCGGGCTTCATCCGCCCATATACCCGCACCACCGGCCCCATCTCGTGGCGCTGCTCCAACGATTCATCCAGGGCCTGCGGCACCACCAGTCCGACATGCGCCAGAGTGGGAAATTCGAAATCGCGCGGCAACACCCCGACAATCCGCGCCGCCCGGCCGTCGAGAGGGATGGTGGCGCCAACAATCCGGGGATCGCCGCCGAACCGGCTCTGCCAGAGCCCGTAGGACAGCAACACCACCTTCGGCGCATCCGGCCGGTCTTCTTCGGCGGTGAAGTTGCGCCCTAATACCGGCTGCACACCGAATGTGGGCAGAAATGTGGACTCCACCGCCGCGCAGGTCACGCGCGCCGGGCGGTCGTCGGTAAGATCGCAATCGTTCACCCCGGTGGAGGAGGTAAATCCGGAAAAGGACGTCTGTTGCCGTCTCCATCCGAAATAAGCTCCGGCAAACAGAAATTCGCCATCGATGATCGGAGCCATCACCCCCACCGAAACCAGCTCTTCTGCGTGGGGGTAAGGCAGACTGCGGAACAACGCCCCATCCACCAGGCTGAACATCGCGGTGGTGGCCCCAATTCCCAGCGCGAGGGTCAACACCGTTATCACCGCAAACCCCGGCGCCCTGCACAACTGACGCAAGCCGTAGCGAACATCCTGAAGGATTCCGGTCATTCGAGTCTCCTACTCATAACGCAGCGCCACCATCGGATCCACCTGGGCTGCCCGGCGTGCGGGAAGATAACAAGCCACGAGCCCGACCATTATGAGGAGAAGCACGGCGGCAATAGAGGTGAACGGATCGTTCGGCTGAATCCCGTAGAGCATTGATTGCAGGTAGCGGCTTACTCCCAGTCCCGCAGCAGCGCCAAGAGCAACACCCACCAGCACAAGCGCGATTCCTTGTCCGATCACCAAGCGGAGCACATCTCGCGGATGCGCTCCCAGCGCCGACCGGATCCCAATTTCCCGGGTCCGCCGTGAAACTTCGTAGGACAGCAGCCCGTAGAGTCCAATGCATACGAGAACCAGTGCGAGCCCAGCGAAAAGGCCGGAGAGACGCGCGACCAACCGTTCGTTGAATAGCAACCGATCCACTACTTCTGACTGTGTCCTGATATCGATAAGCGGAAGGTTGCTGTCCAAGCCGCCGACGGTCTGCCGCACGGCGGAAATAAGGGAGGACGGGTTCGACGCGGTGCGCAATTCGAAGAAGACTCCGCGTCCCTCGGCCAGCATGTAGGCAATCGGCTTTACAGCCTTCCGCAGTTCGTCGTACTTCGTATCGGCCACCACGCCGACGATTTCGTTTTCGACATTCTTGCTGCCTTCGCTTCTCCCGAGGTGCAATCCGACAGGATTGCGGCCCGCGAGGAACTGTCTCACGAAGGCCTGGTTTACGATCACAACAGATGGTGACGAGCCCAAGTCAGACGGAGCGAACGTGCGACCCGCCAACAGTGGAGTTCGCATGGTTTCGAAAAACCCCGGCCCAACCGCCAGCATTTGGGTCTCGACAGGAGACTTGTCGTCCTTTCCCTCAACGTGAACGTCTCCCGTCCATAGGCCGCCATTGAGCAGTGCGTCAGAGGAATAGCTG
>Ga0335080_10008923_pt1 | contig 10467 bp, 8 predicted proteins | sample Lox_Sample_34_FD_206720 | JGI IMG/M metagenome (GOLD analysis project Ga0335080, IMG submission 206720) | Soil microbial communities from Loxahatchee National Wildlife Refuge, Florida, United States - Lox_Sample_3.4 | ecosystem: Environmental > Terrestrial > Soil > Wetlands | place: USA: Florida... | reverse complement strand
GCCGGCGCGCCACCGCTCGAGGACGCGCTCGATCGCATGCTCGAGCTCCTCGCGGGCCGCGTCCCGGTGTTTCACACCGCCGCGGTCGAGAAGGCGTTTCTGACACGGCAGTTCGGGCGCCGCCGCGTGCGGCTGCCGGAGGCCGCGGACACCGAGGTGCTCGGGCGGGAGTGGCTGCGCCACCGCGACGGCACCGCGCCCGAGGGGATCTCGCTCGGCCGGCTCGCGGCCGTGCTCGGCCAGCCGGCGGAGACCCCTCATCACGCGCTCGGCGACGCGCTGACGACCGCGAAGGCGTTCATCGCACTGGCGAGCCTGCTCGACACGGTGGCCCCGCAAACCGTCGGGTCGCTCGTGGGCGCGAGCCGGGCGGCGCCGGTAGTGCGGCGCTTCGGCGCGGGATGATGTCGTGACCGTGATCTTCTACGAACCCTCGAGGCGCGACCGGTCGGTGCTGCCGCACGACCCGTTCAAGTCGCTGGTCGCGCCGCGCCCGATCGGCTGGATCTCCACTACCGACGCCGACGGGCGCGTGAACCTGGCGCCCTACAGCTTCTTCAACGCCGTCGGCGAGGGACCACACATGCTCGCCTTCTCGAGCCACGGCGCCAAGGACTCCTCCACATTCGCCGGCGAGCTCCGCGAGTTCGTCTGGAACTTGGTCACGTGGGACCTGCGCGAGCAGATGAATGAGACCTCGGCGCCGCTGCCGCGGGGCGCGTCCGAGTTTGCGCGGGCGGGACTCGAGATGGCGCCGTCACGGTTGGTGGCGCCGCCTCGCGTCGCGGCCAGTCCGTGTGCGATGGAGTGCAAGGTCGTCCACCATCTCGAGCTGCGGGATCTCGAGGGGAACACGTTCGACCAGCACCTGGTGATCGGCCAGGTTGTCGGCATCCACCTGGATGAGCGCGCGATCGCCGGCGACGGGATCGACACCGCAGGGCTGCGCCCGATCGCGCGGTGTGGCGGGCCGGCGGACTACACCGTGGTTGAGCGGATCTTCCGGATGACCCGCCCGACGTCGTAACCCGGCGCCGGCGACTCGCCTCGTAACAGCTTAGGCTTGGGGCGTGATCATCAGCGAGTCGTTCGTGGTCATGGACTGGACCGATGACGGGACGCAACCCGGCCGGCCGATCGCCGGCCTTCACCTGCACCGCTCCGACGACGAAGCCTGGATCGTGCTGAGCGGCTCCCTGGGCTTTCAGATCGACGACAAGCAACGCGAAGTCCACGCCGGCGAGTCGATCCTCGTCCACCGCGGTACACGCCACTCGTTCTGGAACGCCGGCTCGGAGCCGGCGCGCTACCTGCTCGTGATGACGCCGCGTATCCACTCGCTGGTCGAAACGCTCCATCGGGCCGAGCGGAACGACTGGGAACAGATCTTCGAAGAGCACGACTCCGAGCTTCTCTAGGTGGTCCCGTAGATGACGCACTTCGGGCCGCCAGACGCCACGGTCGCGCCGCGCTACACCGGCGTGCGCACGTTCGCGCGACTCCCGCACGTCGCGTTGCCCCGCGATGACGTCGACGCCGCGGTGATCGGGGTCCCGTTCGACACCGCGACCAGCTTTCGGAGTGGCGCCCGCTTTGGACCCGAGGCGATCCGGTCGGCCTCGATGCTGCTCCGTCCGTATCACCCGGTGCTCGGGGTCGACGTGTTCGCGACGCTGTCGCTTGTCGACGGCGGCGATCTGCGGGTCACGCCCGGCAATGCACTGAAGACCACCGAACAGATCGACCTGGGCCTCCGTCCACTGCTCGAGGCCGGGATCGTGCCGCTTGTCCTCGGCGGCGACCACTCGATTGTGCTCGGCGAGCTCCGCGCCCAGCACGCGGTCCACGGCCCGGTGGCGCTGGTGCTGCTCGACGCCCACGCCGACACCTGGGACCAGTACTACGGCGAGCGTTACTTCCATGGCACCCCGTTCCGCCGCGCCGTCGAGGAAGGATTGGTCGACCCCGCGCGCTCGGTGATGGCCGGCATGCGTGGCCCGCTGTACGGGCCGGAGGACATGGAGGTGCCGCGCGAGCTCGGGTTCGAGGTCATCGACGGCTCCGATCTGATGGCGATGACCCCGGACGAGTACGGCGACCGGGTCCGCGCACGCGTCGGAGACGGACCGACCTATCTGTCGTTCGACATCGATGTGCTCGATCCGGCGTCGGCGCCCGGCACCGGCACGCCCGAAGTGGCCGGCCTTCAGCCCCGCGACGCGCTGGCATTCCTGCGCGCGCTCGCCGGCATGTCGTTCACCGGGTTTGACGTGGTCGAGGTCTCGCCACCGTACGACAGCCCTGGTCAGATCACGGCGCTGAACGCGGCGGCGATCGCGTACGACCTGCTCGCGTTGCTGGCGGTGGCGCGCGGTCGCCAATTAGAGGACCGATCCTGACCTAAAACGGGGATACGGTCGCAGCCACCATCAGCGGACTAAAAGGAGCGTCAATGCCCGAGCTAGACCGTTACATCCCCGGCGTGCCGTGCTGGATCGACACGAGCCACCCGGAGCCGGAAGCCGCGGCCGCGTTCTATCGCGACTTGTTCGGCTGGGAGATCGAGGACATGATGCCGCCGGACGCGGAGGGCAGCTACTTCATGGCCCGTATCCGAGGCGGCAACGTCGCCGCGATCGGCTCGGTCGCCGAGGGTGCGCCGCCGATCGCGACATGGAACACCTATATCTGGGTCGACAGCGCGGATGAGACCGCCGCCAAGGTGACGGACGCCGGCGGCCAGGTCCTCGTCGAGCCGATGGACGTCTTCGAGGCGGGCCGCATGGCGGTGCTCAGCGATCCCGAGGGAGCCGTATTCGCGGTCTGGCAGCCGCAGCGACATCGGGGCGCAGACGTCGTCAACGAGGCCGGGACGCTCAACTTCAACAACCTGAACACTCGCGACGCGGCGAGCGCGAAGTCGTTCTACGCCGACGTCTTCGGTTGGGGAACGATGCCCATGGGCGGCGGCGCCGAGGCGTGGACGCTGCCGGGATACGGCGACCACCTCGAGCTGCTGAACCCCGGAACGCGCGAGCGCATGGGGGCGATGGGCGCGCCGGGCGGTTTCATCGACGTCGTCGCAACGATCACGCCGCTACCGGACGGTCACGAGGACGTCCCGGCGCACTGGGGGGTGACATTCGCCACCGACAACGCCGACGCGACCGCGGAGAAGGCGTTCGCGCTTGGCGGAAAGATCCTGGCGCCACCGTTCGACGCTCCGTGGGTCCGGATGACGATCATCGCCGACCCGCAGGGGGCGACGTTCATCGCGAGCCAGTTCGCTCCCGAGAACCGAGAGGTGCCCGCTCCCGGGAGCGCATCGGTGAGCGCGTCCGCTTAGAGCCTGCCGCGGTCAGAGAGTCGTCTAGCTCCGCTCGTACGACTCACGCAACGGGGGGATCAGGCCGACCCAGGCGGTGATGTCTGGGGAGTCCGCGCCTGTCAGCCGCGCCCGGCGAGGCCGGTTGGCCGTGGCATGCCGTGGTCGGCCGGCCGCCCTCGCCCTGCTTGCGCTGCTGAGCGTCTGGGCCGTCACATACGAGCTCGCCTTCACCGTGTTCCCGGGGCTGCTGAACGCGATCCCATTTCGCGGGATCGCGCCCGACGTCGTGTTTCTGATCGCGGCTGGGCTACTGATCTGGCGGGGCCTCCGGGGCGAGCGCGGCTGGGTACTCATCGGGATCGGCGGGATGTGCTGGGCCGCGGGCGACATCTACTGGACGCTGGTGCTCGGGAACCTCGCGAACCCCCCGGTGCCGTCCCTGGCCGATGCCGGCTACCTGTCGTTCGTCCCGTTCGCGTTTGTGGGGATCCTGTCGCTGATGCGGCAGCGGATGTCCGCCGCGCCGAAGGCGCTCGTGGCCGACTCGGCCGCCGCTACGCTCGCGGTCGGCGCGCTCGGTGCGGCGCTCGTGGTCCAGCCGGTCGTCGCCCACGCCGACGGCGGCAGCCTCGCGGTGGCCACCAACCTCGCCTACCCGATCTTCGACCTGCTGCTGCTCGGCCTGATCGTGGGTGCGACCGCGCTCGGCAACTGGCGCCTGAACCGAACCTGGGTCCTGCTGGCCGCGTCGGTGCTCGCGTTCTGGGTCGCCGACAGCGTGTACGTCGTCACCGACGCCAACGGCACCTACACGCTCAACGACTGGTACAACGCCCTTTGGTACTGGTCGCCTGTCCTCGCCGCGCTGGCGGCATGGCTGCCAGGCCGCGCCTCAGTATCCGCGCTCGGCCGAGTCAGCGCCCGCGGGATCGTGATGCCGGTGGCGTTCGCGTCGGTCGCGATCGCCATCCTGGTGTGGTCCAGCTTCGATCCCGTCGGAGCGATCGCGATCGTCTTGGCGGCAGCCTCGCTGGCGGTGATCATGGGCCGTCTCGTGCTGACGTGGCGCGACAACGCACGCCTGCTCCAGGCGAGCCGGGACGAGGCAATCACCGACGCGTTGACCGGCCTCGGGAATCGGCGCTCGCTGCTCGCCGACCTGGAACGGCGGCTGTCAATCGCGCGAGACGACCGTCCCTTCACGCTCGTGCTTTTCGATCTCGACGGCTTCAAGCAGTACAACGACAACTTTGGGCATCCAGCGGGAGACGCCCTGCTCCGCCGCCTAGGGCGGAAGCTCGAGGCACAGGTCGGCGCGGGCGGGAAGGTGTACCGGATCGGCGGCGACGAGTTCTGCACGCTGATCGATGCGCCGCAAGATAGCGTCGGCTACCAGGTCGAAATGGCGGCCGGCGCGCTGTTCGAGCAGGGCGAGGGCTTCACGATCGGCTGCTCGCATGGCTCGGTAGCCGTGCCCACCGAAGCGCAGAGCGCGAGCACCGCGCTCACGATCGCCGACCAGCGCATGTACGCCCAGAAGCGCATCGGCCGTGTCTCAGCGGCCCGGCAGTCGAAGGACGTCCTGCTGAGTGCGCTAGGCGAGCGCAGTTCCGATCTCGGCGCCCACGGGCTCGATGTCGCCGCGATGGCCGGCGCCGTGGCCACGGCCTTCTCGCTGCCGCTCGAGGACATCGAGGCGATCCGGCAGGCCGCGGAGCTCCACGACGTCGGCAAGGTGGCGATCCCGGATGCGATCCTCGACAAACCGGCCGCGCTCGACGGCAACGAGTGGGCCCTGATGCGCCGCCACACGCTGATCGGCGAGAAGATCCTCGCGGCCGCGCCCGACCTTGCGCGCGTTGCCCGGCTGGTCCGCTCGAGCCACGAGAACTACGACGGGTCGGGCTATCCCGACGGGCTCTCGCGCCGGGAGATCCCCCTCGGCTCGCGCATCATCGCGGTATGCGACGCGTTTGACGCGATGACAACCAACCGGCCGTACCGCCGGGCGGTGAGCGAGGCCGCCGCCGTTCAGGAGCTGCGCCGCTGTGCCGGCAGCCAGTTCGACCCTGCCGTCGTCGAGCACTTCTGTGCCGCGCTCGCGAGCGGTGGCGCCGGGACGCTGCGGCGCGTCGCGTGAACTGAGAAGCTCAGAACAGCTGCAGGTAGCGGTCGAGCTCCCACTGGGTTATCTGCTCGTGCGCGGCCTGCCACTCGCGCCGCTTGACCTTCGCGAAATAGTCGACGTAATCGCCGTCGCGGGTCTTGCCGAACGCCGCCCGGAGCACGTCGTTCTTCTCGAGCTCGCGGACCGCGTCGAGCAGGTTCGCCGGGAGTAGCTCGATCCCGGCGGCCGTCCGTTCGTCGGGGTGCATCTCGTACAGGTTGGCCGAGTTCGGCTCGCCGGCGTCGAGGCTGCGCTCGATCCCGTCGAGCCCGGCCGCGAGCATTGCGGTCGCGGCCAGGTAGGGGTTGCACGAGCCGTCGACTGTCCGGTCCTCGATCCGCCCGGCGTCCGGGATGCGGAGCATCTGCGTGCGGTTGTTGTACCCGTAGCTGACGTACGCCGGCGCCCACGTGGCGCCACTCGTGGGCGCGCCCACCACCAGCCGCTTGTAGGAGTTCACGGTCGGTGCGGTGACCGCAATGTACGCCTTGGCGTTGGCCTTCAGGCCGCCGATGAACTGGTAGGCGAGCTCCGACAGGCCGAGGCCGCGAGGATCGTCGGCGACGTCGCGCTCGAACAGGTTCTCGCCGCCCGACCACAGGCTGACGTGGAAGTGGCAGCCGTTGCCGGTCAGGTTCGCGAACGGTTTGGGCATGAACGTCGCGATCAGCCCGCGCTGCTGCGCCAGCGACTCGACCATGTAGCGGTAGAACACAGCCCGGTCGCACGTCGTCAGCGCGTCGGCGAACTGGAAGTTCTGCTCGAACTGGCCATTGGCGTCCTCGTGATCGGTGGCGTAGTTGTCCCAGCCAAGCCCGGTCACGGCCTTCGAGACCTCGGAGACGAAGTCGAGGTTCCGCGTCAGCGCGCGCATGTCGTAGCAGGGCAGATCGAGCGTGTCGAGCTGGTCGGCGACCTCGATCGTGCCGTCGTCGCGACGGCGCACGAGGAAGTACTCGAGCTCGGCGCCCATCTTCAGCTCGAATCCGAGCGCCTTCGCGCGCTCGAGCTGGTTGCGCAGGATCGTCCGCGGGCAGAACGGCCACGCCTCGCCCTCGACGGTCACGTTGCACGCGAACCGCGCCACGTTCGGCTGCCAGGGCAGGATCGTGAGCGTCGTCGGATCCGGCATCGCGATCATGTCCGGGTCGTGTGGACCCTGGCCGATGTCGCCGGCCGCGAACCCGGCGAATCCCGCTCCGTCGGCGAGCAGGTCGTCTATGTGGTGCGCCGGGACGAGCTTGGCGCTCGGTTTGCCATGCATGTCGACGAACTGAGCGAACAGAAACTCGATGTGCCGCTCCTTGATGATGCGCCGGACGTCGTCCTCGTCGCTGATCTCCGGGACGCCGTCTTCACGATGCTCAGTTGTGATAGCCATGTGCGAGGTATATCCGTCTGACCCGGGTTCCGGCAATGGCTGTTGCTACTGGGTATCGCGGGCTAGGATGTGCGCTTCGCACATAGCGAGACACGCGCATAGGGAGGCTTTCTCTGACGGCGACCTCTGAGGCCGGTGGGCTTCGCGAAGAGAACCGGACTCTTTACCGGGTCATCAACCTCGTCGGCTCCTCGATCGAGCTCGGCCCCATGTTGCAAGGGATCGTCGACCTCGCGACCGAGGCGACCGAGTGCCACGCGTGCTTCATCTACCTGCTCGAGGACGGCGTGCTGACGATCCGGGCGGCGTCGCCCGTCTATGCCGACGCGGTGGGCGTCGTCCAGATGCGCCTCGACGAGGGTCTGACCGGGTGGGTGGCCCGGCACCGCCAGCCCGAGTTCATCCGCGAAGGCGCCATGGCGGACCCGCGCACGAAGTTCTTCCCGATCCTCGACGAGGAGCGGTTCCAATCGATGGTCGCGGTCCCGATCGTCTCGCGCGCGGGGGAGACGATCGGCGTGATCGTGCTCCACACGGAGGCTCCGCGCGAGTTCACCGAGGACACGCTCAAGCTCCTCGTCCACATCGCCTCGCTCGTCTCGGGCGCGATCGAGAACGCCCAGCTGTACGACCAGCAGGGCCGCCGCGTCGATGCTCTCACGAGCTTGTCGGCGCTCGCCCAGGAGGTCGCCACCGCGGGCGATGCCGGCGACATCGGCCGCGCGGTCACGCGCGGGATGCGACGCCTGCTCGGCGCCGAGGTCTGTCAGCTCTACCGCCTCGACGGCACCGGCACCACGCTGCACCTGCTGTCCTCCGCGCCCGAGACCACCGCCGAGCCCGAGGCCCTGTCGGCGACGGCTCTGCTGCTGGCGGCGGTCGACGGCAGCGCATCGCGGCCGCCGGCGCGAACGCTGTGGCCCGCCCTCGACGTCGCCGATCTGCTCGTGACCCCGCTGATCTCGGGAGGCGAGCGGCTTGGCCTGCTCTGCGCCGGCGCGCCGCCGCGGCGCCCGTTCACCGGCGAGGACACCGAGATGGCACGGGCGATCGCGCACCTCGCCGCTATCGCGATCAAGCGGGCCGAGCTGATCGAGGGGCTGACCAACACCAACATCGTCAAGGACCTGTTCGAAGCGCTCGCGGCTGGGGCCACCACGTTCGCCGCCGCCAAGGCCGCCGAGGTGCGTTGCGACCTGTCGAAGCCCTACCTGGTCCTGTGCGCGGAGCCGGCCGCCGCGGGTGAGCAAGGGTCGGGGGAGTGGCGGGCCGCCGCCGAGGTGCTCGGGCGCGACCTCGCGGAGCTCGTCCCCCGTACCGCGGTCGAATCCGGGCCCGGGCCGGTCCGGGCCGTGCTGTCGCTCGGCGTGCGTTCGCCGCAGCGGATCGAGGAGCTCGTGCGAGCCTGCCGGGAACTCGGCCGCCGCCGCGGGGCGGCGATCGGGCTGAGCGAGCTGCACGAGACCCCGGGCGACGCCGGGCGGGCCTACCGCCAGGCCCTCGACGCGACGATGATCGGGCGGGCGCTGCTTGGCGACGGGGGCGCGATCGGATACGCCGAGGTCGGCGCCTACCGGTATCTGGTGCACATCGCCGCCGAGAACGCGCCGCACGACCGGATGCGGGCCGCCGTCGACCGCCTGATCGAATACGACGCCAAGCGACGCACGTCGCTGCTCGACACCCTCGAGCGGTATCTGGCCGAGCGCCGGAGCGTGATCGAGAGCGCTCGCGAGCTGTTCATCCACCCGAACACGCTGCGTCAGCGGCTCGGGCGGATCGAGGAGCTCACCGGCCTCAAGCTCGACGAGGACGACCTGCTGTCGCTGGAGCTCGCGATCAAGCTGGCGCGGCTGCACGGCCGGCCGGCGGCCGCGCGGGGGATTTAGGGCCGCCTGCGGCGGCGTCCGTGGGGCCGTTACGCCGGGCGTCCGTGCCCGGCGTCGGGGATCGCGACCACGCCCGCGCGGCATGGAGGCCGCGCGGAACCGGCCCCAGGGACGTCGAGCTTGCGGAATCCGGCCGCGTGCGCACCCGAGTCCCGACCCCGCGTGAGGCCGGATTCCGAAGCGAGACCCTTAAGACTCTTCGAACACCAGGAACACCGGGATCTTCTTCGCCTTGCGGCGGACCCGCTGGGGCTCCTGGGACCAGATGAAGTCGCCGGTCACGCGGTTCCGGTCCGGGTCGGCGCCCATCACGATCGCGTCGCACCCCGCGAACTGCGCCTCCTGGATGATGCGCTTGGTCGTCTTACGGGTGCCGACCACGTGCCCGTCGGCGTCGATGCCCTTGCGCTCGAGACGCTTGACCGCCCTGTCCACGATGTCGCGCTGTTCCTTCCACTCGGCCTTGGTTGGGAGCAGCCCCGGCATCTGCAGCCCGAACGAAACGCCGTGTATGCGCGCGATCGAGAACACGCGGACGCTGGCGTCCGAGGGCTTGACGAGCTCGATCACGCGTGCGATCGCGGCGTTCGAGAACGGCCGACCCTCGGACGCGAGCAGAATCCGCTCGAACGGTCCGTCGGACGAGCTAATGGGCTGCGATCCCTTCAGCCCGGTCGTCACGCTCATGGGTCAGACGCGCCCGCGATCGGCGCAGGCGTACCCGCCGCGACCATCTCCTCCGCCGGCGCCGGCCGTTTGTCCTCGACGCGCTTCCGATATGCATAGAACAGCAGGTAGGACAACAGGACGGCCCAGCCGATGAAGTAGTACGGCAGCGTTTTCCGTCCGGCCGCGTTGCACGTGCAGTTCGCGTAGACGGGGCCGCCGTAGAAGTAGATGATCGCGTACATGGCCGCGATCACGAGCGCGACGTACTTCATCCACTCCGGGAGCTTGAACGGCCGGCGCACGGTCGGCCGGTGCTTGCGGAGCAGGAAGTAGCCGATCAGCACCGGGATGAACGCCGCGAGATAGCCGACGTTCGAGAACGTGTAGATCTCGACCGCCCCGCCCATGAACACAACCGCGATCGAGCACGCGACGTTGAACCACATCGCGCGGTTCGGCACGCCGTGGCTGTTGACCCGCTGGAAGAAGCGCGGGAACTGGCCGTCCGTCGACATCTGGTGAAGCGATCGGGCCGTTCCCGTGATCGCGTTCAGCGCGGACAGGATCAGCGCGAGGATCAGCATGATCGCGATCAGCCATTCGAGGATGCTCGAGCCGGTGCCGGTGCCGAACACGGCGGCCGCGTAGTGGACGAAGATCGTCTTCGGGTCGACGAGCGCGGCGTTGCCGAGCGCGGGGAGGCCGAGCACGATGATGAACGCCACCGGGATCGCCGTGTAGATGAACAGGCCGTACAGGCCCTCGAGGTTCATCGCGATCTTGGCGTCGCGGTCGGGATTCTTGGTCTCGCCGATGTAGCACGCCGCCGCCTCCATCGCGATCACGTTCCATGTCAACAGGAACGAGAACGCGATGTACAGCGTGAGCCAGCCGTGCCCGAACAGCGGGGTGAAGAAGCCGCTGCCGTTGACGTGGCGGAAGTGCCAGAGCCAGCTGAAGTCGACCGAGGACGGATTGAAGATCCAGGCGATCGCGAGGAACGTCAGCGGGATCATCGATAGCAGCGCGAGCG
>Ga0335080_10008922_pt1 | contig 10467 bp, 9 predicted proteins | sample Lox_Sample_34_FD_206720 | JGI IMG/M metagenome (GOLD analysis project Ga0335080, IMG submission 206720) | Soil microbial communities from Loxahatchee National Wildlife Refuge, Florida, United States - Lox_Sample_3.4 | ecosystem: Environmental > Terrestrial > Soil > Wetlands | place: USA: Florida... | reverse complement strand
TGGTGGCGGGTCCGATCGTGCGCGCGCGGCACCTGCTGCCCCAGCTCCACGGCGACCGCCCTTTCGACGCCGAGATCGCCAGCGCGGGCTTCGAGCAGGCGCTCTGGGGCTTCTTCAAGAAGATGGCGATCGCCGACTCACTGGCGCCGCTGGTCGACGCGCAGTTCGCCGCGCCGCAGCTGCACGACGGCATGTCGCTCCTGCTCGCGGTCTACTTCTACGCGGTGCAGATCTACTGTGACTTCTCGGGCTACACCGACATCGCGCTGGGGCTGGCCAAGATCCTCGGCTACGACCTGGGCGTGAACTTCGACCGGCCCTACTTCTCGACCAGCTTCTCGGAGTTCTGGCGCCGCTGGCACATCTCGCTGTCGAGCTGGCTGCGCGACTATCTCTACATCTCGCTGGGCGGGAATCGGCGTGGCAACGCCCGCACCTATCTCAACCTGATGCTGACGATGCTGATCGGCGGCCTGTGGCACGGCGCCAATTGGACGTTCGTGGCCTGGGGCGGACTGCACGGGCTGTATCTGGTGAGCGAGCGCGCACTGCGGCCCGCGCTCGGTCGGGGGCTGCGCGCGCTGCGCGTGCCGAACGGAGTGGTGAAGCTCTTCGCCGGCGTGCTCGTCTTCCACGCCGTGTGCTTCGCCTGGATCTTCTTCCGCGCGCAGAGCTTCCACACCGCCGCCGAGGTGATCCTGGGCATCGCCACGCGCACGCAGCTCTCGTTCGGCCAGGTCACGAACAAGTTCCTGGTCGCCAAGGCATTCGCGCTGATCGCGATCCTGTTCGCGGTCGAGACGCTCTCGTTCCAGACCGCCTGGGTCGGGCGCCTGCGCAGCCAGCCGGCGGCGCGGCTCGCGGCCGGCGCGCTCGTGGTCTGGGGGATCGCGCTCCTGGCCACGTTCTCGGGCGCGAACTTCATCTACTTCCAGTTCTGAGCCATGGTACGAAGCTTCCGCACCGCGCTGTTCCGGCTCGCCCTGCTGGCAATCTGCGTATGGCTGGGCGACCGCGCGCTGGGCGCGCTGTTCGACGCGCAGCTCACCAAGAGTCAGTTCCGCTTCTCGGTGGCGGCGCGCGGCGGCCTTCCGCCCATCCTCTTGGTGCTGGGTGACTCGCGCGGCGTCAACGGCCTGTACGCGCCCGAGCTCGAGAAGCGCACCGGCACGCGCGTCTTGAACCTGGCCTACAACGGCATGTCGACCTTGGTCGCCGAGGCGGTGCTCCGCGACTATCTCGGCCGCAACGACCAGCCGCGCGGGCTCGTGCTCGAGGTGACCAACGTGCAGGACAACCACCAGCTGCTCGACGGGCTGATGTGTTACTGGCGCTTCGGGCCGGCGCTCTCGGCGCTGGCCGACGAGCGCTCGCCGGTGAACCGCCGCGCCGCGCGCGCGTTCCACCTGTACGCCTACAACGGCGAGATCCCGATGCGCGCGCTCTTCTACGCCAGGCGCAGCGACCAGGACTGGATCAACCGCTACCGGATCTCGCCCGCCGTGATCGAGGAAGCGCGCGCCACGAGTGACTTCGAGTTCGGCACCCAGCCCGAGAACCTGGCCGCGCTGGGCCGGATCGTGGCGCTCGCGCGCGAGCGCGGGATCGCGCTGCGGCTGATCGTGGTGCCCTACCTGCCCGAGTACATGGCGCACGCAAGGCGCTGGGACGCCTGGCTCGACGCGGTGCGGGCGGCGGCGGGACCCGGCGCGCGCATCTGGGACTACTCGAGCTCGGATCGCGACGACTCGCACTTCGCGGACCGCCTGCACCTGAACGACGTGGGCGGCGTGCCGTTCGCGGCGCGGCTCGAGCAAGACGGCTTCCTGGCGTTTGACGCGCCCGAGCGCCGCGAGTAAATCCCCCGCATGGCATCCCAGCCCTCGAAGCGCGCCCAGGGCATCGCGCCGTTCCTGGCGATGGAGGTGATGGAGCGCGCGTTCGAGCTCGAGGCCGCGGGCGCGCGCGTGGTGCACCTGGAGATCGGCGAGCCCGAGTTTCCCGCGCCGCCGGCCGCGGTCGAGGCCGCGGCGCGCGCGCTGCGCGAGGAGCCCGCGCGCTACACCGACAGCCGCGGCATACCCGGCCTGCGCGCCGCGATCGCCGCCGAGCGCGCGACACGCAACGGTGTCGGCATCGACCCCGAGCGCGTGCTGGTCGCGAGCGGCACCTCGCCGGCGCTCCTGCTCGCCTTCACCTACCTGCTCGACCCCGGCGACGAGGTCGTGCTCGGGACGCCCCACTACGCCTGCTATCCAAACCTGATCCGCGCGGTGGGCGGCGTGCCGGTGCTGGTTCCGACCGCCGCCGAGGCCGGCTACCGGCTCGACCCGGCGCGCGTGCGCGAGCGACTCACTCCGCGCACGCGCGCGATCCTGGTCGCCTCGCCCGCGAATCCGACGGGGGCGATCCAGGAGCGGCGCGACCTCGAGGCGCTGCACGCGCTCGGGCTGCCGCTGGTGTCGGACGAGATCTACGACGGCCTGGTCTACGACGGCGCGCGAGTCACTTCGGCGCTCGAGCTCGGCGACAACGTGTTCGTGCTCGACGGCTTCTCCAAGCGCTACGCGATGACCGGCTTCCGGCTCGGCTACCTGATCGCGCCGCAGTCCGCGGCGCGCACGCTGCGCAGCCTGGCGCAGAACCTGTTCATCTCGGTCGCCAGCTTCGTGCAGCGCGCGGGCGTCGCCGCGCTGGCCGAGGGCGCGGCCACGATCGCCGAGCTGCAGAAGGCCTATGCCGCGCGCCGGCTCGTGCTGATGCGCGGCCTGGTCGCGCTCGGCTTCGAGGTGCCGGTGACTCCGCGCGGCGCCTTCTACGTGTTCGCGAACGCGCGCCGCTTCGGCTCGGACTCGCGCCGGCTGGCGAGCGACCTGCTCGAGCGCGCGCACGTGGCGGTGACTCCCGGGGTCGACTTCGGCGACGCCGGCGAGGGCTGGCTGCGCTTCTCGTGCACGGCCTCGGAGGCCGACCTCGACGAGGCGTTGACCCGGCTCGGCCGAGTGCTGCGCTAGCCCGCGATCAAGATCCGCTCGGCGACGAGCTCCGCCACGATGCTCTCGAGCTCGCCGGTCGTCAGTGACTCTGCGCGCGCCCAGGCCGCACGCTGAGCGGGCGTCAACGGCTCGCTCGCACGCGCGAGAAGTCTCGCGAGCGCGGCAGAGACGCGCTCGAGCTCCACGTGCGCGAGCCCGAAGGCCGGTGGCTCGGGCTCGCGGCGCAACAGGAGTGTCTCGCGCCCGGCGCCGAGCTCGCGCGAGCGCGGCACCGGGCGCCCCGCGTCCAGCGCCGCGCGCACGGTCTCGGCCGCGGCGAGCGTGCCTTCGGGCAGCTCGAGCAGCTCGGCCCAGGCTGCGAGCGCGACCTCGCCCGCCGCGAGCGGCGGCGCGGGCCGACGGACCCGGCGCGCGCGGGCGAGCGCGCTCTCGAGCTCGAGCAGCGGGCTCGGCTGAGTCGACTCGATGTGACTCGCCAGTGCCAGCGGCAGGCTCGAGTCGCGCGCGACCGCCTCGTGGAAAGCGGCCGAGCCCGTGAAGCTCTCCAGCAGCTGCTCGTCGCCCGCGGCCGCCAGCGTGAGCGCGAACTCCTGGCTCACGTTGCGCAGGAACTGGGCGCGGCGGCGGCCCGCGCAGTCGGCGGCGATCCCCACGGGATCGGCGCCGAGAACCAGCGCGAGCGCCGCGCCGTCGAGCCCGCTGCTGCCCACGGCCTCGGTCTCGCCCGCGGCGAGCGCCGCCGCGAAGCTCGGATCGAGCTGCATGCGGAACAGCGTGCGCTGCACGCGCCGGTGGTCGATCACGCGCGAGTCACGGCGGCCAGCTCGCGCGACAGCCGCTCGAAGCCCGGCAGCACGGCCGCCACCGGGTTGCGCTCGCACTCGAATACGAGCGCCCGCAGCCGCGGCGCGCGCGGCAGCACGTGCGCCAGGATCTGCCAGGTATCGGCCAGCGGCTCGGGGCCGTGCGCGTCGTCGACGAAGCGCCGGCCCGCGTGCTCGAACTCGCGCGCGCCGGCCACGTGAACCTCGATCACGCGCTCGAGCGGGTAGCCGTCGAGCCCGTCGAGCGGCGCGTGACCCGTGACCCGCTGGTAGATCGCCAGGTGCGCCACGTCCAGCAACAGGCCCGAGTCGGCGCCATCGGCCACGCGCGCGAAGTAGTCGAGCAGGTGCAAGTCGCCCAGATACACGTGCGCGGGTGGATTCTCGGGCAACAGCTCCATCCCGAGTGACTCGCGCGCGCGCCGCACGTTCTCGGCCATGGCGCGTGCCGAGTCGACGCACAGCACCGGCGGCGCGAGCACGCCGTGGCCGCGCTCGCGCGGCCCCAGGTGCCAGAGCCCGGCGTCGCCGCACACCCAGGCCGCGGCCAGCTCGCGCGCCAGCGCGCCGACCGCCGCCAGCCAGTCTGGCGAGAGACTCTCCGACTCCTCCAGGTTCCCGTCCAGGAAGTGATAGGTGGTCGGCCAGCCCTCGGCGCACCAGGCGCGCGCGGTGGCATCGAGCCCGCGCTCCAGGTCGACGCCGAGCTCGAGAAACTGCACCAGCTCCGGCCGCGCACGACGCAGCGCCAGCGGATCGAGACCGCCCTCGGCGGCGCCGAACTCGGTCGAGATGCCGAGCCCCAGCCGCGGCAGCGCGCGCGCGCGCGACTCGAACGGCGCGAGCGGATCGAAGGCCACGTCAGGCCGGCTCGAGCTCCACCGGAATGCGCGTGAAGCTGCGGAACACGAAGCTCCGGTGCAGCGGCAATGGCTCGGCGCTGGTGAGTCGGAAGCCGCGGGTGCGTCGCAGCAGCACGCGCAGCGCGATCTGCGCCTCGAGCCGCGCCAGGTTCGCGCCCAGGCAGTAGTGCGTGCCGAAGCCGAAGGCCAGGTGGCGGTTCTCCTTGCGCGCGCCGTCGAAGCGGTCGGGCTCGCGGAACACCGCCGGGTCGCGGTTCGCCGCGCCCAGCCACGAGATCACGATCTCACCCTTGGCGACCTTCTCGCCACACAATTCGGTGTCGGCGGCGGCGCAGCGGGGGTCGAGCTGCACCGGCGAACAGAAACGCAACACCTCTTCGATCGCCGAGGGAATGCGCTCGGGCTCGGCGCGCACCCGCGCCAGCTCGTCCGGGTGCTCGAGCAAGGTGAGCGCGGTGTTTCCGATCAGCGTGGTCGTGGTCTCGTTGCCCGCGACGAGCAGCAGGATCAGCATCTGCAACAGCTCGTCGAACGACAGCTTGCTGCCCTCGAGCTCGGCGGCGACCAGACCGGAGAGCAGGTCCTCTCTCGGCTCCTGACGGCGCAGCGCCACGAGTGTCTCGAAGTAGGCGCCGAGCTCGCTCACGACCTTGCGGTTGTGCTCGATCTGCTCCGCCGTCGGTGGACCGAGCAGACCCGAGCCCAGGTTCGAGACCAGCTCGTCCGACCAGTGCTTGAAGCGCGGGCCGTCTTCGGCGGGCACGCCGATGATCTCGGCGATCACGGTGACCGGAAGCGGGTAGGTCAACGCCTGGACCAGATCGACCCGCCGGCGCTGCAGCGCATCGTCCAGGAGTGACTCGGCGATCTCTTCCATGCGGGGCTCGAGCCGGCGCACGATCTTCGGGGTGAACGCCTGGTTCACGAGCCCGCGCAGCCGCTCGTGCTCGGGCGGATCGCTGCCGAGCATGTTCGGCGGAGGCACATCGTCGGGACCGAAACCCGGCGGCGGCGGAAACACGCTCGAGAAGACGGTCGGGTCGCGCAGCACTTCGATCACGTCGGCGTGGCGGAAGATCGACACCACGGGCAGCCCGGGATGTCGGTGGACACGCAGCTCGCGCCCGCGCGCATAGGTCGCGAAGGGATCGCGCCGCGTGGCTTCGTCGAACGGGTTGAACGCGAAGTCGCTCATCCCGCCATTCTACTAGCGCGGCTCCGCGCGCGTCTCGTGACCCGAGCTCGCCAGCCGCGCCACGATGTCGCGCAGGTGGTCGGCGCCGAGCGTCTCGATCACGAACTCGACCTCGACCTCGGACGACGGCGCGCGCGCGAAGGCGCGCTCGTGCAGCACCTGCACCACGTTCGCGCCGCTGTCGGCAATCACTCGCGAGATCGAGGCCAGCTCGCCCGGCACGTCGCGCATCCGCACCAACAGCCGCGCCAGCCGCGAGGTGCGCGCGAGCCCGCGCTCGATCACGTGCGAGAGCACGAGCATGTCGATGTTCCCGCCGCTGATGACGACGCCCACGCGCTTCCCGGCAAAAGGCTTCGGATGCGCGAGCAGCGCCGCCAGCGCCGCGCCACCGGCGCCTTCCGCGACCGTCTTCTCGACCTCGAGCAGGAGCAGGATCGCGGACTCGATCGCATCCTCTTCCACCAGCAGGATCTCGCGCACGTGTCTTCGCACGATCGGCAGCGCGAGTGACCCGGGTGACTTCACCGCGATGCCGTTGGCCAGGGTCGAGTTGCCGCAGCGGATCGGCACGCCGTCCAGCGCCTGCTTCATCGAAGGGAAGCGCGCCGCCTCGACGCCGTAGATCTCGATCTCGGGCGACAGCGCGCAGGCGGCGGTCGCGCAGCCGGCGATCAGTCCGCCGCCGCCGATCGGCACCACGAGCGCCTCGAGCTCGGGCACGTCCTCGAGCATCTCGAGCGCCACCGTGCCCTGCCCCGCGATCACGCGCGGATCGTCGTACGGGTGCACGAACACCAGCCCGCGCTCGCGCTGTATTTCGGCCGCGCGCGCCGCGGCATCCTCCACGCTGTCGCCGTGCAGCACCAGCTCGGCGCCGAGCGCGCGCGTCTGCTCGACCTTCACGGTGGGCGTGAAACGGGGCATCACGATGCAGGCACGGATCCCCAGCCGCTTCGCGTGCAGCGCCACGCCCTGTGCGTGATTGCCGGCCGACATGGCGATCACGCCGGCAATCCGTTCCTGCGCAGACAGTGAGCGCAACTTGTGGAGCGCGCCGCGTTCCTTGAACGAGGCGGTGAACTGCAAGTTCTCGAACTTCAGGTACAGCTCGCAGCCGGTGATCTCGGACAGCGTGCGCGAGCGCAGGCACGGCGTGCGCTCGATCGCGCCGCGCAGCACCTCGGCCGCGGCACGCACGTCGGCCAGTGAGATCTCCGCCATCGGGCTGCAGTGTATACTCGGGCCAAGGCGGGCAGATGTCGGGCAAGCTTCGCGCAGCGAGCCGAAGGCGAGCGAAGTCGGGTGGCGCGGCGTGGCCGCGCCGGGGTCCCGTAAGGTGAAGCTGGCGACGTTTACGCAGGCGGGCTCGACGCGCATCGGCGTCGTGCGCGGGGAAGAGCTGATCGACCTGGCCAGCGCCGCGCCCGAGCTGCCGCGTGACTTGCTCTCGTTCCTGGCGCTGGGTCCGCGCGCGCGCCAGCGCGCGGGCGAGGTCGCGGCGGCCGGCGCCGCGCGACTGCCGCTCCACGACGTGAAGCTCGAGTCGCCGATCCTGCGCCCGCCGAAATATCTCGCGGTCGGCTTGAACTATGCCGATCACGTGGCCGAGAGCGGCGCCGAGCTGCCGAAGGTTCCGACCATCTTCAACAAGCAGTCTACCTGCGTGGTGGGGCCTTACGACGAGGTGCACCTGCCGCGGGTCTCGAGCGCGCTCGACTACGAGGGCGAGCTGGCGTTCGTGATCGGCAAACGCTGCCGGCACGTGCCGCGGCGGCGCGCGCCGGAGGTGATCGCCGGGTATCTCGTGGCGAACGACGTGAGCGTGCGCGACTGGCAGCTGCGCGTGCCGACCTGGACGATGGGCAAGTCCTTCGACACACACGGGCCGCTGGGGCCCTGGCTCACCACCTCGGACGAGGTCGGCGACCCGCACGGCCTGGCCATCCGCACCCACGTCAACGGCGAGCTGCGCCAGAGCTCGAACACCAAGCAGCTGATCTTCGACTGCTACGCGCTGGTCGAGCACCTGTCGACCGCCTTCACGCTCGAGGTCGGCGACGTGGTCACGACGGGTACGCCGAGCGGTGTCGGCATGGCGCGCAAGCCGCCGGTCATGCTCAAGGCCGGAGACGTGGTGCGGGTCGAGATCGACGGGCTGGGCGAGCTGCGCAACGAGATCGTGCCCGAGCCCGAGGAGACGGCGCGCTTCTAGCGCGCGCGAGCCAGCGGAGGAAATCATGAAGTTCGGCATCGCCCTCTTCCCCACCGACTACTCGATCCAGCCCGTCGAGCTGGCGCAAGCCTGCGAGGCGCGCGGCTTCGAGTCACTCTGGTTCCCGGAGCACTCGCACATCCCGGCCTCGCGGCGCACGCCGTTCCCGGGCGGCGGCGAGCTGCCCAAGATGTACTACGACGTGTACGAGCCGTTCATCTCGCTGGGCGCAGCGGCCGCGGTCACGCGCACGCTGAAGCTCGCCACCGGCGTGTGTCTGGTGGTGCAGCGGGACCCGATCCAGACCGCCAAGGACGTGGCCACGCTCGACCGGGTGTCGAACGGCCGCTTCCTGTTCGGCGTGGGCGTGGGCTGGAACGCCGAGGAGATGGAGAACCACGGCACGAGCTACCGCACCCGGCTGTCGCTGATGGAGGAGCGGATCGCCGCCATGAAGGCGATCTGGACCCAACCGAAGGCCGAGTATCACGGCAAGCTCGTCCACTTCGACCCGATCATGACCTGGCCCAAGCCGGTGCAGAAGCCGCACCCGCCGGTGCTGCTGGGCGGAGGCTGGCCGGGAGGCGCGCGGCGCGCGATCGCCTACGGAAACGGCTGGATGCCGATCTACGTCCCGAAGCACCTGGCCAAGCGGCTGCCCGAGTTCTGGCGGGCGGCCAGCGACGCCGGCCGCGCGCGTGACTCACTCGAGCTCTCGATCTTCGCGGCGCCTTCGGACCAGAAGGAGCTCGAGATGCTGCGCGAGAACGGCGCGTCGCGGGCGGTGTTCATGGTGCCGCCCGATCCCGCCGAGAAGCTCTTGCCACGGCTCGACTCACTAGCGGAGCTGGCGCGCCGGCTGGCCTAGGAGCGACGGGGCGAGCTGGGCTAGTCCGCGCCAGCTAGCCGCGACTCACAGTGCCTCGAGCAGCTCCGCGCGCGTGCGCTCGTATTCTTCCTCGGTCAGGAGCCCGCGCCGGCGCAGCCGCTCCGCGCGCTCCAGGCTGCGCGACACGTCGGAGTGCGCGCGGGCGTCGGGATCGAGCGTGCCGCGCTCGAGCCGGTCGCGCACCGACTGCGCGAGCGCCCAGGTGGTGGCGCCCGAGAGCGCCGACTGCGCGACCGCGCCGCCGATCGTGCCCACGCCAGGCAGGATCTTGAGCGCGCTCGCCGCCACGCGCGGCAACAGCGCCCCCAGCAGGCCGACGCCGACCGCCCCTGCGGCATCGACGCCGATGCTCGCCCCGTACAGGCGCCCGAGCTTGCGCACGAGCGTGAGCTGGACCGCGGTCACGGCCACCAGGTCGACCAGCGGCAGGGGGATCGCCGCGGCCGCCGCCGCGCCTGCGACGTGGTTCTGGATCAGCTCTTCCGCGCGCTCCTGAGTCGTCATCGATCGTCCTCCCCGGTGGTCGTTCGGCCCTGCCTGGAGCAACCGATGTGCCGCGCGGACCGCCCGGAGGACGCCCCGGGCTGCCTCCGGCTGCAGTGAGCGGGCGACAGGCCGCAGGCCGACGGCGGCAACCCCCGCCCTGCCTGAGCTAGGCTGCCGGCCCGATGCCCGATCCGCGCCCGCTCGTCGCCAACGCCTCCGGGGAGATCGTCGATCTGCCCGGGCTGTGCGCGGCCGCGCGCGCGGGCGACGAGGTGTTTCCGCTCGACCCCGCCGACCTGGTGCCCCTGCCCGAGGCCAGCGAGCTCTTGTTCCTGCCCGCGCGCCGACCCTGGGTGTACGACGCTGGAGAGCGCCGCGCCGCCGGCGAGTCACTCGCGGTGGCGGCATTCCTGCCGCCCGGCTGGACCAGCCTGGCGGTCGCGGCCTACCAGCGCGAGGCCGAGGCGCCACTCCTGCCGCTCTACGCCTACACCGCGGCGTGTTGGCACCGCGGCCGGATCCAGGTGGCCGCGCGCCGGGTCGACGACGACCAGAAACACGACCCGGCGAGCTTCTCGCGCGCCGAGGTGCGCAGGCGCGTCCGCGAGTTCGAGAAGCGGCTGCCGGAGAACCGGCTGGTGCGCCACCACGGCGAGCGCTGCGCGCTGGAGTGGGGCTGCCCGAACGCCCAGAATCTGTTCCTGGGCCGCTTCGAGGCGCCGATCGCGCTGGCGCGCTCCTGCAACGCGGTCTGCGTGGGCTGTATCTCGGAGCAGATCGAGGGCGTGATTCCCTCGCCGCAGACCCGGATCGACTTCAAGCCAAGCCTGGACGAGATACTCGAGATCGCCGTGCCGCACCTCGAGCGCGCCCCGCGCGCGATGGTGAGCTTCGGCCAGGGCTGCGAGGGCGAGCCGCTGCTCGAGGCCGAGCGCATCGAACAGGCCATTCGTGAGATCCGGGCGCGTACGTCGCGCGGCACCCTGCACCTGAACAGCA
>Ga0335080_10008921_pt1 | contig 10469 bp, 8 predicted proteins | sample Lox_Sample_34_FD_206720 | JGI IMG/M metagenome (GOLD analysis project Ga0335080, IMG submission 206720) | Soil microbial communities from Loxahatchee National Wildlife Refuge, Florida, United States - Lox_Sample_3.4 | ecosystem: Environmental > Terrestrial > Soil > Wetlands | place: USA: Florida... | reverse complement strand
GACCTTGACTCCCAACTCTTTGGCTTTTTCCAGCTTTGAGCCTGCATCGTCGCCGGCTACTACGTAGTCCGTTTTCTTGCTCACCGAGCCGGAAACACGGCCGCCGGCATCTTCAATCAGTTTCTTTGCTTCGTCACGAGAGTAGTGGGTGAGCGCGCCGGTCAGCACAAAAGTCTTCCCTGCCAGCTTTGTGCCGCGCTCTTTTTTCCTTCCCCTGAGCACCACGCCCGCGTCGCGAAGCTGCTTCACCAGATCCCGATTCTTCGGTTCCTGAAAAAACTCCGCAATGCTTTCGGCAATGCGCGGGCCTACTTCGTCCACTTCTTCGAGTTGCTCCGGCCCGGCTTTCATCAATTCATCCATCGACCCGAAGCGCTCAGCCAGGAACTGCGCGGTCCGCTCCCCTACGAAACGAATCCCCAGTCCGAAGATCACCCGCTCTAACGGCAGTTTCTTCGACGCCTCGATCTCGTCAAGGATGTTCTGCGCCGACTTCTCTCCCATGCGCTCCAAGGACAGCAAATCATCCTTCGTAAGCTTGTAAATGTCGGCAACGTTCTTCACCATGCCCTTATCGGTGAGTTGGTTCACCAGCGCGTCGCCCATGCCGTCAATGTTCATCACGTGGCGGGAGGCGAAGTGCAAAATGGTTTCGCGCAGCTTGGCCGGGCAGTTGGCGTTGACGCAGCGATGGTCGGCCTCGCCCTCGGTGCGCACCACTTTCCCGCCGCACACCGGGCAGGTCTCCGGCATTTCAAACGTCTTGTGGCCACGGGGATGATCTTTGTCGTCCACTACGCGCGTGACCTTCGGGATCACGTCGCCGCCGCGTTCCACTTCCACCCAATCACCAATCTTCACGCCCAGGCGGGCGATCTCATCCATGTTATGAAGGGTTGCGCGACTGACCGTCGTTCCCCCGATTGGGACCGGCTTCAAAGCCGCGACCGGCGTCAGTTTCCCGGTTCGCCCCACCTGCACCAGAATGTCTTCCACCTGCGTAACGCCGCCGCGCGCCGCATATTTGTAAGCGATCGCCCAGCGCGGAGCTTTGCCGGTGTAACCCAGTTCCTCCTGCAAACCGGTACGGTCCACTTTCACCACGATGCCATCAATTTCGTATGGCAGTTTTTCGCGCTTGGTTTCTTCTGCTTCGATAAACCCCCACACTTCGGAAAAATCTGTGGCGCAGCGATAAGCCTTATTCACCTTGAACCCCACGGAATCAAGAGCGGCCAGGGTCTTGGAGTGCCGGTCAAACACAGTCCGGCCATTCTGCAGCAGCACATACGGAAAAAAATCCAGGCGACGCTGCGCTGTGATGCCTGGCTCCAATTGCCGCACCGTGCCCGCAGTAGCATTTCGCGGGTTGGCAAATGTGGCAAGGCCTTGCTGCTCGCGCTCTTCGTTCATTTTTTTGAATGAGGCTTTCGGCATCAGCATCTCGCCGCGCACTTCGAAATTCACCGGCATTCCCGCCTTCTTCAGCTTTTCGACCGGGATGGAAAGCGGGATCGAGCGCACGGTCCGGATGTTCAGCGTAACGTCCTCCCCGATGGATCCATCGCCGCGCGTAATACCTCGAACCAGTTGCCCTTTCTCATAGCGCAGCGCCAGCGACATTCCATCCAGCTTCAATTCGCAAACGTAATCGATGTCCTTGCGGCCGCTGATTTCGTGCACCCGGCGTTCCCAGTTGCGCAGATCTTCCTGGTTGTAGGTGTTATCGAGCGAGAGCATCGGCGAGGAATGCGGGACCTTGGTAAATCCCTCGCGGGGCTTGCCGCCCACCCGCTGGGTGGGTGAATCGGGGGTAATCAATTCCGGTTGCGCGGCTTCGAGTTCTTTCAGCTCATTCATGAGCTGGTCGAACTCGGCGTCGGAAATCTCTGGATCGTCGAGAACGTAATACCGGTATTCGTGGTGCCGGATCTGGTCGCGCAGGGTCTCGATCTTCTTCTCGATGCCTTTGGGAGCAGGAGTCATCGTCGAACAAGATTATATTCGGAGCAGCGGGTGTGGTCTGCCGTGGAGGCGAGGTTTCCCTGGTGAACCTTCATGAAAGCCTTGGTGCCTGTCGTGTGAAGGCGTTTCGCCGCCGTCAAGTGGAGCGCCAACCCGTTTCCCCTAGACCAAATCCTCCACCTTCAACGCTGCGGCCCCGCCCTTCCACGAGGCCTGGAACTGCTTGCGGATGAACCCTGCATCGTAGTCCTTGCCCTGCGCCTTGAGCGCCCGTTCGAGCCCGAACAGCGACCGCGGGTTGCGCGGGTTGCGCTGCAAGTCCTCGCGAAACACGGTTTCTGCGCCTGCGTTGTCGCCGGTCATCAGCAGGGCGGCACCGAGCGATTCGCGCACGGGGAAGAACCAGTCCGGGGGCTCGTCGTATTTCAGCGTATCCTGCACAGCGACGGCGTCACGCAACATTGCGATCGCCCCCGGGCTGTCCTTTTTCGCCAAGGCGATCCTGGCACCCAGCACATTTTCCGCGATCTTCAGGATGTCTTTCGTCTTGTTGTTGATGGGCATGGCGAAGATCTGGTCCGGGGGCGTTTTTTGCTCCGTCTCAGCCACGATCTTGTACTCCGCTTCCGCCTGGTCGACTTTGCCAACGGCCGCCAGCGCCTGCCCGCGGGCAAAATGCCAGAAGGCGGTCGCCGTCTGCATGGAATCGTCGGGCTTCGGCATCTTCAGAATATTGTCCCAGCGATGGAAGCGGATTTCCACGGCGATAGGCACGGTCATGAAGCCTTCCAGCGGCGGCATTTCCTTAACGTGCGGGCCCACGTTCGCGGCCAGCATCTGCGCGCCTTTTTTTGACTCCGTGTAATTGCCGTTCATGGCCGCGCACATGGCGATGAAGTGAAGGTTATGGCTGTAATACATCATGCGGTAAAGGCCCTCGCCGCCACCTCCCTTGATGTAAGCCTGATCGGCGGCCGCCGCCTTCTCATTGGTCTGCACCGCCGACTGGTAGTCTCCGGTGCGAATGTAGATATGGGCCGGCATGTGGACGATGTGCCCCGCCCCCGGGGCCAGCGAGGCGAGCCGGTTGGCGCCGGCCAGCGCGCGTTCCGGCGAGTTGGAGGCCTCGACGGAGTGGATGTAGTAGTGAATCGCGCCGAGATGGTTGGGATCGCGCTTGATCACCGACTCCAGAGTGGCGACGATCTCCTCGGTTCCGACCTCGGGCGTGCCGTCGGGATGCCACAGTCCCCAAGGGTGCAGATTCATCCCCGCTTCGGCGAAGAGCGTGGCCGCGTCCAGATCGTCGGGGAACTGCTTCATCACCTCGCGCATGGCATCGTGGTATTGCTCGGCGGCCGCCTTCAGGTCGGCGTGCGGATCGGCGGGGAAACGCTTGGCCATGGCCTGGATGTAGGCCTGTTCCACGGGGGAAGCGCCAGAGGAAAGATCCACCGCTTTCTGGATCTCGTCATGCGCCTGCTTGAAGCGCTCTTCGCTGGCGGGATCGTTGTAGTTGGGCCCTACCGCCTCCGCCACGCCCCAGTGCGCCATCGCCAGCTTGGGATCCAATTCGGCGGCGTGGGCGAACGAGCGGGCGGCTTCGTCATGATTGAACGCATAGATAAACCGCAGGCCCTGGTCGAAGAATGCCTGCGCCTGCGGATCCTTGGTCGACACAGGATGATGCAGATCGCCCAGTCCGGCCACCAACGTCACCGGCCTGGCCGGTGCATGTCCAGCATGTTCCTGGGCAAATGACAGGATGCTCAACGACAAAGACCACGTTGCGAGGGCGAGCAGAGTGAGGAAACGGCAGCGCATGGGGTTCAACCTCCTGAGTTCGGATCAGTCACAGGTCTTCGCATCGGTTGCAACTTGGATCAGCACAGCTCAGTGAATCTGGAAGACGCCCCGGGGAAACGTTCAGTAGCTTAGTAAAAAAGGCGGCGCGCTGCAATGGTAGGCTCATCGGTGGAGGATCTGGCCCATGGCGAAAGTGGCATCGCCGCCGTTCTCGCTCCCGCAAGCGCTGCTGACGGCTTTCGAAACCAACGATCGCATCAATCGGTACCTCATCGACAACCTGGCCGGCGACTCCTGGCGTGCCGACCCGCCCGGCAGCAAAGGACGCACCATCGCCGCCATCGTCGCCCACATGCACAACGTCCGCGTAATGTGGCTCAAGGCGGTGAAGAGTTCCGCCGTCCCACAGCAACTGAAGAAGGAAACCGTAACCCCTGCTCAGGCGGTGGACGCGCTGGAAAGCAGCCAGAGCGCCCTCGCCGCCGTCCTCAAGTTCGCCCTGGAAAGCGATGGCAAAGTGAAGGGTTTTCGTCCCGATGTAGCTGGATTCTTTGCTTATCTCATCGCCCACGACGCCCACCACCGCGGCCAGATCGCCATGCTTGCCAGGCAAACCGGCCATGCACTGCCCCAGAATGCAACCTTCGGGATGTGGGAATGGGGATCGCGCGGAAAGGAATGAAGCCGTTCACCGTGCACTTCACCGTAGCGTTCACCGTACAATCCTCTGGTGATCCGCAAGGCTGCCGTTTTTTATAATCCGCTGTCCGGCCGTCAGCACCGCCGGCGTCGACAAGATGTGGACGCCGTACTGTCCGTGTTGCGCGATGCAGGGGTTGAGGTTGCGGCGGCGCCTACCCAAGGCGGCGGCGCCACAGCCGAGCAGGCCAAGGCAGCCATCGCGGAAGGCTGCGACACTGTTTTTGCCTGCGGCGGCGACGGCACCATCCATGACATCGCACAAGGACTTGTCGGAAACAGCACTGCGCTGGGCATCATTCCTCTCGGCACCGCCAATGCGCTGGCCCATGACCTCGGAGCGCCGCTCTCCCCGCTCGCGGCCGCGAAATCGAGCCTGACAGCCGAGCCTCGGCGCATTTCTGTGGGGCGCATGGAGTATCGGGATTTTGAAGGCAACCCTGCGTCGCACTACTTCCTGATCGCCGCGGGCATCGGGGTGGATGCCCATCTTTTTTACGCACTTGACCCCCTGGTCAAACGCCGCTTTGGGATGGCTTCCTATTACGCCAAGGCAATCCATCTCTGGCTGACATGCAGGCTGCTGCCCTTCTCGGTGATGACGAAGGCTCCAGCTGAACCAGATTGGGCCTGCACCGATGCATCGCAACTGCTGGCCGTGCGAATTCGCAACTTCGGTGGCGTCTTGCGCGAACTGGCTCCCGGCGCCTCGCTGGGTCGAAACGATCTTCGCCTGGTCGTATTCCGGACGCGCAGCCGGACAAAATTCCTCGGCTATGTTCTCCGCGGACTCTTGGGAACGAATTGGCGAATTTCCGGCATCGAATTGCGCAGCACGAGGAATGTAGCTTGCCAATATCGGGCCGATGCCTCGGTTGGCGAGAAGGAGAGAATCTTTGTCGAAGCCGATGGCGAGCTGCTAGGGACCCTGCCGGCGCAGATCTCGATCATTCCTGACGCCATGACGCTTTTGGTTCCTCCTTCAATGCAGCCGCCTTTGCGCCGTATTTGACGACCCGCCCGCCAATCCATGTATCCTGCTGAGGTTCTCGCTTCGCAAGAAACTTGGAACCAATCACTCACTTCCTGACCGGCGCCTGCCTGGCACGTGCCGGCTTCAACCGCAAGACGGCCCTGGCCACTGCAACCATGACCCTGGCCGCGGAAGCTCCCGACATTGATGTGCTCTCCCGCTTCCGGGGGGCCGTTTTCGGATTTGCTCATCATCGCGGGTTCACCCATTCCTTCCTGGGGTTGTCGCTGGTATCCGCCGCCGTGGTCGGCCTCATTTACGTGATCTGGCGATTGCGCGGCCGTAAGATCAAAGACCCAAGACTTCCACCCCGATGGGGACTTCTGTTTGGTCTTGCCTACGTCGCCGGGCTGAGTCACATCCTGCTCGATTTCACCAATAACTATGGGGTCCGCCCGCTCTGGCCGTTCTCCGAGCATTGGTACTCCTGGGACATCGTTTTCATCTTCGAGCCGATCCTGTTCGTGTTGTTGCTGGGAGGCTTAGTGTTGCCAGCCCTGTTTGCGCTGGTAAACGAGGAAATTGGCGCCCGCGGCAAGGGCCCCCAAGGCCGGTTCGCCGCCACAGTGGCTCTCATCGGAGTCGTGGGACTGTACGGGCTTCGTGACTTCGAGCATCGCCGCGCTGTCGCCGCCCTTGAAGCCCGGCAATACCAGGACGCCAACCCGTTGCGGGTCTCGGCGTACCCGTTCTGGTGGAATCCCTTTCAATGGTATGGCGTGGCGGAAACACCGGCGTTCTTCGCAACCATGCCGGTAAATTCATTGACGCCCGAGGTTGACCCCCAGGAGCAGATGCAAATCCACTACAAGCCTGAGGAAACGGCTGTCACGATTGCTGCAAAAAAGACTTATCTGGGCCAGGTTTATCTGGACTGGGCCAGGTATCCCCTCACCGAAACCGAGAAGATCGAGACTCCCAAGCCCGGCTACATCGTGCATTTTCAGGACTTGCGTTTTGCATACCCTGGCACCCTCGGCTCCAAGGTGCTTCGCGCCAGCGTGGTGCTCGACCAGAATCGGAACGTCGTGGAAGAAATTTGGGGTTCTCAACCTCCAAGCGACTGATCCAGCGCGAGAATCGGGGTTCCTTTGTGGCCGTTCTTCGTGAACCTTCGTGTCGTGGTTGCTTTAGGTTTGCCTTCCAGAAGGCAGTAGCCAACCACGAAGGACACAATGTCGAGCAGCCACGAAGTAACACGAAGGACATCCCCAGTCGCAAACCCCTCGCGCCTTGACGCCAGCGCCGCCAAGCGCCACAATCATTGCTCGATCGTTTCGGGGTTCCGCAATTTCGAGGAGATCATGCTGGCCTACTTATTCGTCGTTTTCGCCGTGGTGATTCGTTTCGTTCCCCATCCCTGGCAGTTCACGCCGGTGGCGGCCTGCCTGCTCTTCTTCGGCGCCAAGGGTTCGCGGCGGATGCTGTGGCTGCCTTTAGTCCTGCTGGCGGTATCCGACCTCGCCCTCAATCGGTTCGTTTACCACTACCCGTTTGGCTGGGACCAGTCGATCGTCTGGGTATGGTATGCGGCGATTCTTTGGCTGGGAACCGGATTGCGCAACCATCTGAAGCCGCTACCGGTAATCGGCGCTGCTCTGGCCAGTTCGATTTCCTTCTTCCTGGTCAGCAACTTTACGGTATGGGCGACCGGCACTATGTATCCAATGACCTGGGCGGGACTGCTCACCTGCTATGACGCCGCCATACCCTTCTTCCGCCACACCCTGGAGGGAGACTTGGTTTTCACCGTCGCGATGTTCGCCACGCCGGTGGTGCTGCATGCCGCGGCGGGAGCCTTCGGAAGTCACGACGAAGCGGCCGTCTAAAGACGAACAAGCATCTCTCCGCGATCTCGGCGAGGGGTTCTCGGCGCACTCGGCGTTTTAAAATTTTGCCTTTCGCGCTTTGCGTCGCTTCCTCAAAACCATCCAACCCGCAAATCCCGCTGCAATCACAATCACCACCCACCAGAAGTGGTGACCAATCACCCGGCCGGCCAGGTCCACGAACTGAGGGCCAAACTCGATGGTTAATACCGCCAGCAGCAGAAACCTCACGAACCGGCCGGCAAACACCGCCAGCAGGAAGTGGGCAAAGTTCATCTCGAAGGCCGCAGCCGAAAGCACAAATAACTTGAACGGCGTAGGCGGAGGCAGCATCGCGGGAAACATCAGGGCCCAGAACTCATGCCGGTCAAACGAACGATGGATCTTCTCAAACCGTTCCGCCGACATCCGCTTTCGCAAAAGCGTTTCCCCGCCCAGATACCCCACCAGGTAAAGCACGCTGCTGCCCACCGCCGATCCCGCCGACGCCAACAGCACATAGAGCAGAAAACGCCCTCGGTCCTGATAGACGTACCCGGCGATCACCGCGTCCATGGGGAGGCCGAGGGCTGCACCATCCAAAGCGGCGATCACAAAAACGCCCCACACGCCCAGAGGCTTCAGCAAGGCCCACAGGAAGGCCGTGTAGCGGGCAAGAATGTGTTTGATGGTCTTCAAGAGGTAGAACTAGCAGTGTACCCGTCCCACCGAGGAAACTGTAGAGAGCTTGAATCCGCGCCTTTGTTCCCTCGTGAACCTTCGTGTGCCCTCGGTGTCCTTCGTGGTGCGCTTTGGGAAGTTACGCCCTGCCCCAGTCAAGCCTGCAGGCAATGCGCCGGCACGATGACCCGCAACGCTTTCCTGGCAACGCTCACTTCAATCGGGGTGCGGCAAACGAATTCGCCGTCGGCATAAACATCCGCCGGTTCTCCGGTTTCCAGCCGCAGTCGCTCCGCCTGGAAATACTCCACTTGCGCGATGCCCAGATGCCGTCCGAAAAACACCGTGGGAAACAGGCAAAGCAGCTTGAACGTACCGATATCGCCGATGATGCAAGTGTCGAGCTTGCCGTCATCGAATCTGGCCTGTGGCGCGATCTTCATGCCGCCTCCATAAGCGGGTGTATTGGCAAATGCCGCAAGAATGGAGGATTTTTTTTCGGACTGAACCGGCTGTGCGTCCTCGCCCTCTACGTGGACCGTCATCTGCACCGCATTTGGTTTCACCAACGCCGGGAGCAGGCTGATCACATATCCTCCCGACCGGCGCAGCCAGCGCGGCATTTCGTTGGCCCGGCGGGCAACCTCGGCGTCCAGGCCTACGCCGCCGACAGTACAAAAATAATGTCCCGGGAGGGCCGGCAATTCACTCGTACCGTTCGCAGGCGTTGGCTCCGGCTGGATCATGCCCAGATCGACCGCCGAAACATTTCCATTGCCCGCGCAGAAATTGCGCCATGCGGCCAGGGAGTCAGACCTGCTCTGCAGGCCTAAAGCGCGGGCCATATCGTTGCCGCTGCCGCACGGCACAACCAGCACAGGAATCTGCAACTGGACCAGGTCGGCAAGATGGCGATGGATGGTTCCATCGCCGCCAAAAATAAGGACCGCGTCCGCCTCCGCCGTGCTGGCCGGCAGACCGACAGTCCATTCCGCGGCGCTGGCCCGGTGGAATGGTTGCCAGTAGCGGTCACGACGTCCGGGCGGAAATATGGCGGCAACGCGCATTCTCGTCGCAGATTACCATGTGGTAGGCTTTCGGTCTTCGTGACCCAGTGGAGACCGAAGAACTTCACCACCACGGATGCACGCGGATCTTCGCGGATAAACCTGCTTTTTGTTTTCTGGGTGTTGGATCGGCGCAAATCGGCGTGAATCCGCGGGCGCTGAAAGTGGACCGATTTCCAACTACGCTGTGAGGCGCGTTGAAAACCTACAAAGTCGCGGTCATTGAGGGCGATGGCATCGGGCGTGAGGTTGTTCCGGAAGGCCTGCGCGTGCTGGAAGCAGCTGCCCGCCGGTTCAGCTTCAATTTCTCCTGGCAGCACTTCGACTGGAGCTGCCAGACCTATCTCAAGACCGGCCGCATGATACCCGCGGACGGTCTCGATCAGCTTCGCGCCTTCGACGCGATTTATCTGGGCGCGGTCGGCTACCCCGGCGTGCCGGACCACGTTTCCCTCTGGGGCCTGCTGATCCCAATCCGCCGCGCCTTCCAGCAGTACGTAAATCTGCGGCCGGCGCGCCTGTTGAAGGGAATAAGCTCGCCTCTCAAAAGCCCGGGCGAAATTGATTTTTGCGTGGTTCGCGAAAACAACGAAGGCGAGTATTCCGAAGTCGGCGGGCGTCTCTACCGCGACACCGATGCCGAGCTGGCAGTGCAGGAAACCATTTTTACCCGGCGTGGCTGCGACCGCATCATGCGCTTCGCTTTCGAGCTGTCACAAACCCGCAAACGCCACGTCACCTCGGCGACCAAATCCAACGGCATCGTCTACACCATGCCGTTCTGGGATGAACGCTTCGCCCACGTCGCCCGTGATTTTCCCGATGTTCAGACCGACCAGTATCACATCGACATCCTGGCCGCCCATTTTGTGGCCCATCCCAGTTGGTTCGATGTAGTGGTTGCGTCAAATCTTTTCGGCGACATTCTGTCGGACTTGAGCGCGGCGGTGGTAGGCTCCATCGGCCTGGCGCCTTCGGCCAACCTCAATCCCGAGCGGCAATATCCTTCCATGTTTGAGCCGGTGCATGGATCTGCCCCTGACATCGCCGGCAAGGGAATTGCCAACCCGGTGGCACAAATCTGGTCGGGAGCGATGATGCTGGAGCACCTGGGCGAACCCACGGCCGCCCGCGCGGTGGAGCGTGCGTTTGAATCGGTGCTGGCCAAGCCCGAGATGCATACTCCCGATCTCGGCGGCAAAGCAGGTACTCGCGATGTGGGAGAAGCCATCGCCCACGAGATTTCGATCGTGGCCGATCCCCAATGAAACTCTCCCCAGCTCTTTCAGTGGAGAAGCGCGCTCGCCTGCGGATCGCCCGCCGCTTGCTCCCGTTCTTGTGGTTCCTGTATGTGATTGCTTTTCTAGATCGCGTCAACGTGGCCTACGCTGCGTTGGAAATGACCCACGA
>Ga0335080_10008920_pt1 | contig 10469 bp, 6 predicted proteins | sample Lox_Sample_34_FD_206720 | JGI IMG/M metagenome (GOLD analysis project Ga0335080, IMG submission 206720) | Soil microbial communities from Loxahatchee National Wildlife Refuge, Florida, United States - Lox_Sample_3.4 | ecosystem: Environmental > Terrestrial > Soil > Wetlands | place: USA: Florida... | reverse complement strand
GGCGCAGCGGGTGGTGGGTGCCGGGCACGGGCTTGCGCCCGGAGCCGGTGCTGCCGGTGACCCCGCTCACGAACAGCTGCGGCTCGATCACGCCCGCGGCCAGCAGCGGCACGCTGGCCAGCAGCATCGCGGTGGCGAAGCAGCCGGGGTGCGCGATGTGCGGCGTGCCCGGCCTCGCCAGGTGCTCCGGCAGCGCGCAGCTGAACTGCGCCAGGCGCTGGGGCGCGCCGTGCGCGTGGCGGTAGACGCGCTCGTAGGCCTGCGCCGTGGCGTAGCGGAAGTCGGCCGAGATGTCGAGCACGCGCGGGTGCGTGCCGGCGCGCTCGGTGGCGGTGAGCAGCGCATCGATGAGCCCGGCCGCCACGCCGTGGGGGGCGGCGCAGAACACCGCCGCCTGCGGCGCCTCGCACAGGAGCCGGCGCACCTCGTCCTGGGAGGCGAAGCGCATCTCGGGATAAGCGCTCACCAGGTGCGGGAAGGCCGCCGCCACCGGCTCGCCCGGCGCGCTGTCGGACATGACCGCGGCGCACTCGAACTGCGGGTGCGCGGCGATGAGGCGCAGCAGCTCCCCGGCGACGTAGCCGGTGCCGCCGAGCACCACCGCCGGGAGAGGCGCGCTCATCTCACTGCACCGCCGCGGCCTTGAGGCCCAGGGCGGCGATGACGCGATCGCCGAGCGCCGCGCCGTTGCTGAGGGCGTTGAAGGCCGCGACCTGCATCTGCGTCTGGATGATCTCCACGCCCACCTGGTTGTCGGTCGCGGGACCTGTGACCACGCACGGCTCGATGCCGAAGCGCTCGCGCAGCAGCTTCACGCCGCCCCAGGCGGCGACCGGATCGTTGGCCGAGAGGATGACGCCGCTCAGGGCCGCGCGGATGTCGGGGCACTCGAGGATGGCATCCACGCCATAGGTGCCGAGGATGCCGTCGCCGAGCTCGAACACCAGCACGTCGGGCTTGCCGGCGGCGAGCTCGGTGAGCATGGTGCGCGTGAGCGCCGGGCCGTTGGCGCGCGTGGTGGTGACGATGCCGAGGTCGGTGAAGATGGCGCAGTGGCGCGCCCCGGCGTCCTCCATGGCGAGGATGTCGCGGCGCAGCGAGACGCCGGTCGCCTTGAAGGCATCCACCGTGAGGCCACGGTGACGCATGCGGGCGATGAGGGCACAGGCGGCGGCGGTCTTGCCGGCCTCCATGCAGGTCCCGGCGAGCGCCACCACCGGCACGCCGCGCGTTTCGAGCGTGGCGGCAGGGTCCAGGCGCTTGTGGCCGACGCGCGCCGGCACCCCGATGCGCTCGCCGAGGTAGGGGAAGTGCAGCGCCACCCCGAGCACGCGGCAGTCGAAGGGCTTGCCCTTGTCGGGGTTGATCGAGTCGCACATGCCGAGCACGCCACCGATGTTGAGCATCTGGATGACGTCCCCGGGCTTGAGCTCACTCGGCACGTGGCCGGAGTAGCCGAACAGCGCCTTGCGGTGCCCGAGCGCACCGGCGACCACGTCGCCCTTGCCGACCTTGGCCATGCGGCCGCTGACCAGCTCGAGCGTGTTGTAGGTCGACTTGTTGTTGAGCACCTCGACCACCACCACCACGCCCTCCTCGGCGGGGATGTCGCTCGCGATGCGCACCTCGTGCGAGAGGTTGCAGGCCTGCGTGACCGAGGCCAGCTTGTCGACGACGACGCTGCGCATGTCGGACATGGCGCTGTTTCCTAGCTGCGCGAACTGTCCGCGCGCTCGCCGGCGCGCGTGTAGAACACGCCCGGGAGCGCGGCGATGCGCGAGAACCCGAGCGCATCCGCCGCCGACCACTCGCCGGCCGCCTCGCCGTAGACGCCCTTGGAGGCCGCGAGCAGCGAGTAGGGGGATTCCACGCCCTCGACGAACAGGCTCCCGGTCTGCAGCAGCAGGTGCACCTCGCCGCTGACGCGCTGCTGCGAGGAGACGAGCAGCGCCTCGATGTCGCGGCACACCGGATCGAGCAGCTGCCCCTCGTGCACCAGGTCGCCGTAGGGGCCGGCGACCGCATCCTTGATGCGCTGCTGGCGGCCGGTGAGTACCAGCTTCTCGAGCTCGCGGTGCGCGGTCAGCAGCACTTCCGCGGCCGGCGCCTCGAAGGCGACGCGTCCCTTGGTGCCGATGATGGTGTCGCCGAGGTGGATGCCACGGCCGATGCCGAAGGGAGCCGCGAGGCGCTCGAGCGCCTCGATGAGCTCCACCGGCGGCAGCGCCTTGCCATCGAGCGCCACCGGGCGCCCGGCACGGAAGGCGAGCACGTGCCGCTCGGGCGCGCGCGCTGCGCTGAAGGCGCCGCGGGTGAGCATCCAGGCCTCATCGGGGATGCTGCCGGCGGAGGTCAGGGTCTCCTTGCCGCCGATGGTGACGCCCCACAGGCCGCGGTTCACCGAGTAGCGCGCGCCGGTGGGCGGCACCGGCAGGCCGCGCTCCTTGAGATAGGCGAGCTCGTCCTCGCGCCGGAAGGCCTGGTCGCGCACCGGCGCCAGCACCTTCAGGTCCGGAGCCAGCGTGCGCAGCGCCACCTCGAAGCGCACCTGGTCGTTGCCGGCGGCGGTGCAGCCGTGCGCCACGAGGTCGCTGCCGAGTGCGTGCGCCATGCGCGCGATGGTCTGCGCCTGCATGACGCGCTCGGCGCCGACGCACAGCGGGTACAGCTGCCCGCGGCGCACGTTGCCCATGACGAGGAAGCGCAGCACCTGCTCGAAGTAGTCCGCGCGCGCGTCCACCTGGTGGTGCTCGATGGCCCCGAGCGCGCGGGCGCGCTCGGCCAGGGTGCGGGCCGCGCCCGCATCGATGCCGCCGGTGTCCACCGTCACGGTGATGACCGGGCGGCCCTCGTGCTCGGCGATCCAGGGCACGAGGAACGAGGTGTCGAGGCCGCCGGAGTAGGCGAGCACGATGGGCTTCGCGCCCGTGCGGGAGGAGGTGGCGGACATGGTTAGAGCGGGAACAGTGAACGCAGGCGGCCGATGAGCTCCTGCTGGGCGCGACGGCTGGCGGTCGCGATGAAAATGGTGTCGTCGCCGGAGAGCGTCCCGGCCACTTCCGGCCAGCGCGCCTTGTCGATGGCCACCGCGACGCTCTGGGCGGCGCCGATGGTGGTGCGCAGCACCGTCAGCGCCGGCCCGGCGCTGCGCAGCTCGCGCACGAACTGCGCCAGCATGGCGAAGTCGCCGTTGGCGCGCGACACCTCATCCGGCGGCAGCACGTAGCGGCCGCTCGCCTTGAGCACCCCGAGGTCGCGCAGGTCGCGGCTGACCGAGGACTGCGTCACCGCGTGCCCCGCCTTCTTCAGCAGGCGCACCAGGTCGGCCTGCTTGCCGACCAGGCCCTCCTTGAGGATGCGCACGATCGCGCCGCGCCGCTCGAGCTGCTCGGTGTCGTTCAGCATGGCCGGCGCCGCTGCCTGCGCATAATCATGCGCATACAGTGCATTAAAATGCATAAGGATGCAAGCCTGGCCCGCCGCGGGCGCGGCGCGCCGCAGACCCGGCCTACTTGTCGATGGTGTAGACCAGGTCCCCGCCCTGGGCCTGGCCGAACTCGGCCTTGAGCGTCCAGTGGTCCCCGAGCGTATAGCGCATCTTGAGCGTGTTCAGCTGCTCGGTGAGGCTCACGCCGTAGCTGATGTACAGCCGCGGGGACAGGTAGCGTCCGAACACCACCGAGGTCTCGTTGTTGAGGTCCGACTCGTAGCTCGCGTCCTGGATGCCGAGGATCGAGCCGTACTGCTGCGCGAGCAGCGCCACGCCCTGGCCGAGAGCGACGTTGCCGGCACCGGTGTTGCGCGTGGTCTCCATCGAGCCGCCGGCGAGGATCAGCTGCGCGATCTGCGACTGCGGCAGCGGCGGGTCGGAGGAGAAGGACATGCGCGGCTGCAGCAGCGTGCCGCGGACGTTGAGGTAGGCGGTCACGTCCGTGAACACCTTCTTGGCGCGCAGGTCGATGCCGGGGTTGTCGATCGGCCCGCCGGTGAAGATCAGCCGGCCGCGGTCGACGTCGAGCTGCCGTCCGTAGGCAGTGTACTTGCCGCTGTCGACGGTGAGCTCGCCGGTGCCGCGCGTGATCGCGTCCTCGCCGCTGCGGATCGTCAGGCTGCCGCCGAGCTTGGCGGTCAGCCCCAGGGTGTCGACGTTGACGCGCTCGCCGAGCGCGAGCGTGATGGCGCTCGTGACCTCGAAGCGCTTGTTCGGATCCTCGACGTCGGTGCCGACGATCACCTCGTCGGCCGAAGTGCGCACGGCGTTGGTGATGTCCTTGGGAGCGATCTTGGCGTAGGGCACCAGCACCTTGCCGGTGACGTCGATGCGGCGGCCGCTGACCGCGAAATCCAGATCCGGTGAGGCGTCGATCTGCACCTCGGGAATGTCCGCCACCCGCAGGTTGCTGCCCTGCAGGTGGAACTTGCCGTAGGGCTGCAGTCCGCGCCACTCGAGGTGCCCGCCGGCACTGAGGTTGCCGGCGCCAACGCGCGCCGCGCCCTTGAAGTCGATGCCCTCATCCCCGAGGTGTGCCTCGAGCTCGATGTCGCGCAGCGTGAGGTTGACCTGGTAGACGTCGATCTCGCCGGCGCTCACCTTGACCAGGCCCGAGAGGCGCGGCGCCCCGAGGGTGCCGGCGACCTGCACGTCGGCGTTGAAGTGCCCGGAGGCACGGTCGATGTCGGGCACGTAGAGCGAGATCAGCCCGCACTCGGCGCTCTGCGCGTGCAGCTCGCCGCTGATGGGCATGTCGGCCCATTCCGCGCTGGTGCGCTGCGCGGTGAGGCTGGCGTGCATGGTGCCGATCTGCCCATCCCCGAGCTCGGCCTGCGCGGCGATCACGGCGGGCCCGAGCTGCACGTTGACGGTGCCGGAGCCGATGCGCGTGTGCTCGACCTTGCGGCTCGCGAGGCGGTGTGCGATCTCGGCATCCGCCAGCCGCGAGCGCAGCGTCCCCTGTACGCTGGTGCCGGCGCCTCCGGACAGCCGCGCGAGCGCGTTGATGGTGCCGAGGTACTGCACCTTGGGGGTCATCCCGGCGGTGAGGGTGGCGAGCGGCAGCTCATCGGTCATCACGGTCGTCGACCAGGAGGCGCTGGTCCATTCGCCGTCCGCGCACATGCTGCCCGGCGTGCCGACCAGGCACAGCCACTCCAGGCGCAGGTGCTCGCTCGAGACCAGGAAGTCGACCGGCCGATCGAGCCCGAGGTGCAGGCCGGCGTCCTTGACGCTGACGGCGAGCGTGGTGAGCTGGCCCTTGAAGCTCTCGGCGGCGTAGGGTCCGTGCGCCGCGAGGCTCACATCCATCCCGGGGGCGCTGGCGTTGAAACGCACGCGGAAGTCGCCCGGCGGCCCCTGCAGCTGGAAGGTCGCCGCCTCCAGGGTGCGGCCGCGGAACACGAGCTGGTGCAGCCGCACGTCGATCTTGGAGTCCTTGCCGCGCACGCCGGGCTCGAAGTCGACGTCGGCATCGAGGGCGTGCAGCTGCAGGCCCTGGTAATCGATGTCGGCGGCCACGGCGCTGCCGATCACGCTCGGCTCGGCCAAGGTGCCGCCGAGGGTGCCGGAGGCCTTGAGCGTGCCACGGCTGCCGGGGGAGAGGAGCGACAGGTCCTGCGCGGCGAGTGCGAAGCGCAGGTTCATGACCTCGTCGATGTGGCCGTCGAGGGCGAGCGTGGTGCCACCCAGGCTCACCCGCAGGTTGCTGAAGCCCCAGGTCTTGCCGGCGTGCGTGAGGGTGCCGCCGCCGCCGGCAGCCACGCCGCGCAGCTTCCCGGAGAGCGCGCCGAAGGAGGCGGTGAGGTTGCCGCGCGGGCTGAAGCCGCTCCCGGAGGCGCTGAAATCGAAGCTCAGGCTCCCGGGCAGGTCGCCCCGCAGCTTCGCCGGATCCATGCCGGTGGCGCGGCCGCGCACGCTCCAGGTCTCCGCCGGCGACCAGATGACCGAGCCGGCAAGGCTCGCATGCCCGCCGTAAAGATCCGCCTCGGCGCGCTCGGCGTCGAAGCGGTTCTTGTCGAGCGTGCCGGTGAGATCCACCGGCATCGGCGCGAGATCCGCCGCCCGCAGCTCGCCCGCGACGTGCACGCGGTAGGGCATGATGCCCGAGAGCTCGAAGCTGCCGGCGGCGCTGCGCACCGGCGGGTCGCGCCCGAGGAGCGGCCAGCGGAAGTCGCTCCAGGCGCCTTTGAGCTCGAGGCGCGGTCCGTGCTCGACGACGGCGATCGTGCCGGCGGCGCTGGCGCGTGCCCCGGAGGCGACGTGGCGCGCTTCCATCCGATGCGCGGTGAGGGTGTGCTGCGCCCAGCCGCCCTCGAAGGCGACCTCGAAGGCGCCGCTGTGCAGCCCGGCCGGATCGAGCGTGCCGTGGGCGCTGAAGGTGTCGAGGTCGCCGCTGCCGGCGAGCTGCCCGGAGATCTCCCCGAAGGGCCCGCCGACGCCGAAGGCGGCGAGCTCGAAGTCCTGCAGCGCGACCGTGGCCACCCAGTGCAGGTGGCTGGTGAGATCGAGCAGCTGCCCGGTGACGTCGGCCCGGAACGGGCTCGCGGTGCGCGCGACGATGCTGAGGCCGTTCAGGTCGCCGCGCGCGCTGCCATCCAGCACCCAGGCGGCCTGCCCCTGCGGGTGCCAGTCGAGGTGGCCCTTGACCGTCATGCCGAGGGGATCGGCGGCCCGCAGCTCGCCCGCGGCGCTCACGTGCGCGCTGGCGAGGAGGCCCTCGGCCTGGAAGACGCGGATCACGCTGTGGCGGATGACGGCCGCGCCGTGGAGGTTCCGCACCTCGAGGTGCGCGCCGCTGTAGACCTCGAGGTCGGCGCGCCCGATCTGCGCGTCATCGGCCCGGATCAGCATCCAGCGCGGCAGGAACGAGGGCGGCCCCGGGGTCGAGGGATGCTGGCGGCGGCGCACCTGCACGTCGGCGTGCCCGACGTGCCCCTCGAGCACGCGGATGCTCTGCAGCAGGAGCGGCGCGAGCGCCACGCGCGCGTCGATGTCATCGAAGGTCAGATGCACCAGCTCGTGGTCGACCACCACCCGCTCGACGTGCAGTCCGTAGGCGACGCTGCCGGAGAAGCCGTCGATCTCGAGGGTCACCGGGCCGAGGTGCCGCGGCAGGTGGCGCACGATGAACTGCGCACCGCTCTCGGTGTAGAGCGCGCCCCACACCAGAAGCGGCGGCACCACGAGCAGCGTCACCACAACGACCACCGCGATGGTGAGCAGCGCGCGCCGCAGTATGAGTGTCTGGATCACAGCTTCGGGGAGAAGTTGATGTGCAGCCGCGGGCTGTTGGGGGCGCAGTTGTACTGCGTGTAGGGCGCCTGGCAGGGTTCGTACAGCGGCTGCGCGATGTCGATGCCGAGGGTGAGCACCGGCAGGCGCACGCGCAGGCCGATCCCGACCGAGTAGGCGAGCCGCGTCGGGAAGCCGTCGAAGGCGTTGCCGTAGTCGAAGAAGCTGGCGATGCCGAGGTTTTTCGGCAGGTCGCGCACCACCTCGAAGGTGCCGGTGATCACGTCCTTGCCGCCCACCTTGATGTAGGTGTAGTTGTTCAGCAGCGCCGGGTTGCTCGAGGGCGGGCAGGAGCCGTTGGCGTTGGTCGGGATCGCGCACGAGTCGGTCTGCACCGTGGGCGAGAGGTCGTTGTAGCCGAAGCCGCGCACGCTGTTGTCGCCGCCGGCGAAGTAGCGGTACACGGTCGGCACCTGGCTGAACTGCGAGGCGAAGGTCGTGCCGACCTCCCCGCGCAGCAGCAGGTGCCAGTGGCGCGCCAGGCGGAACACACGCTCGGCCTGCACGTGCATCTGCGCCCAGTTGGAGTTGGCGCCGAGGGTGGTGTGCGAGCCCTTGATCTCGATGTACAGCGGCCGCTCGAACAGCGCCTCGCCGAGGTAGTTCTTCGGCACCAGCGCCAGGTCGAGCTCGGGCACCAGCAGGCTGTCGGTCGTGTTCACCGGCGGGAAGATCGACTCGGTGCTGGTGCGCACCGCGTTCACCGCCCACACGTGCTGCCAGCGGTCGGTGACCGCGGTCAGGGCGGGGCCGATGGCGACCGTGTCGGTGGTGACATCGCCCCAGTCGCGCCGCTCGATGGTGCCGCGCAGGCTGAAGCTCTCCACCGCCGGGTCGCCGATCGGGATGGTGTAGCGGCTCTGCAGGCTGTACTGGGTCACCTGCGCCGCCTGCAGCTCGACACTGAGCGTGTGGCCGCGGTCGTTGATGCGGTGGTCCTCGAAGCCGAGGGTGCCGCGCACGCCGGTGTCGGTGGCGTAGCCGCCGCCGATCGAGTAGCGGTGCCGGCGGCTGGCGTCCGCGTGGATGCTCACCGGCACGGTGTGCTGCTCGCGGTCCGGGTCCCCGGGCAGCACCTCGAGGTTGGAGAAGTACTGCGCGTCATCGAGCGCGAACTGGGTGCGCAGCACCTGGGTGAGATCGAAGGGCTCGCCCTCCTGGTAGCGCAGGTAGCGGCGCACCAGGCTCTCGCGCACCACGCTCTGCGTGATCGTGGTCTTGCCGAAGTGGTAGCGCTCGCCGGTCTGCAGCTCGAGGGCGATGTCGGCGCTGTAGTTCGGCGGATCGACCAGCAGCTCGTTGCGCACCAGCCGGGCGTCGAGGTAGCCGTAGGTGGCGGCGGTGCGCTGCAGGTCGGTCTTGATGTCCTCGTAGTCCTTGTGGTTCAGCCGCTCGCCGTGCTTGAGCGGCAGGTGGCGCAGGATGCGCTGGAACAGCGGGTCGTCCTGCCCCGGCCCCTCGACGCGCACGTCGATGTGGTCGACGATCACCGGCCGCCCCGGCTGCACCTCCACCACCACGTGCCAGCTGCCGTCCTCCTTCTGCGCGACGGTGGAGTTCACCTGCGGCTCGTAGTAGCCGAAGGGGCGCAGCGCGGCGGCCACTTCGCGCTCGACGCGGTCGTGCAGCCGCTCGACGGTGTCGGCCGTGAGCTCGGCGCCACCCTTCTTGTAGCGCTCGAAGCTGAGATAACTGAGCACGTTGGCCTTGAGCTCCTCGTCGACGCCCTTCACCTCGACGCTGACGCTGCTGGCGCCGAGCGCCAGCTGTGCGGCGAGCAGGCACAGCACGACCGCCGGGGTCCGCCTGTGCCGTCGACGAACCCGCGGCAGGTGGGTGCGTTGCGCCATCAAACCGTTGCCTGAGGAAACTGCCGGAATTCTAGAGCCTTACGCGCCACACCGCTTGCGCCCGTGAGCCTGTGAGAGTGCCGCCGCGCGCGCCGGGTTCCGCGCCGGCCGCCGCCTCAGCCGCCGGCGGGCAGCTCGAAGGCACTCTCGCCGCGGCAGGCACCGTCGGCGCCGAAGCGGCGCTCGGCGAGGTAGGCGGCCCCGTCGCGTGCGAGCAGCAGGACGCTGGAGGAGCGCGTGCCGTAGTCCGGATGCAGCACGAAGGGCGCCGAGAGGATGCGCTCCCACTCGCGCGGCACGCCGGTCGCCGGCAGTTCCCCGTCATCGCTGACGCGCGTGCGGTCGGCGAGCAGCTCGAAGAGCTCCGCGGCACCCTCACCACCCTGCGCGAGCCACGCGCGGAAGCCGCGCCGTACGCGCTCGAGTTTCGGCCAGGGGGTGTCGAGGCGCTCGTTGGAGAGCCCGTAGACACCGGGGGGGAGCGGGCGCGCGAAGGGCGTGGCGCGGTTGGACCCGTACCACAGCGAGTGCTCGTCCGCGAGCAGCAGATTGAAGCCGGCATAGCTGGCGGCGCGCGGCTCGAGCGCGGCGAAGTACTCGCCCGCCGCGGCCTCAGCGCGCAGGAACTGCGGGATCAGCAGCCCGCGCGAGGGCGCGCCGGGCTCGGGCGGCTGCAGGTCGCGGAAGTTGGTGACGACCCCGAAGCGCCGCGTGCGCGTGCCCAGGGCGAGCCACGTGCCGCCGGCGCGCAGGTCGCGGCCGGCGAGGAACTCATCCGGCGGCGGCCAGGGCGCGAGCGCCGCGGCCGGCCGCTCGTGGAACTCATCGCGGTTGGCCGCGAGCACCAGGCGGTAGCGCGGGTGCACCTGCCAGGCGAGCACCAGGAGGCACATCGGCGGATTACACCGCGCCTTTCAGCCAGCTCTCGATCAGCCGCCAGGAGATCGACTGGGTCGGCGGCGCGAGCGCCTCCCCGGAGGTGACCTGCGCGCGCGTGAACCAGCGCGCGTCCTCGAGCTCCCCGCCGACGCGCGGCTCGGCAGTCGCGGCGGCGGTGGCGAAGAAGCCGAGCATCAGCGAGGAGGGGAACGGCCAGGGCTGCGAGGAGTGGTAGCGCACGTTGCTCACCGCGACCCCGGTCTCCTCCAGCACCTCGCGCACCACCGCATCCTCGAGGCTCTCGCCCGGCTCGACGAAGCCGGCGATGGTCGAGTAGCGCCGCGGCGGCCAGCTGCCCTGGCGGCCGAGCAGCGCGCGCTCGCCGTCGCTCACCAGCACGATGATCGCCGGGTCGATGCGCGGGAAGAACTCCTGGCCGCACTGCGGGTCGGTGC
>Ga0335080_10008918_pt1 | contig 10469 bp, 16 predicted proteins | sample Lox_Sample_34_FD_206720 | JGI IMG/M metagenome (GOLD analysis project Ga0335080, IMG submission 206720) | Soil microbial communities from Loxahatchee National Wildlife Refuge, Florida, United States - Lox_Sample_3.4 | ecosystem: Environmental > Terrestrial > Soil > Wetlands | place: USA... | reverse complement strand
CAACCAGCGCCGCGACCGGGTCATAGTTGTGCTCACGCGGCTTGCGGTCCGGCGTCTTACCGCCGGCCTCCTGCCGCTCGATGATGCGCTTGACCGTCTTGTGGTTCACGCCGCACATCGCAGCGGCGCCACGATAGGTGCCCACCTGCTGGCAGGCAGAGATGACATCCATGATTCCCCTCGCAGAAAGCACCGGGAGGCCCCCCGGGCGGTGATCGTGACTGGCTGACACTGCCACCGTCACCGCCCGGGGCTCACACTCCCCCACGACACGTCGAACGAGGGACGGAGACCTTCAACCGGCCACCCCCGGAGACCGCGACCCGGCCACCTGCGAAGACTTTTTCATGGCCACGGACACTCCCTGGCGCGTCAACGCGAAAAGCGTCCTCTGAACTGGGACGATGGGAGTTACTGGCACTGTTGCGTTAAGCGATCCCATGATCATCCGAAAGAAGAATCTCTCGTCTCCGTACGCTCCGTGCCCGCTTATCGCGCGATCTGACGTCTCTCGTGGCCGCGTGACCGTCGCAGAGTGAACGTCGGCAGCAAAATTTGCGGCGCCATGATCACGTAGCCGCTTAATGCAACAGTGCCCACCGAGCCGCCAGGACCACCCGTTCCGTGATCATTGCGTCGTGGATGCTGATTTCGAGGCACGGCTAGCACAGTGACCTCAAGCCGGTCCAGCATCGCTTCGTAGGCTCCGGGCAGCCGCCGTCGGGCCAGCTGAGCGATGTGGCCCCGGCGGACTCCGCGGCCTGGTATCTGAGCGGTGACAACGTCAGCAGATTCATGACGACGGTCGCTCAGATCAGATCGATCTGCAGCCAGCGGCTGGCGCTTGGGCTGTGTTGGCGGCACATTAATACTGACCCGCGGCAGACATTGCGTGTGGCGGGTCGTCCTTGGTGCGCTTAAGGGTGACGCGACACGGGGAGCCAAGGTGGCATCCTCGTGGTTGGGCGAGTGTCCGGCCTTAAGGAGGCTGTTTGGATTCGGTCATCACGCAAGCGGCGGTCGGGGCGCTAGGTGAACTGATCGCCACTGCCGTTGCTGCTTCTGCAGGGCGCACCTGGAAGTCTGTCAAGGGCAAGCCCGAAGCACAGGCCGTCAGGGCCGCGGTCGATACCGCGCTGAGGACTGCCCTGCGCGATGCGGCGCTCCCAGCGGGTACCGCTACTGACGATGCGTGGCTGGCTGAGGTCGCCAAGATCTGGCGGCCAGCCTTCACCCCGCAGGTTTCAGAGGAATTGGTCGCGTGTATTGGCGACCCATCCCGTGACCGGGCACGCGTTGCGCATCTGGCCAGCCGGGCGCTGGGCCGCCCTGCGTTTTCCGGACAGCGGATTTGGAGCTATTTCATGCTGCACGCCGCCGGTTCAGGTACTCGTCGTGGACTTCCTGCGGAGTCCGGTACCCGAGTGCTGAATGGAGACGAGTCCGATTATACCGGAGCTCGATGTACCGCGCAATGTCCTCTCGTGCTTTCCTGATCGTCGGGTACACGGTACGGTGGACCCGCTCGACTTTCACCGCAGCATTGAACGATTCGGCGAGAGCATTATCGAAACATGACCCGGTGCGCCCGACGGACCGGCGGATTCCCAGTCCTTCCAGTACGGCAGCGAACTCGGTAGAGGTGTAGTTGTTGGTAGTTGCTGCCGCGGTCTGAATGGAAGATGGCATCAGCGGGAAGCCTAACGTTGCCGGCGGCCATCTGAATCGCGCTGGTGATCAGCGGCGTCCGGTAATTGTTCACCAGGTCCGGGACCGGCCCGGCCTGGGCCCGGCCTGGCCCTGCTTCGTGGTCGTCGGCGGCCACGGCCCCGGCTGGCAGGCGACCAGGCCCAGCTGCCGCGTCAGCTTCCGGACCAGCTCGACGTAGGTGGAATCGGAGTCGCCGAATATGGCTTTGATGATCAGCGCGAGTTTCTGCCGGCGACGATGCGCTGCCGGGCCAGCTGCTCCGCGATCCGCCGGTACCCTCGGAAAACCGAGCTAAAGAACATCGCGCAACAGTTTGTCAGTCATCGCGGCTCGGCTGGACCAGGTCAGTGAATGGACCGCCTTATGTCTGCCCGCAGCGCCCATGCGGTTCGCTAGACTCTTATCTGTTAAAATTCTCTTGAGTGCCTCGACAAGCCCATTGATATCAGCTGGGGCGACCAGCAAACCATCAGTTCCATCATCGACCAACGTAGGAATGCCCCCTACGGGCGTTGAAACAATCGGGAGTCCAGTAGCCATCGCTTCAGTGATGGCCAGCGGAAAGCTATCGTTAATGGAGGGCAAAGCAAAGGCCGCCGCAGCACGGTAAGCCTCTGCTAGTGCGCCACGCTCCAACCATCCAGTAAACGTAGTCATGTCGCCCAGACCCATGGTAGCGGTAAGATCTTCGTACATGCTGCGATCATCGCCATCTCCGACCACGGTCAACTGCAGATCAGGTACTGCGGCGCGCAGTTCCTGGCATGCAGCCAGGAGAGACCGCAAGTTCTTATGCGCGTCAGACTGATTCAAGGAGCCGACAAAAATTACATGCGGAGTCGTCGGAGCCACGGCAGCGGGATGAAAAATCTCCGAGTCTACGGCGGGGGTTATGGTATATGCCTTGTACCTGAATTTAATAAGAAAGTCATCTCTGACATAGTCTGACGAAGTGATTATTATCCTTGCCTTGAGAAGCATAGGTTTGAGCAGAATATGTTCATACATCCAGATCAGGAAGTTCAAGCGTGACCCTTCCTTCTTCATGCTCCCCATGTGGTAATTAATTACCACGGAACGGTCGACAGCCATCATTGAGGCAATGTCACCCAATCCGGGTACGGGCGTATGGATATTAATCAGATCCGGATTCTCGGCGCGCATAATTCGCCTGACGTGCCAGAACCAGTCCAATGATATTGGGGAATTGGAAATTTTGCGCCAATATGGCAAACGGTAGATTTTCAGTCCACTGTCTTTTTGGTCGATGATTATCTTGCGTTCTTCGCTTGTCGTAACCACGACGACTTCCCACGTGTAGTGAAGGGACAACTGCTCAGCAATAGTCAGCGCAAAAAACTCAGTACCACCCTTGTGTGGGGGAAAGTAGGGAACGACAAGTAGCACCTTACTTGGGTTCATACGAGCTCGCCATTTGTGGCGTACTTCGCCAGCGGATGGGCGCTTATGTAATGGAGCACACTGTCTAGCCGTTCCCAGTCGTTGTGCTGGTCGATTTCCCAACTATGACCCCAGATATGAAAAATACCGCCCTCTTCTGTAACGCGATCAAACATCGCTCGGGCCAGAACATCCCATTTTCGATAATGCAGAGCTTTTCTTGGCTGAAACTTTGCGAAACGGGCGATCTTCCACACGTCGGACCAATGATTATAGGTATGTAGCGAAGTTTCTGCCTCATATGGCTTGTCCAATTTAAACGTATGCCTGACCACCGTACGCGCATACCGATACCCGGCATCCTTGACGAGCTGGACGTGGACTCGCGTATAGGCGCCACCGGGATAGCAAAAAGTACTTACCTTTTTACCGGTTACCTCCTCCAATATTACTTTAGAATCGACAATTTCTTTTCTTGCTCGCTCTCGCGAAATGGTCGGCAATCTAGGGTGCGTCACTGTGTGGGCGCCAATTTCGAAGTCATTACTTAGTTCTCTAATTTCCTTCAATGTCAGTAGATCGCGACGTGCAAACTCTCTATTTTCTGGCGAAATGTAAAAGGTCGCCTTGAGTCCATAATTCTTAAGCATCCGTGCTAGCCTAATGTCATACTTGTGACCGTCGTCCCAGCTGGTTGTAACTACGACTGTTTTCATTCTGGCAATCCCCTAATTAGCCTTTCCGAGGCTAGATCGGCCTCGACTGCTGCTGCTCCGCTGAGAAATAGTCGAGAGTTTGTGGACGGCGTTTCCTGGTTGATTACGCGGCGACGTTGTGCCCGGATTCGTCGGGCCGCTCGACAGGCACTCCCTTCTCGAATCCTGGCGCCTGCTGGCACGAGGCGAGTTCGCACGAGGCGAGTAGGCGTGGGGTGTCGACCATGCGCCATCGCTGGCTGCTCGAGTTGGACGTGTTGAGGTGGAACCAGTGCTCGGCCGGGAGGTCGAAGAACGCCAGCAACTGGTCGGCGTCTTGGGTGATCTTGGCAACGGCGTTGAGGAAGGAGGCGGCAGCGAGGTACCTCAACGCGGCCTGGGCGTGGAAGCGGTGTTCGGCGCTACCGATCTGCGCGAGCGCTTGGCGGCCAGCGGGTTGGGCGGATTTCGGCAGGCAGTCCAGGGTATCGACCGCCCTGCGCACCGAGCTTCGCTGCTCGCTGGCCTTAGGAGGCACGACGTGCGGCGCTGCCCAGAATCCGAGTGCCCCGTCGCCAACGGACAGGACGGGGGCGCGCATGCCGCGCCGGCGGGCATCGCGCAGCAGTCCGGCCTGGGACTCGTGCGCGTCGGCGAGGGCGACCAGTTCGTTCTTACCATCGGCGCGGACGACCACCAGCGTGCAGACCCGGTCGGCGTCAAGGCGCACGCCGAAGGGCAGCCCGTCGGCCGAGCAGTGCACGTAGTACGCCGCAGACAGGTCTCGCTCGCCCCAGCGCCGGTACTCCTCCTGCCAGGACTCGGTCAGCCGCGTAATTGCCGCGGCGCACAGCTTAGCAACGGAGCCGAGAAACTCCCGCAGTGTGGGCACGACGTCCTTACTGGACAGCCCGTCGATGCACGGCAGCAGCATCCCGGTGATCTCCGGGCTCCTGCGGCGCCATGGCGGCAAGATCGCGGGCCGCCGCCCAGATTGCGGCTCTTCCGGCCGGTCGTCTACCCAGCGCGCAGTCAGCGCAGCCAATGGCGCCGCGCCGGCCACCGTGACCTGCCGGGGCCGGGCATGCCGGTCTCGCACCATCAGCCGACGCCCCTGCTCGTCCGGCTCAGCGGTACACGCGCCGACATGCCCGCTGCGTCAGCCTCGCGCGCGGCAGTCGGCCGCCGGGCGCTGTCCCGACCTCTCTCATCCGGGCCCGAGGCCAGGTCCTCTTCGACGACTATCTTCAATATCGGCGTTCCTTCCCGTCGGCGTTGCCCGCCGACTTCTTCTTTGATCACTTGGGAAGGTACGCCGCGCCCTCGGTCAGGTCTCGCATCCACAGTTTCGTGTCATAGCTCCACTGCGCTGGATGAAGGACGCATACGTGGCTGGACGAAGGACGCATACGTGGCTGGACGAAGGACGCATACGTGCCGAGCATACAGGATTAGCGGAACCATATCGGCGGTATTAGCTTGCCGTTTTAACCCTGCTGCTTCTGGCGGCCAGCCTGCGCCGTGTCCGGCTCGGGGTTCTTGCCGACGTCGTGCGGGTCGCCGGGCGGGCGGTTCTTCGAGCCGGGCAGCCGTCCGGGACCGGCCTTTCCGGGTTTCGGCGCTCCGGCCGGGCAGGTGATCTTCGCGCGGTTGTTCCGGGAGCCGCGGCGGACCCGGGCCGGCCTGAGCCGGCCCGCTCGGGCCGGCTGTTCCCACGGGCGGCGCAGGTCGGCGGCCAGCTGGCGGGCGAGCCGAAGTTGAGCGTGGAGGCGATGATGCCTGCCACAAGAGGTCCTTCCGCGCCGCGGCTGGCGGCGGCGCGGAAGGACGGACCACAGCCACAACGGATTCGGTTTGCGGTCGTCGCACCGCCGCCATCCAGATGCTGGCAGTCGGCGCCTCGCTGCCAGAGATCGCCCAGGTGCTGCGCCACGCCGGTCTCGACCCGCGATCTACGCCAACCCTCGGGAATTGCATCAGACGGGCGAGGTTTGTGCGGTTTGATGGCTATGCAGACCCTGTTGGCTAATTTCGCGACACGCGGGACGCGTCCCGCATGCTGATCTTGACGGCGTTCATGATCTTCCTGCGGTCGGCCCTTCCCTTCCCTGTCCCCGGCCGCAGAATCGGGTCGTCATGTCCTGGACCTGCTGCTGAACCGGCTGAAAGGGCTGGGCCTGCTGGCGGCCGGCGGCCGGCGGCGTACCGGCTCCGCGCACGTGCTGGGGCGCATCCGCAGCCTGGACCGGCTGGAACTGGCCGGGGAGACGATCCGGGCGGCGCCGGAAGCGCTCGCGGCTGCCGCCCCGCAGGTGGACGGGCAGCGGATCGGCCAGATCCGCCTGCCCGGGAGCGAGACCAGGCGCAAGGCCCTGGCGGTGCAGTACGGGAAGGACGGCTACCACCTGCTGGAAGCGGTGCGCGCGGCGGGCGCGCCGGCCTGGCTGCGTGAGCTGCCGCCGTCGAGACGCTGCGGGCGGTCTGGATACAGCAGTACTACCGCACCGGTGAGCACGGGGAGAAGGTGATCCGGCGGGAGGCCAGCGAGCATGGCCTCCGGCCAGGCAGACTCCAGATCGTCTCCGCCTGCGACCTGGACGCCCGCTACGGCCAGAAGCACGGCAAGGGCTGGCTCGGGTACCAGGTTCACCTCAGCGAGACCTGCAGCCAGGCCGTCGGCGACGACCCGGAGACCGGCCGGTCCCCGGCGACGAACCTGATCAGCGGCGTGGCTGCCACCGAGGCGACCGTGCCCGACGCCGCGATGACCGGGCTGATCCACGATGCGCTGGACGCGGCCGGCCTGGTGCCGGGCGAGCACGCCGCCCGGCGCCGGCTACACCTCCGCCGATCTCCTTCTCGCCGCCCGCGCCCGGGACATTACCCTGGTCGGCCCGCTGCTCGCCGGCACCTCGCCGCAGGCCCGGACCGGCGGCTATACCGCCGGGGCGTTCACCATCGACTGGGAACACCGGCAGGTGACCTGCCCGCAGGGTGCCGCCAGCACCAGATGGAGCCCATGCCGCCAGCGGCGAACCGAGGCGATCACCGTCAGGTTCGCCGCGGCCACCTGCCAGGCGTGCCCGGCCAAGGACCTGTGCACCCGCTCATCCCGCTCCGGCCGCCAGCTATCCCTGCGCCCGCGCGAGATCCACGAGGTCGGCGCGGCCGCCCGCGCCGGGCAGGGCAGCCAGCAGTGGAAGGCGCGGTGCAACAGCCGCGCAGGGGTCGAGGGCACCATGCGCCAGGCCACCCAGGTCACCGGCATCCGCCGCGCCCGCTACCTCGGCCTGGCAAAGACCCGCCTCGAGCACAATGCTGCCGCTACCGCGGTGAACCTGATCCGGTTAGACGCCCTCAGGCGGTTGCCGTTTCCGGGGTGATCGGGGGCTAAAATGAGACGGGCGGATCTGGCGGGCGCGGCGAATCTGGAGCTGGTCCCCAGGGTGGTGCAGCCGCGCCCGGAGGACGATCCGTCCACATAGACCCGGTCGGCCTCATCCCCTCGCCCCCCACCTCGTGCCCTACGTTTTCGCCGACGCGGACGTCCTCGCGTCCGTCACGCCAGGTTCGGCAGGTCCCGCGACCTGGTCCTGCACCCGACCACCACCAAGGCCCTGGCCTGCTATGCGCGAATCCGGCCGCTGTGCTGCCCCAGCAAAGCGGCCCCCGCGTTCTTCGTGTCCACCAGGGAACTAGCTGCACTACTCCAACGTCTCCGCCTTGTTCCACCGGCTGGCTGGCGAAGCCGACCTCGCCAGCGCCAGGGACGGGCACGGTCCCGTATGCACGATTTGCCGAATAGTTTCATGGTTCGTACTGGAATTGTGTTCGATGCGACATTCGGCTGTGAGCGCGCGCTGGCGGTGTTCCTGGAGTACGTGTGCGGTCCTCGGTCCGGCCTGGGTCGCCGAGTGCGAGCAGCAGGTGGGTCGAGCAGAACAGCTGGCTCCGCCGACAGCTCGCGCACGCACTCGGCGACCAGCGCGCCGCTCCGCGAAGCACACGCCGCACCGATTCCGGGGAGGATGGCTCACGGTCGGCGTGACCGGCCCCTCGATCGTCAAGGCCGCCGCAGGGTTGCGGAGAACCGCGTTAGCGGCGCGTTCTTCGATGAGGAACGGGTTGCCGCAGGCGCTCAGCGGCTCCCCAGGATGGCGTCCGGGGAGCCGATCTCAGCGAGACCCGCAGGCCGACGACGAGAGCTGGAGTTGGCCGCCGTCGGCGAGCTCGCGGCCCGGTCCTGGGACGACAGGTTGAAACAGGGCATCCCGCGCTCGGGCAGGTGGCGGCGTGCCAGCTTGGCCTCGATGGCCTCCTGCATCCTGGTCACCCGAGATCACGTGGAGGCGGTTCTCCCGCACGCGGCTCTGTCACGTTCTTCCTGGAGCTACGGGATCGGGTATCGTGTCCTCGTGTACGTCGTCGATGGCGATACGTGCCTGTTGCGATCGAAGCGTGTGGTCGGGATTTCAGTCGTGGAGTCGCACGTGGCCGGCCACCACCATCCGCCCGTGGATGGCCCGGAGAAGGTGGTCGAGTCGCTAGCGCTCAATCGCAAGATGCACCGCCCCAAAGTCGAGGTTGCTACTGCCCTGGACGGGCAGCCGAGGACAGACGACCGCTCCAGCGGAGCGGACTTCGTGCGGCGCCCTCGATCGTGGGAGGTCGGCCCACGCCTCCCTCACTCCCGGCCTCCCCGGTGAGTTCCTCAGGCCGGCACGGCGCTCGTGGGCCCACCACCACCACCACCCGCCGCCTCGACTGCCAACGTCACGACGTCCTTCGGTTGTGGCGACTTCGACGCATCCTCCGGCGACAATCAAGCAGAGCCTGAAATGAGGATGGTCAAGCTGGAGCAGAGGATTTCCGACTCCCGGCGTGTCGCCGATGCCTGCGAGTTCTGCGCCATCTGCAGCCACATCTCAAAACTGCCAAAGAACCAGCGCGATGACCGCAACGGGCTCGGCCTGCTGTTCGAGGGTCAGGTCTGGGCGTCCCATGTGCATGGGACCTGAACAGTTACGAATGGGAGCCCGGTTTCTTTTGCATAGCACCCGAAGATCTTTCTTGGTATTCAATGTAGAACGTGCCAAAGGGAGATGTGCCCAGATAGGTGATGAGGAGCAGTTGTGACTGAATTTCGCTCTGAAGGTAACCCCACCAGAAGCATCGTTCACATAGCCCCTAGGTACCCTCCTGGGCTCGGCGGCGTGGAGAAGGTGGTGCAGTATCTGGCACGCAATCAATACGAACTTGGTATGAGGGTTATGGTGGTGACATCAGACCAGGGACGAAATGAGCTGCGACAGGAAGATGAACCGTTTCCAGTCTCCAGGCTGAAAAGCGCCACTATAGCACACACCCCGGTCATCCCGAATCTCCTACCACAACTCTTAAGACTCGATCGAGGCTCGATAATTCATCTGCACCTTTCCCGTGCTTATACACCGGAGATGGTGTGGATGTATGCACGACTTAGAAGCCACCCTTATCTCGCACACTGGCATGGCCCAGGGGGTCCGTCTGGCCGGGTAGGTTTCCTGTTTCGCGCCTATATGCCGCTGATGTTGCGCCTTGTCCTTCGAGGCGCGGCGACCGTCGTGGTGTTCACCCACGAGCAGCGGTCGTTCGTCTCTGCGAAATTCGGCGTCGATCCGGCTCGGATTGCTGTGATACCTAATGGCGTCGACAATACGTTCCTGTATGCTGACCAGCGGCTTCCGCACTCGAAGCCCCGATTGCTGTTCGTGGGTAGGCTGGTGGTCCAAAAAAACCTCCCGCTGTTCCTTCGCGCCTTGGATGGTGTGTCAGAGAAGTTCGAGACGACTCTGGTGGGCGAGGGCGAACTTGAAGCTGAGCTCAAGGAGGTCGTCGACGACCTGCGGCTGCAGAACGTGCGATTTCATGGCCTCGCGCAGGGTGCCGACCTCAAGGAGTTGTACCGGAGGGCGGACGTGTTCGTCTTGCCGTCGTCATGGGAAGGCATGCCTCTCGTCCTGCTGGAGGCTCTGGGGATGGGCCTGCCGATCGTGGCTACGGATATACCGGGAAATCGTGACCTAGTTGCCCACGGCCAAAACGGCGTCCTAGTGCCCCCAGGGGACCCGTCGGCGTTGCGCCAGGCACTGTTGAGCGTGACCGGTGACCTGGACATGTACCGGCGCATGAGCGAGACGTCCCGGCGGCTCGCCCGTAAGTACTCCTGGGAAACGGTCAGTGCGGAGTTCGAGCGACTGTATGCCCAGCCGAGCATGCGCTGAGCACCGGGTGTCGCGTGTCGTCGCGGGACTGTCCAGCGCATACCGGGAGGCCCCGCGCCAGGTCAGAGTCGCAGGATATGTGTACGGGCCGCTCCGGGAATGGGCACCATCGCTCGTGCCCTCCTCGCTCTGGCGCGCGGCTGGGGAGCTGGCGACGGGTAGAGAGCGTTGACTGCTACGCTGCGTCGGCCCAGCTCGAAGAGAAAGGCTCGGCCAGACGGTCATCGGGAACCCGGAGCGCGGACGCGGTGGATGACGCTGACTACCCTCGCGGTGCTCGCCATCGGAGCAAGCGTGCTCTTCCCGGCGGGTCGCCACCAGTGGGCGCTGTCACTCCTCCGGCAACCGACGCGCTACACAGTCCTGTCCTTTAACCAGGCGTCGGCCCTACCAGCCACCA
>Ga0335080_10008916_pt1 | contig 10472 bp, 7 predicted proteins | sample Lox_Sample_34_FD_206720 | JGI IMG/M metagenome (GOLD analysis project Ga0335080, IMG submission 206720) | Soil microbial communities from Loxahatchee National Wildlife Refuge, Florida, United States - Lox_Sample_3.4 | ecosystem: Environmental > Terrestrial > Soil > Wetlands | place: USA: Florida... | reverse complement strand
GAGGGCATCGCCGCCGGCATCGAGAACACCAACTACTTCGTCACGACCACGCACGGCCGTTACGTCCTGACGTTGTTCGAGAAGATCAAGCCGGCGGAGCTGCCGTTCTACCTCAATCTGATGGCGCATCTCGCGCGCCACGGCATCCCGTGCCCGCAGCCGATCGCGAACCTCGACAACGACTATCTCGGCAAGCTCAACGGCAAGCCGGCGAGCATCGTCACCTGCATGCCGGGCGCGGACCTCAAAGAGGTCGACGCCATGCAATGCGCGACGGTGGGCGCGCTGCTCGCGGAAATGCATCTTGCGGGCAAAAGCTATCGCGCCGCGATGCCGAATCCGCGCGGGCCCAGATGGTGGAAGGCCGCGTTGCCGAAGGTGCTGCCGTTTCTCGATCCGCCGCAGGCGCAGCTGCTCAAGGACGAGGTGCGATTCCAATCCCTTCACCGTCTGAAGGATCTGCCGCGCGGCGTGATCCACGCCGACCTGTTCCGCGATAATGTGCTGTGGGACGGCGCCCGCGTCGGCGGCATTATCGATTTCTACTTCGCATGCACCGACGCGCTGCTCTACGACGTCGCCATCGCGGTCAACGACTGGTGCATCACCACCGGGCACACACTCGATCCCGAGCGCAGCCGCGCGTTGCTTGCGGCTTATACCCGGCTGCGCGCGTTCAGCGCGACCGAACGTGAAGTGTGGCCGGCGCTGCTGCGCGCCGGCGCGCTGCGCTTCTGGGTGTCGCGCCTGTATGACCTGCATCTGCCGCGCCCGGGCAAGCTTGTGCACGCCAAGGACCCGAATCACTTCGAGCGCCTGCTCGAGCAGCACGTCGCGCGCGCGGACGACAACGCACGCCTGCTCGCTCCATGATCATCAGGACCGTCAGCGCCTCCCACGGCTGGCGTTGGATCGCGCTCGGCGCCACCATCTTCCGCCGCAATCCCGCGTTGTGGATCGCGCTGATCGCGGTTCTGTTCGTCGGGAGCCGTGTGCTGTTTGCGCTGCCGCTGGTCGGCGTCATCGCGGTGCTGGTGGCGCCGAACTTTCTCGCCGGGCTCGCGCATGGCGCGCAGGCTCTCGAGCAGGGCAAGCCGCTGCGCCTCGGTTACCTCGCGAGCGGTTTTCTCAAGAGCGCGCCCCAGCTCATCACCATAGGCGGCGTCTCCCTCATTGGCCAGTTCCTGATGGTGATGGCGATGGTGCTGGTCGGCGGCGAGGCCATCGGCGGGATATCGAAAGCGCTGACGGGAGGGCCGCCCACTCCGGAAGCGATCGATGCGATGCGCGCCGCGCTGCCGCGCATGATGATGGCGATCGTCGTCGGCATCGGCATCTCGCTGCCGCTGGTGATGGCGGCGTGGTTCGCGCCGCTGCTGGTGTTCTTCGACAACCTGTCGCCGTGGTCGGCGCTCGTGCTGAGCCTGTGGGCCTGCCTCAAAAACGCATTGCCGCTGCTGGTCTATGGCGTTGCGGTGCTGGTTCCGATGATGGTGCTGACGCCGCTGAGCCTGGCGTTGCGCCAGCCTGACCTCGGCCTGTGGCTGCTCGCGCCCGTGCTGGTGCCGTCCATCTACGCGAGCTACCGCGATCTGTTCCAGCGCGCGCAGGTGCCGGCTTAGCGCGTCAGGCCGCGCTCAATTTCGCGTATTCCAGCGCGAGCCATTTGAGGCCGTCGCGGCCGAAGTTCACCTGCACGCGCGCGTCTGCGCCGCGCCCCTCGGCGTTCACGATCACGCCGGCGCCGAACTTCGGGTGCACCACGTTCTGGCCGATGCGCCACGGCGATGCCGGGTCCTGCAATCCCCGCTCGGTCACCACCACCAGCCTCGCCTTCGTGCCGCGGCCCGGCCGCGGCATCTCCACGCGCGCCGCGAACGCCGGTCCGCGATTGATGCGCTTGAGGAGCTGCGCGGGTATCTCCTGGAAAAAGCTCGATGCAATCGAGTAGCGCGTCTGCCCGTGCAGCATGCGGCTCTGCGCGAATGACAGGTAGAGCCGCCGCCGCGCGCGCGTGAGCGCCACATACATGAGCCGCCGCTCTTCCTCGCGGCCGTCGGCCTCGGACAGGCTGTTCTCATGCGGGAACAGCCCCTCCTCGAGGCCGCTCACGAATACGCTGTGGAATTCGAGCCCTTTGGCGGCGTGCACTGTCATCAGCTGCAGCGCGTCGGCGCCCGCTTCGGCCTGATTCTCGCCGGCCTCGAGCGCGGCGTGCGCGAGGAACGCGGGCAGGCTCGTGTCGTCCTGCGCGTCATCGGCGGCAAACCCGGCGCAGGCATTGACGAGCTCGTCGAGGTTGGCGAGCCGGTCCGCGCCCTCGCGCTCGCCCTGGTAATGCGCCTTGAGCCCGCTCGCCTCGATCACGTGTTGAACGATCTCGGGCAAGGGCAGGCTCGCGGTTGCCGCGCGCATGGCGTCGATCAGGGCGACAAATGCGGGAACGCCCTTGCCCCCATCCTGCGCCTTCTCCCTCGCTGCCCGCCACAGGCTCGCGCCCTTCGCGGCCGCGGCGTCCTGCAACTGCTCAAGCGTGCGGCTGCCGATGCCGCGCGCCGGAAAATTGATTACGCGCAGCAACGCGCCGTCGTCCTCATCGCTCGCGAGCAGGCGCAGGTAGGCGAGCGCGTGCTTCACTTCCTGCCGCTCGAAAAACCGTAGCCCCCCATAGACGCGGTAGGAAACGCCCGCGTTGAACAATGCATGTTCCAGCACGCGTGATTGGGCGTTGGAGCGGTACAACAACGCAATCTCGGAGAGCTTCACGCCTTCACCGCCCAGGGCCTTTACTTCCGAGACCACGAAGTCCGCTTCGTCGATGTCGGTTGCAGCTTCGTAAACGCGCAGCGGCTCGCCCTTGGCTTCGGCCGTCCACAGGTTCTTGCCGAGGCGCCGCCGGTTGTGGCCGATCAGCGCGTTGGCGGCATCCAGTATGTGGCCGTGCGAGCGGTAGTTCTGCTCGAGCTTGATCACCCGCTCGATCGCGAAGTCCTTTTGCAGGTCCTGCATGTTGGCCGCCGATGCGCCACGGAATGCGTAGATCGACTGGTCGTCGTCGCCCACTGCGAACACCGCGTTGTCGCGGCCCGCGAGCAGGCGCAGCCACTGGTACTGCAGCCGGTTCGTGTCCTGGAATTCGTCGACCAGCAGGTGGCGAAAGCGCGCGCGGTAGTGGTCGCGCAACGGCTCGTTCCTGGTAAGCAGCTCGTGCGAACGCAATAGCAACTCGGCGAAGTCGACCACGCCCTCCTTCTGACATTGCTCGTCGTAGATGGCGTAGAGCTCCTTCATGCGGCGCGAGACGCCGTCGTATTCGTCGGCCTGCGATGCACGCCTGCCTTCTTCCTTGTGGCTGTTGATGTACCACGCGACCTGGCGCGGCGGAAAGCGCTCCTCGTCGACGTTGGCGGCCTTCAGCAGCCGCTTGACGAGGGCGAGCTGGTCCTGGCTGTCGAGTATCTGGAAAAGCTGGGGCAGGCCGGCTTCGCGGTAATGCGCGCGCAGCATCCTGTTGCACAGGCCATGAAACGTGCCGACCCACATGCCGCGGGTGTTGATGGGCAGCATCGCGCTTACGCGCGCGAGCATTTCCTTCGCCGCCTTGTTGGTGAAGGTGACCGCGAGCAGCCCCGCCGGACTCGCCTGCCCGGTCTGGATCAGCCACGCGATGCGGGTGGTGAGTACGCGCGTCTTGCCGCTGCCGGCGCCGGCGAGGATCAGCGCGGACTCGTGCGGCAGCGTCACTGCCGCGAGCTGCGGCTCGTTAAGTCCGGCGAGAAATTGCGGGGTCATCGCGGTGAAAAATTAAAGGGCGCGGCGCAGGCCGCGCCCCTTTTGAATGGAGCACCGGACAATTATAGGGCACCCGCCGCACGCTGTCGTGCCGCCGAAGTAAAAACGGCCGGCATGTGCCGGCCGTCTTCCCGCAGCGGAGGACTGTTTACTTCGACACTTTCGGCTCGGTGATTCCCATCTTGCCCTTGAGCTTGCCGCCCAGCGCCTCCGCTTCCTGCTTGCTCGCGAGATTCGAAATGCGCACGCGATAGACCGTCGCGTCTTCTTTTTTCACCGGCCGGATTTCCGCGGCATAGCCGGCATTGCGCAACTGGTCGTAGAGGGCGAGCGCATCAGACTGGTTGCCGGCATCGGCGAGATAGACCCGCCACTTGCCGCCCTTGCGCGCCGCGCCCGCCCCGTTCGCAATCTCGGTTTCCGCCGACCATTTGTCGAGCTGCTCCTTCGGCACCGGCGCCACCGGCTGCCCGGCCTGCCCCTTCGGCGCGACGTAGAACGACATCGGCTGGTCCATCGTGAACGCTTCGTTTTCTCGCGCGACCGTGATCTTGCCCTCGATCAGGCACAGGATGTCACGCGTCGCGTCGGCCTTGCCCCACAGGTCCGTGCCGCGCACGCCGGCGGTGATAGTGACGACCCTGACCTTGACGTCGCGCTCGCCCCTGAACTTGTAGAGCGCCTGCGTAGTGAAGCGGAACGCGCCGCTCAGCACGTCGAGCGACGCGGTGACGACATCTTTCAACTTGATCTTGCTCTGGCCGAGATCGTCGAGCGCGAGGATACCGTTCTCGCCAAGCTTGATCAGGCTGCCGTCGGCGAGCCGCAGCAGCGCGCGCGCGCCGGGACCGGTATAAACGCGGTCCTTGTTGACGAGCACCGCGCCGATCGACAGCGCATCGCGCGCGCCGCCCGCGTGCTCGACCCAAGCCGGCATCTGCACGCCCTCGACCACAATGTTGGGACGCGCCGCCGCCAGAGTCGGCACCGCGGCGAGCATCAGCAGCGCCGCCAATAACGATTTGATCTTCATCGCCAGCTCCTCAGATTGCGCATGATGACCGCTTCTACGGAACGCGCCGGGGAACCGATGCATCGCGGGTATATAATCCGCGTTTTTGCTGCAACTTCAGGCAGGTATGCAGGACAAGTACAACGCACACGCGATCGAGCGCGAAGTCCAGAGTTACTGGGAAAGCAAGCGCTCCTTCCGCGCCGCCGAAACGCCCGGCAAGCCCAAGTATTACTGCCTGTCGATGTTCCCTTACCCCTCCGGCAAGCTGCACATGGGGCACGTGCGCAACTATACCATAGGCGACGCGCTCGCCCGTTACCACCGCATGCGCGGCTGCAACGTGCTGCAGCCGATGGGCTGGGACGCATTCGGCCTGCCCGCCGAGAACGCGGCAATGGCGAACGGAGTGCCTCCCGCGCGATGGACGTACGACAACATCGCGTACATGAAGAAGCAGCTGAAGTCGCTCGGCTTCGCCATCGACTGGGAGCGCGAGCTCGCGACCTGCAAACCCGAGTACTACCGCTGGAACCAGTGGCTGTTCCTGCGCATGCTGGAGCAAGGCATCGTCTACAAGAAGACCGGCACCGTGAACTGGGACCCGGTCGACCAGACGGTGCTCGCCAACGAGCAGGTGATCGACGGCCGCGGCTGGCGCACCGGCGCGCTGGTCGAAAAGCGCGAAATCCCGATGTACTACATGGCGATCACGCGCTACGCCGACGAGCTGCTTGCCGCGCTCAAAACGTTGCCCGGCTGGCCGGAGCGCGTAAAGACGATGCAGGAGAACTGGATCGGCAAGAGTTACGGCGTGCGATTCGCGTTTCCGTATACGCTCGACGGCAAGCCGGAAAAGCTGTGGGTGTTCACGACGCGCGCCGATACCATCATGGGCGTCACGTTCTGCGCGGTCGCTGCCGAGCATCCGCTGGCGGCTTATGCCGCAAAGAAGGACCCGAAGCTCGCCGCATTCGTCGAGGAATGCAAGCGCAGCAGCGTGATCGAAGCCGACCTGGCGACAATGGAAAAGAAAGGCATGCCGACCGGCATCTCCGTCACCCATCCGCTCAACGGCGAGAAGATCGAGGTGTGGGTCGGCAACTACGTGCTGTGGGGCTACGGCGACGGCGCGGTGATGGGCGTGCCCGCCCACGACGAGCGCGACTTTTATTTTGCGCAACAGCACGGGCTTTTGATCAAGCAGGTAATCAGCGTCGCGGGTCAGTCGTTCTCGGCCGATGCCTGGCAGGAATGGTACGAGGACAAGGTCAACGGCCGTTGCGTCGATTCCGGCAAGTACGACGGGCTCGACTACGCTGCTGCGGTAAACGCAATCGCGGCCGACCTCAATGCCAAGAAACTAGGCGAAAAGCAGGTGATGTGGCGGCTCAGGGACTGGGGCATTTCGCGCCAGCGCTACTGGGGCACGCCGATTCCGCTCATTCACTGCGCCGGCTGCGGCGACGTGCCGGTGCCGGACAAGGACCTTCCCGTCGTGCTGCCCGAGGACTGCGTGCCGGACGGCAGCGGCAATCCGCTCGCGAAGCGCACCGACTTCGTCGACTGCGCATGCCCCAGGTGCGGCAAGCCCGCCAAGCGCGAGACCGACACGATGGACACCTTCGTCGATTCGTCGTGGTACTACATGCGCTACGCGTGCACCGACCGTGGTGACTCGATGGTCGACTCTCGCGTCAACTACTGGCTGCCGGTGGACCAGTACATCGGCGGCATCGAGCACGCGATCCTGCACCTGCTGTACTCGCGTTTCTGGACCAAGGTGATGCGCGACATGAAGCTCGTCGCGCTCGACGAGCCGTTCACCAACCTGCTCACCCAGGGGATGGTGCTGAACGAAATCTTCTTCCGCAAGGGCGACGGCGGCCGCATCACCTACTACAACCCGGCCGAAGTCGAGACGCGCGCCGACGCCGACGGCAAGCGCACGGGCGCGATCCTCAAGTCCGACGGCAAGCCGGTCGAATCGGGAGGCACCGGTACCATGTCGAAGTCGAAGAACAACGGTGTCGACCCGCAGGCGTTGATCGAGGACTACGGCGCCGATACCGCGCGGCTCTTCATGATGTTCGCGAGCCCGCCGGAGCAAACGCTCGAGTGGTCGGACACCGGCATCGAGGGTGCGGCGCGCTTCCTGCGGCGCCTGTGGAGCTACTGCGTGCGCTACGAGAACGGCGGCGGCGCCATTCAGTCCGATCAGGAAAAAGCGACGCGCCTCGAAATTCATTCGGTACTCAAGCAGGCCAACTACGACATCGCACGACACCAGTTCAACACGGTCGCCTCTGCCGCCATGAAAATGTTGAATGCGCTCGATCGGCTGCCCGGAGTCGCCGGCGGCGCGGTCAAGGAAGGCCTGCAAATCCTGCTCAGGGTGCTGGCGCCGATCACGCCGCACATCTGCCATCACCTGTGGCGCGAGCTGCGCTTCGGCGAGGATATCCTGACCGCGCCATGGCCCGAGCCCGACCCGCAGGCGCTCGTCGCCGACGAGATCGAGCTCATTTTGCAGGTGAACGGGAAAAAGCGCGGCGACGTCCGGGTGCCAAAAGACGCCGACCGCGAGTTGATCGAGCGGCTCGCGATGCAAAACCCGAACGTGCAGAAACACGTCGGCGGGCAGACGGTGAAAAAGGTCATCGTGGTGCCCGGGCGGCTGGTCAATGTGGTAGTGTGAAACGCATGAAGCGAGCCGTGAAAGCCTTTGTCACCGCCGGCAGCGTCGCCATAGCGGCCCTGTTGCTCGCGTCGTGCGGCTTTCACCTGCGCGGCCAGGCGGCGCTGCCGTTTGAATCGCTCTACGTATCGGGTTCGCCTTCCTTCGCCAATCAGGTCGCCCGCGCGGTACGCGCCGGCAGCACTACCCGCATCACCGACAATCCCAAGACCGCGCAGGCCACGCTGCAGATACTTTCCGAGTCGCGCGAGCGCGTGATCCTGTCGCTGTCCGCCGCCGGGCGCGTGCGAGAGCTCACGCTCCGCTACAAGGTGTCATACCGCCTCACCGACCCGGCGGGCAGGGAGTTCATACACCCGAGTGACATCGCGCTAAATCGCGACATCACCTACAACGACACCGACGTGCTTGGAAAGGAGCAGGAGGAAGCCCTGCTCTACCGCGACATGCAGAACGACGCCGTGCAGCAGATGGTGCGCCGCCTGCAACTGGCCAAGCTGGAAACCGAAGAAGAAGGCGCCAAGAGCGCGAAGTAGCGCGCGCGTCCGGCGGATCATACTTTGCGCATCTCCACCGAGCACCTGCCGCAGCAACTGAAGCGCGGCCTGGCGCCTCTTTACACGGTGTTCGGCGACGAGCCGCTGCTCGCGCTCGAGGCCTGCGACCGCATACGCGCAGCGGCGCGCGAGCAGGGGCACGCGGAGCGCGAGGTGCTCATCGCCGAGCAGCATTTCGACTGGTCGCAGTTGCGGATGAGCGGCGCCTCGCAGTCGCTGTTCGCGTCGCGCCGCATACTGGAATTGCGCATCCCGGGCGGCAAGCCGGGCGTCGATGGCAGCCGCTCGCTGCAGGACTTTTGCGACCGGCTGCCCGCCGACACCATCACGCTGGTCCACCTGCCCGGGCTCGACTGGCGCGCGCAGAAGGCTGAATGGTTCGCTGCGCTTGACGCCGCCGGCGTGACGGTCGAGGCGAAACAGATCGGGCGCAACGCGCTGCCGGCATGGCTTGCCGGGCGGCTCAAGGCGCAGCAGCAGGAGGCCGACGCGGCGACGCTCGAGTTCGTCGCCGACAAAGTCGAAGGCAATCTGCTCGCCGCGTTTCAGGAAGTGCAGAAGCTCGCTCTGCTGTTTCCCGCCGGCAAGCTGTCATTCGAGCAGGTCAAGGACGCCGTGCTCGACGTGGCGCGTTTCGATGTGTTCGATCTTGGCGAAATCGTGCTCTCGGGCGACGCGCGCCGTCTCGCGCGGGTGCTTGACGGGCTGCAGGCCGAAGGCGCTGCGCCGCCGCTCGTGCTGTGGGCGATTTGCGAGGAGATTCGCGCGCTCGGCCGCGTGCAGGCGGGGCTTGCCACGGGCAGGCCGCTCGCCGCGCTGTGGCGGGAAGCGCGTGTGTGGGGTCAGCGCCAGAACCTGATCGAGCGCAATGTGCGCCGCCTCACGCCGGCGCAGATCCAGGACGCGTTGGCGCACGCCGCGCGCGTCGATCGCATGATCAAGGGCCTCGTTGCAGGCGACGTGTGGGACGAGTTGCTCCAGCTCGGCTTGCGCTGCGCGCGCAAGCCCGCCAAGGCCGCCTAGAATCACGGTATGATTCCCGCATGGACATGCAGAGCTACATGGCGGGAATCGGCAAGCAGGCGCGCGCGGCCGCGCGTCTGATCGCGAAGGCCGATACTGCATCCAAGAACAAAGCGTTGATGCTCGCCGCGCAGGCGCTCGAGCGCGATGCGGCGCGCCTGCTCGACGCGAACCGGCGCGACCTCGAAGCCGCGCGCGCGAAGAAGCTCGATGCGCCGCTGATCGACCGCCTGACGCTTACGGAAAAAACCATCGCGTCGATGGCGGACGGCCTGCGCCAGATCGTCAAGCTGCCCGATCCGATCGGCGAGATCAGCGAGCTCAAGCAGCAGCCTTCGGGCATCCAGGTCGGGCGCATGCGCGTGCCGCTCGGCGTGATTGCCATCATTTACGAGTCGCGCCCCAATGTAACGGCGGACGCCGCCGGGCTTTGCCTGAAGGCGGGCAATGCCGCGATCCTGCGCGGCGGATCCGAGGCGATACATTCCAATCAGGCAATCGCCGCGTGCGTGCACGAAGGCCTCAAAGGCGCGGGGCTGCCCGAAGCCGCGGTGCAAGTGATTGAGACCACCGACCGCGCGGCGGTCGGCGAGCTCCTGCGCATGAACGAGTACGTGGACATCGTGGTGCCGCGCGGCGGCAAAAGCCTGATCGAGCGCGTGACGCGGGAGTCGCGCATTCCGCTCATCAAGCATCTCGATGGCGTGTGCCACGTCTACATCGACGACAAGGCGGACCTCGAGAAGGCGATCCGCATCGCGGACAACGCCAAGACCCAGCGGCTTGCGACTTGCAACACGATGGAAACGCTTCTGGTCGCGCGCGGCATCGCCGACAAGGTGCTGCCGCAGCTTGCGCGCATCTATCGCGACAAGGGCATCGAGCTGCGCGGTGACGAGACCGCGCGCCGGATTGTTCCCGACATGAAGCCTGCCAGCGAGGAAGACTGGTATACCGAGTATCTCGCGGCGATCCTCGCGGTGCGCGTCGTCGACGGCCTCGACCAGGCGATCGAGCACATCGCGACGTACGGCTCCCAGCACACCGACGCGATCGTGACCGAAGACAAGGCGCGCGCGCAGCGCTTCCTGCGCGAGGTGGATTCGAGCTCGGTGCTCGTCAACGCGTCGACGCGTTTTGCCGACGGCTATGAATACGGCCTCGGCGCCGAGATCGGCATCTCGACCGACAAGCTGCACGCGCGCGGCCCGGTCGGGCTCGAAGGATTGACGTCGCTCAAGTGGGTGGTGTTCGGCGACGGTCAGATCAGAACGTGAGCGACGCGATTGAAGTCAAGGTCCCCGACATCGGGGACTTCAAGGACATTCCCATCATCGAGGTGCTGGTCAAGCCGGGCGACAGCGTCAAGCCCGAGGACCCGCTGATCACG
>Ga0335080_10008915_pt1 | contig 10472 bp, 9 predicted proteins | sample Lox_Sample_34_FD_206720 | JGI IMG/M metagenome (GOLD analysis project Ga0335080, IMG submission 206720) | Soil microbial communities from Loxahatchee National Wildlife Refuge, Florida, United States - Lox_Sample_3.4 | ecosystem: Environmental > Terrestrial > Soil > Wetlands | place: USA: Florida... | reverse complement strand
GGCCTTCCCCTTTGCACTTGCTGCACGGATCCGTGATCACTGTTCCCGAGCCCTGACAGTTTGGACAGGTGCGCGCGATGCTGAAGAATCCCTGCTGATAGCGAACCTGTCCATGCCCGGCACAGGAGCGGCAAGTGATGGGCGCTTTTCCTTCGGCTGCGCCCGATCCGCGGCAGGCTTCGCAGGCTTCGTGGCGGCGGACCGTCACCTTGGTCTCGGTGCCGAAGACAGCTTCTTCAAATTCCAGCGTCACGTCCTCGCGTAAATCGGCGCCTCTTTGCGCGCGACTGCGTCGCCGGCCTTGTCCGAAAATATCGCCGAAGCCGAAGAGATCGCCGAATATGTCGCTGAAATCCTGGAATGTAGACGCATCGAAGCCCACTCCTCCGCTGCCGCCCAGGCCGGCGTGCCCGTAACGGTCATACAAAGCGCGCTTTTCTCCATCGCACAACACCGCGTACGCTTCGCTGGCTTCTTTGAACTTCTCTTCCGCGTCAGGATTGTTAGGATTGCGATCGGGGTGAAACTGCAGCGCGAGCTTGCGATAGGCGCTTTTGATTTCCTGATCGGTGGCATTGCGCTCCACCCCCAGAACCTCGTAATAGTCGCGTTTTACGTTGCTGGTCAGAATGGCCTTTCTAATCCTTTCTCACAGCTTTCCGTGTGTTTGGTGCGCTTGCAGAGGCGTACCGAGGCTCACCGGCCGGGGTTGCGTGCGACCTTCACCATCGCCGGCCGCAGCATTCGATCTCTCAGCTTATAACCCCGCTGCAGCTCCTCCACAACTTCGTGGTCCTTGGCGTTGGCAGTATCCACCATCTCGATCGCTTCATGCAGGCGAGGATCAAACATCTCGCCCTTTGCGCTGATCGTCCGCAATCCAAGTTTCTCCAGCACATCCAGCAACTGTTTATAGATGAGCTCCACCCCGTTGCGAAACTCTGATTTTGCGCCATGGTGATGCTGCATGGCCCGCTCAAAGCTGTCCAGAATAGGCAAAAGAGACTTGAGGGCGTCTGCCAGCGCGAATTCACGAAACTCCTGCTGCTCGCGCAGCGATCTCTTTCGCGCGTTCTCAAATTCCGCCTGCAGGCGCGCCAGGCGGTCGCGCAACTCGTCACGTTCAGCCTTCAACTTCTGGTATTCGGAATCCTGAACTCCTGCTGCAGAGCCCGTTTGCGCGGCGCTTGGAGCAGAGTTCGATTCGCTCTCTGCGCTCTCCCCAGACGGTAACTCGTGCTCAACATCCAGCCCAGGATCTACCTCTGATTTTCCATTCGTTCTAGCCATAAAACTGTTTCACTCGGATTCGTTCAAGATTTTGTCGAACAGGCGGGCAATATACGCGACCGCTGTCATGGTGTGCTGGTAATCGATGCGTGTCGGGCCGATTACGGCCAGCGATCCCATCACTTCCCCGCCCACCCGCGCGGGCGCTCCGATCAGCACCAGGTTGCGCATCGAAGGCTGCGCTTCATCCAGGCCAATTACCACCCGCACAGCTTCCTGCCTGGTATCGAGATACGCACCCAGCAACTCGACAATCTTTTGTTTCTCCTCCAGGGTCTTCAGCAGTTCGCGCAGCCGCTGGCGGTCATCTTCTCCCGCCACCAGGTTTGCCGCGCCCTCCACGAAAACCACCTGGGCATTCCCATCGCTGGCCAGCGCTCCCTGGCGGTAAAGCTGCTCCAGGGAGGACATGAGCCGATCATATTCGCTGCGCTCCTGCTCCAGCCGACGGGCAATCTCCGCGCGCATAGCTTCCATCGTCCATCCGCGGAAGTTGGCATTGATGTAGTTCGCTGCCCGATCCAGTTCGGATTGCGGCAAGTCAAGCCGCAGCACCCGGTCGCGTACCAATCCGGATCGCGTGATTACAACTGCCAGAACCTTCTGGTCGCCTAGCCGCGAAAAATAAACGTGCTCCAACGCATTCTTAGCGCCGGTACTCGCAACCGTGACACCTACATTCTTAGAGATGAGCGAGAGCACATGCGAGGTTCTTTCCATGAACTCCTGCACATCCGCCACTCCGAAAAGCGCCTCCTGAATGATGCTCTGGTCCGCATCAGAAAGCCTTGCTTGCCCCGTAAGTTGTTCTACATAATAGCGATAGGCCTCGGCGCTGGGAACGCGCCCTGCCGAGGTGTGGGGCTGCTCGAGCAGACCGGCGTCGGCCAGGTCGGCCATGACATTGCGAATCGTGGCGGAACTCAAACCCTCACGGTTGGAGCGCGCCAGCGTGCGCGATCCCACAGGCTCTCCCGTGGCGATGAAAGTCTCCACGATGGCTGTAAGAATTTCGCGCTCTCGTTCGCCGATTGGCGGCACCGCCGGCATAATGTACTTATCTCACGGGAAACCCATGGCGCAGGCTGTCTCGCTGGATTCGACCTATTAAACGCTTTAAATACAGAAAGTTAACACGCTCAAACCAGCGGGAATCCCCGTTTCGATTCTAGGAATGCGCCGCCCCCCTGTCAAGCATTGGCACTCACGGGTTGAGAATGCCAAACAAAAAGCGGCGCGGGGGCCGCCCCGAACGTTTGCAGTTCATATCCTAATTATTCATATCCTAAATTATTGGATCTGGATGACGTTCTCCGGAGCGCTGGCTTTGATTTCGCCGACTCGAATCACCACTTTGCGGGCAAAGTCAAACAGGGACTTCGCGGCCGGCGAGTTTTCTCCGGCAAGTACAACCGGCTTGCCGCTGTCGCCCGCGCGGCGCAGATCAGGATCGAGTTGGATGTTGCCGAGGAACGCGACTTCGAAATGCCGGGCGGTATTTTCCGCGCCGCCGCGTGAGAAGACATCGACCTCGTGGTGGCAATGCGGGCAAACGAAATAGCTCATGTTCTCCACCATACCGACCAGATCGACCTTCATCTGGCGAAACATTTCGATCGCCTTGCGCGCGTCCTGCAGTGAAACATCGGAAGGAGTGGAGACCACAATCGCGCCGGTCAGCGGAACCGTCTGAATGAGCGAGAGCGCCACGTCGCCCGTTCCGGGCGGCAGGTCGACGACGAGATAGTCGAGAGTTCCCCACTGCACCGAACCCAAGAACTGGCGGATGATCGAATGCAGCATCGGCCCTCGCCAGATCACCGGCTTGTCGCCCGGGTTGAGAAATCCCACTGAGATCACTTTCAGGCCATGAATCTGGATGGGATCAATTTTGCCTTCAGGATTCGCTTGCGGTTGCCCATTTGCACCCAGCATGAGCGGAACGTTAGGTCCATAGACATCGGCGTCAAGCAATCCGACTTTGTGGCCCAGCTTGGAAAGCGCAATGGCGAGGTTCACCGCCAAAGTGGTCTTCCCCACTCCTCCCTTTCCCGAACCCACGGCAATGATGCTGTCGACGCCGGGCAGGGGCTGAGGCGCAGGAGGTGGTTGCTGTCCAGGACGGGGAGGCATATGGGAACTCACGGGGATGACCTCGGTTGGTGATTCACAAAGCGGCCGAAACCCTGATTATACAGCGCAATTACGAGGCAGGAATTTGGTTCGAAGCCGTGGCGGAGATAACTTCGAATGAGGGTGATCGTGCCCGCGGGGGCAGGGAGCGCGATGTCCCTCTAGAGAAGCGCCGGCCTTATTCGGCGAGGACGAAAGCAATGATCGTTTCACCTGAAGTTCCGCCCTTGCTCTCCATCTCCTTGAGCAACGTGGCCTGCAGGTTTCCCGGATCAGGATGCATTTCGCAGGCCTCCACTTCTTCGTCTGTCGCGCCGTCGAAGCACAGTTCGCAGACGCCGAGGTCTCCATCCTCTTCGATGGGCGGGCCGAAGGTGCGGCAAATGACAGGCCGAGATTCGTAGAGCTCGCAGGTTCCATTCTCGGGGTGCAGGGCCGGGCAGGGCTCGTCATTGGCAAAATCATTCCAACGCCGGGCCGCTTCCTCACTTTCGGAGTCGTCCAGAATGCCGGTGGATGAATCTCCAGGGAACTGTGGCGCCATACGCGCCACCGCCATGCGTGCCCGCTCCCGAATGCGGAGAGCGCGCACAGGATCCAGCGCTTCAAGTTCGGCAAGTCCGCTCTGCAAACGCGCGGCATCGAGCTGATTGATTGCAAACACGCCCACGCAGCACTGGGAACAGCCCGGGCGGCAGGCCAGCCATGCGCCGCTGCGGCGCGCCGAGTCAGACAGCGCAGCGTTCACGATTTGTACCAGTTGCTGGTCTCGCGAGGGTCGGACTCCACATGGCATGTTTCACAGCATAACCCGAGGCTGGCTCCGCGCGCTCGCGAAATCGATGGCGCGCTGCGGCCAGCGCCGCGCATTGGCGATTCGACATTCGGACAGGTTTGGCGGTGGATCCGGGGGATCGCAAGGAACCCATGCAGATTAGCCGCCCGCGCGTGCTCCCACGGCCATGCCTGGTAGATCTCGGCTCACCGGGGCGGCGGCTTCGGCGAGTGTGAATTGACCGACCAGTTGCCTCAGGTCCTCCGCCTTTTCAGAGAGTGTGCTGGCTTCTTGCGCCGCCAATTCCGCTACTTCGACTGACGCCTGACTGGTGACTGCGACCTTGCTGACGTGACTTTCCACGTTGGCGGCCGCTTTCGACTGCTCGGCTGAACTGGCCTCAATCTCGGAGACCATGCTGCCCACTTGCTCGGCGACGTGGATAATTTCTTTCAAGGCGCTGCCCGCCTTCGCCGTTTTTTCTGTGCCGGCGGCCGCTCGTTGGGTGCCTCGCTGCATGGATTCGACCGTGAGCTGTGTGATCCGCCGAATCTCTTCAATCTTCTGCCCAATTTCAAGCGTTGCCTGCTTGGTGCGGTTAGCCAGCTTACGCACTTCGTCGGCTACCACCGCAAAACCTCGCCCTCGCTCGCCAGCGCGCGCCGCTTCAATGGCGGCGTTGAAGGCCAGCAGATTGGTCTGCCTGGCAATATCGTCAATCAGATTGCTGATGGCCCCGATTTCGCGCGAGCCCTCGCCCAGTTCAGCAACATTCTTCGCGCTATCGGTGACGACGCCGGACAGCTGTTGCATCTCTTCCAGGGCCTGCTCCACGATCGTGCCCCCGCTGTGCGCCACCTCCGCGGCGCGTTGGGCTGCCTCAGCCGCGCGATTGGAGTGGTTTGAGACCTCCGCCACTGCCGCTTTCGATTGCTGCATGGCCAAATCGATCTGCGTAGCCTCGTCACACTCGATGCGCGCTTTTTGCAGCGACGATGAGGCATCCACGTGGATCTTGCGGCAGGCGTCGGCTACCTGTTCGGTGTTGGAACGCACCCGGGAGATGGCATCGTGCAATTTGTCGACCGACTGGTTCAGCCGGTGCGCGACCTGGCCCAGTTCATCGGTCGAGTTCGATGGCACGCGCGCAGTCAAATCGCCGGCAGCGACCCTCTCCAGGCCTTTCAGCAGGACGCTGAGTCTCCGGCTGATGCTGCGCGCTGTGGCGAACGTGAAACCAAACATCAGCAGCGAGCAAAACCCGGCGACGGAAATCGTGCTCGAGGTGGCAAAACGCACAAGGGTGCGGGCCTGCGCATCGGTAGCTTTGGAACGCTCCTCGATTTTATCGTTGACCTTGTCGAGCGAGTCGCGCAACTCCTGATAGGACTGAAGAAAGGGCCCGATCCTGGCTGCCGCGTCAGCAGGTTTTTTGCGAACGGCCTTGAGGCCGTCCGCCTGTTCAAGATAGCTCTCGATCATCTTGCTCTCCTGTTGCAGGAGCAGCCGGACTTCGGCGTTGCGGACGGCGGCCACTGCCCGTCCCTCGCGCTCGCGCAGCAGGGAGGCATGTTGCTCCAGTTCGGAGACAGCGCTGTCCTGTGCATCACCGCTAAGCGTGAGCATATGGGAGACGTCCGTGCGAGTGGCTTCGAGGAAGCTGCCCGCCTCCATGTGATTGCGGATGACCGGAGCCACCGCGGCTACTTCTGTGATACCCGCCGCTACCCGTTCAATGGAGGAAACTCCCGAGATTCCGGTGGCGACGGAGGCAACGACCCCAAGTGTCGCCATCCCATAGAGTTTGTGGCGCACTGTTAGTCGCATAGTTGTGGCCGAGGGCTCGGGAACACCAAGGGCTTTGGGTTGACTCAGAAAGTAAGATCGGCGCAATTCAGGGGATCGTGAGCACTGTTTTTACCGAATCGTCGGCTTGTTCCTTTATCAAGTAGCCGATAGCGCCCGGGTTTTCCGTCACCAGCCGTTTCATGTCCGCGGGAGAGGCGGCTTCTTTGGGTGGGGCCGCGATCCGGCCGGTGAAGGCGGCCTGCATGAAGTACTTGGTATATTCCGCGTCTCCCATTTTGTAGATTTGTTTTAATACGATTTCGCGTTCCGACTGGCCGCTGGGCCGGCTCAGGACCGAGATGCGGCGCCCGTTCGGCCAGGTAGATTTATCCCCGAGAAAGATTTTCTTGACCTGATCGAGGCTCAGGCCGGTCACATCATTCGCCTTGTTGACGATGATTGCGACTTGTTGCGCAGCCAGCACATTGGGGCGCAGCCAACCCATCGCCAGAATGACACTCAGCACGAATGGATAACGGAGAAGCACAAAGCACCGGAACATGAGGTTTTCTCCTAGAAAGTGAAGGCCATCAGGGCGGTCGCGCCGTTGATCGCGTCCAGCCCGCGGCGCTGGGTGCGATCGTATTGGATTTTGAAGGCGGCATACTCGGTCCAGTCGTAGCGCAATCCAAAAGATGGGCCGTGCTGCCGCCCGATGTCGCCGATCACCGGATCCAACGGCGAAGTATTGACGTACTGGTAACGGAAGTACGGCCTCAGCTGGCGCCACTCGCGGCTGATCTGGGAATAAAACCCGGACTCGTTCAGTACACGGTTGCTGTGGTCGAAAGAGTGCCGGATAAGCACTCCTTCATTAAGGAACTCAAATTTGGGGGTGATGTAGACCACATGCACGATCGGGATGGTCTCTTCGATCCGGGGCAGCACGTCGGGAATCAGGTGGTCGTGATAGATGGAGATGCCCGCTTGCAGACCGCGCAGGAAGTCTGGACGAATGTACAGGCCGAGGTTGAAGGCCTTGCCATTGTTCTCGTCAAAGGCATTCTGGACGGTGGAAAACTCCGGATGCCGTGCCGGCCGCCCGTTGCCGAGATCGGCCACATAGTGCAGCCCCAGCTTCCCCCCATAGATCAAGCCCGTCGCCGATAGCCCCACGTTGTGCGTCGGCAAGGGACCGCCGTCATCTTCGAAGCGGAACAGGAGCGGGCGCTCAGTTGTGGTCTCAAACCAGTTGCCGTGATGGAAAGCCGTGTTGTAGTAGCCAATATTGGTGTGCGAGCGCCCAAATGACAGTTGCAGGTGCTCGTTGGGTGTGTACAGCAGGAGCATGCGCTCGAGGTCGACGCCCATGTCGTTGCTGCCTTCCCCCGGCTCAAAGGTCAATTCCGAAAGCAGGCGAAATTTCTCCGAGAGCTGCGAAGTGATGAAGAGATCGAAGTTGCCCAGGAAGAAGCTGGTGGTCGACCCTTGCCCGCTGCTGCCGGTCACTCCGGTGTGCGCAAACCCCTGGATGCGCATGTGCAACTCGCCCGGCACGTCCATGGAATGGCCGCCGGCGCTCGATGCAGGCGGTGGCTCCGGCGGAGGTGGAGGCGCAGGCGTGGCTTGCGCCGCCGCGCTCGCCCCGCTTGCCTTTTGTGCCTCCAGTTCGGTAAGGCGCTTCTGGAGATCGTCAATGCGGGACTGGAGGTCCCTGACCGTCTCCTGAGCCAGTGTCGCCTTCGGCAAACCGCCAATCGCCCACGCCAAGATGCACGCCGAGATTACAAAACGCGTCCCTCGCCAGCGCGAAGCAACCCTCGCGCCTTCATTCAGTTTTTTCATGCCTTTTCCTTCTCCCGCCAGCGTGGCGCGCCACTCGCCCGCGCGCGAGACACCCCTTCTGGGTCCCGTCACCCGCACGTACGAGTCCACGAAGACGGAAGGAAAAATTAGAACTCTGCGACGAATGGATTCTCGTGAAGCTTCCGCCTAACGAGCAGGAACAAGCACGTGGAAGAGTCGTTCTTTACAACGTTGGCGCCCTTTAGGTACGATTTGACATGGAGCGATGCGCTCCGGCTTTCCCAGAAGTTGAAACAAAGCGTGGGCCTGTGGCGCAGTTGGGAGCGCGCTTCCATGGCATGGAAGAGGTCGTCGGTTCGAACCCGACCAGGTCCACCAAACTCTCAAAATCACCACCCGCAGCGCCACGTCCTCTTACCGCCAGACAACACCTTTCATTCCCGTGAGTGCCCGGTCGAGATAAGTGGCTGCACTGATCAGAGCCAGATGGGTAAAGGCCTGCGGGAAATTTCCCAGATGCCGGCCATCGGCGCCCAACTCTTCTGAATAAAGGCCAAGATGATTTGCATATCCCAGGAGTTTTTCGAAGAGCAATTGCGCTTTTTCCAGCTCACCGCCGCGCGCGAGGCATTCTACGTACCAAAACGAACAGGCGGTGAAGCTCCCGTCTACGCCCGGCAGACCGTCGACCCCGGTGCGTTCAACCTCGTACCGTCGCACCAGCGTGTCTGAAATCAGCCGCTGCTCGATGGCGCGCATAGTCGAGAGCCACATCGGGTCGACCGGACTGATGAACCTCATCATCGGCATGAGCAGAGCGGAGGCATCCAAATCTTTCGTACCCTTGGCTTGTACAAAGGCTTTTAGTTCGCCGTCCCAGAAGTTCGTAAAGATGTCATTCCGGATCTCGTCTCGCGTGTGCTGCCAAGTTTCGAGGGGGCCTGGCATGGAGCGGGCAAATGCCAGTCGCATGGCGCGATCAAAAGCAACCCAGCACATCAGGCGCGAATGCAGGAATTCTCTCGGGCCCCCGCGCACTTCCCAGATTCCTTCATCGGCGCGTTGCCAATTGCTCCCCAGCCACTCCAGCATTCGTTGAACATCCTGCCAACCGCCATGCGACATAGCGTGACCATATTTATTGGCTAGATAGATGGAATCCATCATTTCGCCATAAATGTCGAGTTGCAGTTGCTGGTAAGCGGCATTTCCAATACGCACGGGGCGCGAGTTTTCATAACCGCACAAGTGATCGAGAACAATCTCATCAAGCTTCTGTCTGCCATTAATCCCGTACATGAGCTGCAATGGGCCATGCTGCGCGTCATCGCGCAAGCGCCCCTTCAGCCAATTGATGAAGGCTTCTGTCTCGTCGACAAAGCCCAAGCGAATCAGCGCATACATACTAAAGGCGGCGTCTCGCAGCCAGGTGTAGCGGTAATCCCAATTCCTGACTCCGCCAATTTGTTCCGGCAGTGAGAACGTCGGGGAGGCGACCAGCGAGCCATGTTCGCGGTTGATGAGGAGCTTCAACACCAGCGCTGAACGATGGACCATTTCCCGCCAGCGGCCCTTGTAGTTCGATTGGGAAATCCAATCTTTCCAGAAGCGGGAGGTCTCAAGAAATCGCTGATCGAGAAGCTGCATTTCGGGCTTGTCATCGGCAGCACGGACTCCACAGAGAAGGAAGGTTGCGGTTTGGCCAGCCTGCAACGAGAAGTCGGCCCTTACATCATTCCCCTGTCGCCGGACGGGAATGGTGGAGTAGAGCGATAATGGCGGGCATGCAGTGTCAATGGGGTGGAATGTCGCGCACCCATTGGTGAGCTGAACCGTGTGCTTGGCCCCTGCATAGTGGAATCGGGGCTGGCATGACATCTTAAAATCTACATTTCCCCGAATGACGGAGACTCTGCGCACGATCTCATTCGGCTGCGATCCATGTTCCTCAATTGGCATGTAATCCGTGATCTCGGTTACGCCCTCGCCAGCAAGAAACCGAGTAAGCAGGATGTTCGTTTCCGGCAAGTAAAGCTGACGCACGCGCGGGGTCGGCAACTGCGGGCAGATCTCGAATCGCCCACCGTTCTGGTCGTCAAGCAGCGCAGCGAATATCGTCGGGGAATCAAATTCCGGATAACATAGAAAGTCGATGGACCCGTGCATTCCGACAAGCGCGATGGACCGCATGTTGCCGATCACGCCGTAGTTCTCGATGGGTTGGAAGGCCATTTGCTCTCCTTGCGCCTTAGGCGGCGCACTGTACACCGGTTTCTTAGATGTTTCTGCCGGGCGGCAGTTTTCTCACGCCAGGAGAGTAGTTTTTCGAATGCCGGGTTGGACCCGCCGGCGTAATGGCGTACAATCCCGTTCTTCGGCTCCTGCCCCAAGCAATCGTGCGCTCTTCGATTCGCCCGGAGAATTCGTCCAACTGATACGGCCTGGCTTTCGTAGAAAGGAGGGCTATGGGTTCGACCGCGAAACTGCTAAAGAAGATTGAAATTGTTCTCAAATCGCCGGAGTGCTTTGCGATTCGGTTTCGCATTGAAAACGTGGCGATTCAGACCCATATGTATCAATACATCGTGCAGGCGATCCACGATAAGCGGATTCGCGCTCAAGTTGGGGATGGCCGGGGTTACGATGACACTGTGAATCCGCACACCGTCACCCTGGACTC
>Ga0335080_10008914_pt1 | contig 10472 bp, 6 predicted proteins | sample Lox_Sample_34_FD_206720 | JGI IMG/M metagenome (GOLD analysis project Ga0335080, IMG submission 206720) | Soil microbial communities from Loxahatchee National Wildlife Refuge, Florida, United States - Lox_Sample_3.4 | ecosystem: Environmental > Terrestrial > Soil > Wetlands | place: USA: Florida... | reverse complement strand
TCTTGTTCGGTCACTTCTACTTTTTCCTTCGCGCCAATCTCGTCGAGGATCAGCAACCCTTTGACTCTTTTTTCGGCCACAGCCGTGTTCTCCTCACGGAATTTTGTTACATCAAAAGTTTTCTTCACGTCCACACCTTGACGTGCCGCACGCGTTGCATATTGCTGGGCCATGGACTGAAGTTCGCGGTCAACCATGATCGGTGGAATGTCAAAAGTATGAGATTCCACAAGTTTCGCCAGAATTTCCTCCCGCTGACGGGTAGACTGTTCATTGCGTTTTCGGGTTTCGATATCTTTTCTAATTGCTGATTGAACTTCATCCAGACTCTTATACTCACCGAGCGTCTTTGCGAACTCGTCATTCAGGTCGGGGAGAACTTTCTTTTTAATCTCTTTGAGCACAACAGTAAAAGACGCGTCCTTTCCAGCTAATTCCTTGTTATTATAATCTGCCGGGAAGGTGACGCGAATGGTTCGTGTTTCTCCCCGATTCATACCCGTGATTTGCTCCTCGAAGCCGGCTATAAGACTCTTTGAGCCAATGGTCAACAGATAATCGGAGGCCTTCGCTCCATCGATGGGCTTCCCGTCATGTGATCCTTCAAAATCAATTATCGCGACGTCATCGTTCTCAAGCGGTCGGCCTTCCACAACCTCGAGCTGTGCATATATTTCGCGAAGCCGGTTAATGGTCTGATTCACCTCTTCGTCTGTCACTTCGATGTTCTTCTCTTTTACCTCGATGCCATCGTAGGTCCCGAGCTCGATGGTCGGTCGCACCTCTACCAGCGCAGTAAAGCTGAGCGAGGACCCTTTCGTCAGTGGCGAAACATTTTCAATATCAGGCATATCGACAGGACTAAGATTGTTTTCTTTGAGCGCCTGCAGATAGTTTCGAGAAATGAGCCGTTGAAGAACTTCGGACTGGACTTCACTGCCATAGTGCTTTTCCACTATATTTTTCGGAGCTTTTCCCGGACGAAAACCGGGAATTTTGGCTTTTTTCCCCATTTCAATGAGGGTCTTATCCATCTCCTTCGATACAGCATCCGATTCAACTTCTATTAACATTTTTTTCTTGACCGTGCTAATATCTTCTATTGTTGCTTTCATTGACTAATCCGCCTTTTTGATTAAATAAAGTTGTGACATCTGCTAAATTTCAAGATTACAAACCGTATACAATCTTATGCCGCATTATCCCCTATCCTGTGCATTTATTGGTGCGAGAGGGGGGATTTGAACCCCCACGGTCACCCACCAGATCCTAAGTCTGGCGCGTCTGCCAATTCCGCCACTCTCGCGTCCTAAAAAAAGAGCAGTGGGCACTGTGCAGGCCGTTGCGATCATACTGGATACCCGCATATTACCCGCTGCTCCGCTGTTTTTTATGGTGAGCTGTGAAGTAGTCGAGGTCCCGACCCACTGATTTAGAGAAGACTTTTTCTTCAACGGCAAGTATTTGAATGCATGCATATTTAAGAGCGCTGGTTGCAAATTAAGCATATCGCTTCTGGAGCGTTAAAATAATAAATGATTAAGGACAGAACGTCAAGCTTATTTTACCTAAATCGACTTATTTACTGAATTACATCGATTTCTATACCAGCGAGAAAGTCAGGCGGGTCTATGTGTTGGCTGGCAATTTGATGATGGTGCTTTTCCTCTATTTTTGTTGTAATCCCTCACGTATTTTGGCTGCCAAATCCTTCATGGAAAAAGGCTTCTGCAGGAAGTGCACTCCTTCGTCCAACACTCCACGGCGGGCAATGATGTCCGCCGTATAGCCGGATGAGAAGAGACACTTCAAGCCCGGGATGATTTCGCCGAGCACTTTCGCCAAGTCCCGCCCATTCATCTCCGGCATGACCACATCGGTGAGCAGCAGCTGTATCTCGCCGGCATGGGCCTTGGCCTGGCGGAGGGCCTCGCCAGGCGTTGAGGCGGTCACCACCGTGTAGCCTAGCGCTTCCAGGATCGCCCGGTTCACGTTCAAGATGAGAGCTTCGTCCTCCACCAGAAGCACGGTCTCCCCGTGACCTCTGGGCATCTCCTCGTCGCCTGATGCCAGGGGCTCATCGATGTTCCCTGCGAACCTGGGCAGGTAGATCTTGAAGGTCGAGCCCTTGTCGGAGTCACTCACAACATCGATGTACCCATCGTTTTGTTTGACGATCCCGTACACCATGGCCAGCCCAAGGCCCGTGCCTTTTCCCACTTCCTTGGTGGTGAAGAAGGGCTCGAAGATATGATCAAGGACATCCTTGTCCATGCCGCACCCGTCGTCGCTGACGGTCAGCATCACGTAGTCCCCGGGGAGAAAGCCAGGATGGGAGGCACACGCGGCCTGGTCGACGACGGCGTTTCTGGTCTCGATGGCGAGCTTGCCCACCCCGGCAATGGCGTCCCGGGCGTTCACGCAAAGGTTCGCCAGGATCTGGTCGATCTGGGACGGGTCGATCCTGACCGGCCACACGCTCGCACCCGGCTTCCAGATGAGATCAATGTCCTCGCCGATTAGTCGGCGGAGCATCTTGAGCATGCCTGACACGGTGTCGTTCATGTCCAGGACCTTGGGCACCACGGCCTGTTTCCTGGCAAAGGCCAGGAGTTGCCGGGTGAGGTCACCGGAACGGACAGCGGACTGCTCGATCACTTTGAGGTCGGCATGGATGGGGTCTGACGGTGTGCACTTATGCATGGCCAATTCGGCATGGCCTAGTATCGCGGACAGCATGTTGTTGAAATCGTGGGCCACACCGCCCGCCAGCCGTCCCACTGACTCTATCTTCTGGGCCTGCAGCAGTTGCGCCTGAAGCTGTATCTTCTCTTCCTCCGCCAGCTTGTAATCGGTAACATCCCTTGTTACGCCGATAGATCCGGTGCGGTTGCCATTGCGGTCGTAGAGTGGGGCGGCCACACCCCAAAGATGCATGCCACGTCCACCATTCAAGCGCTGGATAAAGGATTCAGCGTAGATCATCGAACCTGACCGTCGGATATATTTGTAAGACTTCTCCCTTACATCATCGGGGGTATCGAGGAAGTCAATGAGGACGGGGAAACGTTCACCGAAGAAGGGTTCAGCATATGCGTAGTCCCCCTTGCCGAGCAATTCATTCCTATGTACTCCGGTCATTGACTCAGCGGCCCTGTTCCAGGCGACGACCTGTCGTTCAGTGTTGATGACAAAGGTGGCGTCCGGCAGGAAATCTATAATATCAATCAGATGCTGGCGTTCTGTTCGAAGTGCTTCCTCTGCACGTTTACGGTCAGTTATGTCGCGTGCGATACCCTGGATAGCATAGGGTTTCCCATCGCGATAGATGAGCGAAGCCTGGGTCTCCACAAAGACATTCCGTCCGTCCTTGCGGCGCAGTTGGAACTCGGTCGGACTTTTTTGGTGGCCGGTGGCTTTAATCTCGTCAATCGTTTGTATTGCCAGCGTGTACTGGTCTGCAGCAAGTAATTGTACGAATGTGAGCTCAAGGATATCCTCGCGCCGGTAGCCGACCAAATCCAGTGATGCCTGATTGGCATCCAGAAAGTGTCCTTCGAAGTCGATGAGAAACACGCAGTCGAGCGAACGATCGAACAAGGCCTTATACCGTTCTTCGCTCTCATGAAGCGCTTCTTCGGCACGTTTGCGTTTGGTAATATCTCGGAAGCTCCACACTCGTCCGATACTCTTGCCCTCAAGACGGTGTGGAATGGAATAACACTCAAAAATTCGGCCGTCCTTAAACGGTATCTCATCGAAGTCATCGGCATCAGGGTTATTGTACAATTCTCTGACCTTTTTCACGAATACCTCGGGGTATAGCAGTTGGCCAGAGATATACTGCAGAAGCTGATTATCGTCCTTTTGTTCCAGAAGGTCGGGTGGAATATTCCAAAGTTCCATTAATTTGTTGTTATAATCAGCAACTTTCGCCTGTTTATTTACGACGAGTATGCCATCCGCGGTGGATTCCAATGTGGCCCGCTTGATGGACAGAGATTCCTTCAGCTGAGTTTCTGTATGTTTACGCCCGCTGATATCAGTGTGCGTGCCTACTATCTGGGTGGCCTGTCCGCTGTTGTCCCGGAAAACGGATTTGCCACGTCCCAACATCCAACGCCATTCACCGCTCTTGGCCCTCATGCGGAATTCAATCTCGAAGTCATCCCGACGGTTTTCAATACAGTCCATGTTTGTCTTGAATACGAATTCCTTGTCCTCAGGATGGATCAGGTCTGTCCAGGAACTGACATGCCCTGGGAATTCCCCGGATGCGTAACCAAGCATCGCGATATAGCCAGGGCTATAGTAGACTGTGCCGGTTTTCACATTCCAGTCCCAGAGGCCATCCTTGGTGGCATCCATTGCTAGGGAGAAGCGTTCTTCGCTTGCCCGCAACGTATCCTCTGTGTGCTTGCGCTCGGTAATATCCCGTACAACGCCAACGATGAATTCCCCTCCTCGATCATTTTTGAATAAGGTTTTCTTGGTGACTGTGAAATGTACATTACCCTTTGAGTCCGTTCTTTTCCCCTCCCGAACATGTTCTGCGCCTGTGTTAAAAACGGCTTCATCATCCTGCCACATAACATCGGCCTCGGCCTTTGGGTCGACATCATAAATTGATTTTCCGAGCAGTTCATCACGGGAGCGCCCCTTTAAGGCACAATAGGCATTGTTTAGAAAAACCCAGCGGTGTTGGCGGTCTTTGACAAAAATCGGGTCGGCAACGGCATTGATAATGCTATTGAGATAATTGCTTGTGGCGGAACTCTCCGCAAGTGCTTTTTCAAGCTTCTGCGTGATGTTTTTCTTCTCAGTGATGTCACGGACTATAGCCCACATCGATGCAGGATTACCAGATTCATCTTTTATAAGGTAGGTCCTCAATTCCACTGGAAAAACAGTACCGTCCTTTTTCCGATACTCTTTTTCGTAAACATCCGAATGTCCTCTGACGAGCACTTGCCCATTTACAATATTTGCCTCAGACAGATGCCATTTTTCGGGAGTAAGATCATTATATGTCAGGCCGCGCAATTCATCCGGCAGATAACCTAGCATATCCACATACGCCTTATTGAAATCAATCAGCCTCCCCTGCATATCCACATAGGCAAACGCCTCCCGCAAGGTATCATGCAGGCGACGATATCTTTTTTCTGATGCTTCAAGAGCGATTTCTGCTCGCTTGCGTTCGATGGCGTGCCTTATGGATCGGCAAAGCAGTTCCGTGTTTACTTTTCCTTTTATAAGGTAATCCTGTGCGCCCTCGCGCACGGCGATTTCTCCAGTACTCTCATCATCGAGACCAGACAATACTATGATGGGAAAGGGATGCGCGAAGGGGCTGACCTTCCGAAGCGTATCAAGACCGGTGCTTTCGGGAAGGCCGAGATCGAGCAGAACAACATCGAAATCGTTGCCGCGCATTAATGCAAGCCCGTCCGTCAAGTTTATGGCCTGTATAAGCGAGAATTGCCGTGTTTTGCCCCGAAGCATTTTGATGATCAGCCTGTGGTCGTCAGGGTTGTCTTCAATCAGGAGTATCCGGATATTGCTGTGCAAAAAAGAAACCTCCATTAATATAAAACTGTTAAGACCGAGCGCCTGTTCAATAGCTGCAATTGGCTGAACGTTGGTTGTGTGAGATCACGTTACAGTTCATTCTTCATTCACAATTCATAGATCCACTGACGCAAGTTTGATGCCGAAGCTAATATATGGCATGAACTATTGCTTTATTGTTAATTTACAGATATATACGTAGTTTTTTGGCATAAACAACCCACAAGATATTCAATATTCTTGTCATATCTTTGACGATGAGCGAAGAAATATATATACGATGAAAGTATTATAATGAATAAGCAGCTAGCAATGGGTATTGTCCTCGACCTTTGACCTGAGAAAAATATTGTGGTCAAGCAAACTCGCAGAAGGTCAGCAAAAAAAATATACAGATTATAATCAATACGGACCAAGGAGCCAGTTCCAAGAGGTTATATGCTATTGGGTCTGGTAGTCACAACAATCATCACTGTCATTTCGAGAATCCCAATAAATTGAGGACGTAAAACAGTCAGGCTGAAAGATATGCGGACTGCAAGACATTGGGTGAAACGACGACAACCATATCAATATCTGTTATTTGAGATTTTCCCCACAGGCGCGAGATATATCGTGAATTCATCTTCCCCGTCAACGCCCAGGAGGCCATCCATATAGTCTTGATCATAGGCAGCAATGGCGCAGGTTCCCGCATTGATCGCCGCACAGGACAAGTAAAGGTTCTGACATACATGACCGGCATCGAGAGCGATGACCTTATGGGCCGCGATATCATACCGCCATTCCATTCGATATGGTATTGTTGTCCAGAGAAATGCAACAGCCGCTTTTCCAACGAAGGATTGATGCAGGGTACCAGCCGTAATTCGTGAGGATAAATTCTTTTGAAGCGAGACGACCAGGAGTCTATGTTCTAGGGGTAGATATCGGTAAATCCCCTCCTCCAGTCCGGTCACATTCAGAACACAAAGATATGTCTCCAGTGCGTGTCTGCATCCAGCTGAAGGCACGGTCCGAAAGGCCGTGAACTCCCCAGCCCTTTCACGTATTCCCTGCGTTGACCAGAGCAGAAAGGACACTTCCTGCAGATTCAGCGGTTCGTGGGTAAACTGCCGATAACTCTTACGGTTTTTGATTGCAGACAGGAGATCTAACTTGGGAATATCATTCCACTGGTCAGGTGGGATAAGATCGATACACCTGCTATCCGCTCCAAACGGTTTTTCAACTGGAGGCGGGGCAACGCCCCGGCTCTGATCTGTCAAGCTGAAATCAATCGTCAATCTGACGCTGTCTTTGAGAAAATACCGGTACTGTTTATGCGATAGTGTCATAGATCCCTCTTTTATTTTCTGCGCGAGGCTTTTAGCGTCTTATTCCACTTTTTTCTTGTTTGCACGCATGATGATTTACCAGATTTGACCTAACGTGAAAAAAGGGTTGCCACGCCAAGAAATAGACTCATGGTCGTGGTGTATTCTTTAGCTTGATAGGATCCATTCATTCTTTATTCGATGTTATTAAAGCAACTGCAGGTTTCACCGGATTTCAACCCAGTGGATAAATACATGAACAGAGCGTTGTGGACATCAGTACTTCCGGCTAGAACACCCAGTCACAAAGCGTGGGATGATCAGTGTTTACGCCAATAGACGATAGTATCCCCGGTCATGCCACGCTGAATTTTTCCCTGGCATTCCAGGTATCGGAGAGGGGAAAGAGCTTCGCCAGTGGCAAAAAATTTTTGTGCGGCTGCAACATCATCCCATGATTTGTACACCATATCCCACGTCATGCGGGCGGCTAACTGATAGCCGGACATGGAGCCTTCTGCCAAAATGGCAAAAACCTCTTCTATGCGCCGGTGATGATGTTGAAGCAGTTGATCAACCCGCCCTCGTGAGTCTTTAAAAATACCCCGGTGACCGGGTAACACCAGATCAACTGAAAGAGCAGCAATTTTTTTCAAGGACATCATGAAATCAGCTAATGGATTACCGTCACCGCGGAAATTTGTGATGTTGGGTGTGATATCCCCAAGAAGATGATCTCCTGCAATGAGGAATTTTTTGTCAGGTTCGTACAGGCAGATATGGCCTTTCGTATGCCCAGGTGTTTCAATGCAGGTGAAGTCATATCCGCCCACGGTAATGATAGTTCCTTCTGTGAGGTACGTGAAATTGAGCGGCTCCTTTATCACGGCAGCGTTGGCAGGATGCCTTTTACTTGCAATCAACGCATCTGTATGGGGCAGACCGTTGTGACGTGCAGCTTTGTACAGCCACTCCCCAAATGAATTGTCCATGAAGATGCTGTTAACAGTTTCACCATCTGCGGCAGTGGCAAAAAGTCTTGACGTGGCACTTGCAAGTGAAGGAACCAGTCCGGAATGATCGGCATGCATATGCGTGAGGATTATGTCGGTTTTCCCAAGATCGACGGAGAGTTCCGAGAGACTATCTCGCATGACTTCCATGCTTGTCGCGGTGTTTTGACCAGTATCGACGAGAAGATTTCTGACCTCCCCTTTCATAAGATAGGCATTTGTTGCCTTGAGGGGATTGTTGGGAATGGGTATTTCTAACCGATAAAGCCCGGGAAGTACCTGTTCACTCATAGACCTTTGCTCTTTCATGACTCGTTCTTTCGGTAATTACCTGCAATGACCAGCAATCCGCACTTTTACTGACACTGATGATACAGCATCAAGGAGCATTATGCGCAGAAACGTTGCTAAAGACGTAATTTTCCCGATTATTTCCCCTCGGGATTGTAGCGATAATATCATATAGTTTGGGCTGCAATTGCGCAGCAACGTCATTGAACCCTTATGGCGACGGAGGAACGCTGTCAGACTGTCAGGATATATTATCACGACGCGTTTGCTATCAGACGATGGCCTTATGTATTGTCAGTATTTCGAACACACGAATTGTACAGCCACCTCCTCCATCATGTCAATTGTTTCTTTTCCATGCATTTTTACAGAACATCTCCTGTTCCCTGTCAAAGACATCATCAGGGGATATGTCTTTTCAGTCATTCATGATGAATGCAACGATAAAAGATACGTTGAACTGAACACCCGTGCAGTATGATTAACTTCCGCTTCTGTAATGAGATATATTCCTTGTTTTATCAAGAGGTGCGGAACCCATCACGCGTGCTGCGGGGCTGTTTATTTATCGATACCTATGATTTGCTATTTGCACAGGCGATGCTGCTACGAAAACCTTCTGCCAGATATTTCTCCATAGATATTGTTGGATGAACGCTTCGTCCTTGCGGGCAAAATCAAGGGCTGTTCTTATGCCGAACTTTTTCAGGAACGCGGTGGGATTCGGCCCTATGCCTCAGACCTTTTCCACAGGCAATTTACCGAGACACAGACGAATCTCTCTTCCCGGAATGATCGTAAGGCCACGCGGTTTTTTGTTCTTTGACCCTATCTTGGCAAGCACTTTGGAAAGGCTAACCCCAATGGATACGGTAACACTCAGTTTTCTCTGGATGGTTTCCTGCATGCTTTCCGCAATCCTGCCGTATGAGCCATGGAACGACCTCCGAAGCCAGGTCAGATCGACGAATGCCTCATCGATGAAATACTCTTCTACGTCAGGCGAGAACCTCCGGATAATCTCGAACATCCTGCCGGAAAAGAGGCTGTAGGTTTCATAGTCTGATGGCAGAATGACCGCGTCCGCGTATATTTTCTTTACTTCGAATAGCCTGGTTCCCCTTTGCACACCCAGGACTTTTGCTTCGTAGCTTGCTGCTGCAACGATTCCCCGCTCCTTGTCGGTGATCACAGGCCGCCCTTTTAGTTCTGGGTGGATGGCCTTCTCACATGAGGTGAAAAATGCATCTGCATCAAGATGAAGGATAGATTTTGGCCATTAAGATATGGTAAGCGGCTGGTCGTTCTTCATAAATATTAAGGAAAAGTAAGGTATCTGTTCTGGAGGCTGTCCTGCTACGGTCAACTTATTACTTGTATTTCCGGACTACTGCGGTGACAACGCCTCTGTTTTGAGTTCATCCTTGGGTCTGATGGGATGGTATTTTGGGTTGGACGCGATAAGAGAGATGTTCTCTCCCCGTTTCCTTAAATACTTCATGGTTCACTCCCCGTCTACCTGGGCGATTACGATGTCCCCGATTTTTGCAGTCATTCCCCTGTCTACGATCACCATGTCTCCGGGCAGAATGCTAGCTCCGGTCATGGAATCTCCGGAGACCCTGAGCAGAATTGTGGCTTCTTTGTTCTGAATCAAAAGATCATCTAATGAGAGCGTATCGACAAGTTTTTCTTCGGCGGGCGACAGGAACCCGGCCTCCACACAGCCCAACACCCTGATCCCGCCGTGATCAACAGGGACTCCCGGGCTTTCATCTAGTTCATCTTGTAGCCGCAATCGAGCGTCCAGGGATTCCAACCTGCCCACGATCGTAAAATCAGAAGTTGTGCCCCATAAGCAAAGGAAGGGTATTAGCCCGTTAGAAAGGACGATGTTAGTGACAACGTCGGGTGACATAGGTCCATTATAAGTGAACAAATGTTCACTTATAATGGATTCTATCCTTCAAAGACCTAACCCGTTATAATTCCAATAGATTTCTTTTGGGGATGCGATAGTCCAACGAACCTTACGTGAAAAAGTCCACCATAATGACCATGGTGTCCTCTTGCAGTTCGAGGCCATTCGCATGAATCGTTATGAACCTAAAACAGACATGTTGTTATCATCGGCCTCCATAGGTGGCACGCACAGTGTTCTTAATACCCTTGCCGCGGAGAAGCAAAGGGATTGGCAAGCGAGTCCCATGAGTCCGGCAGTTGCGGGTTTTTTGTGTTCGGCCAGAGCTGCAATTCTTTTTCAATGAGCACGGGGTAGTCG
>Ga0335080_10008913_pt1 | contig 10472 bp, 7 predicted proteins | sample Lox_Sample_34_FD_206720 | JGI IMG/M metagenome (GOLD analysis project Ga0335080, IMG submission 206720) | Soil microbial communities from Loxahatchee National Wildlife Refuge, Florida, United States - Lox_Sample_3.4 | ecosystem: Environmental > Terrestrial > Soil > Wetlands | place: USA: Florida... | reverse complement strand
CACCCGGTAGTGGCCGTGCTCGACCACCAGCCCCTGCCGGTCCGGCGCCGGGCTCACCTGCCAGCCGTGCAGGTCCACGTTGCGGGTGGCCAGCTGCACCACACGGTCGGCTCGTTCCGCCGCGCTCGTGTACCATCTGCCGTCGTCGCCCAGCGCCAGCGCGAGCGCGTACTCCACGTCATCGCTGTCTCTCACCTGGGCCAGGTTCCGCTCGATGCTGATGAGGACCGGCGCCAGGGCCAGGTCGGCGGGCGAGTGCGGGCGGAGGGAGGACATCGGTACCACCGCGCTTCCGCTGGGGAACACAGACAATTTGATCATGCCTGGCACCGGGCCGCGGCGGCAGGGACCAAGGTCCTCAGTGGCCCCGGAAGAAAGACCCCCACGCGACCGCCGGCTCCCGGCTGGCCTGCGGGGCTCACGGGTCAGGCCGGGCCGTTCCGGGCCTTGATGGCCGCCACCAGCGCGGGTATCACCTCGTGCAGGTCACCGATCACCGCGTACTCGGCGTGGCCGAGGATCGGCGCACCCGCGTCCTTGTTCACCGCGACGATGTGCTTGGCGCTGGCACAGCCGGCGATGTGCTGGATCGCCCCGCTGATCCCGCAGGCCAGGTACAGCTCCGGGGTTATCTTGGTGCCGGTCTGGCCGACCTGCTGCTTGTGCGGGCGCCAGCCCTCGCTGGTGACCACCCGCGACACGCCGACCACCCCGCCCAGCAGGGCGGCCAGTTCCTCCAGCGGCGCGAAGCCCTCCGGGCTGCCGACGCCACGGCCTCCCCCGACCACCACCCGCGCGGTGGCCAGCGAGGCGCCGCTGCCCTGGGCGGCGGACTCGGTGGCCCGCACCGCCAGGTCGCCGTCGGCGAGCTCCGGCTGGTGGACGTGCACGGTGAGCGCGGCTGGCGTGGCGGCCTCGGCGGGCGCCACCGTGTCGGTGGCCACCGTCGCCAGCGCGGGCGACGACTCCAGCACCGCGTCTTCCAGCAGCAGGCCCGCCCACCGCTGGCGCACGATCTGCCAGGTGCCGTCGCTGGCAGGCGCCGCGGACACGCAGTTGGCCGCCATCGGCAGGCCGGTCAGCGCACCCAGGTGGGCCATCACCTCGCTGCCGCGGTCGGTGCCCGCCGCCAGCACCGCGCCCGCGCCGGTCGCCTCGGCCAGCCCGGCCAGGGCACGCGCCCACGCCAGCGGCGCGTAACCGGCGATCTGGCCCGGCCCGGTCACGTAGGCGTCGGTCACGCCGTGGCCGGCCAGCGCCGCGGCCGCCGGCGTCCCGTCCGCCAGGACACCGGCCTCGCCGAACACGGCCGCCGCCAGCGCCCCGCCCGGGCCGGCCACGTCCCGGGCGAAGGTGAGCGCCCGCAGCGAGGCGTCGGCGGCGCCGGTGCCGTCCAGCTCGACCAGGCAGAGCACGGTCATGGCAGGACCCCCAGCTCGTCCAGCACAGCGAGCAGCGCGGGCACGGCGTTCACCCCGGTGCCGAGCACGGTGGCCTGCCTGCGCTCTGCTTCGGGCACCCGCAGCCGCTCCTTGCGCAGGCCGTCGGGCTGCCACTGCGGCTGGTGGGTCTCGATGACCGCCCGCTTGGCCCGGAGCCGGCCCGGCAGGGACGGGTAGCGCGGCAGGTTGATGCCTTCCTTGACGGTGATAACCGCAGGCAGGCCGAACTCGAAGACCTCCTCGGCACCGCGGTACTCCCGCCGGGCCCGGACGTCGCGGCCGCTGATCTCGATGCCCTTGATGCCGGTGGCGCACGGCCAGCCCAGCGCGTGCGCGACCCGTACCCCCACCTGGTAGTCGCCGCTGTCGGCCGCCTCGTTGCCCAGCAGCAGCAGGTCGTAGCCCTGGCCTTCCCCGGCCCGGCGATGGGCCTCGGCCACGATCGCGCCGGCGGTGGCGACCGGGCCCCACTCGCGGCCGTCGGTCTCCAGCAGCACCGCCCGCCCGGCGCCCAGGGCGAGCGCGTCCCGCAGCTGCTCCGCGGCCTCCGGCGGCCCGAGCGTCAGCACCGACACGCTGCCGCCGCCGGCCTCGGTGATCTGGATCGCCTCCTCCACCGCGCACTCCTCGTGCGGGCTCATGGCGAACCCCGACATCCGGGTGTCCACGTCCTGCCCGCCGGGGGTCACCACGATCTTGCCGCCGACCTGTGGGACGCGCTTGACGCAGACCAGGACCTCCATCGCCTAGGCCGTGCCTCGTGGATCTTGGCCGTCGCGAGCGGCCGTCATGAAGGGGGATGGGGAGGCGGGTGGGGGATCGCAAGGCGGCGGAGGAGCTGATAGTGGATCTACCGGCGACGGCGGCAACGCCGCGAGGCGCCGCCAGGCGGACGCGCAGCAGGCTGAAGGTCTACGAGACATGGCCTAACTCCGGATCCGCTCGTTCTCCGGGTCGAACAGCGGTGTCGAGCCGGCGACCGCGACCGTGACCGGGTAGCGCTCCCCGAGGTACTCGGTGAGCAGGCGCGCCCCCTGCTGCGCGCGGTCAGCGGGCAGGTAGGCCATGAGCAGGTGCTTGCCGGTGGAGGGGCCCGAGCCCGCGCTGGTGACATACGACGGGCGCCCCTGGGAGTCCACCAGCGGCTCGCCGTCGGCGGACAGGACCGGCTCGCCGCCGAGCATGTAGCGCAGCTGGCCACTGGCCGACCGGTGGTCGTCCACGGTCAGGGTGCACAGCACCGCCACCGGCGGCGCCTCCCGCTGCGCCAGGTAGGCGTCCTTGCCGGTGAAGGCGTGCTCCTTCACCCTCGGCCGGGTCATCCCGGCCTCAACCAGGTTGTAGTCGGGGGTCAGCTCGTTGCCGTACGCCCGGTAGCCCTTCTCCAGGCGGCCGGTGGTGCCGTAGACGCCGATGCCGACCGGCACCAGCCCGTGCGGGCCGCCCGCCTCCCACAGCGCGTCCCACAGCCGGGCGCCCTGCTCCATCGGCACGTACAGCTCCCAGCCGAGCTCACCCACGTAGGAGATGCGCGAGGCGAGCACGGTCACACCGTCGACCTCGACCTCGCGGCAGGTGCCGAACGGGAACCCGGAGTGACTGTAGTCGTCCCCGCTGGCCGCCTGCATCACGTCCCTGGCCCGCGGGCCCCACAGCCCCAGCGTCGTCCAGGCGGAGGTCAGGTCGGCCAGCGCGGCGGTGCCGCCGGCGGGCAGGTGGTCGGCGAACCACTTCTTCTCGGACATGCCGGTGGCGCCGCCGGTCACCACCCGGAAGTGGTCCGGCCCGAGCCGCATGACGGTCAGGTCGGCCCGGAACCCGCCGCGCTCATCCAGCAGCGAGGTGTAGACGACGCGGCCGGCCGCCACATCCATCTGCGCGACCGTGAGTGACTGCACCGTCTCCAGCGCGGCCGGGCCGGTGATGTCGAAGACCGCGAACGCCGACAGGTCGACCAGCCCGCAGGCGTCGCGCATGGCCAGATGCTCGGCGTTGATAATGGGCGACCACCACCGGGACTCCCACTCGGCCTCACGGGGCATCAGCCTGCCCGCGTAGCGCTCCAGCAGCGGCTCGTTGCAGGCGTACCAGTGCGGGCGTTCCCACCCGGCGGTCTCGAAGAAGACCGCGCCCAGCTCGCGCTCGCGGGCGTACACCGGGCTGACCCGGACCGGCCGGCCCGACTCCCACTGCTCGGCCGGGTGGACGATCCCGTACATCTTGTTGAAGCCCTCGGTCGCCCGGCCCCGGACATGCGCGGCGGTGCGCTGGCACGGGTAGAAGCGGGCGATGTTGGCCTCATGGACGTCGATCCCCGGATCCTGGCCGCTCATCCACTCGGCCACGACGCGGCCGCAGCCGGGGCCTTCCTTGATCCAGCTGGCCGCGGCCGACCACAGCCCCTTCACCTCCGGCGTCTCCCCCAGCAGCGGGTGGCCGTCCGGGGTCATCGAGATCAGGCCGTTGATGGCATACCGGATGCCGACCCGCTCGTCCCCCAGCAGCTCCGGCATGAGCTCCAGCGCCTGCGCGAGCTGGGGGTCGAAGTCGTCCTGGGTGAACGGCAGCTCCGTCGGCGAGCGGGGCGACTCCTCGATCGAGGGGATGTCGTCCGGGCTGACGATGATCGGCCGGTGGGCGTACGACCCGACCTCCATGTCGCCGCCATGCTGCCGCTCGTACATGTTGGTGTCCACGTCACGCACGATCGGGTAGGCGATCTCGCCGGAGGTGTCGGCGAACAGCGGCACCGGGCCGACACTGATCATCTGGTGCACGGTCGGCGTGAGCGGGATCCGCGCGCCCGCCATCCGCGCGATGCGCGGGCTCCAGACCCCGCAGCAGATCACGCAGGTATCGGTCTCGATGTCCCCCTGGCTGGTGCGCACGGCGCGCACCGCGGGCCTGGGCCCGCCGGGGGCCGTGTCGATGCCGAGCACCTCGGCCCCGGCCAGCACGTGCAGCGCGCCGGCCTGCTCGGCCTGCTCCCGCATCAGGGTCCCGGCCCGCAGCGAGTCCACCACTCCCACGGTGGGGAAGCTCGCCCCGCCGAGGATCACCGACTCGTCCAGGTAGGGCACGAGCTTGCGCACCTCGCCGGGTGAGAGCAGCTGCGCGGGGATGCCCCACGCCTTGGCCGCGGTGCACCGGCGGCGCAGTTCGTGCATGCGCTCCTCGGTCCGGGCGACCTCGATCCCGCCGCTCTGGGTGAACACCCCCAGCGCCTGGTACTGCTCGGTGCTGTCGCGGGTCAGCTCCATCATCATCTTCGAGTACTCGATCGGGAAGATGAAGTTGGAGGCGTGCCCGGTCGATCCGCCCGGGTTGGGCATCGGCCCCTTGTCCACCAGGACGAGGTCCCGCCAGCCCAGCCGGGCCAGGTGGTGGACGAGGCTGTTGCCGACGATGCCCGCGCCGATGATGACGGCGCTTGCCCGGGCCGGGGTGTCACTCATGCCGCTGGATACCGCCAATCAATCGTTTGCGTCCCCCCGCCGGACACCGGCCCCGCCGCCGGTCTGCTGGCGGCGGGGCCGGTGCCATCGCGATGACAGAGCCTGAGGTTACTCGACCGGGATCTCCTTGTTGATGAGGCCCAGGTCGATCCCCTGCCGCCTGCGCACGACCCGGGCGACCACGAATACCACGATCGCCAGCACGTACATCGCGCCCATGAAGTACAGCGAGCCCTTGTTGTTCACGCCGTAGGCGGCGTTGGTGAGCCACTGGTACAGGTTGAACCCGAGCAGGCCGATGGTGATCACCCCGGCGACCGGCACCACCTGCACCCCGAACAGCTTGACCTTGCTGGCCGGGGACGCGCGCCACAGGTCCGGCTTGATGAAGGGCAGCAGCACCACGGCGATCGCGCTGAACAGGTAGGTCACTGCTATGACCAGGGTGGCGTCCAGCGTGTAGGTCTGGAACGTCAGCGAGTACGCGTAGACGGCACCGAGCGCGACCGCCGGCAGCAGCATCAGCAGCAGCGAATAGAACGGCACCTTCCGCTTCTCCGACACCTCCGCCGCCCGGTCGGGGAGCACCCGGTCGAACGCCGCGGCGAAGATGACCCTGGTCGAGGACAGGAACAGCGTCCCCACCCAGCCGAAGAACCACAGGCTCATCACCAGGATGAGAGCGGCCTGGAAGACCGTGTTGTGGATAAGCCATCCGGCGAACATGATCGGATACGGCCAGATCGGGATCGCTGGCGCCACCTTGCCGCCGTAGTAGGCGCTCCAGTACAGCGCGTTGGCGTTGTTGTAGAAGTCGTTGCCGAACGTCTTGGTGACCAGCAGCAGGAAGATGACCGACAGCGCGACCGTGATCCACAGCCCGAAGAACATGCCGCGGAAGACGCGCTTGAAGTCACTGGCGCCGCGGATCTCCCCGTACAGGGTGGCGCCCCAGTTCGGCCACAGGAGGTAGAACATCATCATCGGGACCAGCAGCAAGCTCGCGCCAAGCGGGCTGAACCCGAACGCGGGCGCGGTATAGCCGATCTTGGCGGCCCCAGCCTGTGTCGTGGCGTAGGCGTTGTTCACGCCGAAGATCTTGTGTGCTTCGTGGTTGAAGGACGCCACGAAGTTCGCGTGATTGTTGATCAGCAGCAGGATCACGATGACCGCGAACCCGGCCAGACCGGTGTAGAAGCACCACTTCTGGACCCGGGCGTACCCCGCCATGCCGATCGATACGAGGACGCCGGCCAGGGCGATGGTGATCAGGGTCACCACGAAAATCCCGGTGTGGGTGGTGAACCAGACTGCCCCGCTCGGATCGCCAAGGGTCGCCCACAGCGGCTGGAACAGCTCGACCGACAGGATGTTGCCGTAGATGGGCGCCCAGAGCCAGAGGATGAACCACCAGCCGGTAGCGGCCATCACGAAGCCCAGGCCGCTGCCCAGGATCCTGGTCTGCCACACGTAGTCGCCGCCGGCCCGCGGGATGGTGACGATCAGCCCGGTGTACGTGATGACCAGGAAGGAAACCCACACGGCCGAGATGAGGATCGATGTGAGTAGCTGGCCGTTGGGGATGAAGGACTGGAAGGAGAACTCGTAGATCCCGAGAGTGATCACGTTGGTGGCCAGGACGGCGTAGATGAGCGAGTCCCGGACGTTCCAGCCGCGGACGAGGCCGGTGGCGTTCCGGAGGAAGAGCGCCTGTCTCTCTTCGCCGACTGCGTCTGTGGCCATGCATACCTCCATGTGTGCGCTGATCAGGGACGGCGGGGAGGACGACCTGTGCCCAGCGGGGTCAGGTGGTGCGGCTCAACCATTCACGAGAAGGTATTTGCTGACCTTGGCCTTCTTCGGGTCCAGTTCGAGCACGGCGCCCTGCAGGACGCCATCACCATAGACGCTGCCGGGATTGATGGCGAGGGTCCGGCCCATCTTCTTTATGCCCCTGCTCTCATGGATGTGGCCGTGCACGCCGAGCATGGGCTGATAGCGATCGATTGCATCCCGGACGGCCGTTGACCCGACCGGTTTCATGACCGCGCCGCCGTGGATCGGGCGCAGCGTCGCGTCCAGCGAGGGCGCCTCATCAAGGCCGGTCCCGTAGGGCGGCGCGTGGAAGTTGAAGATCGCTCTTTCCATGTCCGGCACCTGGCTCACGACCGCTTCTATCTTGGCCGCCAATTCCTCTTCCGGTGCCTCGCGGAAGGTGTTCCACGGAGTGGGATTCGTCCATCCCATCGAGACCAGATGAAAGCCACCGAGGTCGATCATCTTGCCCTCACCGAACGTCACGCACGGCGACTGCTCGATGACGTCGTCGATTTCCCAGATATCGTCATTCCCGCCGTTCAGCAGGCAGGGGATCTCGCCGCCCTTGAGCTTGCCGTCCGCCATGTCGAGCCACCGGTCCAGCGAGGAGATCATCTCCTTGCTGAAGCGGCGGTCCACGGCGCCCTCGTCCCTGCTGAGCTCGGTCAGCTCGTCCGGGGGCATGATCGCCGGGTAGGAGCCGCGGTTGCGGATCCTCCGCTCGATCTCCGCGAGCTCCTCCCTGGTCTCCATGCGGACCGTCTCGTCGCCCAGCACCACCTGCCAGTACCCGTTGTGCTCAGTGATCGGCACCATCACCTTGCCGGTGACGTCGCCGCCCAGCACCACCGCGTCGGCCTTGTAGAAGGCGGCGGCGTTCAGGAACTTCCGCCAGCAGATCTCGGACCCGTGAATGTCGGTGGCGAAAAAGACTCTCACCCGACCACCCCATGCCTCCCACGCGCACCTGCCGCCCTGGCTGCGCATCCTGCGCATGGTGCGCAACGGCCTCGCGTTCTGTGCAACGTGTAGCACCCGCCGAAAGCGGCGTCAAGGTGCCACGGGGTCACAGCAGCGTCAAGATGCCGCGGTTCAGTGCGCGACTTCTTCGGGGAGCTCGTACCAGCGGACGCGGTCACCGACATTGGCCCGGAGCTTCCATTTCATCGACTTGGGGGCATCGCTGGCGAGCTGCAGCAGCCGCTGGCTCTGCGCGACCGGGTCGAAGGTGTCACCGGGTGGGATCAGATCCGGCTTCTCCGCGATCAGGCCGGGCAGCTTGGCGAGGTTGCCGGTGACGGTCCGCCACCATCCCCAGTCCGCGCCCAGCAGCTTGCAGAAGCGGTCGGTGTCCAGGCTGACGCCTCCCCCGCCCCGTTCCCCGCTGAGCGGCAGAGCCGCCAGCAGGTGGACGATGTCACGCGCGTCCTTCTCGTTGAGCTCGACGATCTGGAGCTTGGACAGCAGCACGTCCATCGCGTCGACCGTCAGTGGCTGGCGGCCGAACGAGGGCCGCAGGTCGAGGGTGTGGCACATCGTCAGCCGGTCGACCATCACGTCGATCGGCCGCCCTGAGGGAGCGATGAAATACATCTGCTGGTGGCCGTTGAGGCTGTTGAACTGCCGGTCGCCCTGGCAGCCGCTCGCCTCCAGGTAGGCCGCCACCTGCTTGCGCTCCTTGGTCATGCACGCGAAGTCGATGTCCTGGTCGCGGCGCAGCCGGGGCGGATAATCGGGGCACAGAACGCGGACCGCGAGGCCGCCAAGGAGCTTGAGCCCGAGCCCCGCGCCCGCGGCGCCGCGGGCCAGCCCCAGCGCCTCGGGCAGCGGGTCGTGTGCGGAGCCAGGGGTGACGGCGTCAGCCGCGCCGGGTGCGGACATGCCCAGCCTGCTCTCTTCTCTCATAGCTACTCGCTGGCCTGCGGGTTTCCCCGGCACAATACTGCCCCACTGGCGCGCCGCGATAGGGCGGGCGCGCCAGGCCGGTCAGGTGATACCTACCGGGCCGCGCATGTGACGCCGGCCGGGCCGGCCAGTTGACGCACGCCAGGCCAGGTCGTCATCCTTGTTGCATGAGCGAAAACGAGGTTGCACATATCGCAACCTATCAGTCGGCCGAGCGTGTGCTGACGCTGCTCAAGAGCTTCGACGACAGCCGGGGGGAACTCGGCGTGGCGGACATCGCACGGGCGCTGTCGGTGCACAAGTCGACGGCCTCGCGCCTGGCCGCGGCGCTGGAGCGGTCGGGGTTCCTCACCCGGGTGGGCAAACGCTACCGCCTGGGGGTGGAGATCATCCGGCTCGGCACGCTGGCTTTGCGGAGCTTTGACCTGGTCGCCACGATGCAGCCCGCCATGGAGAAGCTGTCGCAGCGGACCGGGGAGACCGTGAACCTCGCGGTGCCGGACGGCGGTGACGTGCTCAACGTGGCCGAGGTGCCGAGCACCTACATCCTGTCCAGCTCGGGCGGGTGGATCGGCCGCAGGACCAGGCCGCATGCGGTCGCCAACGGCAAGGTGCTGCTCGCCTACGGCGCGCTCACCCCGCCCCGGGTGCTGGAGCGCTACACCCCGCAGACGATCACCAGCCTCGACGCGCTCGCCGCCGAGCTCGCCGCGATCCGCCGCGACGGCTACGCCACGGCAGTCGCCGAACTGGAGGAAGGGCTGGTCGCCGTCGCCGCGCCGGTGTTCGGCCCGACCGGGGCCTGCGTCGCGGCACTGTCCATCACCGGCCCCGAGTACCGGATGCTCCCCGAGACACTCAGCTCGCTCGGGCGGCTGTGCACCAGCGCGTGACGGCGAGGAAGGCGGCACATCCATGCGTGAGCACCTGCTCTACATCGGCGGCGGCTGGCGGCCCGGCGGCGCGGGCCAGGTCCCGGCCGTCAGCCCCTCCTCGGGTGAGCCTTTCGCCTCGGTGGCCGTGGCCGACCCGGGCGACGTGGACGCCGCCGTCGCCGCGGCGCAGGCCGCCTGGCCCGCCTGGGCGGCGCTGTCCGCCTTCGACCGGGCGCAGTGGTGCAGGACGGTGGCGGCCGCCATCGGCCGCCGCCACGAGGACCTGGCCCGCGCGCTCACCGAGGACCAGGGCAAGCCCCTGGTGGCCGAGGCCTACGACGAGGTCACCGAGCTGGCGGGGTATTTCACGATGGCGGCCGAGGACGCCATCCGGCTGGCGGGCGAGATCCCGCCGTCGGTGTCGGCGGGCCGGCGGGTGCTGTCCACCAGGGTGCCGCTCGGCGTCGTCGGCGTGATCAGCCCCTGGAACTGGCCGTACACGATGGGCGCGGAGGTGTTCGCGCCCGCGCTCGCGGCGGGCAACGCCGTGGTCTGGGTGCCCGCCCCCACCACCACCGCCTGCTGCGCCCTGCTCACCGAGATCATCGCGGCGGAAGACACGCCGGCCGGGGTGTTCAGCTTCGTGCCCGGACCCGGCCCGGTCGTCGGCGATGCGCTGGCCGGCCACCCCGGCGTGGCCGCGGTGGGCTTCGTCGGGTCGGTGGCCACCGGCAGGTCGGTCGCCACCCGGGCGGCGGGCAAGACCCAGCTGCTGGAACTCGGCGGCAACGGGCCGATGGTGGTGCTGGAGGACGCCGACCTCGGCCTCGCGGCCGACGCCGCGCTGGAAGCCGCCTACCTGTGCGCGGGCCAGAGCTGCACCGCGGGCGAGCGGTTCCTCGTCCACGCCGCCGTCCGGGCCGAGTTCGTCGACCGGGTGGTCGCGGCGACCCAAGGCCAGGTCCGGCTCGGCGACC
>Ga0335080_10008911_pt1 | contig 10474 bp, 9 predicted proteins | sample Lox_Sample_34_FD_206720 | JGI IMG/M metagenome (GOLD analysis project Ga0335080, IMG submission 206720) | Soil microbial communities from Loxahatchee National Wildlife Refuge, Florida, United States - Lox_Sample_3.4 | ecosystem: Environmental > Terrestrial > Soil > Wetlands | place: USA: Florida... | reverse complement strand
ACGGGAGATTGCCTTGTGCGTGAACCAGTTATCCGAAGAGAACAAAGATTTTTAACCGCTAATCGACGCGGATGGACGCTGATCATTCACTGGTGGGGTCATCGCGTCCACCCTCCGCAGTATTGCTACGGAGGACGGGCTGCGATGACTTTGGTAGCACTCCGCGAGGAGCGCCGCAACGCGTCGTCTCTGCCTCCAGGCCCTCGACGTTCGACGCTCGACGCTCGACAAAGTGCGGGTGCATGGCCAACATGCGAAATTCCTATGCGCGATTTGGTCTGCCTCTCGGTCGCGGTCCTTTTTTGCTCCATGACGGTTCGCGCCGGCTTTACGAATGATCTGCTGGCGCATCTCCGGCCGGGCCATCCGCGATTGTTGTTCACCGATGAGCAACTGGTGACTGCGGCGGCGGCGGCCAGGACCGACCCGCTGCGCGCGGAATTGAATCAACGCATCATCGCGACGGCCGAATTTATCCTCACCGCGCCGCCGATCCGGCATAACGACGGCAAGACGGCGCAGGAGCAGGAGCGGTATGCCGTCTATTACATCGTGACCGAGGCGATGGCGTATCGGCTTACCGGCGATCAGAGATTTTTAAATCGGGCCAAAAGTGATTTGTTCACCGTCGCCGCTTTTCCCGATTGGAATCCGAGGGAAGACCTCTCGGAAGGCGAGATGAGTTTTGCCGTGGCCATCGGTTACGATTGGCTGTATGCAAAATTGAAACCGGAGGAACGCGCCACCCTCAAGCAGGCGCTTTTGGACAAGTCGCTTTCTTTCGCCGATGATTCGTATCGCCGCGTCGCCGGATGGACGACCCGCACGGGCAACCACAATCAGGTCTGCAACGCCGGCCTGGTGAGCGCCGCCCTCGCGCTCGCGGACGAAGAACCGGATTTGGCGCGGCGGGTCATCACCGGCGCCGGCGATTCGATGCGCCATGCGCTGTCCGGCTATGCGCCCGATGGCGCGTATCCGGAAGGGCCCGGTTACTGGACGTATGGCACCACTTACTCGGTCATCACGTTCGCCGGACTCGAAAGCGCGCTGGGCACCGATTTGGGCTTCGAGGCGACACCGGGATTTGCCGGGACGATCAATTATTACGAGGCGGTGGAGGGTCCGTTCGGCCCGGTCTTCAATTACGCGGATGCCACGGATGATTTGCAGATTTCCCCGGCGCGCACGTGGCTGGCGAAAAAATTTCATTCGCCGTTTGCCTTGCAACACACGCGCTCGTTGCTGGCGGATTATCTTCGGGGGAATTCCCTCGCGAAATTTGACCGGGGCATTCAAGGCACGGTCGTGAATCGTTTCTTTGCGCTGCATGAAGTCTGGTTTCCCGATGAACCGGCGGAGAGCGTCACGAATCCGCCGCTGGATTCTCATTTCCGCGGCGTGGCGGACATCGCCACGTTTCGCAGCGCGTGGAACGATACCAACGCGATTTTTGTCGGATTGAAAGGCGGCGACGATAACCCACATCACACCCACCTCGATCTGGGTTCGTTTGTTCTGGATGCCGACGGCCAGCGTTGGGCGATGGACCTTGGCCCGGAGAACGAAGGCGGCACCTACACGCGCCCCGGCTATTTCGATTTCAATGGACGGCGCTGGACGTATTTCCGAACCAACAATCACAGCCACAACACCGTCACGCCCGGGGACACGTTGCAGGCGCGGCGGGTCGTCGCCCCGATTACCAGATTCGGCAGCGCGCCCGAACGCGGGTTCGCGGTGGTGGATTTGACGCCGGCGTATCCGGAGGCGGCGGCCAGTTTGCATCGGGGAATTGCCCTGCTCGACCGCGCCCGCGTTCTGGTGCAGGACGAATGTCTGCCCACGCCAACCAACCTGCCGTTGCATTGGGTCATGGTGACGAAGGCGAAAATGGTTTTAACCGGCGACGGCCATTCGGCAGTGCTGACCCGCCAGGGCCGGTCGTTGCGCGTGGATTTGCTTGAACCCGCCGCCGCGAAGTTAAGCATTGGCTCAACCCAACCGCCGACACCCGCGGAAAACCAAAACGTCGGCACAACCATGCTTAGCGTGGATTTGAATCCAAGCGGCGCGGGGAAGATGACGCGTCTGGCGGTGTTGCTGACTCCGGTGGGAGACAGGTGGCCAAAGTTGAATCCGCCGGCATCAAGGCCGCTCGCGGACTGGTAATGACCCGGTTGTTCAGCCGCCAAGAGTCACAGACAGCGCAAGATTTTAACCGCTCATCCACGCGCATCAGCGCTGATCCGCCTTCGCGCGGAGGCGATGGCGGGCAGGTCAGTGGAGATGAGCGGTGCGTTACCTTTGCGGCTTCAAATTTCCACGCGCTTGACGAGCACGGTCACCTGCCCGCTGTCATCGTTCTGGACCACCACCGATTTGCCGAACCGGACCATGAAGGTGGAATCCAGGCCGACGCTCAACTGGCTGTAGGACGATGACATGCCCGCACCCGTGTTATAACTGCCAGTCACGTACGGCACCGTGCGGCCGAGGAACAATTGCAGACAGCCTTTTTCATCGTCGAAGGCGGTGAGTGTGCCGCTGAACTTGAGGGTGGTGGGGATGTCGTTGTTGTTGATCTTCACGGTGGCCTTCTGGATGGTGTCGAGTTCGAAGCGGCCCTCGGTGGTGAGCACTTCCAACAACTTCAAATCGCCCTTCGGTTCCTGCCACTCGACGTGGATGAGGTAATTGGCGCGCTGTTTCGCGGGCGCCGCGGCGGGCGGCGTGCCGGGAGGCGGCAAGGCCGGAGGCGGCAGCGGCTGGAGACGGGGCTGGACGGTCGGTTGGGATTGGCACGCCACGGCAACGAACAGGGCAACGAGTATCAATGGATAAGTTTTCATGGTTGAGTTTGGGTTGAACGGCGCACGCAATTAACAACACCGCGGCGCGAGACAAGTTGCGGCACCGGCGAGCGGCATGCGCGCTATCTTCTATCCTCGATTTTCGATCCTCGCTGTCAGGCTCCTCACGGCGGACGCTGGATTATCGTCGGCACGAGGTGCATTTCAACCTCGTTGCCGGGGATGGGCGTCGGGCGGACCGGCAGCGCGGTTTGCAGGACGAGCTGCGCGCCGAACTTTTTCAGAACCGTCATTTTGCCGTTGTCCGACACGGGCACGATGACGCGTCCGCCGGGTTTGAGCTGGGTCAACAGGATTTCGGGGAATTGGTCGAGCGGACGGTTGAAGACGATGGTGTCAAACGGCGCGGCTTCGGGCCAGTCCTGCGCCCCGCCGGCGAGCCGCACGAACACGTTATTGGTATAGCCCAAACGTTCCAGGTTGACGCGTGCCATCTCCGCCAGAATCGGCACCGATTCGATCACATAAACTTCCCGGACCAGTTGCGAATAGACGGCGGCATCGTAGGCCGGGCCGGATTCGACGTCGAGGATGCGGTCGTTCGGTTGCGCGGCCAACTGTTCGGCGGTGACGGCAATCACGTAAGGCGTTTCGAGGACGGCCCCGCGGCGGGAGACGAGGGTCATGTCCACGTAGGAATTGGTGAGACTCTCGGCATATACGAACTGGTGACGGGGCACCCGGCGCATGGCGTCCAGCACAGCGGTGTTGGCGATGCCCCGGCCAGCGAGTTGTTCGGTCACCATCCGCTCGCGCGCAGCGGCAAACCGGTCATCCACGCCGATCCGCCGGATGGGGAAGCCATTGGTGATGCGGATGGCGGAAGGCGTGGTCGGGAGTGGCGGGGGTATTGGTCGGGCCAAAGGCATCGCGCGCGGGCGCGGGCGGGCGGGCATGGGCTGCGCAGGCAAAGGCGTCGGCGGAAGAATTCTAGGCGGCATTGAGTCGTTCGTCTGCTGGCGCGCGGCTTCAACGGTGACCTGCATTTCAACGGGGCCGGCCGGTTCCGGCGTGAGCTGTGCGGGAGCATTCGAAACGGCGTCAACCATGTTGGTCGGATCAGCATCGGCGGGAGTGGCGAAGCCGTCCAAGGCGGTTACCACGACGCCGGTAAAAGCGACTCCGCCAAGCAACGGTAAGATGACGTGAAGCGCCTTCATGAACGCAGATGCAGTATCCTCCCGCCGCCGGTTTGAAGCCAGCGAAAAGCGGAGCCTGTCTTTGGCAACCAGGGTTGGGCGCGTGGCGGTTTCCTGATGAGTGGCCTGGCTGCATTGTGACTGCCGGGAGCGGAAAGTTTTTGCAAGTAAGTTACTTCGTTGATTTTATGGAGCGCGGCTGTGCGCGCAGACCAGCCAAAGTCGCTACGACCAAGTTTCTGATTGACTTTTGGGCGCAAATTTCCCATGCTAGGGTGCGACACCGGCGTGTCTAAGGAAACAATCTCAACCGCAGGAACCATAAAAATGCAGATCCATCATTTCGGGGTGTTCGCCCTCGCCCTGGCGGCATCGGTTTTGCCCGTGAGCGGCATGGTGAGTGTGACGACGACCAACGATCCCGCGGCGCTGGCGGCCGCGTTGAACCCGCAGGGACTCACCATCACGTCCGCCAGCATCGCAAACGGGGTTGACGGGCAATTCGGCATTTACTCGAACTTCAACCTGCTCCCGGTCACCATCACCAATGGCATTGTCCTCTCCAGCGGCGATGCTTCCCAGGTTGGCAATCCACCGGATCCGGTGTTGGATTTTCCATTACCTGATAACGATATGGGCGGGAGCGGCACGCCGGAGTTTGACGCATACGGTCCGGGGCATATCGACGGTTTCGACCCGGACCTCGGATCCTTCGATGTGGCCGCGCTGCAGGTGAATTTTCACCTGACGACCAACACTCCGATTAAATTCGACTTCATATTCGGTTCCGTGGAGTACCCCTACTGGACCAGCCAATTCACCGATGCCCTGCTGGTGTTTCTTGACGGCACCGATGCCACCAACCAAATCACTTTCGACGCCAGTAACAATCCGGTACAGGTGGGAGCGTCGTTTGGGAATCTGGTCGAGACGGACGACCGGAATACGACCTTCGCCTATCCGCACGGCCTGCTGGGGCGATTGACCACCACGAGCGCGACGCTGGCGGCGGGCGACCATACGCTGCTGTTTGAAGTGGGCGATGTGAATGATGGCTCGCTCGACAGCGCTGCGTTTATCGCCAACCTCCGCGCCGGCACCGGCTCGCAGGGCACGGTGTCCGACCAGCCGCCGCCCTTGCTGGTGACGGGCGCGCAAGTGCAATCGGGCAAGACCAGCGTGACGTTGACCTGGACGAACAACGGTGTTGACGCGGTGCTCGAGAGCGCCGGCGACCTGAACGGCCCCTGGAGCGCGGTGTCGTCTTCCTGGAGCACCAACGCGAATTGGATTCAGACCACGGTCACCAACAGCGTTGCCAGACAGTTTTTCCGGCTGCACCATGAATAGCCCTCCGGCGTGAGCGCCGCAGGCGATGGTATTAGCCGGTTAATCCTCCCATGTCGGCGGCATTGCACTTCGCCGCGTCAGCTCAGACCTCCGCGTTGAAAAACGAAACAGCGCAGGAGAATGCCCCTGCGCTGTCCAGGTAATTCCCGTTACGCGGATCAGTCGTGCAAACTGCAATCCGTGATGTCCACCAGCAACACGCTGATGACGTTTTGGGATGGAAGGTGGTAGCTGAGGATTTGCACGTCGGCAAAGCCGACGATGTGATACAGGGTATTGTTGCCTTCGCCTTGCGCCGTGTCCCAGACCGGCACAGTGATGACGACGCCTTCCAGGTCGTCCAGCGCGTTGCGCACGCCTTTGCTGTTGGAAACACCGGGTTTGCCTTGCACCCAACTGCCCACCTGCACCTGGTTGTTGCCGGGGTCGAAGGGGTCCACGTAGTTGGAACTGTTGCCCGGCGGCGTGAGGCTGCCAACCAATGTCGGGGTGCTGGGATCGCCAGTCCAGGTCAGCCAGCCGAAATTGCCGGGTTGCGAGCCGTTAAAAATGTCGGCGATGACCATGCCGGGCTCGATGCCGTTCAGGCTCTGTGCCGACAAAGCGATGGGATAAAGGTCACACTGGGCGCAGGCCACACCGGCGAACGCAAGCAAACCGAACGAAGTTGCTGACAAACGATGGAGGATACTGGATGATTTCATGAATACTTCTTTGTTGATGTTAACTGGTTATCTGTCCCGCAAATCCTTGAGCCAAGCAGACGCGATGCCACGCCGGATTTTGATGGATCACGTGGTTCCGCCGGCGACCGAACAGCGGTCCGGACGCGCGCCCGGGAATTTATCGTAAACGGTCCGCGCCGGAATCAATCAGGAATGAAATTTGCGAAAGCCGCCGGAAACGCTGGCCGCGGCAGAACGCGGAAGATACGTGTGAACCGGTTCAACTTTATCGCGTTGCAGTCGAGTGTCCGGCGTGCCCAAGTCGCGGGTCTGGAAACGGGACGTTGAACATTGAGTATTGAACGTACGATGCCGTCACAATCCCCTGTCTCCCGCCCGGTTCGCCCGGGCCGGCTTTCAATCAAAGACAGTTTCAGCGTCCAGATATTTCCACGACTTGCCCTTCTTGATGCGCGGGGTGGTGCGCCCGAGATAGGACCGGATGCGGTGCGGGCGGTTCTTCTCCACGGTAAAGATGAGCGGGTCCACCAGTCTGGCGACGAACAGGCCGGTGGGTTCCATCCGGATTTGCACGACCGGCTCACCCGCCTGCACCGATTCGCCGGCTTTCACGAAGCGAAACTCGAACGTGCGTTCCCATTCCAGGGAAATGAAACGGAATTTGACGGCGTCGCCCCGCATCAGGTCGTCCCAATGGGCCAGCAGGAACGGATACAACGTGTCGTCAATCAAGGTGTCCGGCGGCAGTTTTTGGGCGTCGCCTTTCGGCGGCGTCAGGCCGCGCCCGAAACCGATGAAGAGTTTCTGCCGGTCCGGATTTTGGGGGTCAGGCTCGATATGAATGGCGCCGGAGACCCGTTCCTGAAATTCACGCATCTCGAATGAGACCAGCCGGTTGGATTCATACATGACTTTTTCCTCGGCAGCCAGGGCGCCATTCGTGGCAAAGAACTCGCGTTCGACATGAACGACCGAATTGGAGCGTGTCGCCGTCCGCCGGAAGGTGAACAGGGCGGTTTTCCGTTCCGACCCGATGGCGTACAAGGTGCCGGTGAGCAGTTTGGGCTCGGCGTAGTCATACGCGGTGGTGGCCACCGGCGACGCGGCATCGGCGGCCAGGCCTGGCAAAACGCCGAGGCACCACAGCGCGAGCCACACGGCCCAACGCACGGCGGCGACGAAGCGGGGTGAATCATTTCGCATCGGGGCCATGATGACCGCCCGGCGTGGCGCCGGCAAGCGGGTCCGCGCGATGCGGAGAGAATTTTCAGCTTCGTTTCAAGCATGCGCGCTACGAGCCTTGGCGCTCCTGGTTGATCCGATTTCCCGGCGGCATCCGCGGCTGCCTTATCGTCCCCACAACAAAATCACCAGATCGAGGGCGAAGAAGATGACGATGATGATTTCGAGCCAGAGCATGCGCTGTTCGTTCACTTCGCTGTGGACGACGCTGTAAAGTTTGTCCAGTTGCGCGAGGCGTTGTTCCACGCTGGCGCGCCAGGCGTCCAGGTAAAACCGGTCGCGGGCACCCAGATAGACACGGGCGAGGTGCCAGTCGCCGAAGAATTTGGTGATGTGAGTAACTTCATCAGCCAGTTTGGCGACGTCCACCCGGAATCGGCGCAGATGACGCAGGACCTTGTTGGCGGCGCCGAACACGGGCAGGCGGGGCCGTTCCAGGTCGTCGTAGGCGCGATCGAGGTAGAGGTCGAGGCGGCGGTCCATCACGCGGAATTCCTCGAGTTGCAGATTGGCCAACTCCAGTGCATACAACACATCGTCCACGTAGCCGGCCAGGTCGGCCACGAGTGCGGCGTCCCAGTCAATCACGGCCAGGTCGGTATTCTCGAAAGAGCGTTGGATGCGGAGGACTTCATTGACCTGCGCTTCGCTCAGGATTTCGGGTGCGGTTTCGGTGAGCAGGCCGGCGACTTCCCGGCGTTGCCCGGCCAGCCATTGGTTCACATCGTGCGTGTCCGGGAGACTGGTCAGGCAAAAAACCGTGTAAGCTTCGGGCGCAGGAAAATCCACCGCGCCCACCAGCAAGTCCTTCAGGCTGTCGCAGACCTGGGAGCAGAGCTGGGAAGCCGCCGTGTCCAGCGCCGCGCCATTCTCCAATACCGGATTGTGAAACGGCATGAGGTCGCGGAGCGAGTCGGTCTCGAAGCCGACGCGCATCATCACGGTGACGACGCCCACGTTATAAATGCGGACGAGCCGGCGGACCGGGGCGCCACGCAGCCGGGCCGCCAGCGGTGACGGCACAATGGCGAGCGGTTTGTAGAGGGGCATGTCCTTGGGCGAGGTGCGGTCCATCCGGATTTCAAACGGGAAAGGTTTTTCGGACAAAATTTCCTGGACGTGTTCCATGACAATTTCGTTCGCCACATCGAATGCGTAGAGATAAACCACCTCGCCTTTCATACTGCAACCTAACCGACGCGGCGATTTTGTCGAGGGGCGGGCTGCGGGCGCGGCGAAATTTCCAGTTGCCTTTTACCGAGCCGGGACGAATCATCAGGACAATCATTTTCATTGCGACCCGGGAAAGTTATGACGCCGACCGATCAACGCCCTTCGAAGTTGCGGATTATTCTGACGTGGCTGCTGATGGTGACGACCATCGTGGTTTTGGCAGTGTTGGCCTTCTGGTGGAACCATCGCCCCACGCCGGTGGCGGAAACGGCAGAGGAACCGTCCGGAATCATTGCGCATTCCATCTTCTTCCTGATCATCGGCGGATTTTTCCTGGTGGCGGGTCTGGCGGCGTATCTGGCGATTATCTTCACGGGCTGTCTCACCTTCGATTACCGCAAGCCGGTCTGGGATTCGGTGAAGACAAAGCAGTTTCTCGCGAACATTGTCGTGGTCGTGGCGGTGGCGCTCGGACTGGGGTTTGCGCTGGCGGCGTTTCTGGCGCCGGTGTTGACCGCGCTGGGATTGGATATGGGGATGGCCAGCCTGCTGCCGGTGATGGCCATGGTGATCGGCGTGCAGATCGTGCAGTTGTGGGTGCTGGTCTGGTCGCCGGTTGAACGGCATATCATCACCAAACGGCTGGCCGCGCAGGGCATTACCCCCGGGCAATTGCAATCGGCGGCGCTGGTCGGGTTATCAAATCCGGCGAGCGGCCTGGCCAAACGGTTTGCGGCGATTGAAGAAGATATGGGCGCGCTCTGGGTCGGGCCGGAGCTCCTGATGTACCGCGGTGACCGCGAGCAGTTTGATGTCACGCGACAACAACTGGCACAGACGGAGCGCAAGGCCGACACCCGGAGCACGTCGGTGCTCGGCGGCATTGCGCATGTCATCCTGCATGTCCGGTTGCCCGACGGGAGCATTCGCCAGATCCGCCTGCATACGGAGGGGCATTGGACGATGGGACGAAAACGCAAGGCCATGGACGCGCTGGCCGGGGCGATTGCCGGGTGGCAGGGCGCGGGCCAGTGATCGCGCGCCGCCACCGATGCGGAAACACCCACTTCAGATTTTGCCCAATAACTCTTCCAGCCGTTTCCACGCTTCGTCATGTGCCTTTCGATTGGCCGCATTCGCGTCCGGCGCTTCCCCAGCGCGCATGAAGCCGTGGCCGGCCCCCTCGTAGGTCACCGGCTCGTAGATTTTTTTAGCGTCCTTCATCAACCCGGCGGTTTGAGATACGGTGGCGGTCACGCGATTGTCGTTGCCGCCGTAAAAGCCGTAAACAGGACAGTTGATGCGCGCGATATCTTCCGCCTTGTCCGGGCCGGTGCCGTAAAACACAAAAGCGGCCTTGAGGTTTTTGTCGTTGGTCGCAAAGCGAAAGCATTGGCCGCCGCCCCAGCAGAACCCGAGCACGACCACCTTGCCGTTGCACGAGGGCAGTTTGGCAACGTAATCCGCCACAGCGTTCAAGTCGGCGGTAATCTGGTCGGGGGGAAGTTTGCGGATGGCCTGGCCGACCTCGTTCCCGCTCTTGATCAATTCGGTCGTACCGCCGCCGCCGGGCGCGCTGCCCCAAAGCAGGTCGGGCGCGATGGCAATGTACCCCTCCGCCGCCAATTCATCGGTGACACTCCGCGCCCAATCGGTGAGGCCGAAAATTTCGTGGATGACCACCACCGCCGTGGCCTTGTCTTTGACTTCAGGGTAGGTCACGAAGCAGTTCACTTCGCGGTCGCCATGTTTGACATTAACATACTCCTGATGGCGAGGCGATTTTTCGAGGCGGGCCTTGGCCCAATCCTGGGCCGGGGCGGTAGCGGCCGCCAGCATGACGGCGGCGATGAATAAAAGAATTCGTTTCATAGGTGTTTGATTGCGGGTCTAGGGGTTGGGCTTCGAGGTCCGGGGCCGGGCGTCACCCGATTCCGAAGGCGCTTGTTCAAGCAGCTTGACGAGTTCCCCAGGATGCGAACGCTGGACATTGTGATCCCCTTCCATGATG
>Ga0335080_10008910_pt1 | contig 10474 bp, 6 predicted proteins | sample Lox_Sample_34_FD_206720 | JGI IMG/M metagenome (GOLD analysis project Ga0335080, IMG submission 206720) | Soil microbial communities from Loxahatchee National Wildlife Refuge, Florida, United States - Lox_Sample_3.4 | ecosystem: Environmental > Terrestrial > Soil > Wetlands | place: USA: Florida... | reverse complement strand
GGAATATTCCCACCGGCTCTGGGGACGGCTGATCGGCATCGTCTTCTTCCTCCCCTTCCTGTTCTTCCTGGTGAAGGGCTATTTGCGGAAGGCATGGGCGCCGCGGCTGGCCGCGATCTTCCTCCTCGGCGCGCTGCAGGGCTTCGTCGGCTGGTACATGGTGGCGAGCGGCTTCGAGGATCGGGATTCGGTCAGCCAGTATCGCCTCGTGCTCCATCTCGGCATGGCACTGATGATCTATGCGCTGGTCCTCTGGTCGGCCTTCGACCTGCTGCAGCCGGAGCCGATCGCCGGCCCGGTGCGCCGCGCACGGTCGCTGGCGCGGCACGCCGTCCTGCTGCTCGTCTGCATCGCGCTGGAGCTGGCGCTGGGCGGTCTCGTCGCGGGATTGCACGGCGGGCTCGTCTACAACGACTTCCCGTATATGAACGGCGACTGGATCGCGCCCGACGTGCTCGCGATGTCGCCCTGGTGGATCAATCCGACCGAGAACCCCGTGACCGCGCAGTTCCTGCACCGCTGTGGCGCGGCGCTGGTGACCGTGGTGCTGCTGGGGCTGATCTGGCGGGGCCTGCGCGGCGCCCTGCCGCGGCCGGTGCCGGGGCGCTTCGCCCTGCTGTTCCTGGCCCTCATCCTGCAGGTGACGCTCGGCATCTCGACGCTGATGCTGGTCGTGCCGCTGCCGCTCGCGGTCACCCACCAGGCCGGCGCAGTCGTGCTCCTCAGCGCGACGCTCTATGCCCTGCACGGGCTGCGTCGGATCGGGGCAGCGCAATGAACGACACCTCCGCCGCGCCGGAGCGGATCCCGGTCTCGGTCATCACCGGCTTCCTCGGCTCCGGCAAGACCACGCTCCTGAAGCACCTGCTGACCCAGCCGGAGATGGCGGACGCCGCGGTGGTCATCAACGAGTTCGGCGAGGTCGGGCTCGATCACCTTCTGGTCGAGAGCTCCCGCGACGACATGGTGGTGCTCTCCAGCGGCTGCCTCTGCTGCACGATCCGCGGCGACCTCGTGGAGACGCTGCGCCGCCTCTTCATGCGCCGCCGCGCCGGCGAGGTTCCGGCCTTCAGCCGCGTGGTGATCGAAACCACCGGCCTCGCGGATCCCGCGCCGGTGCTCCATACCCTGATGCGCGATCCGCTGGTCTCGGAATGCTATCGCCTCGACGGGGTCATCGCGACGGTCGATGCCGTCAACGGCATGGAGCAGCTCGACCGGCAGATGGAATCGGTGAAGCAGGCGGCGGTCGCCGACCGCCTGCTTTTGACCAAGAGCGATCTCGCGGATCCGTCAGCGGTCGCGGGACTGGAGCTTCGCCTGCGCAGGCTCAACCCGGCGGCACCGATCCGCGCCATCCGCGACGGCAAGGTCGCCGCCGCCGAGCTTCTCAATGCCGGCCTCTACAATCCCGAGACGAAAAGCCTCGACGTCCGCCGCTGGCTGAAGGCCGAGGCCTATGCCGATGCGCATGCGCATCATCACCACGACGATCACCACGACCATCACGATCAGGATCCCCATGACGTGAACCGCCACGACGCGCGGATCGCGGCCTTCGCCCTCGACTGGTCGCCGCCGATCGATTGGGCGCCCTTCGTCGAGTGGATCGAGATGCTGATCACCGGCCACGGCGAGAACCTCCTCCGCATCAAGGGCGTACTCAATGTCGCCGGCGAGGAGGCCCCCGTGGCGATCCACGGCGTGCAGCACCTCTTCCACCCGCCGGTGGTGCTGCCGGAATGGCCCGATGCGGACCGCCGCTCGCGCATCGTCTTCATCACCCGGGACATCGCCCGGGAGACCATCGAAGCTTCGTTCCGCGGCTTCGTTGCCCCCGGGAATCCACCGGCTCAATTGCCGGAAAATCGATAGGGAAATCCCGGTCTTAACGGACTAAACCCGGCGGTCTCGATTCCTGAAAAGGGGTTTGCAAAGGGTTGGCGGCGGGCTACCGTCTCCCGGATTCGCCGCACGCGAACGCCATGAGAACGTCGCGCGGCGCTTTCGACCAGCCAGACGGGGAGACAGATGATGAATCGTTTGACCAGGCTCGCAGTCATGACCGCCGCGGGCGTCGCCTTCGGCGCGGGCTTTGCCGAAGTGGATTCCGCAGGCGCGGACATGATGCAGAAGATCGGAACGGGCGAAGGCGCGGTCTCGATCATCGCCTGGGCCGGCTACATCGAGAACGGCTCGGACGACAAGAACTACGACTGGGTCACGCCGTTCGAGAAGAAGACCGGCTGCAAGGTCTCGGTGAAGATCGCCGGCACCTCCGACGAGATGGTGTCGCTGATGAATGCCGGCGGCTACGACCTCGTCACCGCGTCGGGCGACGCCACCATGCGCCTCATTCGCGGCGGCACGGTCCAGGAGATCAACACCGCGCTGGTCCCGAACTACTCGACGATCGATCCGCGGCTGCAGAACGCGCCCTGGCATACGGTGGACGGCAAGCATTACGGCGCCTCCTACCAGTGGGGCCCGAACGTGCTGATGTACAATACGGCACTCTTCAAGGACGCGCCGAAGTCCTGGGACGTGGTCTTCAAGGAGATGACGCTGGCCGACGGCAAGTCCAACAAGGGCCGGGTCGAGGCCTATGGCGGACCGATCTATATCGCCGACGCGGCGCTCTACCTGATGAAGCACAATCCCGATCTCGGCATCACCGATCCCTACTACCTCGACGACAAGCAGTTCGCCGCGGCAACCGACCTCCTGAAGGGCCAGCGCCAGCTGGTCGCCAAGTACTGGACCGATGCGACCGCGCAGATCGACGACTTCAACAACGAAGGCATCGCCGCTTCCACCTCCTGGCCATATCAGGTGAACACCATCTCCGCGGACCAGAAGGCGAAGATCAAGATCGGCTCGACCATCCCCGACGAGGGTGCCACCGGTTGGTCGGACACCACGATGATGGCAGCCAGCGCGCCGCATCCGAACTGCGCCTATATGTGGCTGGAGCATTCGCTGGAGCCCGCCACTCAGGCCGGCGTCGCCTCCTGGTTCGGCAGCGTCCCCTCGGTGCCCGCGGCTTGCAAGGGCCAGGCGATCCTGGGCGACAGCGGCTGCCAGGCCAACGGCTCGGAGCTCTTCGACAAGATCCACTTCTGGAAGACGCCGATCAAGGATTGCGCCAGCGGCAAGACCTGCGTCGATTACAAGACCTGGGTCGCGACCTTCAACGCCATCCAAAGCGGTCAATAGGCCCGCTCTAAGCCTGGCGGGGGCGGGTTCGCGGGACATTCCCGGCGGACCCGCCCTTCGCATTCGGGGACCACGACGACATCATGAGCAACGGCCAGGGACAAACCGGGCACTCGATCGCCGTCTCGTTCCGCGGCGTCTCGCGCCATTACGGCGCGGTGAAGGCGGTCGATGACGTCAGCTTCGAGATCGAGGACGGCGAGTTCTTCGCCATGCTGGGGCCGAGCGGCTCCGGTAAGACCACCTGCCTTCGCCTGATCGCCGGCTTCGAGCAGCCGACCGCGGGCATGGTCGCGATCCACGGCCGGGACGTGACCGGGGTTCCGCCTTACGACCGCGACGTCAACACCGTGTTCCAGGACTACGCGCTCTTCCCGCACATGTCGGTGCTGGAGAATGTCGCCTATGGCCTCATGATCAAGAAGGTGACGAAGCGCGAGCGCGAGCAGCGTGCCGAGGAGATGCTGGCCATGGTGGCGCTCCCCGGCTTCGGCAGCCGTCGCCCGTCGCAGCTCTCCGGCGGCCAGCGCCAGCGCGTCGCCCTGGCACGCGCATTGATCAACCATCCGAGCGTGCTGCTGCTGGATGAGCCGCTGGGCGCCCTCGACCTGAAGCTCCGCGAGCAGATGCAGGTCGAGCTGAAGGCGATCCAGCGCCGGGTCGGGATCACCTTCATCTTCGTCACCCACGATCAGGGCGAGGCGCTCTCCATGAGCGACCGGGTCGCGGTCTTCAACCACGGCCGGATCGAGCAGATGGCGAGCCCGGCCGAGCTCTATGAGCGTCCGAAGACCGCCTTCGTCGCCGGCTTCGTCGGTATCTCCAACCTGATCGCCGACGATCTCGCCAAGCGCATCGCCGGATCGGACCGGCCGGTCTCGGTGCGGCCGGAGAAGATCCACCTCGGGCCCGCAAACGCCCAGCCGCCTGCGAATGCGCAATCGGTGGCGGGCACCGTCGCCAGCATCCTCTATCTCGGCGCCAACACCCGCTACCTCGTCGCCCTGGAAGGCGGCGGCGAGCTGACCGTGCTGCTGCAGAACCGGGACGCACATTTCGAGCCGACCCAGGGTGGCCCGGTCCGCCTCTGGTGGGAGCCGCGCCACCTGATGCGTTTCGAAGCCTGATCGCCGGCTTGGCCGGAGACGGCACTCCCGCCCGGGATTCGGGTCACTCGGCTGTTAAAGTTAACCAACTGATAATGGTTTCCGGCCTAGAACCGGTGGAAATCCGCTAGCGCTCTGTGGCGCAAGGATTTAGTTCACCTTGAGGGGGTCGCCTCGCGGGCTGTCGACAGCCCTCGCCGGCGAGCCACGGCGAAGGAAGCAACCGCGGTGTCGCAGATCTACGCCAGCATCGCCCAGCACGACCTCAGGCTCGCCACGCTGGCCTTCCTGATTTCGATCCTGAGCTCCTACGCCGCCTACAGCCTGGTCGGTCGCGGCGTCGAAGCCGGGCCGCGCGCCCGCGCCTGGTGGATCGGCGCCGGCGCCTTCGCCACCGGCTGCGGCGTCTGGGTCACCCATTTCATCGCTTTGCTCGGTTACGAGCCGCCGGTGCCGGTTGCCTACGACGTCTCGCTGATGGCGCTCTCGCTGGTCGCCGCAGTGCTGATCTCCGGCCTCGGCTTCGCGATCACCATGATGCGCGCCATCGTCATGCCGATGCTGGGCGGCGCCGTGGTCGGCGCCGGCATCGGCGCCATGTTCTACATCGCCATGGCGGCGCTCCGGGTTCCCGGCACGGTCGTCTACGACAGCGCCCATGTCGTCGCGTCGCTGCTGATCGGTCTTGCTCTCGGCGGCATCGCCTCGATGGTGGGGCTGGCGAAATTCGACTTCGCGCACCGCATGACCGGCGCCTTCCTGCTGACGCTCGGCACCTGCGCCCTGCACTTCACCGGCATGGCCGCGATCGCCATCGTGCCGGATCCCGCGATCGCGGTCAGCGCGGATGCGGACGTGATCTCGCCCGCCATGCTGGCGATCATCGTCACCGCCGTCACCATGCTGATCCTGTCCCTGGGCCTGGCCGGCGCGATCCTGGACGAGCACCTTGCCAGCCGCAGCGCCCGGGAAGCCGAGCGGCTGAAAGCCAGCGAGATCCGGTTCCGCCAGCTCGCGGACGCCACCTTCGAGGGCATCCTGATCCATGCCGGCGGCAAGATCGTCGATGCCAACGCCGCGATGTCGGAGCTGATCGGGTTCGGCCCTTCGGAGCTGGTCGGCCGCGACGTCATGGACTGCGTGACCGAGACCAGCCGGCCGATCCTGAAGAAGGATTTCGAGACCGAGATGTCGGTCGCCTGCGAGATCGAGCTCCGTCACGCCGACGGCACGCTGATCCCGGCCGAGGTGCTGACCCGCACCGTCCAGTTCGACGACGGCCCGGCCAAGGTCTCCGCGGTCCGCGACATCCGCGAGCGCAAGGAGGCGGAGGAGCGAATCCGCCACATGGCGCATCACGACGCGCTGACCGGCCTGCCGAACCGCCGCATGTTCGCCGACCGGCTGACCCAGGTGTTGGCGCGCAGCAAGCGCGACGGCACCACCGTCGCCGTGCTCTGCCTCGACCTCGACCGCTTCAAGCATGTCAACGACCTCGGCGGCCACGCCGCCGGCGACGATCTCCTGAAGCAGGTGGCGAACCGCCTCGCCGACTGCATCCGGACCGAGGATACCGTCGCCAGGCTCTCCGGCGACGAGTTCGCGGTGATCCAGGTCGGCGTTGCCCATCCCGACGGGCCCGGCATCATGGCCGAGCGCCTGGTGAAGGCGATCGGCAAGCCCTTCGACCTCGGCGGCCAGCAGACCATGATCGGCACCTCGATCGGCATCTCGCTCCATCCCGGCGACGGCGACGAGAGCGACGACCTGATCCGCGCTGCCGACACCGCCCTCTATCGCGCCAAGGAGGCGGGCCGCGGCACCTTCCGCTTCTTCGAGGCCGAGATGGACGTGCGGCTGCAGCAGCGCCGCCTGCTGGAGCGCGACCTCCGCCAGGCGCTGGCCAACGAGCAGCTCCGCGTCCATTACCAGCCGCTGGCCGATTGCGGCGGCGGCCATATCGTCGGCTTCGAGGCCCTGGTGCGCTGGACCCATCCCGAGCGCGGCCCGATCTCGCCGGTGCAATTCATCCCGCTCGCCGAGGAATGCGGCCTCATCATGCCATTGGGCGCCTGGGTGATGCGCCGCGCCTGCACCGACGCAGCCGGCTGGCCGGCCGACAAGCTGGTTGCGGTCAACCTCTCGCCCGCCCAGTTCCGCCACGCCGACCTCGCCCGCGAGATCCTCGCGATCCTGAAGGAAACCGGCCTGCCGCCGCAGCGGCTGGAGCTCGAGGTCACCGAGAGCCTGCTGATCGACGACCCCGACCGGGTGCTGGCGACGCTGCTGGTGCTGAAGGAAGCCGGAGTCCGGATCTCGCTCGACGACTTCGGCACCGGCTATTCGAGCTTGAGCTACCTCCAGCGCTTCCCGTTCGACAAGATCAAGATCGACCGCTCCTTCGTCTCGCAGATGGAGAAGAACGCGGATTCGATGTCGATCATCCGCGCCGTGATCGCGCTCGGCAAGTCGCTGCGCATCAAGGTGACCGCCGAAGGCGTCGAATCCGCCGCCCAGCTCGACCTGCTGCAGCGGGAGAACTGCGACCTCGTGCAGGGCTACCTGCTCGGCAAGCCGATGGCGAAGGAAGACCTCGGCACCATGCTCACCTCCGCCTCCGCCGCGCACGAGACGGCACCGGCGCAATAGCCGCGGGTACGCTGAGCGCGCGTTACGGCTGAAACGCCCGCGGTGACATCCGCAGCCCGATTGTCGATATCCCGCGCATTGCCCGCCGTTAAAGTGTGATGGCGCTCTCTCACCGCTGCATCCGCGATTGCCCGGCACGCGAATAAGCGGGATGGGTGCGCGCCTTGAATGCGCGCCGCCCAAATGGCGGCGTTCGCATGCGGCGTTTCAGCAATCGAGGGGCAGCGATGAACCAGATGACTGATATCTCCTGGCCGGTGAAGCGGCGGGAGATGCACAACCACCACATGGATTCGACGGTGTGGAACGATTTCAAGTTCCGCGACGACGACGTCGTGATCGCCACCTACGGCAAGTCCGGCACCACCTGGACCCAGCAGATCGTGGCGCAGCTGATCTTCAACGGCGCTGAGGGCATCGACGTCTCCAAGCTCTCGCCCTGGGTCGACCTCCGGGTCATGCCGAAGGAGGCGATCGCCGGGCTCGAGTTCCAGACCCATCGTCGCTTCATCAAGACCCATCTGCCGGTCGATGCACTGGTGTTCTCGCCGAAGGCCAAGTACATCTACATCGGCCGCGACGGTCGCGACGCGATCTGGAGCCTCTTCAACCACCACAGCAAGGCGACCGACGACTTCTTTGCGCGGTTCAACGAGACGCCCGGTCGCCACGGGCCGGGCCTCGAGCGTGGCACCGACGACGTCCACGGTTTCTACACCCGCTGGTTCGAAGGCAACGGCGATCCCTATTGGCCGTTCTGGGAGAACATCCGTTCCTGGTGGCAGATCCGCCGGCTGCCGAACGTGCTGCTGCTGCATTTCAGCGACATGAAGCGCGACCTGCCGGCGGCTGTCCGCCGGGTCGCCGACTTCCTGGAGATCCCGGTCGACGACGCCGTGTTCCCGAAGATCGTCGAGCATTGCAGCTTCGATTACATGAAGGCCCATGCCGAGACCGTGGCGCCGCTGGGCGGCGTGCTGTGGCAGGGCGGCGCCCAGACCTTCGTCAACAAGGGCACCAACGGCCGCTGGCGCGACACCTTGAGCGCCGCCGAAGTGGCGGCCTATGAGGCCAAGGCGCTGGCCGAGCTCGGCCCCGACTGCGCGCGCTGGCTGGCCGAAGGCGAAGGCCGGAACTGAGCCGGCATGCACCGAGACCGATCGCTCCACCCGCCGCGCCGGTTCGCTCCGGCGCGGCGGTCTGCGTTTTCGGGGAATCGCGCCTGCTGAATTAATTCGACGTCCGTATAGATTGGCAGGCACGTCGCAACCGGGATAACGTGCGCCCCTCTGGGTTCTCCGGAAGAGGGCAACCATGCAACTCGGTCTGATCGGTCTCGGCCATATGGGCGGGAATATTTGCCGCCGGCTGATGCGGGCGGGACACGAATGTATCGTCTTCGACGCCAAGGCCGAGGCGCGTTCCGCTTTGGCCAAGGACGGCGCCACCGCCGTCGATTCGCTGGAAGCCCTGGTCGCCGGCCTCACCGAGAAGCCGCGCGCAGCCTGGGTCATGCTGCCGGCGGGGCCGATCACGGAAGAGACCGTGCAGCGCCTCGCCGCCCTCATGGACAAGGGCGACATCGTCATCGACGGCGGCAACTCCTATTACAAGGACGACGTCCGGCGCGCCCGGGCCCTGGCGGCCAAAGGTATCCGCTACGTCGATTGCGGCACCTCCGGCGGGGTCTGGGGGCTCGACCGCGGTTATTGCATGATGATCGGCGGCGAGAAGGCGGTGGTCGAGCATCTCGACCCGATCTTCGCGACCCTGGCGCCGGGCGTGGGCGAGGTCGGCCGCACGCCGGGCCGCGACGGGCCGGCGACCCAGGCCGAGCGCGGCTATATCCATGCGGGTCCCGCCGGCGCCGGGCATTTCGTGAAGATGATCCACAACGGCATCGAATACGGCATGATGCAGGCCTTCGCCGAGGGCTTCGACATCCTCCGGAGCAAGAACTCGGACCATCTCCCGGAATCGGAGCGCATGGCGCTCAACCTCTCGGACATCGCCGAAGTCTGGCGCCGTGGCAGCGTCGTCTCCTCCTGGCTGCTCGATCTCAGCGCCGCCGCCCTCTTCAAGGATCCCGACCTCGCCGGCTTCTCCGGCTTCGTGCAGGATTCCGGCGAAGGGCGCTGGACCATCGAGGCGGCGGTCGAGGAAGCGGTTCCCGCCGACGTGCTCGCCGCCTCGCTCTTCGCGCGGTTCCGCTCGCGGCAGGACCATACTTTCGGCGAGAAGCTCCTCTCCGCGATGCGGCTCGGCTTCGGCGGGCATGTGGAGCGGCCGAAATCATGAACGACAGCCCGAAGAAGTCGACCGCACGGGTCGATGCCCCGCCGCGCCGCCTGCCGCAGCCGGCGGATCCCTGCGCCATGGTGATCTTCGGCGGCGGCGGCGATCTTACCCACCGCCTGCTGATGCCGGCGCTCTACAACCTCGCCCGGACCCGGCTGCTGCCCGGAAACTTCGCGGTGATCGGCCTCGGCACGGCGGCGCGCACCACCGAGAGCTGGCGCGCCGACCTGCTCGCCGGCCTGAAGGCCGCCAGCGCCCGGATCGGCGAGATCGACGAAGATTGCTGGCACCGGCTTGCCAGCCGCATGTCCTATCTGCAGGGCGATCTCAACGATCCCGCGCTCTACACGAAGATCGGCACGGCCCTCGATCAGGCCGAGCGCGAGCATCGCACCGGCGGCAACGCCATCTTCTATCTCGCGATCGCCGACCGCTTCTTCGGGACCGTGGTCAGCCGCCTGGGCGAGGCCGGGCTGACCCGGCAGGACCCCGACGGCGAAGGCAAGCGGTTCTGGCGCCGCGTCGTGATCGAGAAGCCGTTCGGCAACAGCCTCGAATCCGCGCAGGCGCTGAACGAGCGGATCCTGCAGACCCTGAAGGAGAACCAGATCTTCCGCATCGACCACTATCTCGGCAAGGAGACGGTGCAGAACATCATGGCGTTCCGCTTCGCCAACGGATTGTTCGAACCGCTCTGGAACCGCGACCGGGTCGACCACGTGCAGATCACCGCAGCGGAGACCGTCGGGGTCGAGAAGCGCGGCAAGTTCTACGAGGCGACCGGCGCCCTCCGCGACATGGTGCCGAACCATGTGCTCTCGCTGCTGTCTCTCGTCGCCATGGAGCCGCCGGCCCGGTTCGACGCCGCCTCGATCCGCAACAAGAAGACCGAGGTGCTGCACGCGATCCGGCCGGTCGAGCCCTGGCGCGCGGTGCGGGCGCAATACGACGCCGGCACGATGTCCGGCGAGCCGGTCCGCGCCTACCGCGACGAGCCGGACGTCTCGCCCCGGTCGCAGGTCGAGACCTATGTGGCGCTGGAGCTCGAGATCGACAATTGGCGCTGGGCGGGCGTGCCCTTCTACCTCCGGACCGGCAAGCATCTCGCGGATCGCAAGACCGAGATCGCCATCCGCTTCAAGCAGGCGCCCGCCGCGCCGTTCAAGGACACGCCGGTCGAGCATTTGCGCGCGAACTGGCTGGTG
>Ga0335080_10008908_pt1 | contig 10474 bp, 8 predicted proteins | sample Lox_Sample_34_FD_206720 | JGI IMG/M metagenome (GOLD analysis project Ga0335080, IMG submission 206720) | Soil microbial communities from Loxahatchee National Wildlife Refuge, Florida, United States - Lox_Sample_3.4 | ecosystem: Environmental > Terrestrial > Soil > Wetlands | place: USA: Florida... | reverse complement strand
TTATTGGTTTCAACAAAAAACTGGCGGAGAGAGTGGGATTCGAACCCACGTTAGAGTTTCCCCTAAACACGCTTTCCAAGCGTGCGCCTTCAGCCACTCGGCCATCTCTCCGGCGTCGATCGATTGGGAAGAAGCAGGCTCCTGATCAACTCGTAACTCGCGAAACAGCTGCGACGCGAGCACTTTTCAATTCTATGGGTGAAATTGCAGTCGCCGCAACTCGAAAGGAATAGCTACTAGGAAGATTTTTCGGGAGAGCTTCCCGACGGCATCGGCATCGCTGGCACAGAACTGCCGCCTGCGGACACACCAGCAGCGGCGGCGTTGGCTGCACTATTACTCGAAGCGGTGTTCTGCGTGGATGCTGGCAACGCCGGCACTTTGGCGTTGTCAACTACATGATGATTCAAACAGTACAACGCTAGCTCCAGACGATCCGCCACTCCCAGCTTGTCGTATACTTTGCGCAGATAGTTCTTGACCACTTGTTCGGTCGTCCCCACGCGCAGCGCAATTTCCTTGTTCTTCATCCCCTGCGTGACGCAGGAAACGATCAAGGATTCTTTCGGCGTGAGCTGCACTTTCGGGCGAGATCCTGAGGTACGGCTATTCTGATTGCGATACGCTTCCAGTACCCAGTGGATCGCTTGGGTATCGAGCCAGCATTCGCCCGCAACTACTTTGCGCAGGCAGTCCACCATGAGTTCTGGTTCAACTTCACGCGATACTATTCCATGCGCCCCGCGGCGGAAGAGTTCGAGCGTCAATTCCTCATCCGGCCCGGGAGTCACCACGACCAGCTTCAGCTTGGGATTCTGCCGCAGAACTTCGTTGACCGACTCCACGGGGTTGGCTGCTAGAGCAGCCTCAAAGATCAGAACATCGGCAGAGAATTTTGCCACCGCCGATTGCGTTTGTGCCAGGGTCTCGGCCTGTCCCACAACTCGGATATCGTCTTCGAGCGCAAAGATCTTTCGCAGTCCGGCGCGGAAAATAGCCTGGGTATCGGCCACAATCACACTGACAAACTGACCCTGCCCGCCGTCTTCGCCTGCCCCGAGATTCTCTTCTACGCCAACCGGAGTGCTAGCCATTTGGCCCCTATTTACGCCCGTTCGAAGTGATATTCATCGATCACAACCCCGACGCCGCGTCGTCCGCGGTCATCGAAGCTGCGCACCACGCGACCACGGCAGTCAATCTGCACGTTCTGCCGCGCACCCACCACTTCGGCCGGAAGCATAATCGTGAAATCCACAATCGATCCCACGGGAACATCCCGATCCATTGCGAAAAGCACCCCATTAGCAGAGATATTTTCCGTCTGCGCGTTGCAAGCCGTGCCCTCCGTCTTCACCGATGCGGCAAGATGAAGCGGAAATCGGGGCGCGCTCTGCAGGTCGTCATATGGTGCGGTGCTCATCTGCGCTTCGGTCATCGGTGCTGTGCCTTCCGCTGCCATCTTCAAACTCAAGGGCAGCCTACACCTCACGAACGGTTAAACAAAGTTACCGAAGTCATGGAACAACCGGAGCTAACTGCTTTTCTTTGAACGAATTAGAAGAGAATCGAAGGATCAGACTTGAACCTGAAGCGGCTCGGTTTTAACGGCCATTTTCGGCCAAAAGAAGGAAGTCTTCAGGCGATTTGCGGACACGCGAACAAGCCAAGAGAATTCAACAAATCAAATCGATTTGCGATGCGACCAGACTCTTTCGCGCGGGCCTAGAGATCGATTCCGTACATCGCTTCGCCTTGGCGCACCAATCCGTCCTCGCCGAAAGTAAGGAACTCCACTGCACGGAACCGCTTCCCGTCGATCTCGCCGATGTAGACGATTGCGATCCGGTCCCCATCTTTGATCAGGTAGTCTAGAGTGAACCGGATCGTTTGAATCCTGCTGATCGCCGTGCTCCAGTATTCGCGCAGCCTGGATTTCCCCTCCACTGTTGCCGAGCCTAAGACGGCTCTGGCGCGAGACGATTCGAACTCGACGCTCTCGCTGAAATGGGAAAGCACGCCCTCCACGTCTTTTCGATTCCAATCGGAAATCCACTGTTCTGCATACGCTTGGGCATCGATCTCTGTGCTCACGTTTACGCCTCAGGCTAGAACTTGGTCACTTCCGTGAAGCTAAAATCTTTCACTTTCATAGCGGGCACCACCATGTCGAATGACTCCTCCCCACACGACCGCACGGGTGCGCTCATCGCTTCTACATTGGAGAGCATACGAATCAAACTCTCGTTGAACCGGAAGTTGCGCACTCCGCCTTGCACTCGTCCGTTCTCCACCAGAAACGTGCCATCGCGTGTCATCCCCGTGAGCATCTTCTCGAACGGTTCTACCTCGCGGATGTACCAGAGCCGCGTGACCAGGATGCCCCGTTCTGTCGAAGCGATCATCCGCTCGAGAGTCTGCGGCTCATCCGAGGGTGCGAACACGATGTTCATAGGCATCTCTCCCATTTCGTTCGGGAGAGCAAAACCATGTCCAGTTGCCTCTATCGGTCCTACGCTATCCTTATGCTCGGAACACTTCATCCGCTCCGCTGTAGCCCTTGCATAGACCACTCGCTTTACGACTCCGCTCTCAACCAAACCAATTCTCTTGCGAACGACTCCTTCACCATCGAACGGAGAGCCTGACTGCAAGGGATGCGCGACATCATCCATGATCGTGATGTTCTCCCCAAACAACCTGATCCCGATCCGCCCAGTCAAAAAAGATCTCTGATCGAGAATCGCCATTCCCGAGTAGTCCCAGAACATGAATCCCACGATGTCGAGCACAGCCGCAGGCTCCAGAATGACCGTGTACTTCCCCGCCGGAACCTCCTTCGGATACGCCGAGTCAACAGCCTTTTGTGCGGCAGTTTCGGCCAACCTCTCAGGACCAAGGTTTGCAATGTCGGGCGAATTTGCCTTCTGCCAGCCGGAAGAATCCGCCGCCAGCATTGTGACCGAAATCTCGGCCGATGTCTGCGTATGCCAGCGGGTTAGTCCGCTTGAATTGAACATACCTTCGAAGTATTCACCGCTGGAGAACACTCCGGCGGCTGTAAGCTTATGACGATCTGCGACAGCGACGATCTTCTTGACCCCCGCCGCGCGCAACTCAGGAGTGATCGCCGCAGTCTGTTCGAAGAAGCGCGTTTGTTTAGGGGCGGAGGCCTCGTCCGCCCCGCCCCCGCAGCGGTCGTCCGGCATCGTCAACAGATCCGGATCCGGATGTTGCACTCGGGCCAGCGCCTCCGAGTTCTTCACCACCAGATGCAGACTCTCGTCATCAAACTTGTTCGTAGTCGCTCGCGCAGTCTTTTGACCAAACGCCGTTCGCACGGATACTACGTGATTTTCTTCAGCGACATTCTGATGAATGGTGTTATTCGCGAACCGGGTGAGCGCAAATTTCCCCCCGGAGAAAAGCACCTCGACCTCATCCGCGCTGGAAATCTTGCGGATGCGATCGAAAATCGCACCAGCCTGTTCTTGAGTTAGCATGCCGACTTGCCGTCGCGGTTCTCCGTGACTCTGTGACTCCGTTGTGAGCTAGTTGCCTTTGAACGCACTTCCGACTTTAATCCCCCGAAACCTCGCGGGCGCCGCTCCGTGGCCCGTCCCCATCACCTGCTGCGGCTGCCCCTTCCCGCAATTCGGTGTGCCCCATAGCGTCCACTCATCCCGCGAGCAGATAGCGTCCAGAGCATTCCAGAACTCCGTAGTAATGCCTGAGTAGGAAGGATTCTTCACCATCCGTACCCGCTTGCCGCCTTTGATCTCCCAACCGATCTCGCATCCGAACTGAAAGTTGTAGCGCTTGTCGTCAATCGACCACGATCGGTTCGTCTGCATCAGGATACCGTGGTCCGTTGAGGCAATAAGTTGCTCCAGGCTGAGAGGCCTTTGTCCAGGCAGCAGGCTGACATTCGTCATACGGATCATCGGCAACCGATTCCAACCCTCGGCCCGCACTGTGCCGCCAGAGCGACTCTCGCCGATCGTATGCGCCGTATCACGCGAACTCAGATAACCGGTGAAGAGTCCATTTGTGATAATCGGAATACATTGAGCCTGCACGCCCTCGTCGTCATACCCAAACGTGCCCAATCCTGGCCCGTGCTCCTGTCTTGCATCGGCAACAACGTTGACCAGGCCACTGCCGTACCGAAGCGTGCGCAGTTTGTCGAGAGTCAGAAACGATGTGCCGGCGAAATTCGCCTCCATCCCCAGCACACGATCAAGTTCAATCGGATGTCCCACCGACTCATGAATCTGCAATCCAAGCTGTGAGCTATCGAGGATAATATCGAATGTTCCCTCCGGACATTGATCGGCCTCGTGCAGCGCTACGGCCTCCTCCGCGATTCGCCTTGCGCTCTCAACTAACTTCAATTCCTCAATCAGCTCATATCCCTTGTTCTGCCACTGGCCGCCAAAGGAGTTCGGATATGATCGCTTCTGAATTTCGCTGCCCGCAAACGCGTACGCCGCATATCCCACCCCGGTCGAAAGCTTGGTCTGGTGGATGTCAGCACCCTCGGACGATGCAAACCTTTGCTCCTCCCGACTGAAGTTCAGATTCGTCTCGGCAAGAGTAACGCCTGCCACGGATCGCAATTCCGCATCGATTTTCAATAACAACTCGATGTTCTGCTCAACGGACGTCGTGAACGGATCAACTTTGTACGGTGTGCTCCACTCTGCGACAACCGGTTGTTGCGGGGCCAGTCGCACATCGCCCTGTTTGACCCGCGCCGAGGCTCGTGCAATCTCGACAGCCCGCGCTGCGGTGGCTTCCACGGCCCCGCGTCCCAACTCCGCTGACGCTGCAAATCCCCACGCGCCATCCGCGATCACGCGTACGTTCATGCCTACCGATTCAGCATCCGACGCACTTCCAACCTTCCCGTTCTTCGTCGTAAGCGCCCGGCTGCGCTGAACAATCACTCGAACGTCCGCATAGCTCGCCCCACGCAAAGCCGCCGCGTCCAACGCCCACTTGGAAACGTGTTTCATGCGAAGAATTTCAATCTAACACAGGCATCGCAACCGTCGTGGCAATCAGCGATATCGCGACAATTCACCAGCCTGTCATCCGGCACACACTCGGCTGTGATTCGGCTCACAGTTCGCCGGTCCTTTCCGCCGTCCAATAGACCCGATGCCACTTTGCGACAACGGCCTCCCCCCATCGTCCACAAACCCAAGGAGTCTCCGGATATGAGTCTGTTCATCCCAGATGAATCGCGCAGCACATCCAGCGTCACCGATTTCGACAGCACTTCTGCCGTGTCAGAATCCACTACAGACACCAAAGCCAGCAAGAAAGCCGACCTGGCTGGGCCCGGCATAGGAGACTATGCCGAACTAGAGAAGATCCTGCCGCAGGATTACAACCCGCTGTTGACCGCGAAAGAAACACAGAAGGCGATCTTCCACCTGCGACGCTACATTGAAGACAATTTATGCAAAGAACTGGGCTTGATGATGGTCCAAGTCCCACTGATAGTGGATGTCGAAAGCGGCGTCAACGATATGCTCGACCGCGATGGCTCCCGCACTCCCATCCAGTTCCACATCTCAAACGATCGCAACAAGAATCCCATCGACGCCCAGGTTGTCCAGGCCGCAACGAAATGGAAACGCGTCGCCTTGAAAGAGTTCAACTGCCGCCCCGGGGAAGGCATCTGTACCGACATGCGCGCGGTCCGCAAAGACTACTTCCTCGACCACGACCATTCCGCATACGTCGACCAGTGGGACTGGGAACGAGTTGTTACGCCTGAGCAGCGCAATCTTGAGTTTCTGAAGTCGATTGTGCGCAAGATCTGGAAAGTGCTGGTCGGAGCCGAGAAGTTCACGCAAGAGATGTTCCCCGAACTGCGCAACCCGCGCTACCCGAATCTGCCCGAGGAACTTACGTTCCTGCACGCGGAAGAATTGCTGGCCCTGTATCCCGATCTCCCTCGCAAGCGCCGGGAGACGGTCATTCTGCAGAAGCATCCGGCTGTCTTTATTATTGGAATAGGCTGGCCCTTGAAAGACGGCTACCCGCACGAGATGCGCGCCGCCGACTACGACGACTGGGTCACCGACACCAGCAATCAAACCAGCCGCGACACCCACGGCCTCAATGGCGACATCCTCGTCTGGAACCACGTCACCAAGCGTCGTCACGAACTGAGTTCCATGGGCATTCGCGTGAATGCCGAAACTCTACGCAAGCAACTAGAAATGTCGAACCTGCTCGATAACCTCAAATTTCCCTATCACCAGGGAATCATCAACAACGACCTCCAACTTTCTATCGGGGGCGGGATTGGCCAATACCGCACGCTGATGTTGCTTCTACGTAAGGCGCATCTGGGAGAGGTCAGCGTAACGGTGTGGCCGAAGATCCTGAAGGAGATGTGCGCGAAGAAGAATATATTCGTGCTGGAGTAATCGAAAAAAGATGGAGATGGGTGCCCCACGTCTGGCCGATTTTGCCAGACGTGGGGGATTTTTCTGGTCCTAGGGCGTGCTATGCGCCTCCGCTAGCGCCTTCTTCACCGCCAACAGTTCCTTGAGCACCCCGCGCAGCTTGGTCGACTCCAGCGCGTTGGCCCCATCTGACTTCGCTTCCTTCGGATTGTCATGCACTTCCATGAACACGCCATCACATCCAGCCGCAACTGCCGCCCGCGCCAGCACCGGGATAAATTCGGGCTGCCCTCCACTGACCGTGGGTCCGTCATTGTTCGCCTGTGAAGAAGGCAATTGCACGGAATGGGTCGCGTCGAAAACGACTGGCGCAAACTTGCGCATGATAGCCAGTGATCGCATATCGACGACCAGATTGTTGTATCCGAAACTCGCGCCGCGCTCGGTCAGAAAAATTTGCGAATTTCCCGCGTCGCGACACTTCTCCACGGCGTGCCGCATGTCCCACGGAGCAACAAACTGGCCCTTTTTAATATTGACCACTCGCCCGCTTAGCGCCGCCGCCACCACAAGATCCGTCTGCCTGCTCAGGAAAGCGGGGATCTGCAGGACGTCCACGACCTCGGCAACCTTCCCCACATCTGCTGTCTCGTGCACGTCGGTCAACACCGGCAGATGGAGCTCATCCTTAATCTTTTTCAGAATCCGCAGCCCCTCCTTCAAGCCCGGCCCACGAAAGCTGCGAATGGACGTGCGGTTCGCCTTGTCGTAGCTCGCTTTGAAGATGAACGGAAATTCCAACGACCGCGCCACTCCCTTAATGATCTCCGCCATCCGGATCGCATGATCTTCGCTCTCAATGACACAAGGCCCCGCGATCAGAAAGAGATCACCCGATCCGATTCGAATATCACCGACTTGAAAAGAAGCAATCATGCCCAAAGGACTTCACCATGGAATCATAAGGTGACGGAGAATTTGCGTCTTGTTCTCCGTCACTCCGTGCCTTCGTGGTGAAAGCCTTACCGTCCCGCCACTCGCTCCGGTCGATGAAACATCTCCACCTCGACCGTCTCGCGCTCCGCCTTACGCTTCTGCCCGTGCTCGTAAGCCGCACCAATAAACGTGCGGAACAGTGGATGCGGCTCGAGCGGCTTTGACTTGAATTCAGGATGGAACTGGCATCCGATGAAGTGCGGATGATCGGGCAATTCGATCATCTCCACATAGGTCCCATCCGGAGTCGATCCGGAGATTCGCAACCCAGCAGCGACCAAAGGCTCTTCATACTCACGGTTGAATTCATACCGATGCCGGTGCCGCTCGCTGATCTCCAGCGCCCCGTAAATCCTGTGAGCCAGAGTGTTCGGCTCGATCCTGCAGGTCCACGCTCCCAGCCGCATCGTTCCACCCAGCTCCTCTACGCCCCGCAGTTCGCGCAATTTGTAGATCACCCGGTGCGGCGTCGCCGGATCAAACTCACTCGAATTCGCCTCCTCCAACCCAACCACATTCCGCGCGAACTCGATACAGGCCGTCTGCATTCCCAAGCAAATCCCGAAGTAAGGGACCTTCTTCTCCCGCGCATATCGAATCGCGCACAGCATCCCTTCAATCCCGCGCTTCCCGAATCCCCCTGGAACCAGAAGGCCGTCATACCCCTCAAGCTGCGACTCATAACTCTTGTCGCCCGTCTCCAGTCCCTCAGCCTCAATCCAATTCAACTGCAGCTTGAGATTGTGCGCCAGCGCGCCATGCACCAGCGCTTCTTTGAGCGACTTGTATGAATCTTCATACTCTACGTACTTGCCCACGATTCCGATCGTCACCGTATCCTTCGGGTTGTAAACGCGATGGACAACATCCTCCCATCTGGAAAGATCACGGTCTTTGGCTTCAATATGCAAATACTTCAACACCAGCGTATCCACATTTTCATTGGCAAAGACTAGCGGCACTTCGTAGACGGAAGCCACATCCTTCGCGGTAATGACCGCCTCTTCCGGTACGTTGCAGAAGAGTGCGATCTTCGACTTCATTTCTTTTGCGAGAAATCGATCGGTGCGGCAGAGCAAAATGTCCGGCTGAATTCCGATGCTTAGCAGCTCCTTCACCGAGTGTTGCGTCGGTTTCGTCTTTAGCTCCTGCGCAGCCGCAATAAACGGCACCAGTGTCACGTGCACAAATAGCGTGTGCTCGCGCCCCAACTCCTGTCGCATCTGCCGGATCGCTTCCATAAACGGCAACGACTCGATGTCGCCCACGGTCCCGCCGATCTCGACGATCGCAACCTCCGTCTCCTGTCCCACCTTCTTCATCGCCGCCTTGATCTCATTCGTGACATGCGGAATCACCTGCACCGTCTTGCCCAGATAATCGCCGCGCCGCTCCTTGGCGATGATCTGCTCGTAAATGCGACCCGTTGTCCAGTTGTTGTCACGAGAGAGCTTGGCATGCGTGAAACGCTCGTAGTGCCCAAGGTCGAGGTCCGTCTCCGCTCCGTCGTCGGTCACAAACACTTCCCCGTGCTGAAACGGCGACATCGTCCCCGGATCCACGTTCAGATAGGGATCAAACTTCATCAGGTTGACTTTGATCCCGCGGCTCTCCAGCAGGCATCCGATCGAAGCCGCGGCCAGTCCCTTGCCGAGTGAAGACACAACTCCCCCAGTCACAAAGATGTACTTCGCTGGCATCTCTTCCTCGCTCTAAATTGTGTTTGGAAATTTGTGCAGATGGCGTGCACAATCAATTATGGCAGAAAACCCTGTGGAAGAAACGGAAGAAATAAAGAATAGAAAATGTGGGACAGCCGTCCTCGGCTGTCCGGCCGAGCGAAGCTGGACGGCTGCTGCATCGGAACTTCGAAACTGCTTTCGGTCTCACAGATCCCGCGTTGACTATCTCTGGCTAAACGGCGAGAATAATTGAGGTCACCAGCACCAGAATAGCAGTGTCCCCAAAAGTGGGCCTGTGGCGCAGCTGGGAGCGCGCTTCCATGGCATGGAAGAGGTCGTCGGTTCGATCCCGACCAGGTCCACCAAACTTCTCCCCAGTGTTTACGCCAGTTTCCTGCACAAAGGCCTGAAGCGAGCGGTGACATAGAATTATCCTTCCTCCAAACTTCCTACAAATCGCATGTGCACAGATTTCGGTGCGTGTTCGGGGGAACGCACTCTGATTGCGCTGCGCGCGATGATGTCCCAATGTGATCAGAATTCAGCAACCATGGCAGTGGATATGGCCGCCATCAGACAGTCCCGCAGCCTTGCCCCTCACTCCAGTGGGTTCCGCGGCGATGGATTCCTACGCAGCAGAGTTTTCGCTGCGCTGGGCCGCAGCCCAGCGCTGATGTCCACGTTCCGCGTGTGTCGCGCTAGGGGCAGTTTTCACGGGTAGGCGGTTGAGCCAGTCCATCAAATCGCTGTGGAGGATCACTGTGCGCCCCATCAACTTCCGAGCACGTAGGCCCCGTTTGGGATCTTTCGCGTAAAGTTTGATTGCGTTGTAGAGCAAACCCTTGCTTGCATTGAATCTGCCGCGCCTCTTACGCTGTACGCCAGAGGCTGAATAGCGGTGACGGGGCTGATCTTCAGGGCCCTTGCTGTTCTTTCGGGTGTTACGAAGGGTTTGTTGTCTTCGGCTGGATTCATTTTCTACTCCGTCCCGGCTCTTTCCGACGGGCCGGTTTTGCTGAGAGTGCAGCAATCCTAGCGACGTTGGTTCTCTGCCGGGAAACAAGCGTTTGCCCTTGACGGTAACGTTATCTGTACACATATAGTCAAGCCGTAACGTTACATAAGGAGATGGAATGATGGAATTGGCTGAAAGAGAATTGTTTGGCAGCCTGGTTCTGGATGTAACGAACTTGCTCGGCCAGGCGGAAGTTTTTGCCTTCCACCCATTGTTTTCCCGGTCCACGCTTGATGGTTCTGCGGCCCATGCCATGGCAGCCGGGTTATCGGCTTGGGTGAACTCATCCTCTTCTCTACTGAGACCGGTGATGCTTGGCTGCTGGACGTCACCGACCAGTTGGCTACGCGAGTGGC
>Ga0335080_10008907_pt1 | contig 10475 bp, 7 predicted proteins | sample Lox_Sample_34_FD_206720 | JGI IMG/M metagenome (GOLD analysis project Ga0335080, IMG submission 206720) | Soil microbial communities from Loxahatchee National Wildlife Refuge, Florida, United States - Lox_Sample_3.4 | ecosystem: Environmental > Terrestrial > Soil > Wetlands | place: USA: Florida... | reverse complement strand
CCGGGCGCAACCTACGAAGAGTTTTCCCTTGAAGGTTACGGCCCCGGCGGCGTGGCGATTCTTATAGACATCAATACCGACAACCGCAATCGCACGGTGAGCGAAATCCGCCATGTGTTCGGCAAGAACGGCGGGAACATGGCCGAGGCGGGGGCGGTCTCCTGGATGTTCCACAAGAAGGGAGACATTGTGGTCGCCAAATCTGTCGCCAAAGAAGACGACCTGATGACGATTGTGCTCGATGCCGGCGCCGAGGATCTGCGAGATGATGGCGAAAATTGGGAGGTTCTGACCGAACCTTCCGCCTATGAAGCTGTGCTCGAGGCGGTAAAGAAGGCCGGGATAACCCCGGCTTCGGCGGGCGTTTCCATGATTCCGCAGAATTACATCAAGCTCGAAGGCGCGAACGCCAACACCATGATCCGGCTGCTGGAAGCGCTTGAAGAACACGATGACGTGCAGAACGTGCACGCCAATTTCGATATCGATCAAAAGCTGCTGGAGGAAGTTGCCAGCTGAAAAGTACCGTTGGCGGCACTTGTTCGGCAAGACAGCCTGGCTTGAAAAGCTCGGTAAAATTAGAGAACCGCTCCGGGTGGAGCGGTTTTATTTTTTGATAGCAGGCCGCCCCGTCTGGGTTCGGCGCTGCCGGCGGAAGAAAATACTTTGAAGACCAGGCTGGACAAATTGCTGCTGGCGCGCGGTCTGGCGACCTCGCGCGAGCGAGCTCAGGCTCTGATCCTGGCGGGCAAGGTTCTGGTCGATGGTCAGAAGGTCGAGAAAGCGGGCGTTGGAGTGGACGAAGAGGCGCAGTTGCGTCTGCTGGACGATGGCCTGAAGTACGTAAGCCGCGGCGGTCTGAAGCTGGAGAAGGCGATTGAACACTGGCAGATCGAAGTGGCGGGAAAGGTTTGCCTGGATGTAGGCGCCTCGACCGGCGGCTTTACGGATTGCCTGCTGCAGCATGGGGCGGCGCAAGTGATCGCGATCGATACCGGACGCGGGCAAATCGATTACGGTCTAGCTCGAGATTCGCGCGTGCGGCTTTTGGAGAAGACCAATGCCCGCTATCTGACCGCCGAACAACTGGGTGAACGCGCAGATTTCATCACCATGGATGTTTCCTTCATCTCCGCGACTCTGGTGCTTCCTGCCGTGATTGCCTCTGCTTTTCCGCCCGACGCCGCGGGCCGCCACGGTCGGCAGATTGTGGTCCTGGTGAAGCCGCAGTTTGAAGCCGGCCGCGAATCTGTTGGCAAAGGCGGCATCGTGAAAGACGAAGGAGCACAGCACGCTGCGGTCGAGAAAGTGCGGCGGGCCCTGCTCGATCTTGGCTGCCGGGAATCGGACAGTGTCGAGTCGCCGATTCGCGGCGCGGAGGGAAATCGCGAATTCCTGCTGCACGGCGTCTTCTGACACCGCCCCCGAACCGGCAGCGTTCATTTACAATTTCATTTTCCCATGGCGATCAGCGACGACCAGGCCAGCGCGAGGGCAGCGGCAATCATTTCCAAACCGGGTAAACCGGAGCTGGCCGAAATTGTTCCTCCTTTGTTGGAGTGGTTTCGCAGGCGCCATTATTCGGTAGTGGTTGATCCCGAAACCGCGCCCTATGCTTCGGCTGCCGAGGTTCTGGCGCGGGAAGCGATGGCCTCCCGGCATTTGGATCTGGTTGTCGTTCTGGGTGGTGACGGAACCCTGCTAGCCGCGGCGCGCGCCGTGGCGCAAGCGGGTGTTCCAGTACTGGGAATAAATCTGGGATCCCTGGGCTTTTTAACCGAGGTGCCGCTGGAAGAGCTGTACCCAACCCTGGAGGGAATCGAGAAGGGCTGCTGCAACATCGAAAGCCGTTCCATGGTGCACTGCGATGTCTTCCGCGACGACCTGGAGATCGCGCGCTTTGACGCGGTAAACGATGTGGTTGTGGGAAAAGGCACGATTGCCCGCCTGAATCATTGCGATGTCTACGTGGACGGCCTTTTCGTATCCAGGTATCAGGCGGACAGTCTCATCGTGTCCACGCCCACGGGTTCGACTGCCTATTCGCTGGCGGCGGGGGGGCCGATCCTCATGCCGTCCGTGGAGGCATTTGTCATCACACCGGTTTCCGCTCATTCGCTCACGCATCGTCCCCTGGTTGTGCGGGATACTTCGGAAATTGAAATCGTGGTGAAGACCGGGCGCGATGAGGCCTATCTGAGCGTGGACGGCCAGGTTGGTTTGCCGATGCTCGATGGAGACCGCGTGCGCTGCCGGAAATCGCAATTGCAAGTAAAACTGTTACGTATCCAGGGCACCTTCTTTGACGTATTGCGGACCAAGCTGAAGTGGGGGCAAAGATAAACATCGCCGGTGCAAAATTTGCCTGGGCGGCGCTCCCGGCGTCGCTGTTCTGTCTCATGTGTTCTTCCGCCATCGTCGCGCAAAACAAGCCTGCGGCAGACCTGGTCATCACACACGCCAACGTCTGGACGGTCGATAAAGCTCACCCCAAGGCCGAGGCCGTGGCGATTTTTGGCCGGCGCATTGTCGCGGTTGGCTCCGACTCGGATGTAGCTGCCTGGCGGGGCCCCACAACCCGCGTGATTGATGCGCGGGGCAGGCTCCTCCTGCCGGGCTTTAATGATTCCCATCTCCACTTAGTTGAAGGCGCCTTTCAACTGGAAAATGTCCAGTTGAATGATGCCCGCAGCCAGGACGAATTTGCTCATCGCATGCGGGACCGCGCGGCAAAGACCCCCAAAGGGGAGTGGATTCTCGGCGGCGATTGGGACGAAACGAAATGGACCTCTCGAGAGCTGCCGACGAAAGATCTGATTGACCTATTCACCCGCGAGATCCCCGTCCTGGTGTCGCGCTACGACGGTCATTCAGTACTGGCGAATTCGGCTGCCCTGAAACTGGCGGGGATCACAGAGAGCACGCCCGATCCGCCCGGAGGGGTTATCGTCCGGGATGCGCACGGCAACCCCACCGGCGTTCTGCGCGATGCGGCTATGGATCTTGCAGCCAAGGCGGTTCCGCCGCCATCCCGTGAACAGGAACTGGGCGCAATCCGGCAGGCGCTGCGCCTGGCGGCGTCGCTGGGCGTCACCAGTGTGCAGCACATGAACCCTGAGTACGCCGACATCGCCGCATACGCGGAATTGCTGGAGCGGGGAGAGCTGACAACACGCATCTATGCCGCGCCTTTGATTACCGGGATCGACGATCAGGTGAAAATCGGGGTTCGGCGCGCCTTCGGCGATCCCTTTCTTCGAATTGGAGCCGTCAAAGCCTATGCCGACGGCTCGCTCGGGTCGCACACGGCCTATTTTTTCAAGCCTTTTCTGGATCAGCCCGAGAATCGCGGCCTGCTTTCCGATGAAATGCAGCCGCTCTCGCTGATGCGGGACCGCATGATGAAGGCCGATGCCGCCAGCATCCAGATTTGCACCCATGCCATCGGTGACGACGCGATCTCTACCGTGCTCGATCTATACGCGGAGATCGAGAAGGTTCACGGCAGCATGGACCGGCGATTCCGCATTGAGCATGCCCAGCACATGGCGGCAGGCGATTTTGACCGTTTTGCGCAGCTTCACGTGATCGCCTCGATGCAGCCCTACCACGCCATTGATGATGGCCGCTGGGCGGAAGGGCGCATCGGGCGGGATCGCGCCAGCCGCAGCTATGCCTGGCGCTCATTTCTGGACCACGGCGTGCGGCTGGCATTTGGAACCGATTGGCCGGTGGCGCCCTTGAACCCGATGCTCGGAATCTATGCCGCCGTTACCCGCGCGACCCTGGATGGAAAGAATCCCGCGGGCTGGTTTCCCGAACAGAAAATCAGCGTGGCAGAAGCGGTTGAGGCCTACACCCTGGGGTCTGCCTACGCCGAATTCCAGGAAAAGGAAAAAGGCACGATCGCGGCGGGGAAACTGGCCGACCTGATTCTGCTCGACGAAAACATCTTCACCATTCCCCCTGAACGCATCCGCGAAGCAAAAGTCGTTATAACGATCATCGACGGAAAAATTGTCTGGGATCAACAGGGTAACTAGACGTTACCCTGACCCTCGGTTCGTGAAGGAACCCCGCGAAATAGGCTACTGGCGGCCCGTCTGAAGGACATGGGTTTCTGTCCTTCCGGCACTGGGAGTGTACTTTCCACTATTGACGGAATTCGTAAACAAACCTAAATTTCCTTTAATCATTATTCAATCCGGCCCGTGATCAGCGGAGTGCAGCGGCTTGCTGGTCATGACTCAGCCACGACCCTGCGAGTAGGCAAGGGCACCACTAGAAAAAAGTAATCGTCGGCATCCGGCGAGGATTGCCGGAATTTGCGCCTTCAAGAACAACTGACTCTGGCGCTACGCCAGAAGTGTATCTGGCCCCTTATGGAGGAGAAATGAAACTAGGGAGGATGCTCGGCACCGGTTTTTGCGTGAGTCTGGTTGCACTCGGAACCACCGGAACCCTGCAAGCTCAAAAGGACCCAGGACCACGCGGCGGCACCGCTGCCGCGGGCGGTGCATACCATAACCTCACGACAGCGGAGTCGACCTTTTTCGGGCAGGCAGCGAAACGCTTCATGGAGGTTGACTCGGTTTCGGGAACGGTTGAGGGGGGATCCGGCTTGGGCCCCACGTTCAACGGAAACAGCTGCGCGCAATGTCATGCTGAGCCGGCAATGGGAGGCAGCAGCCCAGGAAGCAAGAGCGCGCTAAATCCGGTGCCGAACCCGCAAATTGGCCTGGCCACGCTGGATGGCGCCAGTAACGCGGTGCCCTCGTTTATTACCGCCGACGGCCCGGTGCGCGAGGCAAGGTTCGTTCGCAACTCTGACGGGTCTCTGGACGGCGGAGTTCATGGGCTGTTCACCATCGCCGGACGCACGGATGCGGCGGGGTGCACCCTGGCGCAGCCCAACTTCGCAGCGCAACTGGGCGCCAACAACGTTATCTTCCGCATTCCCACGCCCACCTTCGGTTTAGGCCTGGTGGAAGGGACGCCAGATGCGGTGTTGCGCGCCAACTTGGCGTCGAACTGGAGCACGAAATCGGCGCTCGGTATTCGGGGCCGCCTGAACATGAGCGGCAACGATGGAACGGTTACGCGATTCGGCTGGAAGGCGCAGAACAAGTCGCTCCTCATGTTTGCCGGCGAGGCCTACAACGTTGAATCGGGCGTCTCCAACGAGCTGTTCACCAACGAGAGGTCGGCGGTACCGGGCTGCGTCTACAACGGAACCCCCGAAGACTCCACTCTCATTGATGAGGGTGAGGAAGGCAACACCTCCTCCGACCTGGTGAACTTCGCCGCGTTCATGCGCTTCCTGGCTCCGCCGACTCCGGCTGCGCCGAACTCCTCCAGCAAAAACGGCTGGGCAGTCTTCAATAAGGTGGGCTGCGCGCTTTGCCACTCACCCTCGCTGACCACGGGCAAATCGCAATACGCCGCGCTGGACAGCATCAGCTACCATCCTTTCTCGGATTTTGCCTTGCATCATATGGGTTCGGGTCTGGCAGATGGCGTGGGTCAGGGACTGGCGGGTGGAGATGAGTTCCGCACTGCTCCCCTGTGGGGGCTTGGGCAGCGGCTCTTCTTCCTGCACGATGGCCGGACCTCTGACCTCATGCAGGCGATTCAGGCTCATGCCAGCACCAACGGCTGCTCAGGCAATGAGCGCTTCACGTCGAATCACCTGCAGAACTGCGTGTCGGAAGCCAACGCTGTGGTCAACCGGTTCAACTCTCTGGGCGCTAACCAGAAGCAGGACCTGTTGAATTTCCTGCGCTCTCTCTAGCATAGTTGTCCTTAGCGGAAGGCCGGGGATCGTCTGACCCCCGGCTTCCCGTCTTTTACGTAATGCGCCTCACTCTGCTTCTAGTGGTCCTCTCGGCGGCGGCCTCATTGCAGGGCGCTCAGGCCGATCTCTGCGAACCCGGCTCCGAGGTGCGCGCCGCGATCGATCGGGCGGCGGCTGTCACAGTCACCGACGTGACGGCTTTTGACCGGAACATCGCTCCATTTCAGGCGCTGCGCAAACGCTATCCGAGAAATCTTTTCGTCCACGAACGCTACCAGGACGCAGTGCAGGAGCATGGAATTGAAGGCCACCTCCGCGCTCTGACCGAGGAGTACCAGGCGATGGCCGCCGAGCATCCGGATGACGTGATGTATTCGTACCTTTCTGCGCGAAGCCTGGTTGGCCGCAGCACTCCGGCGGCGATCTCGAGCCTGAATGAGATTGTGAGCGATCATCCTGATTTCGCCCCGGCGCATCGCGTGCTTGCGGAGATCTATGCTTCAGAGGCCTTTCGCGACCCGGAAAAAGCCGCAAGTGAACGGGAAAAGTTCCTCGGGCTTTGCTCCGGTTCCGGCCTGCGCGCGTTGCCGCCGCCCGTTCCGGAACCGACTCTCCTGATCGACCAAGCTGAGAAGATGCTGGCAAATCATGGCGATCCTGTTGCGGCCTTGGAAATCGCAAACCAGGGCATTCGCGTTGATGAATGGAGGCTGCAGCGGGTCCGCCCCTTTGACTGGTACAGCCCCGATTTCAAGCGCCAGATCCAGCAGGAACTTCAGCAGCAATACTGGAGGTTCTGGGCGATCCAGGTGCGTTGCGATCGGCTGTCGGGGCACACGGAGAAGGCGGCTGCCGAGGTTCGACTGATGGAGGAGCGGGCGGCAAGGGTCAGCACCCAGTTGGCGCCCGTTTACTGGGAAGCCCAGTCCAGTCTTGCGCGCGTGTACATCGAGCAGGGCGCCTGGGCCCAGGCCGAAGCAAGAATCAATACCTTGAGCCAGTTCCTAAGCGAGCATCCGGATGCGGAACGCTCCGCCCGCCTCGACAACCTGCGCAGACTGATGAGTGCCGCAAAAAAGTAAGCCGAAGGCTAAGCCGGGCCGAAGCTAAGCTTTCAGGAACGTTAGTGGGTACGGAGCTCGTTCCGGACCATGTCACGAAAACTTTCACGCCGCCGAACCAGCTTGGCAGATTTTCCTTCGACCAAAATCTCGGCCGGGCGGCCTCGCGTGTTGTAGTTGGATGCGAGCGCCATGCCGTAGGCGCCGGCATCGAGAATGGCCAGCAGATCGCCTTCTCCAACTGCGGGCATTTTACGGTCGCGGGCAAAGAAGTCTCCGGTTTCGCAAACCGGCCCAACGATGTCCATGAGGTCTTCCGACTGTGAATCCAAACGCTGTGATACCGGGACAATCTTGTGATAGGCGTTATACAGAGAAGGCCGCAGCAGGTCATTCATGGCAGCATCGACAATCAAAAAGTTTTTGCCATTGTTCGTTTTGCGGTAAACGGCCCGGGTTACCAGCACACCCGCCGGTCCGACAATTGAGCGCCCCGGCTCAAGCAGGAGATGAAGTCGCAACCGGCGCAACGGTGTGAGCAGGGCCTCGGCATAGTCTCGTACCTGAGCATCGAACTCGGCTTCGCTGGAACCCTGGTAATTGATTCCTAAGCCACCGCCGGCGTCGACATAGCGGATCTCAAGGCCGTTTTTCCGCAGCCCTTGAATCAGATCAGCGACCCTCTCCATGCTGGCGGTGAAGGGTTTTACGTCCGTAATCTGTGAGCCAATGTGCACGCTCACGCCACGGGAGCGCAACCAGCGATTTTGTCCTGCCCGTTGGTATAGCGCTGGCGCTTCACGCACGGGCACTCCGAACTTGTGCTGATGCAAGCCGGTCGAAATGTAGGGGTGGGTCTCGGCGGAAACATCAGGGTTCACCCGCAAAGCAACTGGCGCGGACTTCTTCATGCGGGAGGCGCACTGCGCCAGAGCTTCGAGTTCGGACTCGCTTTCGACGTTGAACAACAGGATGCCGGCCTTGAGAGCCAGGATCATTTCATCCGGAGTTTTTCCTACCCCGGAGAAAACCACTTTCTTCGCCGCCCGGCGATCTGCCAACAGCACCCGCTCCAGTTCACCACCGGAAACCACGTCAAATCCGCAGCCTGCCTTAGCCATTAGCCGCAGAACACTCAGGTTGGAGTTGGCTTTTACCGAATAGCAGAGGGTATGAGGGGCTTTGCCGAAGGCCAGGTGAAAGCTTCGCAATCGGCTCCGTATGGTGGCAGCGGAATAGACATAGAGCGGCGTCCCGTAGCGTTGCGCAAGATCACGGATCGAAAGGTCTTCGCAGTGCAGGGCCTCGCCGGAGGAGCGTTTGCCTGCCGGCCGATAGAAGAATCCCGGAGGACGAACCGGCGTAGCCGCGGCGGTCACGGTTGAGTTCCGGAATGATCTTTGACTTTGATGGCCACAACCGTCTGATCGTCAAAGGTCTCGACCCCGGCAGCGTATTCCGCCACTGCCTTGAAAATGGAATCCACTACGAAACCCGGGCTTTGGGTAACGGCTTTGGAGATCACCTCTTCGAGGTTCCTGCGGCCGAACAGTTCACCCGCTCGATTGCGGGCATCCAGAATGCCGTCGCTGAAGAACACGAACATGTCTCCGGGGTGCGCCTCGAAGGTGAATTCGTCATAGTCCACTTCGTCGAACAGACCCAGAGGCAGGCCGGTGGCCTCGATGATTTCAATCTTGCCATCGTGGCAGTAGAGCGGACGTGGGAGCCCGGAATTAGCGACCTGCAGGGAGCGATTCAGATCATCCCAGACGGCATAAATGATCGATACGAATTGCGCATCGATTCTGCGCTCGCTGAGCGAGAAGTTAATGGCGCGCAGCATCTCGGACGGCCCCGGCTCAATCGGGGCATGGGAGCGCATGATTCCGCTGACCAGGGCTGCGTAGATGGCTGCCGGAGCGCCCTTGCCGCTCACGTCGCCAATGGCGATGGCCGCACGGTCGAGCGAGTATTTGACGAAATCGTAAAGGTCGCCGCCGATGGCCCGCGCCGGCAGAAACCGGGCGGCAATTTCGAGACGGGGCAGCCGGGGAGGCGACTGCGGCAACAACCGGGTCTGAAGCTCCCGCGCCAGCGCGAGATCGCGCTCCAGGCGCTTCTCCTGGCGTGCGATTTCCTCATAAAGCCGGGCATTCTCAATCGCAATGGCGACCTGCGCGGCCAGCGTGCTGATGGTGCGCTTGTGGTCGTCGGTAAAGAAACCACGGCGCGTGTGCTCGAGGTCCAGCACCCCAATCACTTTGTCTTTGTAAATCATGGGCACGGCCAGCTCGGAACGGGTTTCGGGATTCACCATCACGTAGCGTGCGTCTTTGCTGACGTCCGGCACCAATACCGCATGCTTGTGAGCGGCCGCGTGCCCCACAACTCCCACTCCCACCGGACGATCATTTTTGAGCTGGATGTTCTCGCCATAGCGCAGGGAAAACCGGTGCTGCAACTTCTCCCCGCTCGAGTCCAGCAGGAGAATACTGAACATCTGGTAATCGATGAGGCGGCTGACGAGATCTGCGATGTGCTTGAACAGCTCATCGAGATGAAGAATGGACGTGAGCTCACGGGCAATCTCGTTGAGCAGCAGCAGGGTTTTGGCCTGGCGCGAAGTGCGCGTATGCAGACGGGCGTTTTCGATTCCCACCGCCATGCGGGAGGCGATCAGCGTCAGCAGGCGCTTGTGATCTTCGGTGAAGTAATTGGCTTGCCGGGTTTCGATGTTGAGGGCGCCAATCACACGGTTCTTGATAATGAGCGGCACAGCCAGTTCCGAACACACATCGGGAACGAGGCCGATATAGCCCTCTTCCTTAGTGACATCGGCAATCAGCAGCGCCTCGCGCTGCTGCACCGCCCTTCCGGTAACGCCCTCACCGACCTTGACGCGCACGCGTTCAGCGGCCTCAGGCGGATAGCCGACCTGGAAACGGATGTGCAGCTCCTGCGTCTTCTCGTTGAGCAAAAGGATGGCGAAAATCTGATAGTCGATGACCTTGCGCACCACCGCCGCAACCCGCCGCAGGGAAGTGTCGAGGTCGAGAGTCGTATTGACCACATCCGCCACTTCCAAAAGCAGCGGTTCGACTCGCAAGCCAGGCTCAGTTTGGATATCGCTCGTTGCCACGCAAACTATGATAACAGTGAGGACGCAACCCTTTCGCGACGGGAGAAAAGTGCCCCAAAGCGCAAAGCCACAAGTCTAGTCGACCAATTTCACGTCGATCGCCTGTCCGACGAATTGGATGTCGTTGGTTTTTGCAGGAATGACCACGACCTTGTCCGTAGTGGTGTCGTAAACGCGGAAGTTGGCATTCTGGCAGACGTAGACCACGTTGCGGTTTGTAATCGGCTGGATTCCGGTAACGTCGCCGTTGTCGGGTGGAATCACAACGCTGCTTTTGTTGATATCGAAAATGGAAAGGCAGCCGCGGACCTCGCCCCCGCTATTGACACTGGTGCAGCCGGTGGCCCCGATAAAAAGCTGGCCATTGGAGCCCATTCCCATGCGGTCATGGTGACCGTCGGTGATCAAGGTAGGACTTCCGCTGGTGACGCTCATGGAGCCAACATCTACCGTTTCCACCGTTCCACAGGTCGAAGCC
>Ga0335080_10008906_pt1 | contig 10475 bp, 7 predicted proteins | sample Lox_Sample_34_FD_206720 | JGI IMG/M metagenome (GOLD analysis project Ga0335080, IMG submission 206720) | Soil microbial communities from Loxahatchee National Wildlife Refuge, Florida, United States - Lox_Sample_3.4 | ecosystem: Environmental > Terrestrial > Soil > Wetlands | place: USA: Florida... | reverse complement strand
CCGATGGCCAGCACCAGCGCGAAATAGAAAACGACAATGACCGTGTCCACACTGGAGAGGCGCACCAGACGTTCGGCTGGAGCGAGGGCCGCCAGAACAGGCGTCATTTCTTCACGCCCGGCTGGCCGTAGTAGGCGCTCTTCCCATGCTTCCGCAGGAAATGGCGGTCCAGCAGCGTTCTGCTGATTGCCTTAGCGTCCGCCTTGATCGTGAGTGTCAGGAATGCTGTCCGCGCAATCATCTCCAGCATCCACGCGTTCTCTGAAGCCGTCGCAGCGTCCGGTCCCCAGCAGAACGGCGCGTGGTTCGCCACCAGAACCGCAGGCATGGCCACTGGATCAAGTTTCTTAAAGGCGCGAACGATTGCCGCACCCGTGTTGCCCTCGTAGTCGCCGTCGATCTCTTCCTGACTCAATCGCTTCGTTACCGGAACCGGTCCGTGAAAATGATCCGCGTGCGTCGTCCCGAAGCACGGGATCGGCAGGCACGCCTGTGCCCAGGCCGTCGCGTATTCCGAGTGCGTGTGCGACACGCCTCCGATTTGCGGAAACGACCTGTATAACAGCGCGTGCGTGGGCAGGTCCGACGACGGGCGAAGCGTTCCTTCCACCACCTTGCCCGCCATGTCCGTCACTACCAGGTCCGAAGGCTTCATATTGTCGTAGGGAACGCCGCTCGGCTTGATCACAATCAAGCCCTCCGCTCGCGCCACGCCGCTCGCGTTCCCGAACGTCGCCACCACCAGCCCCTTGCGCACCAGGTCCAGGTTCGCTTCCAGCACCTGTTCGCGTAGTTCCTTGACTAGCATTTGCGGCTGACCGTCCTACTTGCGCGCCGTAAACCGGAAAATCGTCTCGGAGTGGTATGTCTGCCCCGGCTTCAAGACCGTGCTCGGAAAGTTCGCGTGGTTCGGCGAATCGGGAAAGTGCTGCGTCTCCAGGCAGAGCCCCGTTCGATGTGCGTATGCCTGCCCGTCCTTGCCGCGAATCGTCCCGTCCAGAAAATTCCCGCTGTAAAACTGAATCCCGGGTTCCGTGGTCAGAACCTCCAGCACCCTCCCGCTCTTCGCTTCCGTTACCCGCGCCGCTGCCTGCACGCCGCCGTCGCCCGTTCTATCCAGCACCCAGTTGTGATCGTATCCCCGGCCGAATTTCAGTTGCTCGTCGGCCGCGCCGATTCGCGCGCCGATCGCCGTGGGCTTTCGAAAGTCGAACGGCGTCCCCTCCACGCTCCGCAGCTCTCCCGTCGGAATCAGCACCGCGTTCACCGGCGTGAACCGCGACGCATTCAGTTCCAGGTCATGCCCTGTGATCTCCTGTCGCGGATCCCCCGAAAGATTGAAGTAGCTGTGGTTTGTCAGGTTGACCACCGTCTCTTTGTCGGCCTTCGCGAAATACTCGATGCGCAGTTCGTTCCCGTTCGCCGGCAGCGTGTACGTGACCGTTGTTTCCAGTTTCCCCGGGAACCCTTCTTCTCCATCCTGGCTGGTGTACTTCAGCTCCAGCACCTGCGCCTCGGCGGTCGAACGGTCGGCAGCCGTCCACAGGCGCTTGTGGAAACCCCGCGCGCCGCCGTGCAGCGCGTTCGGCCCGTCATTCTTTGAGAGGTGAAATACAGTCCCGCCCAGCGTGAACTGCGCCCCGGCGATGCGATTCCCGTACCGCCCGATCGTCGCTCCAAGGTATGCCTTGTCCTGCTCGTACCCCTTCACGTCGTCGTACCCCAGCACAATGTCCGCTGTCTTTCCATCCCGGTCTGGAACCTTCAGCGAAACAAGCGCCGCGCCGTAGTTGATCACCACCGCTTCCATCTCACGCCGGTTCTTCAGCCGGTAGCTCTCGATCGCCCGGCCATCCGCCGTCGTTCCGAATGCGGAGACTTGAATCTTTTTCTCCATGTCGCTGGAAGGAAGAACCGTTGAGAGAGCGAGCAGAACGGCAAACGCCTGCCCCGCGAATTGTCCGTTCATAGCCCCCGCACCGAACCTTGCCCTGAAATGAAGCACCTAAGGCGGGTAAACGTTTGCCACGGCCACCGCCAAAAAGCAAGGGATGGGCGGCGACCGGAGCGTGAGCAAGCTGCTTCCGACCCGCAATGAGAAACGCCTCAGAACAACGCAGCCCGAGGCGCCTGAAACGCACGGCTCTTACGCCGCCAGCCTCGGCCGCTTCTTCCTCCACTCCGTTGCACGCTCATACGCATGCGCCAGCGCCAGCACCGTGGTCTCTGCCCACGGCGCCCCGCTGATCTGCATTCCGATCGGCAGCCCCGCGCTCGTAAACCCGCACGGCACGGAAATCGTCGGCAATCCCGTAATGTCGAACGGCGACGTGTTCTGCAGCCCGTTGTGCTTCTCGAAGTCCCTGCTGTCCGCCATCGTCTCCGCCGTTCCCGGCATCGTCGGCGTAATCAGCAGATCCACGTCCGCAAACGTCTTTACGATCTCCCGCCGCAGCAGGTACGTCCGCCGCAGTGCCTCGGCGTACACTCCCGCCTTCACGTCGCCGCCAAGCTGGATGATCCTCTCCCGCGTCATCGCCTGGTACTTCTCCGGAGACTCCGCCACCCACTTCGCGTGGTACGCATACGCCTCGCTTCCCACAATCGGCACGAACAGTTCGGACATCCGCGGGAACGCCGGCTCCGTCACGCTCCTGCACATCTTTCGTAGCACGCCGATCGCAGTCTCCGCCGCGCGCCCGACCTCCCCATCGAGGTTGTCGTAAAACGGCGTCCGCGGAATCCCCAACCGCAGCCCCGCCGTGTCCATCGCAAACGCCCGCGCGTAGTCCGGCGCAGTCACATCCGCTGACGCCGGATCCATCGCGTCGTATCCGGCAATCGCGCCCAGCATCAGCCCCGCGTCTTCCGCCGTCTTGCAGATCGGCCCCACGTGGTCCAGCGTCCACGAGAGCGGAATCACCCCCCGGTTGCTCACCCGCCCATACGTTGGCTTCAGTCCCACAGTGCCGCAATAAGACGACGGAATCCGTATGGACCCGCCCGTGTCCGTACCCAGCGTCCCGTAGCAAAAATCCGCCGCAATCGCCACTGCCGACCCGCCCGACGATCCACCCGAGACATGGTCCATCGCCCACGGATTGCGCACCGCGCCGAAGTAGCTCACGTCCGAGGTGCCCCCGTACGCGAATTCGTGCAGGTTCAGCTTGCCCAGCAGGATCGCACCCGCGCCCTTGAGCCGCCGCACGACCTCCGCATCCTCCGTCGGCACACGGTCCTTGAACAGCTCGCTCGCCGCCGTTGTCCGCACTCCCGCCGTATCAATATTGTCTTTCAGCGCCACCGGGATGCCGTGCAGCGGCCCGCGCCATTCGCCGCGCTGCTGCTCCGCCTGCATTTCCCTCGCGGCCTCGAGCGCCTGCTCGCGCGTTACCGTGATGAACGCGTGCAGCGACCTGTCATACCGCTCGATCCGCGCCAGGCACGCCTGCGCCAGGTCGACAGGAGTCGCGGCCTTGCTCCGCAGCAGCTCGCCCGCCCGGCGCAGCGTCAGCGCCGTCAACTCCTCGGATTCAACTGGAATGGGTTTTCCTGCGGATGGCCCCGCCGCCAGTCCCGCCGTCGCGGCGGCCGCCGTGGCAAGAAATGTCCTGCGGCTGTGAGTCGGTGCCGCCATCTGCGCTACCCGCGCCCCTTGTAATCCTCTTTACCTTGATCCGCCCTGCGCCGCCGCGTCCCCGTAGCGCCGGCAGCCCGCGCCGGCCCTGCAACCCCAACCCAACCTCAGCCCACTCCCCCCTCGGTCACTTCCCGCCCTTCCCCCCATCCTTGTGCAATTTCAGCAGATCCGTCTTCGTCTCCGTCGTTGCCGCGGCCGCCACTTTCCCCTTCGGCGGCGCCAGTTTATGCCGCGCCTCCTTCACAAACCGCACAAACCGCCGCGCCAGCTCCTGGATCCTCTCCGCCTCCCGCGCCGCGATTGCGTCCGGCGGAATCAGTTCCTTCCCCACGCCGATCGCCGAAGCCCCCGCCAGGATGTAGCCCATCGCCGTTTGCTGTGTCACGCCGCCCGCGGCAATCAGCGGCACCTGTGGCAGCGACGTCTTCAGCGCCCTAATGTGCCGGTCACCGCCGATTCCCCCGCACGGAAACACCTTCACGAAGTCCGCGCCCGCCTCCCACGCCTCAATCACTTCCGTCGGCGTCAGCGCCCCCGGCAGCGAAGCGATGTCGCTCTTCGTCGCGAATTCCACGACCTTCAGGTTCAGCCCCGGAGCCGTGATGAAATGCGCCCCCGCTTCCGCGCACTTCACCGCCATCTCCGGCGTCAGCACCGTGCCCGCGCCCACCACCATCTTCGGGTGGTACTTGATCAGGTGCGCAATCACGTCCAGCGCTTCCGGTACCGTCATCGTGATCTCCACGATGGGTATCCCGCCGCTGGCCACCGATTCGCACGCGAAGTGCGCGTCCTCCGCGGAGCACACCCGGATCGCCGGGATCACGCCCACGTCGCACAGGATCTGTTTGACCTCTGCTCGCTTCATGGCTCTTCCTATACTGCTCCCTCGAACTCCGGGGCCGCAAACTGGTCGGTGGGCTTCGCGAACCACGTGTACAGCGTCGGCAGCAGGAAGATGCTGATCATCAGGTTGGAGATCAGCCCACCCACAATCACGATCGCGAACGGCCGCTGCGAATCCGATCCGATTCCGTGCGAAAGCGCCGCCGGCAGCAGCCCCAGCGTCGCCACGGCCATCGTCATGATGATCGGCCGCAGCCGCAGCACCGCCCCCTCTACCGCTGACTGCTCGATCGCGTAGCCCCGCGCCCGCAACTGGTTGATGTACTCCACCATGATTACGCCGGTCTGCACGGAGACTCCGAACAGCGCCAGGAATCCCACGCCCGACGACACGCTCAGATTCGTTCCCGTCACCAGCAGCGCCAGCAGCCCGCCCAGCGGCGCCATGGCCACGTTCGTCAGCGTCAGCAGCGCCCATTTCACCGACTTGAACATCGAGTACAGGATGATGAAGATCGCGATGATCGTCGCCGGCAGCACGATCATCAGCCGCCGTGCCGACCTCTGCTGGCTCTCGTACTCTCCCGACCAGTCCACCGTATATCCGGGCGGCAGCTTCACTTTCGTCGCCACCCTTTTCATCGCCTCTTGCACCGTGCTTCCCAGGTCGCGCCCGCGCACGCTGAACTTGATCGCCACATAGCGCGAATTCTCCTCCCGGTAAATCTCCGATCCGCCGTCCGTCGTGCTCATTTTCGTGAGCTGCGCCAGCGATACGCGCTCCCCCGTCGGCGCCAGCAGCCGGATCCGCGCGATCGCTTCCTTCGTGTCCCGGTATTCCGGCAGGTAACGCAAGGTCAGATCGTATCGTTGCTCTCCCGCCAGCACTTGCGTCACCGCGTTGCCGCCCACCGCCGTTTGAATCGCGTCCTGCACGTCCGCCACGTTGATGCCGAACCGCGCCGCCTGCTCTCGGTCCACCGCGAAGTTCAGGTTCGGTTGTCCGATGATGCGGAACATTCCCAGGTCTTCCACGCCCGCGATGCCCCGCATCGCACCCACGATCTCGTCTCCCTTGGCCTCCAGTGTTTTCAGGTCGTCCCCGTATATCTTCACCGCCAGCGCGCCCTTCACCCCGCTTACCGCTTCTTCCAGGTTGTCCGAGATCGGCTGCGAAAACCCCCAGAACACTCCCGGTATCTTCTCCAGTTCCCGGTCCATCGCCGCAATCAGCAGGTCCTTGTCCTGGTGGAACACCGGCCGCCACTTTTCCTTCGGCAGCAGGTCAACAAAGAACTCCGCGTCGAAGAATCCGGTCGTGTCCGTCCCGTCGTCCGGCCGCCCGATCTGGTTCACCACCTGCGGAACCTCGGGAAACGAACACAGCACCTGCCGCGCCCTCTCCGCCACCTTTGCGCTTTCCGTCGGCCCCGTGCTCGGCGCCAGCGTGCCCCGTACCCAGATGGCTCCCTCGTCCAGGTGCGGCAGGAACTCCGACCCGATCACCCCGCTGAACCCCAGGAACATCGCGAACGCGAACAGCACCCCCGCCGCGCTCACCGTCACCTTCCGGTTGCGCACCGTCCACGTCACGGCACGCCGGTAGTGCTCCGTCAGGAACACCATCAGCGGGTTCTTCCACTCCTTCACCCCGGAGCCGAAGAAAAAGCTCGCCAGCGCCGGCGCCACCAGCATCGAGAAAATCAGCGCCCCCAGCAGCGCGAACGCCACCGTCCACGCCATCGGCCGGAACAGCTTCCCCTCCACGCGCTGCAGCGTGAAGATCGGGAGGTACGCCGTCGTGATAATGGCGATCGCGTAGAACACCGGCCTCTGGATTTCGTGCGCCGCCTCCCGGATCAGGTCCATCGGCGTGTGGTAGCCGGTGTCCTTGCCGTTCAGGTGCCGGATGATGTTTTCGACCATCACCACTGAGCCGTCCACCACCATCCCGAAGTCCAGCGCGCCCAGCGACAGCAGGTTCGCGGAGATGTGCCGCGCATCCAGGCAGATGCAGGCGAACAGCAGTGAAAAGGGAATCGTGAACGAAACGATCAGTGCGCCCCGCCCGTTGCCGAGGAAAATGAAAAGAATGATCACCACCAGGATCATTCCTTCCGCCAGGTTGTGCAGCACCGTTTCCGTCGTGTAGTGCACCAGGTCGTCCCGGTCCAGGTATGGCACGATCTTCACGCCCGGCGGCAGGATCTGCTCGTTCAGCTTCTTCACGATTGTGTGGATTCCGTCCATCGTCGCCGCCGTGTCCGCGCCCTTGCGCATGAACACGATGCCTTCAACCACGTCGTCGTCGTCCACCACCACGCCGTCCGCCCGGTGCACCGCCCTCCCGATCTGTCCCAGCCGGATTTTCGCCCCCTGGCTCACCTCTCCGATGTCCTTGATGCGCAGCGCCGTCCCTTTCTGCGTCTTGATTACCGTTTTTTCGATGTCCCCGACGTTCTGGATCAGTCCCACCGCTCGCACGTTGACCTGCTGCGATCCTTCTTCGATAAAGCTCCCCCCGGCGTTGGCATTGCTGTTCGCCAGTTGCTGCTCCAGTTGCCCCAGGCTCAACCCGTAGGCGATCAGCTTGTCCGGGTCCACCCGCACCTGGTATTCCCGCGTGATTCCCCCGAACGACGAATCGTCCACCACGTCCGGCGCCGACTTCATGTACTTGTTGATCACCCAGTCCTGCAGTGACTTCAGCTCCATCAGGTCGTACTTCGGGTTTGTGCTCTTCAGCGTGTACCAGTACACCGACCCGATGGGGCTGAAATCCGGGCCGATCTGCGCGGTAACAGTGACGGGCAGCGTCACCTGCGACAGCCGCTCCAGCACCTTCTGCCGGTCCCAGTCGTTGTCCGAGTTGTCGTCGAAGATCAGGTTCACTACCGAGAGCCCCGCCAGCGACGCAGACCGCACATGCAGCAGGTACGGAATCCCGTTCATCTGGATTTCGATCGGGATCGTGATCTGCTGCTCCACCTCTTCCGCTGCTCGACCAGGCCACTGCGTGATCACCTGCACCCACGTGTTCGCCACGTCCGGGTACGCCTCCACCGGCAGCCGCTTGAACGAAACCAGCCCCCCGGCGAACAGAATCATCGCCAGGCACAGCACCACGAAGCGGTTGTTCAGCGCAAAATCAACCAGCGTCCGGATCATTGCGTCTCTGCCGTGTTCTGGAACTCGAGCGCGTTCGCAATTACCTGCTGCCCGGGCCCGATTCCCGACAGGATTTCCTGCTGGTTGCCCGGAAGCATCGCACCCGCCTTCACTTCCACCCGCCGGAACGCCTTGCCTCCCGCGGGCACGTATACCCAGTCCCGGTCATGCAGATGCAGCACCGCCGTGGACGGCACTGCCGCGTATTTGTTCGTCTTCTGCCCGTGGAATGTCGCCGTCGCGAACATCCCCAGCCGCATCTGCCCCGGATTGCGCACCTCGATGCGCACCTTCGCGCTGCGGATGCTCGGGTCCAGCACCGGCCCGATGTTGCTGATCGTTCCTGTGAAACTCCTGTCCGGATACGCGTTCAGCCGGATGTCCGCCTTGTCCCCCACGCGCACGAACGCCAGATCGTTCTCATACACATCGCACACGATCCAGACGTAGCTCAGGTCGGAGATCGTGAACGGGTTCGGCGAGCCCAGCCCCGCCACGCCTGCCGCGTTCGTCACCTGCTGGTCCGTGATCACTCCGGCCACCGGAGCGCGAATCTCCACGATCCCCGTCGGCTGGTCCAGGTTTGTGCTGCCCAGCACCCGCAGTTTCTCCGCCGTCGTCTGCACGTCTACCTTGGCCTTGGCCTCCGCGTCCTGTGCCACCTGCAGGTCTTTCATCGCGATCGCGCCCTTGTCGTACAGCAACTGCGATCGTTCGAGATGCGTCTGCGCCAGCGTTTCGTCCGCCACCGCCTTCTGGTAGTCCGCATACGCGTTGGAGATGTCCGCGCTCTGCAGCCGCAGCAGCACCTGCCCCTTCTTCACTTCGTCTCCCAGCCTCGCCTTGATTTCCACCACCCGCCCCGTCGCCAGCGACACCACGGGTACGCTCCGCGAGACGTCCGGGTTCACCGTTCCCGTCGCGTTCAGTTCGCTTGTTGCGGAATGTTCTGCGGCTGTCGCCAGCGTGAACCGTTCGGGATGTTCGGCCTGAAAAACATTGGGATCGCCGGCCTTCTCCACCTTCAACGGTGGCGGCGCGCCCGCGTTCGGGTCCTCGGGTTTGCGGCTGCAACCGGCGAGGATTAGGCCCGCCGCTACAAAAATGGCAAGACCCCAATCGCCAGGAAACCGCCGCATGAATCCTCCTCGCACGAGCGCGCGAGCAATAAGAACGGAACGAGAGCAGGCATTTTGTACCACTGGTCGCGGTCTTTGTCGCGGCGCAGATAGCCGGAAAAGCAGGCAGTATTCTGGGCAAAGATTACGGGGACATTACAGCGCACTTCGTCATGGGCCTACCGGGGATTGTCGGCCCACGCGGTCGTCCGGGGAATCCATCGGGGAACCGCCGCGCAGAAGGCCTGGTACTCGGGCCCGAACGTCGCTTTCAGCGTCGGCTCTTCATAGGCCAGCACAAACAGGTGGAAGCACAGCCAGATGAACCCGCCGTATTCCAGCAGCGGAACGCTCCCCAGCAGCAGTCCCTGCCCCAGGATCATCGCCACCACGGCCCAGTACATCGGATTTCGCACATACCGGTACAGGCCGCTCACCACCAGATGGCGCGTCGGAAAAACCGGCGCGGGCGTCCCCAGTCCTTCGAGCGCGAACCGCGCAAACGAATCGAGTACCACGCACAGCCCAGCCGCCAGCAGCAGCCATCCCCCGTACGAAACGGCAGCCACGCCGAACAACGGCGGCCCGAACTTCCAGTGCGTGATCCACCAGGGCGCCAGTCCCGCGATGAATCCCGGCGCGATCACCAGGAAAGTCACGGAGCCGAGGATCGCCAGCGCTTTCCTCATCCTGTTCCGATGTAACCAGATCGTCCCGTCAGGCGCAATCGCCGGACCTGGTCCACCCTGCCCAACACTTTGCCCGAACAGAACGATCCAGGCGCCGTGCCTAGCCGCCCACAGCCCGCCGCCGTCTCCCGCTCAACAGGTACAACGACGCGCGCTGCTCCAGCAGCGGATCCGCGGAAGGTTCGATCCCGTCCACGCGCGGGATGGGGTCGAAGATAATGTGCCGCTGGCCCGCGTCTCCCTCCGGCACCAGCGTGTTCAGCTCGATCGTCCCAAAATCCACGATCGGCCGGTCCTCCGGCCACACCACGGTCGCGTCATCCGTCTTGTCGCCTGCCGCCGCCAGTTGCACCTGCACGCGCATCCGCACCGGCCCGCGCCCGATCGCCTGCCTCATTTCGCTGAACAGAAAATCCTTGTCCTGCCTGGCCACCGACGCGTCATCCAGGTACTCGCTCTTGCCCTCCGGCACTACGCGATACCGTCCGTAAGCCTTCGCTCCCTGTGCGTTCGTGAACAGGTATGCATTCACCCCGTAATACGTCTCCTTTGCAAAGCTCCTCGGGATCGGCTTCGGCGCCTGCACGAACGCCAGCGCCTTCGGGTGCGATCCCAGGAACTTCTCGATCGGCAGCGGCTTCGGTGCGCCCGGACCGCTTGCCGCCACCGCATGCAGGAACTCCACGAACTCCTCGCCCCCGCTCACCGGAAACCCGTTTTCCGAGTGCGCGATGATGTCCGTGTGCGAGTGCTCGGAGATGTAGAACCGCAGCGCGAACCCGCGGGGGCTCGCGTGCTCCTTGTCGTTATCCGCCACCGTCGGAATCCCCGCAAAATCCGAGAAGCGCGCCGCCACCGGTGTTGACGGCCGGTTCGCGTGCGGCGCGCGCGTCAATCCCGCCGCCTTCGCCGACGGAGTGAACGTCCCTGAAAGAAAAATTCCCTTCGCGTGCGCCGGGCGATATCCATCGTGCACGCCTCCATTCACAGCATCAAACGCCTGCAACAGCTCCT
>Ga0335080_10008904_pt1 | contig 10476 bp, 6 predicted proteins | sample Lox_Sample_34_FD_206720 | JGI IMG/M metagenome (GOLD analysis project Ga0335080, IMG submission 206720) | Soil microbial communities from Loxahatchee National Wildlife Refuge, Florida, United States - Lox_Sample_3.4 | ecosystem: Environmental > Terrestrial > Soil > Wetlands | place: USA: Florida... | reverse complement strand
CTCGGCATCCGCCGTGTGCTGCGAATCGGAGATGAAGCGATCGAGGTCGTTGGTGGTGATCGTGAGGTGGAACATAAACCGCGTGCCGGCGTGCCTCCCGGCCCGGTACCCGCGGTCGAAGTCGGCCTCGCCGAACGTCACGTAGCCCTTCATCTCCTCGGTGAACGACAGCGAGGTGGCGCCACCGACGGGCTCGGCCGTCGCGGCGAGGTCCGGGACCGCGACCGAAACCGGCGGTGAGCCGGGCGGGGTCCCGCGCCCACCCTTCAGGATCGAGTCCGCGAAGCGGTCAGCCAATGCGGCGATGGTGAGCGAGGGATTGGCGCCCACCGGACCCGGCATCACCGACCCATCGGCGATGTGCAGCCCGGGATGACCGAAGACGTTGCCGTCTGGGTCGACGACTCCTTCGCGCTCGGAGCTGCCCATCCGGCATCCGCCCAGCGAGTGAACCGTGATCACCCGGTGCTCGTGCCAGATCGGGTTGTCGTGGAACTCGGCGCCGAGCTCCTCCGCGACACGGCGCGAGGTCTCCCGCACGCGATCGAAGTACGGTCGCGAGGGCCCGTCCTTGGACCAGGCGACCTCGAGCCGCTCGTCCTTGAGGCTCATGAGTCCGTCGGGAATATCGCGCCCCATTCCGAGCAACGGCAGGAGTCCCGAGGAGAGGGTGCAATCGCCGAACAGGGCCGAGGCGAGGTCGCCGATCTCGCTGTGGCGATGGCCGTGGAGCAGCGACCAGATGTAATGCGCGGCGCGCGGCAGCGCCGATGCGATCGCCCCGGGCGACTGGAGCAGCTCGAGCATCCAGCCTCCGAACTGTGGATAGCCCGCGTCCTCCAGATAGAAGCCGCGACCCTCGCCCCCGTCGAGTTGATCGGCCACGCGCAGCGCACTGGTGATGACCGGGCCCGAGCCCGGCTCGATCACCCGCGGCACGCGCCGGCCGTCGGGCCCATTCTCCGTCGCACGCACGGCGAACGTCAGGAGGTCGCCGTTGCCCGAGAAGCCATGTCCAAGTTGATCGGACAGGCCGGGCAGCGCTGAGCGGTTGCGCAAGAGCAGCCACGTCGTCCCGAGCGTCCCGGCCGACAGGACCAGGTGGTCGCAGGTCAGCGTTTGGCGCGGAAGGTTGGCGGTGTCGGTCTTATTGCCCTCGCTCCGCGGATCGTGGACCACGTAGTGGACCTCGAAGCCGCCGTTCTCGCGCGGCTCGAATCGCCGGACCTCGCACCGAGTTCGGATGTCGGCTTTGGCGCGCCACGCCGCGCTGAGGTACGTGAAGTCCAGCGTGTTCTTCGAGCCGTAGTTACAGCCGACGTCGCACTCGCCGCACAGCCGGCAGGTTTCCCTCGTTCGTCCGTGCAGGTTGGGTAGCTCCACGATCGGCTCGCCGGGGACCGGCTGCGCGCCCTCGTTCGCGAACGTCACCGCGAGCGGAACAAGCGACCACTGCGCCTGCGCGGCCTGGCCCCACTGCGAGCGCGCCACGCGCTCCGCCGCGTCGCGATAGGCCACGACCTTGGGGACGCTGTCGTAGGGAGGCTGATCGATCGGCAAGTACTGGACGCCAATCCGCCGCTCGACCTCGTCGTAGTGCGGGTCGAGGTCGGCGCGGGTCACCGGCCAGTTCTCGTACCCGCCGTCCGCGAGGTTTTCGTGGACGAACCAGTGCTCGTCCTTGCGCAGGAACACATTGGCGTAGATCAGCGAGCCGCCGCCCAGACCGCTGGCGCACACGGCGTCCAGCCCGTCGAACGCCCACAGGTCGAACATCCCATGCAGCCCCTCGCTGGGGTCCCAGAAGTTGTTCTTGAGCCCGAGCGGACTGCGTGGGAACGAGTTCGGCGGATAGGGCTTGCCGCGTTCGAGGACGCACACTCGCCAATCGGCCTCGGCGAGGCGCGCGGCGGTCACGGAGCCCCCGAAGCCCGACCCGACGACGATTGCGTCGAAGTGCTCAGGCGTGCCCGGCTGTGAACCTGCGCTCATTCACCCACCCCCAAAACCCCCTTGATCAGCCCCGGGGATTCGCGCTTGTGTGGACGTTAGTCCTCGGCGGAGCCAGAATCAAGTGGACGTCGCCGGTCGCCGATGACGATCGACTCAGCGGGGCGAATGGAAGCTTTTGAGAGCTTTGATGAGGTTTCGCGACTCCACTCACACCGGGTCACCGTGTGCCTGACCTCGGGTGGTTAATCGGAGAGTGACGAGCCCCTGGACCCAAATCATTTACAGAGCACATGCATTCTGCGATTCTTTACGTATCAGATGCGAGGGGACAGCGCTCTGGTCAAGGGCATCTGTAGAAGGACGGGGTTAGTTGGACAGCAGATACGACGTGGTGGTCGTGGGCTCCGGCTTCGGCGGCGGAATCACCGCATGCCGGATGGCCGAGGAGGGCCTGCGCGTTTGCGTGCTCGAGCGGGGCCGTCGCTTCGGCCCTGGAGACTTTCCCGACCAGCCCGAGCAGGCCCCGCTGGCCTTCTGGCATCCGACTCTCAACCCGGGCGGCATGCTGGACCTGCGACTGATGAAGGATCTCTCAGTACTCACCGCCGCCGGCGTGGGTGGGGGATCGCTCGTGTATGCCAACGTGCAACTCCGGGCGCCGGCCTCGGTGTTCGAGCAGGCCCCATGGCCGCAGGCGATCACCCGCGCTGTCCTCGACCCGTACTACGACCGGACCGAGGAGGCGCTCGACCCGCGCGAGACGCCGGCGACTCCCGAGCTCCCCAAGGTCCGCGCCTTCGACGCAATGGCCGAGCGCGCCGGCCGCGTGCCGGAGCGGCTGCCCCTCGCGGTGCACTTCGGCGAGAGCCGCCACCATCCGTTCAGCGGCGTGTTCCAGCAGGGCTGCCAGAACCTCGGCCTGTGCGACGCGGGCTGCCCGGTCCTGGCCAAGAACACCATCGACATCACCTATCTGGCACGCGCCGAGGCGCACGGAGCGGAGGTCTTCCCGCTGCGCGAGGTGCTCCGCATCGACCCACCAGGCGGAAGCGGCGGGGACTGGCGGGTCGGCTTCCGTGATCTCCAGTACCGCACCGGTGGGTCGGTAGAGGCGCCGCTGCTCGTGCTGGCTGCGGGCACGCTCGGCACGAGCCGCCTGCTGCTGAAGAACCGCGGCAGGCTCGGCCGCCTGTCACCCGCCCTCGGCAGTCGCTTCTCGGGTAACGGCGACGCGCTGACGCTGGCCATCGATCCGACGGCACCCGGAGTCACCGGGGCGCGGACCGAGTACGGCCCAAGCATGACCAGCCGGATCGACTACACCGACGAGCACGGCTTCATGGTCGCCGACGGCGGGTTGGCGGCGAGCTTCTCCGGACTCCTCGCCGCGGTGCGCGAGGTCAACGCCATCACGGGCTGGGGCCGGATCGTGCTCCACGCAAACAACATCGCCACGAGGCTCGGGCTCACCGACCGCCACGTCAGCCACCGTGGCGTGAAGCTCCGGGACCCGGAGCCGATCGGCGATTCGCTGGTGTTCCTGATGATCGGCCGGGACGCGTCGAACGGTCAGATGCGGCTCACGCCGCTGTTTCGCTGCTTCGACATTCGCTGGAACAAGGAGGACAGCGCCGGACTGATCGCCGCGATGCGCCAGGTCGCCGGCGATCTGACCGCCGCGGCCGGGGCCAAATCGTCGTTCTTCGCCCTCGACGCCGGACCGCTTGGCAAGTTCATCACCGTCCATCCGCTCGGTGGCTGCCCCATGTCGGACGACCCGGCCGCCGGCGTCACCGACGATGGCGGTCGCGTCCACCGCTACGAGGGCCTCTACGTGCTCGACGGCTCGATCGTCCCCACCGCGCTGGGCGTCAACCCGTCCAAGACGATCGCCGCGCTCGCCGAGCGCGGCGTCGAGCGGGTGCTGGCCGAGCGCGGCCCATGAACCAATCCGAGGAGCGCCGAGCGGACTGGCGCGAGATCGTCGAGGTGCTGCTCGTCATCGTCGGCGCGGTGGCCTGCATCTATGTCATCGGCTGGATCATCACCTGGATCCGCCTGACCGCGGCACGTGTGCCGGTCGATGCATCGCTCCCGGTGATCAACCACAACGTCGTGTTCCTGTCCGGGCTGCGACTGGTGATCGTGATGGTGATCGTGTTCGGCGCGATCTGCGCGGTCGCCTACGCCGTGCACACGTGGACGTGGAGGCACCAGTCACGTGAATGGCACGCCGTTGTGTTGGATGGCCGCCACGTCGCGGCCAGGAAGTACGCGGAGGATCCGACCAAGCTCGGCTTCCACGCCAACGATCCGCCCCGGACCAAGCCCACGTTCAAGGCGCGCCTGAAACACGCACTCACGCCCCGGACGCGTCCGCCGGACGATCTCGACGCGGCGCCGGTCGGCGACGGATTCGTCCGGATCATCGCCGGCTTCAACGTCGGCGTGATCGGGGCGACGTTCGGGCTCGCGGCCGCCCGCGTGCTGAAGACCCCGATCGACCAGGCGTGGCCGCCCGGGCCGTGGTGGGACCTGCTCGCCCCGTGGGTGCTCCTGTCGGCGATCTTCTCGCTGTTTTTCGCGTGGGTCGGGCCGCTGTGGGGCCATCGCTGGTTTCACGCCCTGCTCTGGATCCTCGTCGTCCTCGTGGCGCTCGTGTCCTCGGCTCCGGTCGGGGTGCTGCTCCTCACCTGGGCTGGGATCGCGACCTTCGGGCGCCAGTACGCCAAGGTGCGGAGCGCGCGCAACCAGCCGGCGGTGGCGGCCGGCCATCCGCGCCACCTCTCGTTCGTGCTCTCACCGCTCCCCTGGCTGCTTCTGGCCGTGTACGCGCTGGTCGGGATCGCCTACTACGGACTGCCGCCGGTGAGCTTCTCGCAGACGACGGTGACCACGCCGACCGGAACGCAGGTCGGGGGTTACGTGGCCAGGAACGGCACCGGTGTCTACCTTGTTATGTGCACGCCGATCGCCGACGCGACCTCGGGCAACGAGCGGGTGGAGGTCATCCCCGCCGCCGACGTCAAGGCGATGAGGACCTCGACGACGCCGTTCGTGGTCGATTCCGGCCTACGGCCGTCGCTGCCCACGGTCCTGTTCCACGCGCTCGGCATCGACACCAGCACGCCGGCCTGGATCAGGCCCGAGGTGCGCAGCATCCGGGGCACCTGCGCCGGCGATCCCCTGCCGGTCTCGAGCGTCGGCAGTCTGGATCCGCAACTGGGCGCCGGCGTGATCGCCGGGCCGGCTCCGCCCGGCGGCAGGGCCGCCGACGGCGAGGCCACGATCGAGCAGACCAGCCCGGGGATCGCCGCGCTCGCCCTCCGCTACCAGCCGACCGTGCTGGTCACGGTCGCCGACCCGTTCTGGCCGGTGTCCGTCGGGGCGGTGCTCGCCGATCGCGGCCCCGACGGGCAGGCGACCTGCCTGCAGCATCTGCCCTCGACGCACTGTCCGTCGAATGCGGGAAAGGCGCCGATTCCGAGTGAGCTGACCCAGGCCGGAAGCAATCCGGACGACTTCCTCGAGTACCCGGTCTCGCCGCCACTCGACTCCGACCCCGGCGGGCAGATCGCGGCGTTCCTGCGCGGCCAGCAGGCCCGGCCCGGCGGGCTTCCGACGCTCCGGCAGCGTCTCCAGGACCCGGGCCTCCTCGATCCGTGGCGGAGCGCCGAGATCTACTTCTACTACGCGGCCAACGCCAATCCCGCCACCTGGCCGGCGCCCGACGCCGCGATCAAGGGCCCGCTGATCGCCCTCCAGTACTGGTTCTTCTACCCCTACAACTACTACCCGACGGTGTTCGACGCCGGCCTCCTGAACGACGCGCCGGTCGCCGGGGACCTCGTCAACACCGACCTCCACCAGGGCGACTGGGAGCACGTGACGGTGCTGCTCGACGCCAACACCAAGCAGCCCCTCTACCTGTACACAGCGCGCCACTCGAACGAGGGCCAGTACTACGCGTGGGACAGCCCGCTGCTCACCTTCGACGACGGGCACCCGGTCGTGCAGGCGGCGCTGGGCGGCCACCCCACCTACGACGCCCACTGCCGCGAGGGGCTGAGGTTCGCGCCCGCGCTCGGGGCCATCAAGGGCCGGGTGGCCGACTGGATCGTGTGCGGCTCGGGCCGCTACGCCTTCCGCGCCCAGACCACGCCGCTGGTCGACCTGGCCAAGGTGCCGTGGGCCTGCTGGCGGGGCCACTTCGGCGTCGCCACGCGGTCAGAGATCGGGGCGGCCCGGCTCAGGGAGAGCTCGATCCAGCGCGCGATCGACGCCAACTACCAGGTGGCCGGCCCCCGCTCGCCCCTCTGGCAGGCCGAGAACGGACGCCTCGCCGCCGATCAGTCCGCTACGAAGGGCGCGCCGGCGCCCACCGACAACGGCGTGTGCGCAAACGGCGCGAACCCGGCCCGGCCAGAGGACGCGGCGATCAACAGCCGCCCGTGAGGCCTGGTTTCGGGCCCTAGCTTCGCGTCCGGCGGGTGGTCGACCGACGGCGCGGCGCGTGGTGGCTCGGAGCCGTTTCCTCCGGCACCTCGCTCGGCGAGTTGAACAGCATCAGCACCACGGTCGCCTCCTGCTCGCCCTGGTGGTCGGTGCGTGCGAGGCGCTTGCGGCTCGCCGCCTCGATCTTGGTGATCCGCTCGAGCAGGCTGTCCAGCTCGCGCGCGAGCGCGTGCCAGCCCTGTTCGTCTACGGTGACCGGGCTGCGGGTGATGTGCGCATCGGCGGCGTCGAATCCGCCCTCGGCGGCGCCGGCGGCGACGTACGCGCCGATCTGATCGACCGCGGCCTTGATCGAGGCGTGCTTGACGATCGCGGGCAGCTGACCCCAGGCCTGGTTGGTGATGCGCGGGCGGTTGGTGGCGGTGTAGTAGTGCTCCACGGCACCGCGCCTGGGCTCGCGCTTGACGAGCTTGAGGAACCCGAGCGTGACGAGCCGCCGCACGTGGTAGCTGACGACCCCGAGCGGGGCGTCGAGCTCACCGGCGAGCTCGCTCGGACTGGCGGTGCGTCCTTCGAGAGCGGCCAGGATGCGCGTGCGCAGCGGGTGTGCGAGCGCCTTGGCGAGAGACGGATCGGTGATGTCGTGATAGGGCTTCATGCGCTGTCGTCGAGTAGGGATTTAAGCCGCTTGTGCGCCCGATGAAGCCGCACTCGCGCGGTGGCCTCGGGGATCTCGAGTCGCCGCGCGATCTGCGGGTGGGAGCACCCTTCGGTATACCGTAGTGCAATCAGCAGACGTTCGTGCGCTGAGAGCTCTTCGAGTGCTCGGGCCACGTCGAGACGACTCAGCGCCCGGTCGGGTTCGGCCACCCCATGCTCGTCGGCGAGCTCCTCTCCCGCCTCGAGCGGCTCGTCCGCCCGGGCCCGCTCCCGGCTCATCAGCCGGAAGGCCTCGTGGCGGGTGATCTGGAGAAACCACCCGAGCGGCGCCTCGGGCGTCCGGCACGACCCCCGGCTCCGCCAGCCGCGGGCCAGCGCCTCCTGAACGGCCTCCTCGGCTTCCTGATCGCGGCGCAGGATCCGGATCGCCTCGGCCCGGCAGCGCGTGCGGATCAGCGCCCAATCCCAATCGTCGACGGGGTTCGCGGACATGCAGGAACGCGAGTCCCGAGCGAATGCTAAAAATACCTAATCAAAGTGAAACAGTCTTGACTGTTCGTGGGTCATCAATCCATAGATGGCCCTCATCAAGCCAGACCAAGCCGCCGCCGCGTACGAGGTCCTCGCCCCGTTCTACGACGACTTCACGGCCGGCTTCGCCTATGAGAACTGGGTCGCCGCGATCGAGCGGCGCGCCTTGAGTCTGGGCTTGCGGGGCAAGCGGGCCCTTGATCTGGCCTGCGGCACGGGCAACAGCACCGGGCCGCTGCTGGCCCGCGGCTACTCGGTGATCGCCTGCGACATCTCGCCGAGGATGATCCGCCAGGCGCAGCGCAAGTATCCGGGCCAAGCCGACTCGTTTGTCGTCGCGGACATGCGCCGGCTACCGGACCTGGGCGAGTTCGATCTGGTCCTCTGCCTCGACGACGCGATCAACTACCTGCTCTCGACCGGGGAGCTGGAGGAAACCTTCCGGTGTGTGGCGGACGCCCTCTCCCCCTCCGGCGTGTTCGCCTTCGACGTCAACTCCCTGCTGACCTACCGGACCTCGTTCGCGCAGGCGATCGTCAAACAGGGCGACGGGGTGTTCCTGGCCTGGCAGGGCGAGAGCGACGACGGCTTCGAGCGCGGCGACATCGGCGCGGCGACCGTCGAGATCTTCAGCGAGCGCCGCGATGGCCTGTGGGAGCGCAGCTCGATGCGCCACGTCCAGCGCCACCACTCGCCCGAGGCCGTGCGTGGCGCCCTGGCGCGAGCCGGTCTCGAGTGCGTGCTGGCCGGCCAGCATCCGGGAGCGCGCCTCGAGGACGCGTTCGACGACGAGCACCACATCAAGGTCGTCTACCTCGCGCGACATGTGGGGGGAGTCCAACCATCCCAGGAGGTGATCAGCGTGGGCACAGTGTCCCCGTGACGACGTCCATCCGTGGGGACGGCACACCGCCGTCCCCACGGACGCCAAACCGCCGTCGCCACGGACGCCAAACCGCCGTCGCCACGGACGCCACGCCGCCGTCCAAGCGGACGCCACAGTCGGCGCCCAAGCTCAGCGCGCGGCCGCCGACAACGCCTGCGCGAGCCGCTCGCCGGGCAGCGCGTGGGCGACGATCCCGTCGCGCCCCTCGGTGGTGGCCGCGCCCAGCAGCGCGTTGACGATCGCCTCCTCGGTCGCTTCGACCACCGCCTCGAACAGCGGCGTGATGTGCGCGTCGGCCAGCATCGTGATCTCGTAGGCGCGCGGCGCGACCTCGCCGATGGCGCCGGCGGTCATCCCGCGGTTGCCGGTCGCGAAGCACAGGAACAGATCGCCGCTGGTGTGCTCGCCGATCCCGCCGACCCGGCCGACCCCAAGGCCGGCGCGCTGCGCGAGGCGCGCGCACTGGTGCGGGAGCAGCGGCGCGTCGGTGGCGACGATCACGATGATCGAGCCCGCGCCGCGAGGGTCGGCCGAGCCGCCGGCCGGTGCTCCCGGCAGCGGGATGTCGTCGAGCATGCGTCCGACCGGAGCCCCGTTGACGGTCAGGCGCTGCCGCCGACCATGGTTGGCCAGCACCAGCACGCCGACCGTGTGGCCACCCTCGGACTCGGGCTGCACGCGCGACGCGGTGCCGATGCCGCCCTTGAACCCGTGGCAGATCATGCCGGTGCCTGCCCCCACCGCGCCCTCGTCGACCGGACCCTCGGACGCCGCGGCGAATGCCTCGTGGACGTGCTCCGGCCGGACGTGAAAGCCGTTCAGATCGTTCAGCACGCCGTCCCAGGTTTCGGCCACCACGGGCAGCGACCACTCCGACCCCGGCCCGGGCTCGGCCGCGAGCACGGCCGCGAGCAGCGCGTCGCGCACCACCCCGACGCTGTGCGTGTTGGTCAGCGCGACCGGCGTGGTCAGCATCCCGGACTCCCGCACCCACTCGAGGCCGGTCATCTCACCGTTCCCGTTCAGGCGGTGCGGGCCCGCGAACACGGGCTGCTTCCACACTTCGCCCGGAGGAAGGATCACCGTGACGCCGGTTCTGACCGGCCCGTGCCCGACGACGAGCGGACCCGACCCCTCGACGAGTGTCCGGTGCCCCACGCGCACGCCGGGCACGTCGGTGATCGCGTTCTCCGGCCCGGGCGTGCCGTCGCCGATCACGATCCCATGGTCCCGGGCCCGCATCACGCGTCACGCGCTCGCATCAGGCGATCGACTGCTCGGCCATGGCGCGCTCGATCGCGGCCTGGGCCTCGGCCGTCCGCGGACCCGGGGTGGCCGGGAGCACGACCTCGCCGATCGCGGCGATCGGCTGGGCGAGGCGCGAGGTCGAGACGAGGAACGCCTCATCCGCGCGCAGCGCATCCGCGAGGGGGAAGCTGCCCTCCTCGGCCGGCATGCTCTCGAGCACGACCCGTCGCGTGATCGAGGCGAGGATGCCGGTCTCGAGCGCGGGCGTCTGGAGGTGACCGTCGCGGACCCAGAAGATCGAGCACGTCGGCCCTTCCAGCACCACGCTGTCTGAGCTCACCAGCAGCGCCTCGTCGTAGCCCGCCGCGACCGCCCGTCGGGAGGCGAGCATGTTGGCGCCGTAGGACAGCGACTTGACGCCGTTCAGCACGACTGACGGGTCGTAGGTCACCGGCAGCAGGCGCACCGGTCTGGATAGCTCGTCGGAATCGCCGGCCGACTCCAGGCGGCAGATCCGGTGACCGCCGCGGGTCAGCACAACCCGCACCGCCCTATAGCCGGCCGGCGCCCGGGTCAGGAGCAGGTCGATGTCCGACTCGATCCGCTCGCGGGGGCATTCGAGCGCCAGGGCCGCGCACGACCGTTCGAGGCGGTCGAGGTGGGCGGCCCGCGCGAACGGGCGCCCATCGACGACCGGGAAGGCGTCGAACGCGCCGTCGCCGCGGATCAGCCCGTCGTCGGCG
>Ga0335080_10008903_pt1 | contig 10477 bp, 7 predicted proteins | sample Lox_Sample_34_FD_206720 | JGI IMG/M metagenome (GOLD analysis project Ga0335080, IMG submission 206720) | Soil microbial communities from Loxahatchee National Wildlife Refuge, Florida, United States - Lox_Sample_3.4 | ecosystem: Environmental > Terrestrial > Soil > Wetlands | place: USA: Florida... | reverse complement strand
GGAGGCCTGCGGGTTCGGAACCCATATATCGTTGCCGTACTGGTCCTTGCCCGGAACCAGATCTTCCTGCTGGCATTCGCCTTCGGTGATTTCGTAGTGGCGATCGGGGTAGCGGCGGAAAATCCGGGTCGTCTTCCAGGTCGTCGACAGAACCTTTGGCGCCGTGATCTCCATATCGTCGGCGAGCACGTTCGGCGCGGTCAGATGCAGCCGCTCGACGATATGCATGTCGCCGTTGTTCGGGATGCCGACCGCCTCGCTGATCGCGATATAGGCCTGCGGAACGATCGCGGTCGTGTCGATCACCAGCGTGTCGCCTTCCCAACGACCGGTCGAATGGCCATGCATGGTCAAATCGGGATCCTCGGGATGCGGCCGGCCGTCCATGTAGATACGCCGCATGCGGTTGCCGTCGACTTCGCCGAGCATGGTGATGCGGCCAGGCGTCACCAGAAGCTCGAACGCATTATGTGTCATCAGCATCCAGCTCGGCATGCCGTGCGGTAGGCAGTGGCTCAGCACCAGGAACGGACGGCCGGCTTTTTCCTCGGCAACAAGGTGCTGCACCTGCGGGAGAATTTCCGGCTTCCAGGGCGGCATGTTGGCCGTCTCCTGGCGCTTCTGATCCTTGATGTCCGGAAGCCAGACGCCGGTGAAATCGGGCGGTTCGGCCAACGCTCGGGAGACAGCCGACGTTCCGATCAGCGTCGCAATACAAGCAACGATTGCGAGCCTCTTCGCAGCCCTGTTTATCACGCGAAAATCCATTGCTTTTGCGCGAGCATAGATTGCGCGGATGTGAAAGGGAAGCCGTCGTGCGTTTCAAACATGCGGGAGGGTGCGAACGATCGCTTCAGTGCGGGCCTTGGCCCTCGTGCTGGAAGCCGAGATAGCTCGCGGCGACGCGCTCGTTGGTTGCGAGCTCCGCAGCCTTGCCATCGAGGACGAACTCGCCGAGCTCCATCACATAGGCGCGGTCAGCAATGGCAAGCGCGGCCCGCGCGTTCTGCTCGACCAGCAGCACCGAGACGCCGGCGGCACGCAGTTCGCCGATGGTCTTGAAGATATCGGCGACGATGATCGGGGCGAGACCCAGGCTCGGCTCATCGAGCATCAGTAATTTCGGCGCGCCCATCAGCGCGCGGCCCATGGCGAGCATTTGCTGCTCTCCGCCGGAGAGCGTGCCGGCGAGCTGTCGGCGCCGCTCCTTCAGTCGCGGAAAAAGCGCATAGACCCGCTCGAACGCCGTCAAGGCCTGCGCTTTGGTGACGCGGAAGGCGCCTAGCTGAAGGTTGTCCTCGACATTCATGGTAGCGAACAGCTCGCGATGCTCGGGCACGAGGCTCAATCCGAGCGCGACGCGATCTTCGATCTCGATCCGGCCTAAGTCCTGTCCGGCGAAGCTGACGCTGCCCCTGAGCGGCAGGATACCCATGATCGCATTGAGCAGCGTGGTCTTGCCGGCGCCGTTGGCGCCGATGATGGTGACGATCTCGCTCTCGAGTACCTCGAGCGACGCACCGCGCACGGCCTCGACCTTGCCGTAGGAGATATGTGAGTTGGAGACCGACAGCAGCGCGTTCATGCGCCTGCTCCGAGATAGGCCTTGATCACTTCGGGATTGGTCTTGATCGCCTCCGGCTTTCCTTCGGCAATCTTGGTGCCGAAATCGAGCACGACGACGCGGTCGGCGAGGTTCATGACAAATCCCATGTCGTGCTCGACCAACAGCACCGACATGCCGCCGTCGCGCAACTGCCGCAAGAGCTCCGCAAGCCGTTGCTTCTCCATGTGGCGAAGGCCAGCTGCCGGCTCGTCCAGGAGCAGCAGCGTGGGGTCGACGCAGAGCGCGCGCGCGATCTCGACAATGCGCTGCTGGCCGAGCGAAAGCGAGCCCGCGGGCTGGTCGATCTGGTCGGTGAGACCCACGCGCTCGATCTGGCGCGCGGCTTCCGCCAGCAGTCTTGCTTCGTCGGCACGGTCGAGGCGCAACATGCTCTTGAGTGCGCCCGAGCGCCCGCGCAGATGCGCGCCGATCGCGACATTCTCCAGCACGCTCATGTCCGGCACCAGCTTTACATGCTGGAATGTTCTGGAGACGCCGAGCTTGACGATCTCCTGCGGCCGCGCGTTGACGATCTTTCTGCCCAGCACAGAGATGGAGCCACCGGTCGCGCGCAGCACGCCTGTGATTAGGTTGAACGTCGTGCTCTTGCCCGCGCCGTTCGGCCCGATCAGCGCCACGATCTCCCGCGCCCGCACGTCGAAGGAGATGTTGTTGACCGCGATGACGCCGCCGAATTGCTTTCGCGCGCCGTCGAGCTCGAGCAGCACGCCGGGGGCGCCCGGCGTGCGCAGCCGCGCGGGCAGCTTCAGCGACGTATCCGGCTGCTTGCGGCGCAGCTTGAATGACAAGAGCGACATCAGCCAGGGCCAGACGCCGCTTGGCGCGAGCTGCAGCAGTGCGACCAGCAGGATGCCGAACACGATGGTCTCGAGCTGGCCTTCGCCATGAAGCAGCATCGGCAGATAACTCTGCAGCACTTCCTTCAGGATCACGACGATCGCGGCACCGAGCACGCCGCCCCAGACATAGCCGGCGCCGCCGACCACTGCGATGAAGAGATATTCGATACCGGCTTGCGCGCCGAACGGCGTCGGATTGGCGGCGCGCTGGAAGTGCGCATAGAGCCAGCCGGAGAGCCCCGCGAGCACCGCGGCATAGATGAAGACCAAAAGTTTCATCCGCGGCGTCTGCACGCCAAAGGCTTCGGCCGCGATATGGCCACGCCGCAGCGCGCGGATCGCGCGGCCGGTGCGGGAATCCAGCAGATTCATGGTCAGCAGCGCACAGATCAGAACCGCTGCCCAGATCGCGAAATAGATCGTGCCGGGGTCGATCATCTTGAAGGCGCCGATCGAGAGCGGTGGAATGGCGGAGATGCCGTCGTTGCGGCCGAGAAATTCGAGCTTGCTGAAGAGATAGAAGAGGCCGAGGCCCCAGGCGATGGTGCCGAGCGGCAGATAATGGCCGGAGAGGCGCACGGTGACGAGGCCGAGCAGCACGGCGGCAATGCCGCTGACGATGAGCGAGGCCGGTAAGGTCAGCCAGGGCGAGACGCCATATGCGGTTGTCAGCACGGCCGTGGTGTAGGCGCCGAAACCGCAAAACGCCGCCTGCCCGAACGAGGTGAGCCCGCCGACGCCGGTCAACAGCACGAGGCCCATCGCGACCAGCGCGGCAAGGCCGATATTGTCCAGAAGCACGATCCAGAACGGCGGCATGTTGGGCACGAACGGAATCGCGGCCATGACCAGGGCGAACAAAAGGACGGGGAGACGCTCACGCATCGCGCGTCAGTCCTTCTCTTCCTCGACGGCGGGGGCCGCCAGCGATCGGAGCAGCAGCACCGGGACGAGAAGCGTAAAGACGATGACCTCCTTGAAGTTGGAGGCATAGAAGGAGGAAAAGGCTTCGACCATGCCGACGATCAGTGCGGCGATGGCGGTGAGGGGGTAGCTGACCAGGCCGCCGATGATCGCGGCGATAAAGCCCTTCAGCCCGATCAAAAATCCGGTGTCGTAATAAAGCGTCGTGATCGGCACGATCAGGATGCCGGACAACGCGCCAATCACCGACGCAAGCAGGAAGGCGATCTGTCCCGAGAGCGTGGTCCTGATGCCGGCAAGCCGCGCGCCGAGCCGGTTGACCGCGGTCGCGCGCAGCGCCTTGCCGTAGAGCGAGAATCCGAAAAACAGCCAGAGCCCGACGATGAAGGCGATGGTGATGCCGTAGACGGCAAGGCTTTGGCCCGTGAAACGCAATGGGCCGAGCGTCATTGCGGCCGTTGCTACTGCGGGCCCGCGCTGGCCTTCCGCACCGAAGAACAACAGCCCCAGTCCCTGCATCGCCAGATGACAGCCGACCGAGGCGATCAAGAGCACCAGCACCGACGTATGCGCCAGCGGCTGGAAGGCCAGGCGATAGAGGAACAGGCCGATCATGGCGACGATCGCAAGCGACAGCGCGATTACGACAGGAATCGGCGGATGGCGGCTGACGATCCACAGCGTCGCCGCCAGCACCGCACAGGGCAGCGCAATGTTGACGATGAAGGCGCGCGCGATCCTTTTGCCGTGAAGCGCCCTCCGCGCGGCGAACATGTCGAACAGGAATGCGGCCGCGCCCATGACAACCGCGAGCTTTGCCGTGCCCGGCATTTGGCCGGAGCACAGCGAAGCGTATGTCAGCGCGCCATAGGTGACGAACTCGCCCTGTGGAATCAGGATCACGCGCGTCACAGCGAATACAAGCACGAGCGCTAGCCCGAGCAGTGCATAGACCGCGCCATTGGTGATGCCGTCCTGGATCAGGAACAGCATGATCGTGGAGTTCAAGACCGGACGCTCCCCCAAACATGTGGACCGATCGCAGACGATGGCCCGCGGATCCCCAAAGCGCGATGGCCGCGCTTTAGCTTGTTGTTTGCCGTGATCTCCGCGCAAACGTCACGCGTTTGTCGCGCGGGAAAGCCGGTTTCCACCCGTATCGCGTGTGGTCCAGGCCTTTCCGGATCATGCGCTTGCAGCAGTTGAAACCCGCCGTCGAAATTTGGTATGGTGGATAACAATTATCAATTATAATCGCAAGGCCGGAAATCCTCTGGCCGTTTTCAGACTAACGGGACTTCGGGCGGCACGCGATGACAGTTTCCAAGACCGCTCTGGCGGAGGGAGCCAGCCGCAAGGAGGCCGGCGAGGCGCCCAGCGGCGCGTTGCAGCTTGGCGAATTGTCCGAGCTGCTTGGTTATTCGTTGAAGCGCGCGCAGTTGAAGATATTCGAGGACTTCCTGAATTGCGTCGCACCGCTGCAACTCACCCCGGCACAGTTTTCCGTGCTGCTGCTGCTCGACCGCAATCCCGGCCGCAACCAGACCGAGATCGCCAACACGCTCGGCATCCTGCGCCCGAATTTCGTGGCTATGCTCGATGGTCTGGAGAGCCGCGACCTCTGCACACGGGTGCGTTCAGCCAACGATCGCCGTTCGCATAGTTTGGCGCTGACCGACAAGGGAAGGGCGGTGCTGGCGCGTGCGAAGAAGCTGGTTGCGAGCAAGCACGAAGCACGACTTAACGAGCTGCTCGGCCCCGCCAACCGTGCGGCCCTGCTTGCAATGCTGACCAAGATCACGCAGGAATTTTGACATCGGTCGATCCTTGAGGAGACGCGCGAGGGCGCGCTCATCACCATGAGGATCGGTCACTCCACCAAAATCACCCTGATGTCGTTGACATTGGTCAGGGTCGGGCCGGTCTGCAGGAGATCGCCGGTGGCTGCGAAGAACGCGGTCGCGTCGTTATTGTCGAGAAAGGCGCGCGGATCGAGATCCATCGCCTTCATCCTGGCAAAGGTCGTCGCATCGATCATCGCGCCGGCGGGGTCGCTTGCGCTGCCCGCGCCGCCATCGGCGCCGTCAGTATCGCCGGCGAGCGCCGAGATGCCCGCGGTCGCCTTGAGCAGATCGGTGAGCGCCAGCGCGTATTCCTGGTTCGGCCCGCCACGGCCGTTGCCGCGCACGGTGACGGTCAGTTCACCGCCGGAGAGGATTGCCACCCGCTTGCCTCGTGCACGCGCGTCGAGCGCGAGCCGCGCATGATCGGCCGCCACCTCGCGCGCCTCGCCCTCGAGGTCCGCACCGAGGTCGATGATCTCGAAGCCGGCATCACGCGCCACCTTGATAGCAGCGTCGAGCGACTGCCGCGGCCGCGCGATCAATTCGTACTGCGCGCGAGCGAACGCCGCGTCCCCCGGCTTGCAACTTTCGTTGGCGGGATCCTCCAGCGCACGGCGGATCGCGTCATCGATCTCGAGCTTGTACTTCGCGACAATCGCGCGCGCGTCTGCAAGCGTGGTCGGGTCCGGCACGGTCGGCCCCGAGGCGATCGCGGACGGATCGTCATGCGGCACGTCGGATATCGCAAGCGTCACGATTTCGGCGCGCTGGCCCGCCCGTGCCAGCCGCCCGCCCTTGATGCGCGACAAATGCTTGCGCACGGTGTTGACCTCGCCGATCGGCGCGCCGGAGCGAAGCAGCGCCCGCGTTAGCTGCTGCTTCTGGATGAACGTGATACCGCTGACCGGCGCGATCCAGTTCGCCGAGCCGCCGCCCGAGAGCAACACCAGCAGGAGGTCATCGGCCTGCGCTGTTCCGGCCATCTGCAACGTCTCTTCGGCGCCCCTCAGTCCCGCTTCGTCCGGCATCGGGTGGCCGGCCTCGACGACCCTTATCCGTCGCGTCGGCACGCCGTGGCCGTGACGCGTGGTGGCAATGCCGATAAGTCGCGCCGGATCGAGCTTGAGCGTGTCGAGGTAATACCGCTCGGCGGCGGCGGCCATCGCGGCGGCGCCCTTGCCGGCGGCAAGGCAGATCACCTTGCCCTTCGGAACGGGACGAAGATGCCGCTCCAGCACGACGTCGGGATGTGCTGCGGCAACGGCCGCATCAAAGATCGCACGCAGGAGGGGGCGTCGGTCGGTCATGGTTTTGCTGTCGTCCGGGAAGCAAACATGCGGCGCCCGTTATCCATCCTATTTTGCCAAAAGAAAACCCCCGCAAACCTGCTTGCGGGGGCGATCGATGCATTAATGAAGCTGCAGAAAAAACGCGGGTCAGCCGCCGACGTCACCGGAGACGACGTCGCCGAACAGCTCCCAACGCTCGCCCTTGAACCGTTGCAACTGTAGCTGGCTGATCGGGGCAAAATCGCTCGGCGAGGTGTTGATTGAGATGCCCGGCAGCAACACCTCGGTGCGGAAGTCCTTCAGATTGGCCGCCTGCTTCATGACGTTCTCGCGCGTCAGGTTGTCGCCGCACTGCTTCAAGACCTGAACCAGCGTTTGGGCGACGCCATAGCCGACGATCACCGAACCGTCGAGCTTGTTGGCGTCGGGGAAATCCTTGGCGAGGAAATCCAGAAACGTCTTCATCCCGGCGTCGTTGCTCCATTGCGGGTCGGAGACGTCCTTCAGATAGGCCGCGGAGATAATGCCTTGCGAATTTTCAAATCCCGCCGGCTTGATCACACTGCCGACCGAGGCTGCGACATTGTTGAGGATGTGCACGGGCTTCCACTCGATCTCCGCAATCTTCTTGATCGCCTGCGCCGCAAATTTCGGCGTCGTGATGTTGACGAACACGTCGGCGCCGGTCGCTTTCAGCTTGACGATGTGGTTGTCGATGGAAGGCTCCGTCGTCTCGTAACTTTCTTCCGCAATGATCATCGAGGCGGCCTTGGCGCCGAGCCCGTCTTTCAGGCCTTTCAGGTAGTCCTTGCCATAGTCGTCGTTCTGGTAGAGCACGGCGACCTTGGCGTCGGGCTTCTCCTTCAGGAGATACTTGGCGTAGATGCGCGACTCGCTCTGGTAGCTCGGCTGCCAACCCATGGTCCAGGGGAAGTTCTGCGGATCGTTCCATTTGGTGGCGCCGGTTGCGACGAACAGCTGCGGCGTCTTCTTCGCGTTCATGTATTTTTGGATCGCCGAATTAGACGGCGTGCCGAGCGAGTTGAAGACGAACAGCACCTCGTCGCTCTCCACCAGCTTGCGGGCCTGTTCGACCGCTTTCGGCGGCGAGTAGGCGTCGTCGTAGGAGACGAAGTTGATCTTCCTGCCATTGATGCCGCCTTCGGCATTGATCTTGTTGAAATAGGCCTGCTCGGTCTTGCCGATCACGCCGTAGGCGGAGGCCGGACCCGAATAGGGCATGATATTGCCGATCTTGATTTCGGTGTCGGTCGCGCCGGTGTCGTATTTCTTTTGCGCGAGCGCGCCGCTGGTAGAGGCGGCAAACAGTACAAGCGCGATTGCCAGGCGCGTCGTGGTAACAGGCATTTACGTCTCTCCCTATTTCTCAATTCGATGAGCGATGTCGCGGCTTTCTTCGAACGAAAGCTCTTCCCTGGATTAGGCAGTCGATATCATTTTACCGGACGCACGACAACAAAAAGCCCCTGCGACACGATCGCAGGGGCTGCTTCTTTAGTAGTCAGTTAACGCGGCGGCGATCGCTCAGCCGCCGACATCGGATGAGATGACGTCGCCGAAGCGCTCCCAGCCTTCGCCCTTGAAGCGCATCAGTTGCAATTGCGAGAGCGGTGCAAAGTCGGTGGCGCTGGTATTGACCTTGACGCCCGGCAAGAGGCCCAAGGGCTCAAAGTCCCTCATGCTGGCCGCCTGCTTCATCACGTTCTCGCGGGTGAGGTCGTTGCCGCAATTCTTCAGCACGCGCACGAGGCCCTGCGAGACGATGTAGGCGTACATCACATTGACGTCGGCGCGGTTGGCGTCGGGATAATATTTGTCGAGGAACGCGTTCCAGGCCTTCATCGCCTGATCGTCCTTCCACTGCGGATCGGTCGGATCCTTGAGATAGATCGAGGAGATGATTCCCTGTCCGTTCTCGAAACCGGCCGGCTTCATCACGCTGCCGATCGATACCGACACATTGTTGAGGAAGTGAAGGGGCTTCCATTCGATCTCGGCCATCTTCTTGATCGCCTGTGCCGCGAATTTCGGCGTGGTGACGTCGAAGAAGACGTCGGCGCCAAGCGACTTCAGCTTGACGACGCTCGAATCGATCGTCGGCTGCGTCACCTCATAGGATTCCTCGGCGACAATCAGCGAGGCGGCCTTGGCGCCAAGCCCGTCCTTCAAGCCCTTGACATAATCTTTGCCGTAATCGTCGTTTTGATAGAGGATCGCGATCCTGGCATTCGGGTGGTTTTTCAGAATGTACTTCGCATAGATCTGGGCTTCGCTCTGGTAATTCGGTTGCCAGCCCATGGTCCAGGGAAAGTCCTTGGGGTCGTTCCACTTGGTGGCGCCGGTTGCGACGAACAGTTGCGGCACCTTCTTGGTGTTCATGTATTTCTGGATCGCCGAGTTCGGCGGCGTACCCAGCGAATTGAAGATCAACAGCACCTCGTCGCTCTCGACCAGCCTGCGTGCCTGCTCCACTGTCTTTGGCGGCGAATAGGCGTCATCATAGGAGATGAAGTTGATCTTGCGTCCGTTGATGCCGCCCTCGGCATTGACCTTGTCGAAGAAGGCCTGCTCGGTCTTGCCGATCACGCCATAGGCGGATGCAGGCCCCGAATAGGGCATGATGTTGCCGATCTTGATTTCGGTCGCGGTTGCGCCGGTGTCGTATTTGGCTTGCTCGGCGGCGAGCGCGGACGCAGTTGCAAGCATCGCGATGGCGGCTGAAAAGGCCGCCGATCGCAAATGGATAGCAGGCATCTTGACCTCCCTGGGTTGAATGCGTCACTTTTTTCTTGATTGGGAGCTCTGTCGGCTCCGGCCTGCATTCAATACCCGCGGCGGCGACCCGGCAACAAAAAGCCCTCCGCGAGCTGCTCGCAGAGGGCGTCTTTTAGTCGAAGTGGGTGGGGAAGAATCCGGCGGCCGAGGTGTTTCAAAAACCTCACTGCGTCAATTCGCCGGACATGATGCCGCCGATCAGCTCCCACTTCTCGCCCTTGAAGCGCTCCATCTGTAGCTGCTTGATCGGGGCGTAGTCTGTCGGCGACGTATTGATCTTGACGCCGGGCAATAGCGTATCGGGCTCGAACTCCTTCAGGCTCGCCGCCTGCTTCATCACATTGGTGCGGGTAAGATCGTCGCCGCACATCTGCAGCACCTTCACCATCGTCTGCGCGACGCCGTAGCCGTACACCACGGAGGCGTTGAGCTTGTCGCCATCCGGGTAATACTTCTCAAGGAAGCCATAGAATTTCTTCATGCCGGGATCGTTGTCCCATTGCGTGTCCGAGCCGTCCTTGGCGTAGGTCGCCGACAGGATGCCTTGCGAATTCTCAAAACCTGCCGGCTTCAACACGCCGCCGACCGAGGCCGAGACGTTGGAGAGGATGTGCAGCGGGTGCCAGTCGATCTCGGCGAGCTTCTTGATTGCCTGTGCGGCGAATTTCGGCGTCGTGATCGAAATGAACACATCGGCGCCGGAGGCCTTGAGCTTGACGACATGGCCGTCGACTGAGGGGTCGGTGGTCTCATAGCTCTCTTCCGCGACGATCATCGTGGTCTTGGCGCCGAGCGCCTCCTTCAGGCCCTTGAGATAGTCCTTGCCGAAATCGTCGTTCTGGTAGAGCACGCCGATCTTGGCGTCCGGTTTCTGCTTCAGCAGGAACTTCGCATAGATATGCGCTTCGCTCTGGTAGGAAGGCTGCCAGCCCATGGTCCAGGGGAAGCTTTTCGGGTCGTTCCATTTGGTGGCGCCGGTGGCGACGAAGAGTTGCGGCACTTTCTTCCCGTTGAGGTATTTTTCGATCGCGGTGTTTGACGGTGTGCCGAGTGGGTTGAACACGACGAGGACCTCGTCGCTTTCAACGAGCTTGCGCGCCTGCTCGACGGCCTTCGGCGGCGAATAGGCGTCGTCATAGGAGATGAAGGTGATCTTGC
>Ga0335080_10008902_pt1 | contig 10478 bp, 7 predicted proteins | sample Lox_Sample_34_FD_206720 | JGI IMG/M metagenome (GOLD analysis project Ga0335080, IMG submission 206720) | Soil microbial communities from Loxahatchee National Wildlife Refuge, Florida, United States - Lox_Sample_3.4 | ecosystem: Environmental > Terrestrial > Soil > Wetlands | place: USA: Florida... | reverse complement strand
AACCGTCTCGCAACCGCCGTGGCCTGCATCAAGGTTGACAAACTCGTAGTTGCCACGGAGGCGCTCAGAAAATTGGCCGACTCCACCCCCAGTCTGAAGCAGCGCATGGAAGGCGATTCCGACAGCAACCAGACCATCGATCAAAAGGTCAAATACTTCGATACCAACTTCCCGCAGGCGACCGCAGTAGTGCACAGCAGTGGACTCACGACCCGCGAGTATGTATTGGTCAGCCTCGCCTTCTTGAATGACGTGATGATCGTCGGCATGAAAAAGCAGGGCATCATCAAGGAGTACCCCGCCAACGCCATCACTCCTGAAAATGCCGCCTTCGTCGAGCAGAACTTCGACAAGCTCAAGCAAGTCTCAGAGAAGCTCTCCCCTGCGGAAAACGGCCAGTAAACGTAGCGATCCCAGATCTCGCACCTGAGACCTGGGATCACGACAAATCCACGCCCTTCACGCAATCTCAGAAACGGCCAGATCCGCCCACGTCTCCCGTTCGACATCCGGTTCCTTCGCGGCGCTCGCTTCCGCCGGCACCAGTGTCAATTCCGCCTCCTCCTTTGCCTCGACCTTTTCCTTCTTGCTCGGCTTCCGGATATCCACCGAACCCTTCACCACCGCTCCATCCTCAATGCAGATGCGATGCGTCGCCAGGTCCCCCGTGAGCGTCCCCTCGCTCCGAATCTCCACGCGATCACCGCCGTTGAGGTTGCCGCAGACCTCGCCCATTACCACCACTTCACGCGCAGTGATGTCGGCCTTCACTTTGCCTTCTTTCCCCACCGTCACCCGATGCGCCGGCGCGCTGATCGACCCCTCCACGGTTCCATATATATAGACCGGGTCGGTAGCAGCAATTTCGCCTTTGATCTTGATCGACTTGCCGATCGTAGTGTGTTGGCTCAGCACCGGCGAGTGCGCGGCGCGTGTCGGTGCGCCCGGATTTTCCGCGGCTCGCGAAGCCGGCGTCTGATCAGTATTGGCTGGCTTACTTTCATTGGACGTCCACATAGATCTCTGATCCTTTCCTCTCATCTGAAACAGCGGAATCGGGTAATTGAGGCAGAGGACTGCGCTACTGTCCCGATGACTTGCCAGCCGGTTGTGCCCGGTTCTAGGGACTGCTGCCAATCTAACTAAGAAGTTCCATGATTGTAGCCGTCGAACAGCATCAACGAACGATTACGTGGGTCTCGAAAGTAATAGGACCTTCGCCCAGCATGGCTGAGGATGATCACGTCAGTTCCCTCCATTCGGAGCCAAACGAGACATCGATGACAGATGGTCTTAAACTCCGAGTTATGGCGATTACATCTGATATTGGCGTCCGTTTGGTAGGCTCCTTCTTGGCCTTTCTCGGCTATATCGCCTTTTTCTGGCGCACATTCAAGAGCAATCCCGGAAACAGATTGGTGGAATGCGGGAGCATGACGCTTATTGCTTTCCTGGCGATGGTGTTTGTGAGCCAACTTGGTGGAGCACCAGACTGGCTCATACTGTCATGGATAATGCTGGTGGTTGTCCTGTGCTTCGCGACATTGTTCTTTCTTGCTCAACGCGTTTTCCGAGCAATACAGCGGCACCGCCCGTGATTGGCTTGCGCCAAGGGACCATCGAAACAATCGGCGCAAGACCCGAGTCGCCGATTGGAAAAGTCAATACCAGATCATCCGTTCTGTGAGCCCAACTCCATGCAAATACAGCCAAAATAGTCCTTCCCGACTTTGCATGTAATTTCCGGCCTTTGCGGCAAGATGAATCTGTACTCAAAATCCGCACAGAATCACGCAAATGAACCCTCTCAACCGGTCTGCATAGCCTGGTTTCCTGCTCCAGACTCTTTCTAACTCCTTCTGGATCAAATATTTACCATTTAAGTCCAATGGAATGAAATATCTGGCGCCACATCCACCCGCTAACTATCTGATTTCAAAAAACATTTCCGTCCAGAGACGGGGGGGCACCCCCCGCGTCGTGAGCAACTATGAACGACGAACTTCAAAGCTCACCCGGCGATCGGACCCGCCTTCTTCGTCCACGGGTTCGTCGCATACCGCTGCCTCAGCAACCGTGCCGCCTCATCCCGGATGTTCTTGATGTTCGCCGTTCGACTTGCTTCCTGGGAAGAGTAGCTCTCCACCCGGTCGCATCCATACCGGATCATCCGCAACACGAGATAAAGCGCCTCCGGTACATCCGGATCGCTCACGCTCGCCTTGGCATACTCCACAATCTCGCCTCCGATCCACGCCGCAGAACTCTGATCCCGGTGCAGCAGGCCGAGTTCGCGGCTCGCCTCCTCTGCCTGCGCGGACGTCAAAAAAACAGGACGAATCGTAGCTGCATCTCCTCCCATGCCACCGAACGGACTCCGCTGCCAGTTCTGGCACCACCAGTTATCGCCGTAGCTCTCCACGAAGTCCCATGAATACGACCTCTGCACGCCCGGATCGAGAAATGGCCTCAGCCCGGGATTCCGCGCAATCGCCAGCAGAACACGAAACCCCGTGCCCGGCCCCGCCTGCGTCTGCAGTCTTTCCGGCAGGAGCGGGAACACCTTCGCGGCCGATGCGTCGTCCTTTAGCAGTACCGCCCGCGTCCACGCCATCGTCGCCACCGAGCGTCTCAACTGCTCCGGCAGTTGGGTCGATTGCGCCGCCTCGATCAGTACCGCAATCGGCGCGTCATCGTTGAAAAAATTGGCCGCATCTCTGCTCAGCTGCAACGAGCCGACATTCGTCACGCAATCGTACTTCCGCTTCGGATCCTTCATCACTTCAACGCACTCGTCCACCGAAGAGGATTCCTGCGACGCTCGGTCGATGATTTTACGCGGCGCGTACGTCAAATACTCACTCAAATTCGCCGACGCCCGCGCACGCAATCCCGTAAACAGATTGATCGACGAATCGCGCCCGCTTCCTTGCACACGCAGCATCACGTCTTCCAGCACCTTGCGCGCCCGCTCTGCATCTCCGCTCGCGATAAGCAAGCGAATTCGGTGATAAGTGGCCATCTCCCACACTGGAGAGTCTATATTCACTTCAGCCGCATCCTTGATCATCACAGCGGTTTGCGATTCCTTCCCGCTGGCCTTCGCAAGAGCAGCAATCAACCAGTAGAGCTGATGAGTCTTCTCGAACTGCGCAATTGCATGTTCCCGTGCACCAGCCGCAGGCGATTGAAACGTGATGAGCCAATCCACAAGCGGCGCCGAATCTCTCAAATGACCGAATTGATCCCACGTCTTGTTGAACCCCTGCGTTCTCTCCGCATCTGAAGTAGATTCTTCGGTGAATGCGTCCTCGCGCAGCTGCGACTGGTCAAGCTGCATATTCAGGTACCAGGTCAGATCCTTCAGATCCTGATCGTAGTTCGGATCACTCTTCGGTCCGCTCAACGCCTCGGCCAGTTCATTCAGCCTCGCCAATGGCTCTGTCCGCAGCCGCACCAGGTTGAGCTCCTTCTCAATCGCCTGCTGCGAAATCCCCGCATGAGGTTCCTTCAACAGCGTCTCGAGCAGTTTCTGCGCCTCGCGCATTTTGTCAGCATCGAACGTCGCTGCCGAACCGAAATCACCAGCCTTGCCGGAATTGAACGCATCCCGAACCAGCGCACGAGCAGCAAGATACCCCGCAATACCGTGCCACGGCGACGCCGCATCCTTCGCGATCGCCTCGAACGCCGCGCGCGCATCGCCATACTTCATCGCATAGAAGTAAGCCGCTGCCTGCTGATACGCACGATCCTGCTTCAACAGCGCAGGACTGCTCTCCACAACGCTTCCCGGGATCGCCGTCGCATTTCCTGCGCAGTTCGAGAACACCGCATCCTGTCCCTGGATCCATTCAGCGAGTTCCCCGCTCTTTGCGCCCCATGTCTTCACGCGCGCCGAAAGTGTTAACGCCGCAGTCTCGAATGCGTTTGGGTTGCAGTTTGTGTAATTCGAGTCATAGGTCGCGCCGTTGGCAAGCTGAACCTGTGTCGAACGCTCGGCGCTCACGGCAGGTATCGGCCCATCGTATTGCATCCGTGCCGTCTTCCACGCCGCAAGCGGATCGTGCTCGCTCTCCTTCTGTTCAGCATTCCACTGCTGCTGCCATTCCGGATCAACATAGCTGTATGTCGGCTGGTAGGCCTGCTGCTCCGCCGCGCTCAACTCGCCCCCATTGAGATAACGGAACGCCACAACAAGGTCCGCGCGCGGAAACGTCGGCAGCAGCACTCCGAGCTTGCCCGTTGCAAACGTCTTCGGCTGATCGGGCCTCATCCTGCGCACAAACACATCCGGCTCGAAATCCGGCCCGCACGCCTCGGCCACAAACAGCGGCGCCATCGCCGATGCCACAACGCACGCAATCACCACGCGCCCCTTCATCTCAGCTTCCTCTCTGTCAGCAGTGGCAGGTCCTCACGCCATCCTCGGTCCGCAAAGATATAAACTCGTTTACCGCTCATATCCGCCGGCCACGCTTCGCGCGTCGAAACACCCACGCTTCCTATGCACAGCGGCTCGCGAATACCGAACCGTGGCTGATCCTGCGAGGCACGCCGCCGGTCCGGCTCCATGCGGAACAGCATTGGCACAGCCTCATCGACAGGCAAGTCACCAATCCAATCGTCATTGCTGCACCACGAGGCCAGCGCTGTGATCGACAGTGGTAGCTCCGCCGGCATCTGCCCGCGCAGGTCCCAGAGCAATTCACGATAGAACCCGCGTTGCGACTTCTTTGCATCGAAGTCCACCTGCAGTGCAGCGATTCCCCGCTCCTTCGCTACGCCGGCCAGCATTTCGACGGCCTCGCGTCTCTGCTGCGAATCCAGCCTCGTCCCAGGGACTACCTCCACTCGGACCACTGCAATTCGTCTGGTCCCCGTTGGATAGACAAACGGCTCGCGTCTCGGAATCGAGGCCGTTGACGATCCAAGCACGATCGTCCGATCTAGCCACGCAATCGCTTCCCGTCCTGCATCGATCGATTGCAGGTCCTCCCGCCGCTCCCAAACCCAGAGCATCCGCAATGGCAGCGTCCGCATGCGCGCACTCAGCCGGCTGTGCGCGAATTCAGCTGAATCCGTCCGCATCGCAGTACACGCGAGTGTCATGGCTGCGGCAACAGCCAGCCTATGCCACGGTGATGGAAGGAAGTTCATCGTAAGGCAGGATTCAACGGGACAATATCGGAATCGCCTTAACAATGAGGCAAGTTCATTCCTGGGTCAAGAGACAGGTAGCCGGAACTCGACCTGCGGGACCCGCGATGGCAACCCGGCCCAAACGGTCTGCGTTTACTTCCCAGGCGGGACTTGCGCCGTCCATCTCTTTCCGTCGACGCTCAGCCAGGTCTGCAGTCTATCGTTCACCAGCTCAAACTGTGCCGCCCGGGCATTCAAGAGCCCGGCGGAGTCTGCACCCGTCGACCGCGTCCGCACCAGTACGGCTCGTCCGGACCACTGTGTCTCTACGGCCTGCCAGTGCGTGCCTTTGTCTTCGCTCAGGTATAGCGCCCCTGCCGTATCGATTGCGATTTCGCGCTCTGTGCTTGCGGCCACTGACAACGCTTCTAGCCCGCTTGGCAGCTTCACTTTGGCGCCTTTTGATTTCGCCACCTTATCAGCTTCGACCGTGGGACTCTGGCCTGTAACAGGGATCGCCTCCGTCTGTTGGGCGGCAACTTCCGGGGCGGGAGCCGCCGGCGATGGCGCCGCCGCCGGCTGCAGAGGTTGCACCTCTACGCTCTCTGTCATCGCACCCGGACGCCCAACTGCAGCGCGCGCTGCCTGAGCCGACGCTTTGTTTGATGTTTCGTTCGCGCCACCCTGCGCCTGCTCCAATGCATTTTGTTGAGCTGCATTGCTCTGCTGCTGCATCTGGTTCTGCGCCATCGGCCCGCCAATTGGCGATGACTTTGCCCGCGCCGTGAGTGCCCCATGAATTGCTCCCCCCCCTACGCCCCTGCTCGCACTCATCGCATCAACCGCTTGCTTCGACTCGTCCTTCTGCAAAGCTGAGACCGCCTTTTTCTCATCAGGTGCTTTTCCGAACTCCTCTTCCTTGGAGCCCTTTGCCTTCAGCGTCGCCGCGCCCTGGTGGTCCGCGGACATCAGCGTTGCTTCATCCCTCCTTGCCGCTTGTGGTATCACTGGCCCGTTAGCCGCCTTGGCCGCCGACGCACCCTGTATTGCCTCTGCCTGCTGTGCATTGCGCGCCATCTGTTGTTCTGGAGCCGCGTGACGCATATGCTGCACCACCGCAACTCCCACAAACCCCGCCAGCGCCGCAACCGGAATCCACGCCCACCGCCAACCTCTAAACCAGCCGCGACTTGCCTTCTTCGCCCCAGTTCTCTCAGCCGAAACCTGCGCACGCTCTTCCGCGTCCATCGCTCGTTGCGCCAGAAACACAACTTCCCTGCAACGACCGCACGTGGCCATGTGTGCCAGAATCTCCTCCCGCTCGGCATTGCCCAGCAAATGCTCTGCGAAAGCCGTCAGGATCTCGGTATCGGGATGCGTTCCGGATTGAATTGACGGGTTCATTCTTCCGCCTTCACATTATCTGCGAGCGAGTCTCTCGCGTTCGAAAGCAATTCGCCCGCGAGAGTTTCCTGCACAACCCCCGTAATAGGAGCCGCCTTCTCACGGAACGTCTCCGACGCCGAATGTTGCAGCAGTTTTTTCAGGTCCATCTTCAGGTCCACATCGCGCGGATCTGTGCCGAGCACCTCTTCAGCAGCCCTGCGGCTCATCCCGCTCTTCTCGAGATTCTTCAACAGCCTCTTTCGAACCAACTCCGTGGCCCGCTTCAGTCGTCGACTGATCGTCGCTTCGTGCACACCCAACAGCTTTCCTGTCTCCGCCAGCGTCCTGCCGTCAAGGTAATAGGATGCAAGCACAAACCGCTCCTCGGCAGCTTGATCGATTAGTGCGTCCCGGACCGCTTCTCTCAGCGTCGAAGCTACCTGGGGCTCCGGCTCCGGGCTCTTGTCCGAGGACTGCCTATCGTGCGTCTGCTCGTCGAGCGCCTCCTCCCGATACGTACGCCGGTAGTGGTCAACAAACCGTTGCGACAGAGTTGTCCTCAGCCAGCCGATCAACGAGCCTCGGCCTCGGTACGACTCCAGCGGACACTTCCGATTCCCATCCTGCGTTTTCAATCCGTAGAGTTCCGCGTAAAACGAATCGGCCAGGTCGCGCCCAACCGTCTCACTCCCGCTGATGGCAATGGCGGCCCGCGTCAATGGCTGCCCGTACACCGACATGAAATGCTCCCAGGCGCGCTCATTCCCTGTAGCGCATGCCGTCGCCAGCACCAGGTCGTTCAACTTGAGACTTCGAAAGAACGACTCCTGCTCTGAATTTACGGCGACCGCACCTGCAGCCAACCCGAAGTTCTGATGCATCGCGACCAGCAGGACGATGCGATCGAACTCGCCTCGCTCCAACCCCCATGCACGCGCATCGCATTCCACCCAAAGCGCGTCCAGCAGCGCCGGATGCACCGCCGCCGGGACAGCCAACCTCTCCGGCTTCAGCGGTTCATTTGCGGGCGGAACGGGCATTGCATCCACGTCACGAAGATACGCCAAATATTCTGCGCAAGAAACCAGCCGAGCCCCGTTCTGCGATTGAAAGCCGGAACAGGCATCCCCGGCGGAGGAAACCAATGAGGCTATCGATCCGGTCAATACTCTTCTCAATAACGCTCACAGGAGCTGCGTTGTTAGCTGGGTTCGCACTCTTCCACCAGAGCTCTGTCCATGCCGCAGGCCCGGTCGAACCCATACGCTCTTCCTGTCGCGTTCTTGCGCCCATCGAAAGCGGCAACCTGCTTCTCTTTCCGGTGGTACAAACCGCGAAAATCCCGCCGTCACCCTTCCTCACCCTCGACGAAGGCATCAAAAGCGGCGAAGTCGAAATCACCGAGGCCGGCCGTGTCAGAGGACTCGTTCGTCCGCGCCCTGCAGCCGGACCCCAGTACGGCATACTGCAACCGCATCCAATTCCTCCCCTCAATCGCGGCGACGAGGTCAATACCCTGGTGCTGGTCAACAACTCCGGCAAGCCCCTCCTCCTGCTCGCCGGCGAAATCGTGACCGGCGGCAAACAGGACCGCATCATCGCGAAAGACCGCATTGTGCCCCCCGGCAACGACCCCATTGATCTCGGCGTCTTCTGTATCGAGCCCGGCCGCTGGACCGAAGACACCGCGACTTTCAACGCCTCCGCCAAGGCTTCGGCACAGAGCATCATGGTCCAACCAATGGTGCGCGAAAAAGCCATGGTGGCCAAGGATCAACAGGAAGTCTGGAACTCCGTCCACGGCTCCATCGCCGGGGCACTTCAGGCGCCCGCCCCTGCTTCGGGTGTGCCGATGAATTCATCCAATGCCGCCGGCCTCGGCACTACCAGCTACGCCCGCGCCATGCAGAACAGCGCTGTCAGCGCAAAACTTGATGAGGCCGCAGCGCCGTTGACCAAATCCCGAGAGCGGATCCTCGAGAAGCTTCGCGAGGAACATGCTGTCGGCGTCGTCGTTGCCGTTCACGGCCAGATCCTGTGGGCCGATATCTTCTCCGACACCGACCTCCTCGCTCGCTACTGGACCAAGCTGGTCCGTTCTTACGCTGCCGAAAGTCTGCTCAAAGACGAATCTCATGCGGCGCCCACCGTCGCAGACGCGCAGCACTTTCTCGATGCTCCCACGGGGGGCACCGAAACCAGCATCGGCGACGTCGGCGTCTATCGATATAGCGAACTCCGCTCCGCCGGAACCGAAACCTTCGTGCTTGAATCGCTTTTGCCCGGTACAGGCTACGACGTCCACATCAGCAAGGTGAAAATGCGCGGTGAGCTCCGCAGCATCAAAGCGCCAATCGTGTATTGATCCATTTCGGACAAATCAAACCTCGCTACCCCCACATCTCGCCTTTGAGATGTGGGATCAGCTCTTGAGGGTGGCAGCCAATTCCGGGTGGCGCGCGGCCCGCGACCTTGAACCCCGCCGCACGAGTCGCGGCACGGCGATCAACGTGACCGCGAAGAGAAAAATCGATCCGGCGATGAACGCCATATGCCCATGACGAAGATCTTCGAACAACAGCTTGACGGCTACAAACGCCAGGGCCACATAGGCCAGCCTCGTCATGGCGGTCCATCCCCATCGCGACCCGGCAAATGCAAGGCATAACGCCACTGACGAAACTGTGAGAGTCCGCAAAAACGCCACATGTTGCGCCTCCGGCACAACAGCAAGAGCAGACAAGGCCAGCACCCCATGTGCCAGCAAAGCACTCATTCCGCAGGCGGCCACCAGTGCAGGAACAAACTGGAGCGCCTTGCGCGCCTCAGGACTCTCTTCCGATTCCCGATCTCCGGCAAAGGCCAGAGCAGCAGCAATTGAGATCCCAAAGACGCTTATCACCGGCTTTCCCGGTAAGGAGCTCGCCAGGGCGCCGAACACATAGCGCGGCATTTCAGATATTCCTGCCGCGGTACAGAGGAATACTGCGCCGTGCAACTCAAGCATTCTCGTGTTGATTCGTGCCCCGAGAAGGTATGCTGCACAACCAGCCGCCGCCAGCGCCATCGCAGCCGGCTCACGCGGAAGAGTCCAGATTGTTCCTGCAATTACCAGCGCCGCCGCCCATGTGCCAAACACACGAAAATCTCGCGGATCTGCAAAGCCCCGGAGCCACAGGAAGGTCGCCGGATAGATCACCGCCGCGAGTGCCAGGCACATCACACCTACCGCCACCTCTCCATGTACCGGCGCAAATAGCAGTACGCTCGTTATCGCCAGTAGAAATGCCATGAGCAGCTGGATGGCTTCAAAAACTCCTGTTCGGAGTTTCTGAAACCCAACCCGCACCATGACACTCCCGCCACTGATGGCAAACAGCAAACACGCCGGCAAAATCAGGGAGATGGCAGGCAGTTCCACGTAATCGCCACGCGCATTCGGCGGCCCGCTGTAAATGAAGACCGTCCCCCAGATCGCTGCATCGGTTGCAAGCGCGATCAGTGGCCACGCCGGTTGTGAAAACCCGCTAACCCGCCCAAACTCCGTCACGAACACTGCGATCACAAGCGCGTAGAGAAACGGCAGGACATGATGTGTGGCAACACCGAGCGAAACCGCCAGGAGCACTGCCGCGCTCTGCCCAATCCAGACGATTCGCACATGGCTCGCACGAAGTTCGAGCACAGTCGCGAGTGTGACAAACCCGGCCAGAACCCCCGCCGTCATCATCGGCGTGAGCACGTTGAAGTGCAGGGTTACTTCCCACAGCATCGGCGCAAGAATTAAAGCCGATGTCCCGGCGTATGCGAATCGAGACAGATTCTGCGAAGTGCGCATCGCCCATACCATCCACGCGAATGCGTACACCACCGCAACCGCCGTGACGAGCGATGCCGGCGCCGCACCCGAGGCCGCTATTGCTCGGAGCACATAAGCCCCTGCAATCCCC
>Ga0335080_10008901_pt1 | contig 10478 bp, 13 predicted proteins | sample Lox_Sample_34_FD_206720 | JGI IMG/M metagenome (GOLD analysis project Ga0335080, IMG submission 206720) | Soil microbial communities from Loxahatchee National Wildlife Refuge, Florida, United States - Lox_Sample_3.4 | ecosystem: Environmental > Terrestrial > Soil > Wetlands | place: USA... | reverse complement strand
GACTGCTCAGACCGACATCGGAAAACAATATGGTATGACCAAAGACGCTGATAACCATTGGTATGTTGACAAAACCAAAACGGGCGTCAGCGCGGTATGCGTTATCACGGCCTTGGACAACTGGGACACGACACGCGGCGTGTTGTTCACGTTCTTGCCTGGTGTGTCACAACTGCTGAGCTAACGTTAGTCAGCGCAAACGCGGTTATCTCTTGAAGGGAGAATAGACCAACATGATGGTTCGCGGCCAGTATTTTCAGCTGATGGCCCCAGGACTGCACGACCTTTTCGTGCATTTTTTGGACCTCAAGCAGCGTGATGAGGAGTACTCATATGTGTTCAACATTGAGGAATCCGACGCGGCGTTTGAGGACGAGGTGGAGTTCTCTGGCCTCGGGCCGTTACAACCCAAATTGGAAGGCACAGCGGTGCAGTATCAAGACATCATTCAAGGTGGCACGAAACGTTACTTGCACGTTCCGTGGGCCTTGGGTGTTCGAGCATCGTGGGAATTGATCAAAGACGATCAGTACAAATTGATTAATCAAGCTCCGAAGTGCTTGGCGCGCAGCGCTCACTTCGTGAAGGAGATTTCGTCTTGGAATGTACTGAATCTTGGTTTCACCTCGACGACGGTTATTGATGGCGTGTCGTTGTTCAACACGCTTCATCCGCTGTTGGGTGGGACGCAAGCAACGGCGATTGGGCCGGGTGTCGGCAATATCATCGCAGCCGCAGGCACGTATCCAAATCGGCCTACGACTGACGTGGATTTGTCCTTCACCGCTATTCAGTTAGCCATCAATATGTTTGAGCGTTTGATCGATTCGCAAGGTCTGCCGATCTCGCTCAAGCCGAAGTATCTGGTGATCCCACCGGAGTTGAAGTGGATCGCTCGGGAAATCCTCGGTTCACCGAACAAGCCATACACGGCTGACAACGAGATCAACTCGTTGATCAAAGAGGATTTGATGTACTTCATTTGCCACTACCTGACCAGCGCCTCGGCGTGGTTCTTGGTGGGCGACAAAGAAGCACACTCTTTGAAGTTCATGAATCGTGAAGATCTCGAGGAGGACTTTTCTGACGATTTTGATACTCGAACAATTAAACAGATCGCGACCATGAGATTTTCAACTGGTGCGACAAATTGGTTGGGTACGTGGGGCAGCAATGGGCCGTAAGTGCTTGAAAACAAAGCACTTATAGTGCTTTACAACCCAAATTGCATAGTGTACCCTACCAATTAGGAGGCACTATGCAAACCAAAAAATGTATCGTTTGTCAAGAAGATCGAGATGAAAAACACTTTCCGAAGAGTAAATGGATTTGTTACCGATGCCGCGGTTTACGAGAACGCAGTGTCCTTAAACTTAGGATGCTTGAGGCATTTGGTTGGAAGTGTCAATGTTGTGGAGAAGATAATCCTTTTTTCTTGACTCTCGACCATGTTAAGAATGACGGAGCATCACATAGAGATCAAGGCTACAACGAGCAACAGATTTATCGAATTGCTCAGAGCGAAGGGTGGCCGAAAGATCGATATCAACTACTTTGCATGAATTGTAATTTTGCAAAAGGCCATTTCCAAGAATGTCCGCACGTTTTGGGACTTACAACGGAAGCGGCGATTGCACAACTACAACATAATTGTAGATTGGTTGGTAGAGTCAAACGACCTATGACAGAAGCCCAACGAGCCGGTCTTGCAAAAGGACATGAAATTTCACATGTCTTTGGACGGAGCGGACAACCTAAACCAGATTTACTGAAAATGTTGGCTGCTCTGGAAGCTTTGAAGAAGCCGACGTAGTGTTGTGCCCAGCAACACAAAATTTCGCTGTGAGAGGAGATATCATGAAGCGTTGGTCGATTGCAATTGCGTTGATGTTTGTTTTGCAAGCTGTTATGTGGGGTCAAGCAGCCCCGCAGTCGCTTACGCAGTCGTGGACTGAGACGATTACTTTGGCGCCTCCGGCGTTGTTGAACTCGCAGTCGTTTTCGTCCTCGACAGCAACGGGGTTTTCGACAGCTACGACAGGTGGCAGCATCGCCGCAGGGACGTATCGGTGTGGGGTGACGTTTTTTACATCCACCAACACTGAGACGCCTTTGTCGACAGACACGGCCGCTACCTCGACAATCACAACCACGGGGTCGACTTCGTCAGTTACGATTCAGGCACCGCTTGCGATTGGTGTTGGGGGTAACGTTGTTGGTTGGCGTCCTTACTGCGGTGTTAGCGGAGGCGCTACAGGGGCGGAGACCTTAGTAACGATTAACAATACGGTGTGTGTACTGTCGTCTAGTTCTACACCATCGTGTGCGTTGACGTCGCCTGCGGTGCTTACGTTGCAGTCGCAGTTTGCAGCGGGTGCTGGTGGGCCGGCGTCGCCGGGCACCGCTATCTTCCCGCCTGTGACCAACGCGGCGAACACGGCTTTGTTCGAGAACTCTATTATGACGTATCGAACAGTGTATTGGACTGTGTCTGGCACCGCGCCGTCGGCTTGCACGTTTAACGTACAGACGGGTGCGTCGGCTGCAGCATTGTCTAACTTTGGACAGACGATTACTTGTACATCGTCTGGTTCATATGCACCACCGTTGACAACGACAGCGGCGTTTTCTGGCCTGAATCTAGCAACGTACACCGCGGGTGACACCACAACCAAGGTGACGTTTTACTTTACGACAGCCCCGTTTGGACCGCCGGTGTATTTTGTCAACGCCGTACCGACAGGCAACTGCACCAACGGTACTCACATTATTAACACAGCAGCCGCGTCAGCATCGACGGTGTTATATGTGTGTCAGCCAGCGAATACACTAACAGCACAAAACGTACCGTAGTCGGAGGTTGTTATGCCAATGCAGAGCGGTTCCGGTTGGACAAGCATTCCGTGGCATCACTGCGATTGCCATCAAAAGGCTTATCCTGTCAATCAACTACGTAGACAGGACGGCCTGATTGTTTGTCCAACAGGGTTTGACAACCCACAACGCACTAGGACAGTGGATCAACGACAACAAATCATTCAGCAGGTTTTGGCTAACGATTTACCAGAACCGAAGCTGGCGCCAATTCTTACCGAAACGGAAGACAACACTCAAGAAGTTTGAACCTTAGTCGTGTAACACACGCAACCCCGAAAGGGTAGGAGGACACAGTGGCACATACACACGGAAGATATCAACAGGATTTAGGTTTCAGTGATGGTCTGATTTCCTGTGATGCATCGGAGGTCTTGGCCATAGCGTCAGCTGGAACCGTCACCTTGACACGCAACGCCGTAGGTGACATTGTCTGGCAATGTAACGCGTCGTCGACGGCTACTTTTAACATCAATTTGATGAGCAGCGTTATACGACGTAGTGGTTTCTTTGAAGACACACAAAACTTATTTGGCAGTACCTTCGGTGGTGGTCTTGGCGGCGCAGCCGCTGGACCGGGTTCGGCAGGCACCGGAATCCCCGCGTCAGCAGAGCCACAAGGCCGACCTGATGCCATGATTTTGGCTGGCACTCCGCAGCCTGCGTCGGGTATGGCGACGTTGCAAGAAATCACCCCGCGCACGGCGTTGAAGTTGAAAGGCTTCAAACCGTTGTCGATCAACGTGATGTACAAAGTGATAACCAACCCGGCCACGTCGTTGACCTGCGTGTTGACGCAGACTAAGGTAGTTGACAATCAAACCATTGCATCGCAACAGACCAACCTTTTGGCGTCGGGCGCCAACGGTTTAACTAACGTCGCAAGAGCCAATCCGTATGTGACCTCGATTGCGATTCCCAACGCTCAGTATTATCAAATCACACCGAACACAGCGTTGTGGTTTGAGATCGCAGTGCAGGAACCAGCGGCTAACACTTTTCAGTTGTATGGAATTGATGTGTTGTGTGAGTTCAACTATAACTAAGGAGACTCCACAATGTGGGAGATTCTATCAACTGTTTTTAGTGGTCTTACGCTAGTAACAGTCGCGGGGATGGCTTATAGGTATGGTCGACTTGAGCAATTGGTTCAAGACATCAACGAAAAAGGCTGCAAACAAAAACGCAATGGTTGTTTGTCAAGTTAGTGACTTGAGTGAGGGATGATCAAAATGGCAATTAAAATTAACATCGAGACTATCCCTCACAGCCAACAACGTTATGAGACAGTAGGCGATTGGTGGTGGGGGGCAGATGGCACATGGGAATTTCGTGTGAGCAATATGGGCAATTGGCGTTTTGAGATGCTAGTTGCAATACATGAGCTTGCTGAGTGTGCTATGTGTCGATTTTGGGGCATTTCACAAGTCGATGTCGATGATTTCGACAAAGTCTTCGAGGCTAATCGTGTCGAAGGCAACACTGATGAACCAGGAGATGACCCGAAAGCCCCCTATCGTAACTATCACTGCATTGCAACTGGCATCGAGCGTGTTATGGCAACGATGTTAGGTGTTAGTTGGAAGGAGTACGAAAGTGCGATCAACGCGCTTTAATTTTGTATCGGAGACGGCCGATGGAATGGGATTCGCAGCACGGCTTGTTCAGGAAGGCCACCCTGTTCGGATGTGGATACGCAGTCCCGACGCAAAATCAGTTGGCGATCGAATTGTTTCTAAAGTCGGGGACTTTGAAGACCTTATTGTGGATGCGTTGCCTGATAACGATGTTTTTATTTTTGACGTCAGTGGCAACGGCGTGTTCGCTGATTATTTACATCAAAACGGGTTCCCTGTTTTGGGAGGGTCTGTTTTGGCTGATCGGTTGGAGCGCGATCGCGAGTTTGGTGCTTCGATTATGCAACAGTGCGATATTGAAGTACCTGATACGTTATCATTTACTTCGTTTGAAGACGGAATCCGACATGTCCAAGACAACCCAGACATACGATGGGTTTACAAACCATCTAAGCAATTAGGGGATTTGTCGCCGTCACATGTGTCTTATGACGCAGAAGATTTGATTGAAATGTTGCAGAGTATTAGCAAAGATGTGGACATAGCCGATCCTCAATTTGAGTTACAAGCATTTGAGAAAGGCATTGCGTTTTCAACAGAGTTGTGGTTTCAACACGGTGAGTTCGTTGCCCCTCTTACGAATCACACTCTGGAACGCAAAGAATTGATGGACAGTGACATCGGTCCGTCAGGAGGGTGTCTTGGGAATATCGTCTGGTTCTGTGGAGGATGCAAAGTCTGCACCATTGCAAAGCGACTCGTGCCTTGGGCACGACGGCAGCGCTATCATGGAATGCTCGATCTCAATGTTATTGTCACGCCGAGTGGTCGAGTGTACGGACTTGAATTCACTCCACGCTTTGGTTATGATGCTTCTCCCACGTTGTTCTGGGAGCTTATACAAGGCGGTGTCGGAACATTCTTTGAATCTGCTGCAAGAGGGTCACTCGGTGTGCTCGATCTTAGAGAAGGTTTTGCAGGCGCACTCAGGGTTACTATCCCCCCTTGGCCAACAGAAAAGCATACCGCGGAAGAAGGTGTACCTCTCCGAGGCGTTGAGCCAAAAGTAGCCGATAAGTCGATGTATTTGTACAACATGAAATTGGATGACAAAGGTGGTCTTTGTACCGCGGGGGCATGGGGTATTGTGGCGTTGTTTACGGCTCATTCAAGTGATCCGCGCCGCGCAGTTGACAAGCCACTTGATGTTGTCAAAGAACTACGTTTGAAGAACAAACAATATCGCACCGACTTAGCAAAGCAATTCACCAAAGATTTAGATTTATTAAGCGAGGCTGGCGTCGAATTGAATCTCGCTGTGGAGGCTTGAGATGGCGTTTACCAATGTGTATGACGATACCTTTCCAGCGGATACTGAGTTAGCGAACCTAATCGGCGCTAACTTACGTCAGATTCGTTTGGATGTCCAACAACGTATGGCTGTCATAAGCGGTTTGGACGCAGCAAAGCCTAACTTCGCTGGTGATACGCAGCCTGGTAATTGGAACGGAATTTTATTCTTTGCTACAGACTCGGGTAAGATTTATCAATTCAACAATCCCACTTGGACTGATGTCACAACGAGTTTTATTGCGTCCAACCTGGTTGGTATCAATCCGCAAGCGGCATCATATCAGCCTGTGTTGTCCGACAGCGGTAAACTCATTTTGATGAGCGTAGCTGGTGCTAACACTTTCACTGTTCCGACGAATGCGACAGTTGCGTTTGCCATCGGCACGGTACTCTCTGTATCACAGACTGGTGCTGGTCAAACGACGATCGTAGCCGCGGGCGGTGTGACTATTAACACACCGTCATCTCTTACCACGCGGGCGCAGTATTCGACTGTTGTAATGATACAAACCGCTGCTAATGTGTGGATCATTGGGGGTGACTTGACGTGAGAAATAATCCTTTATTGTTTTTTATGGGACGTCGGAGACCCTCTGCGGCTTTGATTTTACAGTCGTTTATAGGACTCGGTGATGATGTGGCAGGCCCGTCAGCAACCGATAGTGGGACGTTTCCTAACACATCTCATAACGGAAGTTTGTTAGTCTTGGTAGCCGCTGCTATGTCGGACAGCGGACTTCCAACGATCAGTGCTCCTCTCACCGCCGGGATGATTTGGACACTGGCAGTAACAGGAAATTCTGTAGGTGGTCCTTTTGCTCGTAGAGTGGTTATTTATTACAGTCGCAATTCACCCTCGATAGCATCTGGAACCGTTTGGCAGATTACAGCGACTCGCGTTGGTGCTACTGAAACAGCAATACAAGCATGTATTTTTGAGTTTGGTCCTTGTGATGGAACGTTGGATCAAACGGCTTCTAATAGTGGAACAAGTTCAGTTCCGGCGACGGCCAACTTGATAACAACAGCTAAAGATGTTATAGTCTGTGGTGAGGTAGGAAACTCCACTACTATCGCAGGAGCGGGTTATACCCTTGGTCCCTCGTTACCTAATACACCCGCTCAGGGCTCGACGCAGTATCAACTCAACATAGCAAGCGGTAGTATTCCGACGGCGTTTGGTTCATCGGTTGCTTTTTGGGCCGAGGCCGCAGCGGCATTTAAGGTTTAACTATGGCTGGTCAAACACCACAGCAACCTCGTCAAGACGAACTACCCGACTACCCGTATGTAGGGCCGTTTGGTGGGGTGCAGAGCGAAACTCCGATTGATAAAATCGGACGTGTTGGATTTGCGGAGGTACAAAATATTATCTTCCGTAAGTCTCAAGGACAGCTATTGTCGATGTTTCAAGCACTACCACGACCTGCATCAGGTGGAACGATCGCTCAACTCGTTGGTCAAATACTTGCTTTAGCAGGAACAATCGCTGGCTTGTCAACACTGGTGCTTGATGGTCCTGTGATAGGGATCGCTGACTTTTTCAACGTCAGTGGTATACGTTGTTTTGTGATTTGGACACCGCATTCGATGTATCAATGGAATGGGGTGTCGTGGTTACAAGTCAACGGAACGTTGACGGGAAGCAACCTACAGTATATGTCCTGGGATGTTGTGGGATATAAGTTGTATTTCTCACAACAACAGGATAAAGTTCAGGTGTGGGACGGTTTGACAGCATCGTTCGCTGCGGCCAACGGCGCAGCGGTGCCAGCTAAGTATCTGTGTGAAGTAGGGTTTCATCTTTTAGCAGCTAATACGATTGAGGCTGGTCAATCGTCACCAAACCGCATTCATTGGACCGGTATTGGAGATGGAACAGATTGGACGAGTTTCAGCTCGGGTCAGACGGATTTGTTCAATGGTCTAGGACCGATCAATGGTCTAGGACGAATTTATCAATCTGGCTACGCATTTCAACAATGGGGCATTACGCAGATAAATCCAACAGGCATTGGAACGGCGCCGTTTTCTTTTGTCCCAATGGGTTCGCGAGCCAAAGGTAGTATCCTGCCGTATGGCGTAGCCACCTTCGGTGAGGTGGTGGCTTGTTATGTTGGTAAGGATGACATTTACATCTTTGACGGAACGCAGTCGCAAGGCATCGGATCTCGGCCTATTGATGGAAATCGAAGGCTCGGCGCACGTGGTCGTATCTTCACAGATTTGTACTCGACTTCGTTAAACAACATCTTTGGTGTTATCAATACGTCCAATAATGGTGTTGACTACGAGTCGTATTGGTTGCTGATTCCAGGCTTGAACAAAGCATGGGTTTATCATTTTGATGAAGGTAACTGGACTCAGGTAAGGTTTGCCAACAATCAACTTTATGGTCCGGTAGGAATTTTCAACGGTATCCAAAGCAATTCGCCTGAGATCATTCAGTTGATTGGTACAATCGCAGCGCAGTCGTGGACTTTTTCATCATTGACTAACGTAGCTCCATTGGACACGTTAGCGATTAGCGATGGCGTAGCTAATACAGTGTCGTTGCTACAGCCTGGTATCGCTGGGTCCAATCCAACGAGCGGTAGTATTAACTCAGGTGATGGGTGGTACATTCGGTCTGGTGCGTTGACGTTTGATGACTCGCGTCATACACACACGTTGAAAAAGATGCGTTTGGTGTTCAATGATCAAGGTAATGTAACGGTCAACATTCGCGTCAGCAACGAGCAAGGTCAGACCTCAACCAAGACAACGACTTTTGGCACTGGTAGTGGTAAGCCTGTTACACAGATTGTGGCTTTTGAGATTCCGGGAAAGTACATCACTTGGGAACTATCCGGGCCGCCGGGGGTCAATGTTATTCTGACAGAGATCGCACCTGTTTACGATGTAGGTGGGGAGGTCCAAAACCGATGAATATCCCAACTACATTGGATGTACTTGGACAAGAAGGTAACAACAATCCCATTTGGCGCAAGTTCAGAAACGTCTACAATAGAATACAAACAGCTGTGAACGGCAATATTGAATTTGGAAACTCAACAAGCGGCGCGGGCAACATCCGTGGGACGTGGGTTACAGTAGCGACACCAGGTGCGGCCAACACAGATTTCACAATCACACACAATCTCGGCAAACCAGCGACAGGTTATATTGTGATGACGAAGAATGCGGCATGTGATGTTTACACATCGCCTACGGCCAATCCCAATCCGACTACGCAGCTGATTTTACGCGCGACCGGAAGCACTGTGAATTTGACAATTTTTGTGATTTGAGGCTAACGCAATGGCTGTCATTTTGCAACAACTCGAACAAGAAACCGTGCGTAAGCTAGAGAACGACACAACGGCTACTTCCGACATCGATAGGTGGCTACGCGATTCGTTAATCGAGATCGCAGGGAATCCTGACTATCGTGATTCGTTTCCGGAATTGGAAGAGCTTGGTCCGACGTTTAATCTGACAGGTGGAACTGTCACAACGTCAGTACAAGAGTACCCCGAAACGAGTCTTATTCCCGTTGGAGATTTTCTTATTAAAACGTTGGACATTGTAATCTGGACCGATTATCCAACCAATACCATACGTCGACAACTTGACCCTACGCAGTTTCAAGACACGGATCGGTTTCAATCGTTTCCATCGTTGCCGACGCAGTGGTATCGGTTTGGTACAAACATTGGTTTTGAGCCAACGCCAAACCAAAATTATCAAGTTCAAGCTCGTTTGATGCGTCGACATCCTATCACAGATTATTTTAACACATCGGGACAACTCAATCAAACTGTCGTGTTGTTGCCTAACGAATGGTTTGAGGTGTTGGAATGGGCCGCCGCGATGCGTGGGTATATGGAGAAGCTCAATTACGAGCGTGCCGGTGAAATTAAAACGATGCTCTGGGGCGATCCCGCGCATCCCAATGACAATCCAGGATTGATTGCATCGGTGAAAACAAAACGTCGCAGCGAAGCATGGCTTGTACAACAACCGTTGCGACCTGTCATCAAACAATCTTGCTGGGGAATGTAGGAGGCTTTTATGGCGATGGCTCCGTATTACAACCCAACTGGCGGTGGAGATCAATCACCGTTGTTTGGATCTGGCTTTGGATCAGGGAGTAATCAAAACACTCCGTATCCGATGCCATCGATGTGGTCACCTGGAAACACCGCAGCGCCTGTGTCTGGTGGTCCGATACCAGTCAAAGCTAACACAAGCAATCCGTATCAAGTACCGGGAACCGGGCCGTTGTCGTACCCAGGTGACACTGCTGATACAGGATGGACCGGTGCGTCGCGACAAGGTCGCACAACCAATCCCGGTAGCGAGAACTTAGGACACGGTATCATTGCCACTGGATTGCAGTATGGTGGACTATCGCAAGATTTCGCTAATTACATTATGTCGCAGATCGGCGCAGGAATGTCGCCATTCAATCTGTCGACTATGTTGCCGACCGGCGGTATGACGCAGCCCGGACAACTTACTGCTGGTCTAAATCCATTGATGCAACAGTTGCAGAGTTTTTACATGGGTCAGTCAACCGGATTGCCGGGTGGTAACACAATGCAAGACATCGCCAATAACGGCATCAGCGCGTTGCCGGAGTGGCAGGCGATGGTCAATGCACAGCAACAAAACATCCAACAAAATCAAGCC
>Ga0335080_10008900_pt1 | contig 10479 bp, 5 predicted proteins | sample Lox_Sample_34_FD_206720 | JGI IMG/M metagenome (GOLD analysis project Ga0335080, IMG submission 206720) | Soil microbial communities from Loxahatchee National Wildlife Refuge, Florida, United States - Lox_Sample_3.4 | ecosystem: Environmental > Terrestrial > Soil > Wetlands | place: USA: Florida... | reverse complement strand
ACCTGCGGCCCGCTAGGTGCGGCTTATTCTGGCGGCGGATGGGGAACGCAAGCATCACTGGGGTCACGGGCGCGCCGAATATCGCACCGCCGTCCGCCTCGAACACCGGGACGGTGCGGATCCTCTCCATCGACGGCGGCGGCATTCGCGGAATCATTCCCGCACTGGTTCTGGCGCACATCGAAAAAGTTACCGGCCAGGCAGTCGGGAAGCTCTTCGATATCGTGGCCGGCACGTCCACCGGCGGAATTCTGGCTCTCGGACTCACGGTCCCCAAGACGGCGGATCATTCGCTGTACACGGCCGAAGAATTCGCCGAGATGTATGAACGGGAAGGCGGCCGCATCTTCTCGCGGTCGATGTTTCGGACACTCTTCACCACCGACAGCCTCTTCTGGAAAAAATATTCATCCGACGGGATCGAGCAAGTGCTCGCTAAATACTTCGGCGAGTCCCGGCTACGCGATGCCGTCACCGATGTCTTGATAACCAGCTACGAACTGGAGCGGCGGTTCCCGTTCTTTTTTAAAAGCACGAACGCGCGCTGCCGTCCGGACTACGATTTCCCGGCGCGCGACGTAGCTCGAGCCACGTCCGCCGCGCCCAGCTACTTTGCACCTATGAAAATCCCCACCGGCACCAATTCCGATCACTACACTTTGATCGACGGCGGCGTCTTTGCCAACAATCCGGCCGCTTGCGCGCTCGTCGAGGCGCGAACCACTCATCCCAACGCGGAGCGTTATCTGGTGGTTTCACTCGGCACCGGTTCGCTCATGCAGACTTTGCCGCTCAATCTCGCGCAATACTGGGGTGCTGTTCGCTGGGTGAAGCCGCTGCTCGACGCCGTATTCGACGGGGTCAGCAGCACGGTGGATTATCAACTGCGCGAGCTGATGCCCGACGACTATTATCGTTTCCAAACGACGCTGAACGGTCACAGTCACGGCCTGGACGACACTAGTGCGGCGAACATCACCGCACTCAAGGGCTTAGCCAACGATCTCATCGAGCAGAAATCCGCGGACCTCGAACAACTTTGCGAGGAACTGGTCACATCTCCGTCGCGAAAGGAGTGAAGCGCGTCCCGTAATCGAATTTGTCGACACCCTCGGCGCGCTTGAGGAATCCCACCACCAGATAGGTCAGCGGAATCGCGAGGATTTCGTAAGCGACCTTGAACAGGTACGCCGAAAGAATCAGGCGCACAATCAATCCCACATTGCGCATTCCGCCGAACGCGATGATCATCAGCACGACCGTGTCGACAGCTTGCCCCACCACGGTGGACCCGACCGCGCGGGACCACAGAAAGCGTCCCTTGGTCAACAGCTTCATCTTGGCCATGGTGAATGAATTGGCGAATTCGCCGCACCAGTACGCAACCAGTCCCGCGATCACAAAGCGCGGCACGACACCGAAGACGGTCGCAAAAGCCTCCTGATTGTGCCATTCCGGCGCGGGCGGCAGCGCGACCGTGATCATTCCCATCAGAGCCATCAATCCAGCGGCGAAAAATCCGATCCAGATCACGCGGCGCGATCCACCGTAGCCGTAGACTTCCGTGAATATGTCGCCGAAGATGTATGTGATCGGAAAAAGCAGTTGCGCGCCGCTGACGCGAAACGGTCCGAAGGCGCAGATTTTTTGGCCTACCAGGTTTGAAATCAGCAGGACGACGATGAAGATGCTGGCCAGCAGGTCGAAATATTTGTAAACCGGAGTCTGTTTGGTCAATCCCCAATTATACGGGCCGCGCCGAGGATCCTGGCGCTAGAAAGCGATGACAGCCATCCGGCCGTCGGTTTCGATCTTGTCCCCGGTCGCGTTCATCAGACTGGTTGGAACATCCGGCCGATCCACCAGCGATAGCCCGCGTACCAATCCGGTGAACAGAAGATCGTTGACTACTTTGGCGCGCTCGCGATCGATCTGTCCATCCACCTTGTGAATGAAAGTCCGATTCTCCTCCGAGAAATCGATTCCGGTATCGTGGGTCGCCGAGCATACCCAGATCTGCTTGCCTTCGAATCGCCCCGGCCGCTGCCAGATGCGTAGATGATGACGCGCATTGAACGTGTCGGTTTCTTTTTGAAAGACCATATCGGGCGCGCGGCCGTCCAACATCAGCACCGATACGGGGGCTTCTTTGTAGCCGCGCTGCTCGGTCATCGCGCGAAAAGTCTCCAGCTTCGATTTCGCATTCAGCGTATCCGCCGTCGCCCAGCCCGCACTTTCAAATGCCTTTTGGATTTGTTCGGCCGTGCCCAGGAACATGAGGTTGGTCAGGTCCGATTCCTTGGCCGGCTTCACCGCCATCGTTCGAAAGGGTTGCTCGTTCACCAGCGCCGCGAGTTGCGCTTGCGGGTCGATGGTGCCTACCGAGGCACCACGGGAGTCACCGGTCCAGTCCAGGGCCCGCGTCAGCTCGATGGTAAAGTCCACGCCCGGCTCAAAGTCGATATTCGCGTTGGCGTCCTTCAGCACGGATTGCTTGATTGCGCCGAGCAGCTCGCCCAGCCCCTGATATCGCTCACTGACCTTATTAATGCCCTGGTCCAGGCGGCCCGATCCGGTCTTCGACGCGATGATGCCGAGAATCCGACCATCCTTGTCCACCGACTCGCGGGCATTATCCACGCCCACCAGCCGCGCTTCCATCTTCGCGGTTTTACCGAACGAGTCGCTGAGCTGGTCAAACACGAGCGCCAATATCGCCTGGTCATCCGGCTGGACCGCCGCGGTGACTTCCTTGACGCGCCCGGAGACGTTGACGCCCGCGGCAATTGCGATCCGGCCGTCCACCACCACGGGAGCAATCACCACGGCGTGGAACGAATCGCCGACCTGGGACTTCGACGTATTGACCGCGGTTGTGAAACGTAGTTCCAAATGCGAGCCACTTGGGACGTGCGCCGCACCCAATAGTGCGACGGACGCCAGCCAGGCAAGAGGAAGCCGCATGACTTATCCTACCGCGCGCTATTCGCCAAGGAACTAATAAGCCAGCCGCGATCCGAACAGCTAAGGTTCTTCAAGCACGCCACCTATAACGAGTGCTACATTATTTAGCCAAGTACGGTAGGGAAAGGATGTATCCCATGCGAACCGTCGTAGCGGCTCTCATTTCGGTTTTTGTTTTTTCCTGTTACGCCAACGCCGATGATTTGCATCTTCGCGCCTGGCAACTGGAGTCGAAAGGCGAGCCGGTCGCGGCACGCGATTTACTCGAAAAGGCCGCTCAGAGCGGTGACCCGGAATCGCTCGAAGCCTACGCGCAGTTTCTCGATCGGCATCATGACCCCGCGGCTCGGGACATCTACGAAAAGCTGCTGAAGACGGCCAAGGGTGACCAGCGTACCTATGCCGCCGAACGGCTCGTGATTTTGGATTTGATCGCGGGCGATCGAACCGCGGCCGAGCGCGACCTGGATGCGTATCGTTCCGCCGGCGGCAACCGACTCACGCTCGGCAAGCCGTCCGGATCCGCTGAAGCGCATTTCACGGTCCCGATACCCGGCCCCTTGCACTCGTTTGCCCGCATGGCGGCGCTTTCACCCGATCTGGGACCGGACGACGTCATCGCCGCGCTCGCTCGCAATGTTGTCACCAATGGTTACCAGGCCGCGAGCAGTAATGAGGCGCTGGAGCAAACCGAGTATCTCAAGCTGGTCGTTCGTTATCTGTCACAGGCACGCGAGCTCGAAAAGCTGGCGGGCCCGGACAAATACATCAAGATCGAAACCTGCGACTCTTCGCAGACCGCCGAGCTCTTGCGCGTGCTCGGGTATCGCATGCGAGGCGCTTGCGGCGGCGAACTGGTGCTCGAAACAGTCAACGCAACCCGCGCGTTCCTCACCATCGATTCCGGATTTCCGCTCGCTGAACTCGAACAAAGCCTCCGTACCAATCGGCCATTTTCGTACAATTACGCGCCCACACAGGCTTTCGTTTTGTACGGACCGGAGTACTGGCTGACCAAGGATCGTCAGCCCTCCGAGTTCATCGACGCCTTCCTGGGCGATCCGTCGATGTGCCGTTTGTATCTGGGATTATCCAAGCTCGATCCCGCCACCGCCGACGAGTTGCGCCGCAGCACCAACGTGCAGCGTATTCGTGCGTTCGCGCACGTTCTGGACTTTTACGGCGGCATGTTTGAAACGCGGAACGGTAAGGCGGTCGTGCCCGGCGGCGCGCGCGATGAAAAGGTGTGGGCAGAGCTGGTGGGCGCTTCTCCGGATAAGGCGGGCCCCTTCTTCGAGAAGCTGATCGCCAAAGACGACGGCTGGCTGGCCAGCTATTTCGACGCTCTCGCTCGCATCACGCCCAGCTCTTCCAACAACGCTGTCTTCGATTACCTGACGGAACCGGAACGATTGAAGCGATACTACGCGGCCATTCGCGGCAAAGTCACCAGCCCCGGACCAGCGCGTCCGGTGTTTCGATCGAACACCGACATGATGCTGCTGACCAATCGCCTGAGGCTCGACGCGGACGGCAAACCGCACATCCCGGGCGGTCTTGAAGTTTGGCGCACATTGTTCATCGAGCATCCCACCGGCAGCGGTAAATACGATCCCAAGTTAAGCAAGGCGGCGCCTGCCTGGCGCGACCCGGACGACGTTATCGAAGCGCTTTTTGCGTTATGCCGGAAGTCCGTGGAAAATGAGCCGCTCAAGATCTTTATGACTCTGAGCGACGTGGATCGCCACCGCGCGACTCTGCTGGATGCGCACACCGCGGACCGGCTGGCTCGCCAATACCGCGACATGGGCGCGCAATATGCGCTATTCGCTGAAGCACCCGAGATATCGAACGCCAGCATCGTCCAGTTTCTGGATTCGGCGCAATCCATCAATCAGATTCACGATTTGGCCACGCGGGCCGACGCAGCCGGCACGCTGCAGGCCCTCGCCGGCCTATGGCAGATTTTCTACCGGCAGGGATCCATTCCATCGGTGGAAGCCGATCGATCGTATGCCAGTATCGTTGTGCCGTTTGCGAAGCTCAAGACCGAACGTGAGGTGTTCGAGGCGGGCCGTGAAGGCGTGAAATCGCTGCTGGCTGCTACGCAATCACCGTCCGGAATCAAGCCGCAGGACCGTATGATTGACCTGTTGGCAGGAACCGCGCAAGCCAACGCCTCCGACGCTCACACGCAGCTTGTGGAGGAGATGATTCGCATCTTCGAAGCCCAGCGGCTGATTTCCCTGTCCAGCATATTCGACCTGGTTGACAACTTAGAGAGCCTGTCGCGGGGCGAGAAGGCGAACATGCCTCTGGTCACCAAGACCGCGGCGCGCATCGCGGAGATCCAGCTGCCGCGCGCAGCCTTGAGCGGCGTCGAAAAGAATAACCTGAGCTTCGGTTATTGGCCGGAGAAACACATCGAGGCCCAGCGCAAGTTGAACCTCAGGGCGCTGATCGATCGCGCGGCGGCGGATCCGAAAAAACTGGATGAAGTTCGCGCGCTGATGGCCCCGTTCCTGCGAGACACACTGGTTGGTCTGAACTACGTGCACTATGCGCCGCCCGGCGCTCAGGTCCTGTACACCAATCCGCTGTTCGTCCGCAGTCACGACTTCATAGGACTCCAGGGATCCAATCAAACTTGGAAAGCTACTGAGGTTGTCGGTACCGGCTGGCCCGCCAATGCCGGCGGAAAGCTGGTGGGCTCGCTGGCAAATCTTCCCTTCGCATTGGCTGAAGCGGAACAGAATTTCCTGATTCCCACTCGCGAGCAGGCGCTCATCTGGAGCGATCTGGTTCCGCAATTGCTCCTCTCGGCGACTGTGCAGCGCTGGTGGAACGTAACGCCCGCCGAGCTGCATTGGGTGGATTTGCACATGGACTACGGTGAAACGCTGGTGGCGGAAGCTGCTCTGAATGCCGATCGCCGCAGCATGGTACTCGGGGCGCTGGGCAATTACGCACCGCCGGCGCGAGTCGAACGGGTGGCGGCGCTATTGGCTGAAGGTCAAGTCAAATCGGCGCTGGATGATGTCACGCCGTCCGAGCTGTTCGCCATCGCGCGGGACTTGTTGACAAATAGCCAGTCCGATACTCCATTGGCCGCTGAGATTCGCCGGGAGGCCGCGGAATCGCCCCAAGAACTGAATTACGCGACCATCTCACGAGCCTTTGGAACACCTAAGCCGACGTTGGCCAATTCGTATTCTCCCGAATTGCTCAATCTCCGCACATTCCCTACGCTGATGGGATATTCCAGCCGGATCTTGGCCGAAAGCTGGGAATCGAATCTGCTGTACTACGGGGCGCTAGCCGATCAATTGCACCTGCCCCCGTCGCAGCTGAATGTCCTGGTACCGGAATGGACGCGGGCCACTGTCGAGCGCATTTTCGCGACGCATTTGGAAGATTGGCCGGCGTTGTTGCGATCGCTAAAGAGTGTCGGCGACGATGTGCGGCAGAAAACGCGGAAGGCCGCTTCGGCGGGAGCCGGTAATTGATTTCGAAGTTATTGGGGAGGCACTCCTTGAAGTTACTCACGAAGACAGTCCTGCGCGGATGCAGCTTGCTGACTCTCGGCTCGCTATGGCTCTTCGCCCAGGACCGGCCGACTTTCCGGATCAAGGTCGACATGGTGGTGCTCAGTTTCACCGTTACGGACAGCAAAGGACATTACATCAACGGGCTGAAACCATCCGATTTCAAAGTGACAGAAGACGGCATCGCGCAAAAGATCAATACGTTCGGCGAAGGCAATAAGCCGCCGCTGCAGGTTCTCGACGATGGTACGACTCGTCCACTGAATGCCGGTAGCACGCCCGACGCGGATACAAAAACCGGCGAGGTTCGCACCGATTCGTTTGTCGGCACCAACGTCTTCGTCCTGTTCGACACCAGCAACTATATGTATCGCGGCTTCGTATATGCATCCGATGCGATCGCCGATTTTGTCCGCGGCCTGGATCGCAGCGATTCGGTGGCGGTTTACACGTTCAGCCGCAATTTGAAGCGTGACGCCCCGCTGACCCGTGATCGCACCGACGCAATCTTCGGGCTCCGCAAAGCGGTCGCCGGCGATGATGCCGCGTTGTACAACGGACTGCTGCTGACCCTGCGCGATGCCGCCAAAGTTCCCGGACGCAAGGTGATCATCGTCTTCTCGAATGGGCCCGACAACGCCAGCATGGTGGCGCCGGACGACGTCCGAGCGGTCGCCGAGGACGAAGGCATTCCGATCTACGTGATCTCTACCAGCGACGTCAATAAAGATCCGATGTCCAGCGCCGTGTTTCGCCGCATCTCGACGCGCACCGGAGGAAAAGCCTATTTCGCCAAGACCTGGCAGCGGCAGGTGGAAGCGTTCGAGTCTATTCGAGAGGACCTGGGCAACAGTTACACCATCACCTACTATCCGCAGACGAATCCAAACGAAGGATTCCGCAAGATCAGCGTGGAGATCGTATCCGACGTCGGCAAGAAGTATCGCGTGCGTGCCCGTCCGGGGTACCGGCCGCGCGGCGGTTTCAACTAAGAACGCTCGCGCAGCACTACGAGCGGCCGTGTGTTCAACAACCCGTAGGACACTAGCCATCCTCCCACGTTCGTCGCGACGAGCGCCGCAGGCACGATCAGAATCAGCGGAAGCCAGTCGACTGACACAATGACGCGCTGCAGGACGAGGCTGAGAACAACATTGGACGCGACCCAACCAATTGGTGCGCCCACGCATGCCGCGGTGAGCCCGGCCTTGGCAAGCTGGCTGGATATCATCCGGATCAACTTGCGCCGCCGCGCGCCGAGTACTTTGTAAATCGCGATGTCCCGGCGGAAAGAGGATCGCCAGGAAGCTGTTACCGCGATCAATAGCAGCAACGTCGCACCCGCTATGAGCGCAGCAAGGGCGGCTGCCGCTTGGATGCCGCGCCGTGAGGCGTCATCCATGTATACAAATAGATCTCGCGTGCGTCCGGCCGGAACCCTGGGGAACCGCTCGTGCAACGTCCGCAGCACTGTTTCCAGATGTTCCGCATCCACTCTTGCATACAAGTGCTGCGCGACGTTTTCGCCAGAGAACGCTCCACAGTCGAACATCAGTCCATACCAGGTGCGCTCCACTGGGTGCAACGCGGCGAGCGCGGCGACTTTGACGTCGATAGCATGTTCGGTTCCCTGGAAATTGAGCGACGAACCAAGCTGCGCCCCGAGCCGCCGGGCAATTTCGCTGTCCAAACGTAGGTTTGAACGGCCGATTGATTCGCCGGGTTCACAGGCAACCAGCCAAATCTGATTCAGGTGGTCTCCGATGGGCCTCCCGTCCACGGCGTTGAGGCGAAGCCACGTCACCGTAAGGGAACGAACGTCGGCAACATGGGGCTGACGTTTCAAGAAATCGGCCACTTCTCGTTGAACAGCGGGCAGCACGCCCAGGACCACGATGCCCGAATTGGGAGTTCGCACTTGTCGCGAGATTTCCGGCTTTAACGCCTTGCTTCCCTGAATACCGAAAACGAGAACCGCGATGCCGGTGGTCAACGTGACGATCAAGGGTCGAGACCGGCGTAGTTGGGCGGCGCTCTGACGATCGATCGCTGCTGGCTTCATACGGCAGGCCCGCAAGATCTGCGGTAAGACGGCCAGGGCGATCGCAGCGAGTGCGGATCCTGCGCCCAAGAATGTCGCGCGCGGTTCGTACAGCCAGTTTCGCGGCAGCGGGACCAGATCGCTCAGCGATCGTGCGATTCCTCGTTGCACCGGGAGTGCCAGGAAAATACCGGTCAACGCGCCGGCGATTACAATTAAGGCCATCTGGTATAGAAGCGGCGCGAGAATCTGCGAGCGCCTCGCTCCAAAAACTCGCAGTACCACGATCAGGTCGAGCTTGCGCATCAGATGCATGCGCATCGAAATCGCCGCCGCCAGCGCGCCGAAAACGACCGCGATCCAGGCGGCCGCCTGAAGAAACCAGAGGGTCGTTTCCAGAATGTCGCTGGATTGCTGGCTCGGCTCGCGATAGTCCAGCACCTCGGCGTCGGGAAAAGCTCGCTCCAGCCGCGCGCGAATGCCCACGATGCCGCGGGTGTCTGCAACTCGAACCAGAACGCGATAATGCAATAGCGCGGTTCGACCGATTCCGGTGCGAGGGAGCGCCTCGAGGGAGAGGATCGCGTGCGGCCCGAGCACAGGCGGGGTTCCGGCCAGCCGATCGGACTCGCTTTCGACTCTCGCGGCCACCCGGAACCTCTCGCCCGCGATTCTCACCTCATCGCCGGCGCGAATTTTGAGCGCTTCCATCGCGCTGGTGGATAGAATCGCCGAACGTTCGTTCAAGACCTCGCGGATAGTCCCTCGATCCAGCTCGACGCGGCCATAAAGAGGATACTTGGCAGGATCGACGAATTTCACCAGTACCCCCAGCGGATCGGCGGCGTGCTCGGATTCTGCATTGGACGGCGCCGTGATCACGGTGGTCGTATCCGCGCCGCTCCGAGACAGTTCGTCAAGGAGTGCCTGCTGATTGTGATCGGGCGCTGCAAACGTCATCACCGAAACGTCGCCGCCGAGCCACATCCGAAGATCTCCGCGGAGACTCTGTTGAAGAGCTGCACCGAGCCCGGACACCGTGGCGGTAGCGGCTACGCTGATCGCGACCGATGCCGCAGTAAGAAGCGCCAGGCGGGGGCCACCCACCAGGTCGCGCCAACCCAGTCGCGCCGCAATGCGCCAAAATCCAAATGTGCTCATCGAGCGGCTCGTACAGTATGCGGCACTGCTAGCGTAAGGATATGCGGCGCGGCGTTAGCTGGATAATTGCTCTTGCCGCCGCCCTCGCCGCGCGCGCACAGCCTCCCGCCATTTCGCAGAACGGCGTTGTGAATCTCGCCAGTCAAATGCCGCCGGCTCTCGCCGCCTCGCCAATCGCAAGAGGCGCTGTGTTTCAGGTTCTGGGTGTCCGATTGACGGCGCCGGGCGCACCAACGCGCATTCGTCTCGCCAGGGCGGCCACGTCGATAAGCGTGCAGCCGATCTCCGCCGAGGCGCGGCATATCGAAGCCGTAATGCCTGCTGACGCACCGCTCGGGAAGCTGTCGCTCACCGTAATGGTGGGGGATCAAGCCTCGCTTCCGGCTCCGATCGAAGTTGTGGCGTCGAATCCTGCGATCTTCACGCGCTCCGGCAAGGGCTGGGGACCGGCGGACGCGGACAATATCAAGGCAGCCGGGAAACGCGTCATGAACGACATCGATCAACCCGCTGCACCCGGCCAAAGCGTCGCTCTTCGGGTGACGGGGCATGTTGATCGAAACAAGATTCACGTGTGGCTCGGCAGCAAGCCCGCGGCAGTTGTTGGACACACTCGCCGCATCGGACCGGGACGCGAAGAAATCACCGTTCGCCTGCCCGGCGATACTCCGCAAGGCTGCTTCGTTCCCGTCGTTCTTTCCAGCGCTGAATTCCCGGCAAGCAACTTCGCATCCCTCGCCGTCCGCGCGGGCAGTTCGCGCTGCGGTG
>Ga0335080_10008899_pt1 | contig 10479 bp, 7 predicted proteins | sample Lox_Sample_34_FD_206720 | JGI IMG/M metagenome (GOLD analysis project Ga0335080, IMG submission 206720) | Soil microbial communities from Loxahatchee National Wildlife Refuge, Florida, United States - Lox_Sample_3.4 | ecosystem: Environmental > Terrestrial > Soil > Wetlands | place: USA: Florida... | reverse complement strand
GCTGGTGGACGATTCCATCGTCCGCGGCACCACCAGCCGCAAGATCGTGCGCATGGTGCGGCAGGCGGGCGCGCGCGAGGTGCACCTGCGCATCTCCTGCCCGCCCACGATATCGCCCTGCTTCTACGGGGTGGACACGCCGACGCGCAGCGAGCTGATCGCCTCCAACCACAACGTGGAGGAGATCCGGCGCTTTGTCGAGGCCGATTCACTGGCGTATCTCTCGCTCGCCTCGCTGCGCCGGGCGGTCGGCGACGGGGAGCGGCACGAGTATTGTTACGCGTGCTACACGGGCGACTATCCCACCGAGCTGGTCAATATCGAGGAACTGGTGGCGGCGCGGCAGAAGCGCGCCCGCTGACGAAGTCGCCGCTTGAGCAAGCTCCCGGCCAACACCGGCTACGCCGGCGGACGGCGGTACCAGGCGATCAGGTCCAGCGCAGGCGGGCTCTTCCCCATCGAGCGCAGGAAGCCGGAAACCTGCCCGCGGTGATGGGTCGCGTGGTTCACCACGTGCAGCACGATCTGCCACAGCGGCGTTTGCCACGGATTCCCTTTCAGATCGCGGTACGCGAGCACGGCTTGCGCCGTTTCGTCGGTCAGCCCGGCGGCCCAAGCGGCCCAGCGTTCGTGTACCGCGGGCCAGCCGGTCTGGAGCGCATCCAGCCGCAGGTCGGCGGCCGGGTCGAGGAAGCGGGCCGGCGGATCTCCTTCCACGCGTCCCAGCCAGATCCGGTCGGCGGCGAAGATGTGAACCAGCGTGCCCAGCACGCTGCGGTCGGCGGTGGCGAAATCGCGGGTAAGTTCCTCCACGGTGAGGCCCGCCGCGGCCTCCAGCAGGCGGCAGCTGGCCCAGGCACTGTAAGCCAGGTGATCGCGCAATTCGGCAGCGCCGATCATGGACGTCCGGACAGCCGCGGCTCGAGCACTTCGCGGACCTTGTCCGCCAGAATTCTGGGGGTGAACGGCTTCGGCAGCCAGGCGGCGCCGGGGTCGATCACTTCTTCGCCGTCCGGCCTTTGCGCGTAGCCGGACATGAACAGCACCTTGATGTCCGGGCGCTCGGACCGGATGCGCTGGGCCAGTTCACCTCCGTTCATCCCGGGCATGATGATGTCGCTGAGCATGAGGTGGATAGGCCCCTGGTGGCAGCGGCTGACGACCAGGGCGCCATCGCCGTCGCCGGCGGTCAGAACCTCGTAGCCACAGGTCTTCAGGACCTCTTCGGTCAGCCTGCGCACGTCCTCCTGGTCCTCGACCAGCAGCACCGTGCCCGAACTCCGCGGCATGCGGTCGGCTGGTTCGGCCGCCTCCGCGGGAGTGGCGCGAACGGAAGTCCGGGGCAGGTAGATTTCGAATGTCGTTCCTTTACCGGGCTCGCTGGACACCTCGATCCAACCGTCGCTTTGCTTGACGATTCCGAACACGGTCGCCAGCCCGAGCCCGCTCCCCTTGCCCTCCGCCTTGGTAGTGAAGAAAGGCTCGAAGATGTGGCGCAGGACCTTGGGGCTCATGCCGATGCCGGAGTCGACTACCCTCAGGCAGACGAACGAGCCCGGACTCGCGTCGGGATGCCGGGAGGCGCCGGCTTCGTCGAGTTCGACGTTCGAGGTCTGGATCACCAGGCGCCCGCCTTCGGGCATCGCATCGGAGGCGTTCAGAACCAGGTTCATCAGCACCTGTTCGGCCTGGCCCGGATCTGCGAGCACCGTGCCCAGGTGCGGGTCCAGGACCGTCTCGAGGTGGATGTCTTCGCGCAGCAGGCTGCCGAGCATTCGTTCGCAGTTCCGGACCAGCGAGTTCAGATCCAGCGGTTGCCTGGCGAGCACTTGCGTACGGCCGAAGGTCAGAAGCTGGCGGGTCAGGGTGGCAGCCTGCTGCCCGGCCCTGCGGATGGCCTCCACGCCCTCGCGCAGCGGGTCGCGGTGGTGCAGGCGCTCCAGGACCAGGTCGCTGTATCCGTTGACTACCACCAGCAGGTTGTTGAAATCGTGCGCAATGCCCCCGGCCAGCCGTCCCACGCACTCCAGTTTCTGGGCCTGCACGTACTGCTCCTGGAGCCGGCGGTGTTCGGTGACGTCCGCGCCCAGGCTGGCGAAGCCGATGGTCCGCCCCGAGCGGTCGCACAAGGCCGCGGTGCTCCACTGAATCCACCGGCGGCCTCCGGTCTTGGTCAATATGGCCATTTCGGCCGTTGCCTCCGGCCGGCCCGACTGCCGCAAGGATTCGATCAGCTCGGCCAGCTTGCCTTGGGATTCCGGATCGAGGAAGCCCTTGGCGGGGTGGCCCAGCACCTCGTCCTGGCTCCAGCCCGTAATGGCCAGGGCGTAATCGTTGCAGAAGCAGATGTAGCCGTTCAGGTCGATCATGACGGCAACCAGTTGCACGCTTTCCAGCAGGCCGCGGAACCGGCGCTCGGATTCGCGCAGCGCCTCTTCGGCGTGCTGGCGCTCGGTGATGTCCCTCTCGCTGCCCTGCACGCCGACCTGGCGGCCCTGGTGATCGAGGATCGGCCCCCAGGACGCGGTGGCCCATTTCATCCGGCCCTCTTTGGACACCAGCCGGTACTCCTCATCCTGAAACGCGCGCCCGTGGAACAGTCCTTCCCAATGTGCCAGCATCCTGGACCGGTCATCCGGATGAACCCAGCAGATGAACTGTTCTTTTTCCAGGTCGGCGATCGAGTAGCCGGTGAGCCTCTCGACGGCGGGGTTGGCGAAGGTGAGCTTGCGATTCATGTCGTAAGCCAGCACCATTTCCGTGAGGTTGTCGGCCATGAGCCTCAGCTTCTGCTCGCTCTCGCGGAGCGCCTGCTCGGCCGTCCGGATCCGGTTTCGCTGGCGGCGGATGCGGTCTGCCTCGAAGAGCGCCAGGGCAGACAACAGGGCAAACAGGCCGATGACGGCGGTCAGAAATCGCTCACGCCGGCGGTCGCTGAGCAGAGCGTTCATCGTGTCCAGGTTGCGCGGCGAGAAATAGCCCCAGCGCATCATCAGGCGCGTGAGGTCGCCGGCCGGCATGGAGCCGATCTCTTCGCGGATCCGGTCCGCCACCGCGGCGGCGGCGAACGTGGAGCCAACTCCCAGCCGGGTGCGAAGCGCCGGGATCGAAATCATGCGCAGGGGCTGGCCGGAACAGGACGGGCCCGCGAGCAGGGTGGAGACCGCTCCAAATTCATCGATAAATGCGGCGTCGGCCCTCTGCCCGCAGACGTCGTCAATGGCTTCCTTGAGCGAGGCCTTCGCGATCAGGCTCGCGTCCGGCGCAGTCTTGTGGGCCAGGCGCCGGTCGAAGGGCTGGTCGAAATGGGCGATTCTGGCGTGGGCCAGGTCCTGCCATTGCCAATATGGACTGGCGGCGCGGACCAGGAAGCAACTGTCGTGCTGGACATAGGGGTCGCTGATGTGAAGGAATTGCTTCCGCTCGTTCGTGATGGTGATCAGCGGCCACAGGTCCACCTGGCCGCTGCGCAAGGCATCTTCGGAACTTCCCGGGCGCCACACCCACTCCAGGCGGATTCCGCCGCGCTGCGCCGCCTCGCGAACCAGTTCCACCGCCATGCCGGTGGGGGAGCCGTCTGCCGCCTTTTGCTGGAACGGCGGATCGTTCTCCCAACCGACGCGGTAGACGCGGTCTTCCCAACCCAGGTGGCCGTAACTCACCGCGAGCCAGGCGGCTGGCGCCAGGATCGCTCCGGCCGGGAGAAGCCATTTGAGTGCTCTTGCCAGGGTAGTCTTCATTCCAGGCCCACGGGCGACAACGGTTTGGGACAGGCCGAAAAGGCCAGTATAACCCGTAGTGACCTGGCGGCAGAGCGCCGGCCAAGGGGAGCAGCTCAGGGTATGCCCACCGCGAGCATGGCCCGCAGCTTGTCGATCAGCTCCGAAGGCAGGAACGGCTTGCGCAGAAACAAGGCAGCCCGCTCGCCGCCAAACCGGGCGTCGAAATCCTGGACGTTGTACCCGCTGCACACGATGACCCGGATGTCGCTGCGGATTTCGATGAGGTGCTGGTACACCTCGGCGCCGTCCATGCCGGGCATGGTGAGGTCCAGCACGACGGCGCAGATATCGGCGGCGTGTTCGGCGAAGCGCGCCACCGCTTCGTGCCCGTCCGAGGCGGTGACGACGGAGAAACCGGCGCGTTCCAGGATCAGGGCCGCGAGGTCGCGCACCGAGGGTTCGTCGTCCACGACCAGCACCAGGCCTTCGCCGCGCCAGTCGCCGGTGGGAGGAGCGGCTTCCTCCGCGGCAAGGGAGGCCCCTTCTCCCGCGCACGGCAGCAGGACGCGGAAGCTGGTACCGTATCCGGGTTCGCTATCCACCTGGATGGTGCCGCCGTGGGCGCGAACAATGCCCAGCACGGCGGCCAGTCCCAACCCGCGGCCGGTGAACTTGGTGCTGAAGAAAGGATCGAAGATGCGGGCCTTGGTGTTCGCATCCATTCCGCAGCCGGTGTCCGCGACTTCCAGATACACGTATTCGCCGGGAGGCAGCATGGACCCGGGTTCGATGCGGGGCACGCGGCCGGACGCGACCGTCACGGTTCCGGTGGTGATCTGGATGAAGCCGTTCTGCTCGCCGAGCGCGTCTGAGGCGTTGGTGACCAGGTTCATCACGATCTGCCGCAACTGCGACGCGTCCGCTTTGATCGGGGGCAGAGCGGGAGCCAGGTTCAGGCGCAGCACAGCCTTCTTCGAGATCAGGGTGCCCAGCAGGCGCGTGACCTCCTCGATCAGGCGGGAAAGGTCGATGAAGCTGAGCACGAACTGCCCGCGTCCCGAGTACGCCAGCATCTGCTGGGTGAGTTCGGCGGCGCTGCGGGAGGCATCCACCACGTGCTGGATGCTGCGGCGGGCGGGGGCCGACTCGGGCAGGTCGAGCAGGGCCAGGCTGGCATAGCCCATGATACTGGCCAGCAGGTTGTTGAAATCGTGGGCAATCCCGCCGGCCAACACTCCCAGGCTCTCCAGGCGCTGCGTGTGCTGGATCTGCTCCTCCAGCCGCCGCCGTTCCTGGTCCGCCTGCTGCCGCTCCTCCATTTCGCGGCGGAGGAATTCGACGGCGAGTTCCAGTTCGTGGGTGCGCTCGCGGACGCAGGCCTCCAGTTCCTCGCGGGCCCGCTGTTGCTCCTCCCCGGCGCGCCGCTGCCCGGTGATATCGCGCGTAACCGCCTCGAAGCCGATGACCCGGTCGGCCTTACCGGCCAGCACCACGTTCTGGCCGACCCAGACATCGTGCCCGTCTTTGGTGACCACCGGGAGCTCGAAGTAAGTGTGATGGATCCGCCCCGCCAGCTGGCGGCGGTAGAACTGCGACGCCGCATAGCGAAAGTCCGGCCGGATCAGCTCCAGGTACTTGCGTCCCAGCAGTTCTTCGTTCGAGTACCCCAGCAGTTCGTTGGCCCTCGAGTTGAGGAACAGGAAGCGCCCCTGCAGGTCGGTGCGGTAGATGATATCGGAAGCGTGTTCCACCAGGTGGCGGTAGCGGGCTTCGCTGTCCCGCAGCGCCTGCTCCGCGCGTTTGCGCTTGGTAATGTCGAGCAGGAAGGAGCGCAGGCCGGCGATGCGCCCCTCGGAGTCGCGCATATAGCAGTCGTGAATCTCCAGCGTTACGCGTTGGCCGTCGGGCCGCATGTAGACGCGCTCGAAAGCGGCGAGCGGCTGTTCTCCCGCGAGCTTGCGCCGGAACGACTCCCGGCCGGCCTCCAACTCCTCCGGGGCCACGAACTCCCAGATCAGGCGGCCGAGTATCTGCTCGGGCGAGATGCCGAGCATCCGGCACTCGGCGGGGTTGACGAAAGTCACGATGCCCGCTGCATCGATCTCGTGGCAGGCGATCGGCGCGTTGTTCAAGCTGGCATGGCTTTCGGCCAGAGAGCCGCTGTCCACCGCGCCTCCTCAGCAACATTGTGCCGCAATCCGGACGACGCGGCAGGGCGTTCGGCGCGCCGCGCGGTCCCTGCGGTTAGAATTAAAGTATCGGACTTCACACTCTGGAAGCTCCGGGTGCGCCCGTTGCGTGCGCCGCCGGTGCGAACCCCTCTGTCCCTCGGTTAACGGCTCTCCGTCCCACGGCCCAGCTTCCCGCCTTAACGGGATTGCGCGCGCTGCTGGCGTTGTGGGTGATTCTCCATCACCTGACCGGGCCCGGCATGATGTTGGACGCCTGGTGCCGCGGTCTGCCCGATGCGGCCGGCATTCTGTTGCGCGGCGGCTACCTGGCGGTGGCCACCTTCTTCGTCCTTTCCGGCTTCGTGCTGGCGCGCAGCTACGGAGGAGCGGTGTGGGACCGCGCCGGCGTGGCCCGCTACGCGGCCGCGCGTGTAGCCCGCATCTACCCGGTGTACCTGCTCAGCCTGCTGGTGGTGTCGCCGTTCATCGCGGCCGAGCGGCTGCCCATGTTCGGGGCGCGCCTGTTCACCGGCAAGGCCGGCCTGATCGCCAACTATGGTCTCCTGCTGCAGGGCTGGACGGGGCGGCTGCCGGTAGGCTGGAACACACCCGCGTGGTCCCTTTCGTGCGAGATGTTTTTCTACCTCTCGTTCCCGCTGCTGGCGGCGATCCTGCCGCGGATGCACTGGCGCTCCGTCGCCGTGCTGGCCGCGGCCGCCTGCGCCGCCGAGCTGCTGCCGCGGGCCGGTGTTCCGGTGGAGTGGAAACCGCTGATCCACCTGGCGGACTTCGTCATGGGGATCGCCGCGGCCCAAGCTTATTCGCGGCTGGCGGCCGGGCTTCACTTCCGCGGCCGCGGGTACTGGCTTTACGTGCCGGCGCTGGCCGCCGGCGCCGCCCTGATCGCGTGGCCCGGCGTGCTCGGAGGCCGGATGGAGGTGAACACGCCGCTGCGTCCGCTGAACGCGCTGCTGCTGATCGGCCTGGCGCTCGGCGGCGGGTGGCCGGCGCGGGCCCTGTCGATGCGGATCAGCGTCTTTCTGGGACACGCCAGTTATGCCATGTACATCCTGCACGTGCCGCTGCTGTGGTGGTTTGCGCGGCTGGCTCCCCGGTTTCCCGTGCGCCTGGCGGGCACCACCGCGGGCTTCGCCTTCGTGGCGCTCGTGGTGGCTTCTTCCTCCCTGGTGTACCGTTTTTTCGAAGAGCCCGCGAACCGTTGGCTGCGCCGCCGGTGGCGCCGGGCGTGAAAGCACGCCGCCGATTTCCCGTCCGTCCGGCTGGAGTGGTAAGTTAGAACGACGCGCCGGGGGCGCATCACAAACGTTGAGAGGGGAAAATTACACATGAAAGCACCGATTCTGGCTTGCGGTGTTTTCCTGGCATGGGGAGCGGCCGCGGCCGAGCCGCCATCCCGGGAACTGCAAATCGCCGCTGCCGTACTGGCGGCACCCGCCGAACTCCGGCAGGGCGCCGCTGTCCTGGGCTACGACGCGGAGGGCCGCCTGGTCACCCTGCGCGAAGGCACAAACGAAATGATCTGCCTGGCCAGCGACCCCGCCAAGACTTCGTTCAGCGTGGCGTGCTACCACAAAGAACTGGAGCCGTACATGGCGCGCGGCCGCGAACTGCTGGCGCAAAAGGTCACCGGCCAAAAGCGCAACGACATCCGCTGGAAGGAGGTCGCGGACGGGAAACTGGCGCTGCCGCGCGAGCCGAGGACGCTGTACGTGCTCACCGGCTCCGGCTTCGACGCCGCCAGCGGCAAAGTCGCCGACTCCTACCTGCGCTGGGTGATCTACGTGCCGTACGCCACGCCGGAATCCACCGGCCTGTCGACCAAGGCCAGCGACAGCGCGCCGTGGCTGATGTCTCCGGGCACGGCGGGCGCCCACATCATGATCAACCCGCCCAAGAAGTAAGCGGAAGGCGAGCGGTATCGACGGGGTTCCGCGGACCCACGCCGCACGGAACCCGGTCCGGCTGCCGGGAGATCAGACCGGCTCCCCGTCCCAGTGGCGCGGGCCGGCCGCTTTTTCGGTCGTGTTGCGCTTCCAGTTTTCCAGGCGCGGGCCCGCCAGCCGGGCAGCGATCTTGCGCACCCGTTCGCGCTGGTCCTCGGACATCGGCTCGAACCTTTGTGCGATGCGGACGTCGTCTTCGATCTGCCCGATGGTGGTGCACCCCAGCGGCACGCAATGGATCGGGAGGCTGAGCGTGTAGGTGAGCAGGTCGCGCACGTGGAGGTTCGGGAGCAGGCCGCCGTTGGCGGTGCTCTTGATCGCCTGAATGCCCAGGCCGCGCTCCACAGCGACCGGAAGCACCATCTTTTCGAAGCTCAGGTACGACGGGTCGGCCGCGTTCAACGGCATGATGATGGTGTCGTACTTGTCGTAATGCTTCAGCATGGCCAGGTGGACCTCCGGGTCGTGGTGGCCGGTGAAGCCGATGAAGCGGCATTTGCCGGCCTTCTTGGCCGCTTCGAACGCTTCGATGGCGCCGCCGGGGCCGAAGATTTCGTCCACCTCCCGCATGTAGCTCACCTGATGGATCTGCCAGAGATCGACGTAATCGGTCTTGAGCGCACGCAGCGATTTTTCCAGGTCCTCTTCGGCGCCCTTGCGGCTGCGCTGCGGAGATTTGGTGGTGAGGAAGATCTTTTTGCGGAACTGCGGCAGCACCTCGCCGTAGACCTCTTCGGAGCGGCCTCCCCAGTAAATGCGCGCGCAATCGAAATAATTGATGCCGAGCTCACAGGCGCGCAGGGTGATCGCCTTGGCCTCTTCGAAGGTGGTTAACGGGAACCGCCCTCCCGCCTGTCCGACGATGGTCAGCTTCTCGCCGGTTCTGCCAAAAACCCGCGTGGGGATGTCACCCGGTTTGACCGGGTTGGTTTCAGCCGCCTTGCCCGAAAGGGTCAGGCCGGCCGCTGCTGAAGTAGAAAGAAACGTTCTCCGTCGCATCTGTCCTCCTAGTGCCTGGGTGAAACGAGTTTATCACGGCCGCGCGCTATTCTGGTCGGTCGCGTGGAACCATGCGCGCAGGGGTGGTTTTCTTGTTGACGGCCGCCGCCGGATGGGCGGAACTGCCGCCGCGGGCGCTTCGCAAAATCGTGATCCGGCCGGGACCGGCGGCCGGACTCGACTGGGTGAACGCCAAATACGACTCCATTCGCGGGATTTCGAGCCGATGGAAGCGGTCGGCAGGGCGGTTCGAACTCGAAGTGACGGTTCCCGCCAATACCGGGGCGCGCGTCGCCGTGCCGGCGCGGGATGCGGCGTCGGTCACCGGGAGCGGCCGGCCGGTAAAAGTGGAGAAGATGGAGGACGGCCTCGCCTGGATCGCGGTGCCGTCGGGCACCTGGCGGTTCGCGAGCGATATATAATCCACAGTCGAAATCCCGTGATGCGAATCCTCTCTCTGATGGCGGCGGCTCTGCCCCTGGCAGCCCAGTCTCCCGACGGCGGGCTGGGCGAGTATCTCACCCGTCTGGCGCGGCAGTCGTGGGAGGCGAGGGCGGCCCAGGTCGCGCGCATCCGCACTCCCGCCGACGTGCAGGCGCGGCAGCAATACATCCGCGAGCGCATGACCGCGGAAATCGGCGGATTCCCGGAGAAGACCCCGCTGCGCGCGCGGGTGACCGGCAGGCTCGACCGCGACGGGTATCGCGTCGAAAAGGTGATCTACGAGAGCCAGCCCGGGTTTCTGGTAACGGCGAACGTCTACGTACCGGCAACCGCGCGGCCGCCGTATGCGGCCGTGCTCGGGGTAGCCGGCCACACCAATGGTGGCAAGGCCGACGCCACGTATCAACGCGCGTGGATCGGCATGGCGAAGCGCGGCTTCCTGGTGCTGGCCATCGATCCGCCGGGGCAGGGCGAGCGGGTGGCAGCCATGGGCGGCACCGCCGAGCACACCCTGATGGGAATCCAATGCCTGCTCACCGGAACCAATTTCGCCCGCTACGAGGTATGGGACGGCATTCGCGGAGTGGACTACCTGCTCGAGCGCGGCGACGTGGATCCGAAGCGGATCGCCGTCGCCGGCAATTCCGGCGGAGGAACGCAGTCCGCTTACCTGTCGGTGTTCGAGCCTCGCCTGGCGGTGGCGGCGCCCTCCTGCTACATCACCTCGTGGGAGAAATTGTGGGCCGGGCCGGGGCCGCAGGATGCGGAGCAGGACTTCGCCGGGTTCCTGCGGGACGGCTTCGACTTCGCCGATTTCCTGATCGCCTTCGCCCCCCGTCCCATCCAGATGGCCACCGCCATCCGCGACTTCTTCCCCATCGACGGCGCGCGCGCCACCTACGCCGAGGCGAAGCACATCTTCGAGGTGATGGGGGCGGGCGATCGCGCCGGGTATTACGAGTACGACGATCCGCACGGGTGGTCGAAGCCGCGGCGCGAGGCGACTTACCGCTGGCTCGAGAAGTGGCTGCACGGCCGCGAGGACGATGGCGCGGAGCCCGAATTCGCGGTGGAACCCGAGGCGGCCTTGTGGTGCGCCCCGGAAGGCAAGGCGGGAGGCGAATCGGTCCAGTCGCTGAACGCGAAGTACGCCGCAGGACTGGTGCGCGGAGCACGGCC
>Ga0335080_10008897_pt1 | contig 10480 bp, 5 predicted proteins | sample Lox_Sample_34_FD_206720 | JGI IMG/M metagenome (GOLD analysis project Ga0335080, IMG submission 206720) | Soil microbial communities from Loxahatchee National Wildlife Refuge, Florida, United States - Lox_Sample_3.4 | ecosystem: Environmental > Terrestrial > Soil > Wetlands | place: USA: Florida... | reverse complement strand
CAGGGAAGCTGCGGGTTTGCTGGCGCAGAATCCGAAGACTGTCGCCGAGCCCAGCGGGGCGGTATCGGTGGCGGCGTTTCTCTTCCATCGGGAGCAGCTGCCAAAGACGAAAATCAATGTCGCCGTGATCAGCGGAGGGAACATCGACCCGAAATTGCTCGATGAGCTGAGGCAAACTGCCCACGCCAGCTAGAATTGGCTTATGAAGTGTCAATCCCTTGCAATTGCTTTCCTGCTGGTTACATCAATCTCCTGGGCGGCTGCCGTGCGGGGCACGCCGTTGCGGACGACGTCCATTTACCTGTCGCCGGATTCCACCTCCGCCAAGCTCGATCAGGTCGAGCGCGGACGCGAAGTCATCATTCTGGAAACGGTGGGCGCCTGGCTGCACGTAGAGGCCAATCTGACCGAAGAACGGACAATCACCGGGTGGATTCCGGCAAAGGGTGTGGTGCAGGGTTCGACTCCGAATGGCGACCGGATTCTGTTCGGTGAAGCCGTGGACTCGGAGGACCAGGCCAGCCAGCGTCACGGGCGCCGGGGCGCGGCCCAGGACGCGATGCGGCTCTACTACCGAACCGCGGAATATTTTCCCGCTTCGCCGCTTGCCGGCGAGGCGATGTACCGGTCCGCCGACATTCGCTGGCAGATTGACAAGTCCGACGTGATGACGCGGCCCTCGGCCAAAGAGAAAGAGGCGTACCTGCGCGAGGGCATGGAAGAACAGTACATGAGGGAGGTTATGAAGAAATTCCCGGGAGGCAAGTGGGCCGACCTCGCCGCCTTTCACCTGATCGATAACAAGCTGTGCGGGGACTGGCAGGGAGAATCGAAATGCCCAGCCAAAGAGGCGGACCTTTACGAGAACTACGCTAAGGATCATCCGCAGTCGCCGGCGGTAGCCGAGGCGTTATACGACGCGGCCTGGCGATGGGCGGCGCTGATCGAAATCTACAAGACCGAGGATCAGGCGAAGAAGTCAGAGGAGTCAAAGGCCAGGGCGATCGCACTGGCGCAACGAGTGGCCACGCAGTTTCCCCAGAACGATTGGGGTGCCCGCGGCGAACGCCTGCTCTACATGATTCAGCAAGGCGTTCCCGCCTACGGCAATGCCAGCGAGTGAGGGCGTAGCGGTGGGGCGGGAATCAAGAGCGGCAGCCGCCCTATCATCCGCTTCTGCGATACTTACCACTTCCCCGGGGAGGAAGCTTTGAACGACTATCTTCTGTCCGTGGTGCTCGGAATCATCGAGGGTCTTACCGAATTCCTACCAGTCAGCTCGACCGCGCACCTGCGGATTGCGGAGGCGCTGTTTCATATCAACCTGGCCGATGGCTATTGGAAGATGTACACGATCGTGATTCAGTTGGGAGCGATACTCTGCCTGCCGGTCTATTTCCGGCACCGGATCGCCAAATTCATGTCGACGTTTCCTCAAGGCGAACGGGGAGACCGCACTGCGCTCAGCCATCCTCTCAGCCTGACCCTGGTGGCATTCGTGGTGACCGCCATTCCGGCATTTCTATTGACCAAGGTCATCGGCAAGCACCTGGAGAGCCTGCAAATCATCGGCACATCCCTGCTGGTGGGCGGAATTGTGATGTGGATTGTCGACGCCATGAACGCGCGTTCGGAAGCCGGGGGTCCCAGCGCAGCGGGAGGCCGCATTCATACCTGGCACATGGAAGAGATGAGTCCGGGCCAGGCGATCTGGATCGGGGCATGTCAGATTTTATCCGCAGTGTTCCCCGGTACGTCGCGGTCGATGTCCACCATTGCGGCGGGTCAACTTGCGGGGATGTCGCGGGCCTCGGCGCTCGAATTCTCGTTTTTCCTGTCGATTCCTACGATGGTGGTAGCCACGGGCTATGACCTGCTGAAGTCTCTTCGAGGCAAGGGGCGTGCCAACCCTATCGGTGTGTCACAGATCGACGCGCACGGGTGGGTAGTGCTGGGCATCGGCTTCGTCATATCGTTCCTGGTCGCGTATCTTTCCGTAGCATGGTTCATGGCCTGGGTGCGCAAGCGCGGGTTTGGCCCCTTCGCTGTTTATCGAATCATTCTCGGCACGCTGGTATTGGTGTTCATCGCCCGGTTAGCAGCATAGGTTGTGCTTATCATTCTGGATACTGGCAACGGTCCCGAGTTGTGGAGCGCCGCCGTTCTTGTCATAATCGAAGGGCTCTGGCGTGGTCGGGTGAGGAGAGGGTGTCGGCAGCCATCCCGGAAATTGCGCCTATGAAGTACATCTCGAATGTTTTCACGCCCACCGGCAATCGGCGGCTCAATGAGCTGATCGGTTTCCTGCTGTGCATCTCCGCGCTCCTTCTCTTCCTCGCGTTGGCGTCCTACTCGCCGCTCGATCCCTCGCTCAACAGCGCTTCCGCGCTGACTGGCTCGCGCGCGGCCCGCAACTGGATCGGGGTCGTGGGCGCCGTGATTTCCGATTTGACGCTGCAAGGCTTCGGGGCGGGAAGTTTTTTGCTCCCCGTCTTCCTGGCTGCGCTGGGAATGCGCTGGTTTCGCTCGCGCAAAATCGCGTCCCCGGTCGCCAAGTGCCTGGGATGTTTGTGGCTCATCATTTTCGTTCCAGCGCTGCTGGCGCTGATGCCCGGCCATTTGCACTGGGCGGGGGTGATTCCGGCGGAAGGCCTTGAAGGCCGCATCGTTGGCGACTTTCTCATTCGCTACTTCAACCTGGCGGGCGCCTATATTGTGTGCGCCAGTGTGCTGGCGGTGGCGCTGTATCTGTGCACCGCATTCTCCTTCTCAGCCCTGCAGGTTTGGGCGCCCACGCGCTTCGCTTTCGCCGTCGCGCTCTGGAACCGCTGGAAAGACTGGAAAGAGGCACGGGCCCGACGGCAAATGCAGAAGGACCTGGAGAAGCGGCGCGCTTCTCAGAAGCCAGTGATCAGCGCTCAGATGGTTCCGGCGCGGATTGCCGCAGCGACACCGCTGCCCGCGACGCAGTCTTCGGAGCCGGTCCGGACCGGGATTGAACGCACCTTCGCCGAGGAACATTCCGAGTCCGGGCCTGCGGACAGCGAGTCGGAGATTTCCGCCCCTGAAGTCAGCGAACGCCCCGACAACGGGCACAAGGCCAGGACGACCCTACCGCGCATCGCCGGCGGCTACAAGCTGCCTCCCAGTTCGCTGCTTCACCGTCCCGATGAGCAACAGGCGGTCGATGCCGACGAATTGAAGATTCTGGCCCAGGTGTTGACCGACAAGTATGCGGAGTTTGACGTGCACGGGCAGGTTACCCAGATCAACCCCGGTCCGGTGGTCACCACCTTCGAATTCAAGCCGGAAGCGGGAATCAAGTACAGCCGAATCACCAACCTGACCGACGACCTGTGCCTGGCGCTGAAGGCTGAGAGCATCCTGGTGGAGCGGATGGCGGGAAAGTCGACGGTGGGCATCCAGGTCCCGAATCGAGAGCGCGAGATCATCTGGCTGCGGGAGAATATCGAGTCGAGCGAGTTCATCGGCAACAAATCCAAGCTCACGCTGGCGCTGGGCAAAGACATCAACGGCCGGATCGTTACCGCCGATCTCAACGGCATGCCGCATCTGCTGATCGCGGGATCGACAGGCACGGGCAAGAGCGTGGCCATCAACGCGATGATCATGTCGATTCTGTACAAGTCGACGCCCGACCAGGTGCGGCTGGTGCTGGTGGATCCGAAGAGGCTGGAACTGGGCAACTATGAGGGGGTGCCTCACCTTTACACGCCGATCATCACCGAGCCGAAGCTGGCGGCCAACGCCTTGCGCAACGCGGTGCGCGAGATGGAGCGCCGGCTGAAGCTGCTGGCGGAAAAGGGAGTTCGCAACATCGACCAGTACAACAAGCTCTTCGAGCAGAACGGGACGCCCAGCCTGTTCGACGACGGCGCGGAGGAGCGCCCGCTGCCGTACATCGTGATCATCATCGATGAATTGGCGGATCTGATGATGCTGGATGCGGGGAACGTGGAAGAGTCCATTACCCGGCTGGCACAGATGGCGCGGGCCGTGGGCCTGCACCTGATTCTGGCCACGCAGCGGCCCTCGGTGGACGTGATCACGGGGCTGATCAAAGCCAATTTCCCGGCGCGAATTTCGTTCCGTGTGGCGACCAAGGTAGACTCGCGCACCATCCTTGATGCCAATGGAGCCGAAGCCCTGCTGGGGCGTGGCGATATGCTCTACCTGCCTTCAGGTTCGGCACGCGTGCACCGGCTGCACGCGCCGTTTGTCACGGAGAAAGAAATTGCCGCAGTGGTCGAATTCTGGCGATCGCAAGCCACGGCTGAGTACGAAGAAAAATTCCTGGAGGCACCCAAGGAAGCGCGCGGAGAGGGCGCGCCGGGAGCAAATGCGGAAGAGGACGAAGCCGAAAACGATCCCTTGTTCGAGGACGCAGTCAGGCTGGTGGTGGAATTCGGCAAGGCCTCAACTTCCCTGCTGCAGCGCCGCCTGCGAATCGGTTACGGCCGCGCCGCCCACCTCATCGACCTGATGGAGCGCGACGGCATCGTGGGGGCAGCCGATGGGCCCAAGCCTCGAGAAGTGCTGAAGCGGCCGAATTGGCTCTCAGAAGTGGAGGAAAGCCTGCCCTAGCCGACTCTGTTTGAACTCTCGAGCGGATGCGCTTAGCGCGTCTCCGCCCGCCGCCAGGCGCGCAAGTTCACGCCATACAAGAATATGCAGAACAGATTTGCCGGAACGAAGCCCCATTGCGCGGTTCTAACGCCAATAAAGCAAATAATGACGCTATTAACGCCGGCCAATACCCAGCCCTCCCAGCAGCGCCTTCCTACGAGGATGGTCGAAATAATGGTCAATACACAGGATAAGTAGTCAAGCCGCAACACGAGACGAAAACACCTCCAGACGCGATTTTCAGCACATAGAACAAATTCTGCTGTGATCCGGGCCACTCCGGTACATGACGGAAGTACGTGACCCACGAGCGTTGGAGCCGGTGCGGCATCTTCACGAGAACTTTCCGAGGCCGGGCGTGACTCCCGTAACCGCGGGGGTCTTCGGGGTCGAGGCTGTAAAGGGACCCGGCTTCCCTGCTGTGCATAGGTCGTATAGATTCGTTGCACGGCGCGGCTGAGCCGCGCCTTTCAAATAAGATGGGGGAGCGAACCATGAAGGTTCTCACCGAATACATGAAGTTTCACACGAAAACTCATCGTGCCTATGTACATATCACTCCCCAGATAGAGACCTTCGTAAAGAAAAGCGGGGTTCAGGAGGGGATGGCGCTGGTTTCCGCCATGCATATTACGGCCGGGATTTATGTCAACGACAACGAATCGGGACTGATCGAAGACATCGACCACTGGCTGGAAGGGTTAGCACCTTTCAAGCAGGATTACCGGCACCATCAGACCGGCGAGGACAATGGCGACTCGCACCTGAAGGCGCTGCTCATCCACCATCAGGTGATTGTTCCGATTACGGCGGGCAGACTCGATCTGGGGACCTGGCAACGCATCTTCTACGCCGAGTTCGACGGACAACGAGACAAGCGCGTCATCGTGAAGATCATGGGCGAGTAGGGCCGGCGCTTTGCCTTGCCCTACTGCTGGAAGACATCGACTTTGGGATGGGTTTCGGTTGAAAGCGAATAAAACCGTGTGGGAGAAACCAGATAGAGATAAGCCGCCGTGGTCCCATTAGCCGTGACCACGACTCGGCCGTTCGCTGCCAGGGCGTAGGTGGCGGAGAGATTCTGGTTTTGGCTGCCCGCGCTGTTGTCGATGGTGTAGGTCAGATTGCCCAGCCCATCGGAAGCCGCGATCGCGGCCTCCTGCACTACGCTTGCCTCGATAGGCGCGATGGTCGCGCCGGCATAGTTGCCGGAAAGCGATCCCTGTGAGAACGGGGCACCAGACTGTTGCTCCATGTATCCAAATGTGACTGCCGCATCTGTACCCACGATAAAGGCCTGATTGGCACTAACCAAGTAGAGCACCGGATCGGAGCCCTGGAAACCGGAATTGGTCAGGGTTACACGGCCGGTCGGGGCGACGTTATAGGTCCCGGTTCCTGAGGCGGTGGTAATCACGCCCGCGGTATTGAGGTCGGAACTGAGGCTGATGTTGCCGGTGCCGTCCGTGGTCAGCAGACCTACCTGGGCCTGGCCGGTGGGACCGGCCTGCAACGCAGTGGTCTGGAAGACGCTTATGCCGTTCAACGAGGAAGCGCCGAACGAACCGTTCCCTGCCTGCTGCAGGATGGTCCCGCTCACGATCGGGCTGCTCTGGCCCGAGATCTGGTCGATCTCCATGACCAGCAACTGCGTGGCGGAGACCACATAGAGGCTGTAATTGGTGGCGGGCTGTCCGGAAGTCAGAATGGAGGCAGTTCCGCGGCCGCTCGGCAGAACCGAGTACGAGCCGCTGAAGGCTGAATTGGCCGCACCGGTGCCCGCCTCGTCAGAATCCAGCATGCCAGCGCTCAGAGTGCCGGCGCCATCCGCAAAGAATTCGCCGGCCATGCCGAGACGGTTGCGCTGGGCGTCCACTCCCAGAAATCCGAAGGCGTAGTAACCGGTGATCGCCGCGGTGGAAAAGGCGGAGGCATCCTGGAGAAACAAGGCGCCGGAGGCCTGTGCCAGAGCATCCACCTCGATGATGCTGGAGCTGTTGCTGGAGCGCAGAGCGATGGCGAAGGTGCGAACGCCCACCCCGGGGATGCTGAGACTCATGGTGCCCAGGTTGTCGGGACCGAGCGAATACGACCCCGAGAAGGTCAAGCCGAGCTGTACGCCCGCGGGATCATTCGTATCCATCAGGCCAGAGGAGACATTCCCAGCGCCATCCGCGAGGAAGCTGCCGACGGCGGTGTAGGCACCGCTGCCGTCAAAGCCGTTGAGGGCGAAGGCGTAGGCGCCATCTAGCTGCGAATTGTTTGAATTGCTGGGATCGATGGTAATGCTCAGGTTGGCGTCGGCTTTCTGCTGAGGAGACGAAGAGTCAATCACCTCAACGGTGAAACTCGAAGTGCCTACCGTGGTTGGCGTCCCGGAGATGAGGCCACTGGCGCTGATGTTCAGACCGGCCGGCAAGGCGCCCGCGGTCAGGCTCCAGGAATAAGGTTTGGTTCCGCTGCTGGCCTGCAACTGCTGGCTATAGGCCGTCCCCACCCTGCCGTCCGGAAGAAAAGTAGTGGCCACGGTGAGCGGGGGCGGCTTATTTATGAGGATGCTTAAGGGTTGGGATTTGGCGTTGCCAGCTCCGTCGGTGACTTGAATGCGGAAGCGGAAGTTTCCCAGCTCGGTCGGAGTGCCAGAAATCGAGACCGTATCGGTGGTGCTCGAGCCGAGAGTCAAACCAAGCGGCAGATTGCCATGAAGGACGCTCCAGGTGAAGGGGCCGGTGGCGCCTGTCGCGTTGATGTAGGCGTAATAGGGCACGTTGAGGGTCCCGGACTGGAGTGACGTAGTCGAGATGGTGAGCACCGCCGTGAGATTGATGCTCAGGGAGGCTGTCGCCGTCGAGCTGGCGACTGAAGTGGCGGTGACCGTGGCCGTGGAGCTGGCCGATAGGGTGGCCGGCGCGGTGTAGGTTACGCCACTTGTGGTTGTACTGCTGAGACTTCCGAGGCCAGAAAGAGTCCAGGTCACACCCTGGTTGTTGGTGTCGTTCGCGACCACCGCAGTAATGTCAACCGTCTCTCCGGGGTTCAAAGATGGGGAAGTCGTCGGAGAGAGGGTCACGGTGACGGTGTGGCTCGATGAAGAGCAACCAGCCAGCGTCAGAGCGCAGAGGATTCCCACCGCCAACAACAGACAAACTCGGGCTTGGACCACAGTCTTCCCTTCAGAGTTGAAAAAGTGCTTGTACGACAATCTATTAGAAAGAGAACATCACTTGCAAATCAATGCGGCGAGTGGCTGAGCCGAAGGAATAAGGCCCGCCCGCGAGCGCATTGGACTGGTCAAACAACGGCGAACTCAGATTGCCTACAGGCGCCGCAAAGTTCACGCGATTCAGGAGATTGCGCGCAGAAACACTGAAGGTTAGATTGTAGCGGCGATTGCCGGAGTTGCTCAGGCGGAAAGCGCCTCCGCCTCCCGCACCGCCGAGTCCTCGGCCACCCAGGCCTCCGCCGCCGGGTCCGCCCGGACCGCGTCCGCCTCCTCCTCCGAACCCTCCGCCGCCGGAACTACTCTTCGTCTCCGGACCAAAGCCGAAGGTCTTGCTCAGGCGGAGATTGAGCACGAACAAGGGTGGTCCGGTGCCGGTGTTGACGCCGACCAGCGTTTGTCCGGGCCCGGGCGCCGTACTGAACGTTCCCAACGGCGTACAGGCAGTGCCGGCTGTGAATTGCACGCTGCTGCAAGTGGCAGCCGAGACGAACCCGGGCCGGTCGTTGAAAATGGAGTCGCCATTCAGATCCTGGCCGACGGTGAGGTCGAACGGCTGGCCGGAACTCGCAATCAGCAAGGGGTTGATCTGGAACGCATAGGGTAAGGAGATGGTTCCGCCGACAAACACCCGGTGGCGCACGTCGAACCCGGAGCGGCCATAGTCCGCCATGGGATCGTATTGGTTAGCCAGAAAATTGGCGCTGATACCGGACCCTCCGCCTGCACCCCCACTCCCGCCCGATCCCCCGCCGCCTCCGACGCCCAGGTCGCTGTTTGCGTAGTTCAGGACGTAATAGCCGAAGAGCGAAACTTTGGCTCCGGCCGTAACCCGGAAGTTGGCGATCAACTGATTCTGGCGGAATACGCCTTCCGAGTCATACTGGTAAAGATTCGTGCTGCCGCCAAAAGGGCGGACTCCGCTGGTCGGGTCCGCGGGACTAAAGGTTCCGGGCAAGGGAGCGTTGGCATTCTGGATGAAAATCTCGTGCTCTCCCAGGGTATGCAGATAAGTCAACGCAACCGTGGCCTTGCGGGTGACCTGATGCTCCAACCCGACTGCGCTTTGCAGCAGATAGGGCGTTCGTAGCCCACTGGCAATCTGGTAAATCGTGGGGGAGACGACAGCTCCAGAGATGGTGCCGCCGGGAACGTTGGGAAAGAAGTCGGGGTTGGCGACAATTGTCTGCTGTTGCGTGACGCCATTCAGGCGCTCCGCCTGAAGCACGAGATCGTACGGAAAACGCTCGTAAAAGATGCCAAAGCCCGCCCGCAGAACCGTGCTGGGCGATGGATTCTTGGCACGTCCCAGGCCCCAGGCGAAAGACACGCGGGGCGCCCAATCGCCGTGATCGTGAATCTGGTTCTGGGTTTCAAATCGCAAACCGTAACTGAGCGTGATGTTGGGGCGAACGCGCCACTCGTCGAGCCCGTACAAACCGGCATCGACCAGCGTGACTTGGGAAAGCGGCAGCCCGCCCACGATGGAGAACTGGCTCGGCCCTCCACCTTCGGCACGAATTTGTCCCAGCGTCAGGCCTTGATAGAGACCTTGTTCGGTAATCTGATAGGCACCGATCGAGGGGAAAGTAAAGGTTCCGTTGAAGCCAGAGTTCGACGTGTTGGAATCGGTTAGAGCGCGCAGCCGTCCGCCGAACTTGATGAAGTGGGTACCGTGCACGATCGAAGTGTGATTCTGCAGCTCATAGTGATTCTGGGTGTCGAGCAAATTTCCGCTCGAATTGCCGCCGCCGGTAAACGCTCCCAGCACCTGGATGGCTGATTGAAAATTCTGGGCGGTTTGATCGTCCTCCTCACGGAGATACTGAAAGCGAGTTTCATTCACCACGTTGTTGCTCAACACCTGGGTGTCGGTGAGCTGAAAGGTGTGCTCGGTCGAGGTGGAGTTGAATCCCTGGGAAACGAGGGCGAACTCGCCCACGCCCTCGTTGTTCTCGTTGTTTTGAAAGAACTGATAACGCAAGGTCAGGGTGTTGTTCTTGTTGACCTGGTAATCGATGCGGGGACCGATGTTGGTTCGCGTCCGGGGCTGGGCGATGGCAAGACTAAAGGGCGCAGGAGTAAACGTCGGCGCAGGTCCCAGCACCGTAGCGGAAACGACTGCGGCATCGTCGATATCGCGCCGCATGCCATCGACGAAAAAAGACGCCTTCCTGGTCAGTGGCCCACCGAAGCTTCCCATCAGGAACACGGAGTGATAGGCGGGAATGTCGGCGACGAGCGGGTTGGCGGCATTGAAACTGGAGTAGTTCCCGTCCACCATGATCTGTCCGTGATAGTGGTCGGAACCGGGTTTCGTGAAAATCTCAATCCGGCCGTAACCGAGCTTGTCGTATTCGGCGGAAAAGGGATTCTGATTGATTCGGATCTCGCGTATAGCGGACTTGGGGGGAAGCTGGCCGCCGGTGAACCCGTCGATATAGATCTGGCCGCCGTTGGGTCCGGCGGAGGGGCCGGCCAGGGCCTGTAGCTCTGACTGCAGTTCATCGGGATCATCGGAGAGCGCTTCCAGGTCTTTTCCCTTGATTACGACCGAAGACGCGTTCTCCGACGGACTCGTGCTTACGTGAGTTCCCTGCTCCTCGACTTCGA
>Ga0335080_10008896_pt1 | contig 10481 bp, 6 predicted proteins | sample Lox_Sample_34_FD_206720 | JGI IMG/M metagenome (GOLD analysis project Ga0335080, IMG submission 206720) | Soil microbial communities from Loxahatchee National Wildlife Refuge, Florida, United States - Lox_Sample_3.4 | ecosystem: Environmental > Terrestrial > Soil > Wetlands | place: USA: Florida... | reverse complement strand
GCAGTGCCGACAAGATCAATATGGTGAAAAGAGCTTGCGCCAATGGAGCCCTGACCAAAGAAGAATGCGCGGCGAAAATGGCGGCCCTGCAAGCGGGCGCTTCGGGTCGAACCGGCGGCTCGGCTCCAAACAATGTTCCGCCTCAGGGCAATGCTTATCAACACACTTTCGTTCAACCAAATAGCCCTGCCGGTGAGACTCCGGCCGGAGGCGCAGGCAGCGGTGCGCCCGCAGGCTCGCAGGTCATCATGTCCAACTCACCGGAGTTTCCGGGACAAAGCGTGCCTCCGTTGCATCAGGTGGATCCGGGCATCAACGATACGCATCGGCTGCTCGAAGAACAGGCGCGGAAGCACTTTGGCCAGCCCACTTCCTACCATGATCCGCAAGGGCGGTTCAGCTTTACGGTTCCGGCCGGTTGGAAGATGGAACCGCAGGGCAGGGACGGCGAAGATGGCGTGATGATTTCGAACGGCGCCAGTTGGGCGATGATCGGACCGTATGGAGGGGTCGAGGACACGATCGACCTGGTAGAGAGTCTCGCCTCGCAGTATCAATCCGAATATCAGGATTACAACATGGGCGACCATGGCAGCATGAAAGTCAACGGAAATGATGCCGCCTATGCCGCCTTTAGCGGAGTGAATCGCAACGGAGAGCATGTAGGGATGCGATATGGCGGCGTCTCGGCCGGCCATGGGCATTTCCTTGGCGTGGCCGTGTTTATTCCGCATGACGAGATTGATAGTGTCGACCCGCAGATCAAAGACTTGTTCATGAGCATTTCGTTTGGTCAATAAAGGAGAGAGCGATGAAACATCAAACGATGTTGGCCGCCGCGGCCGGGCTCGCCCTGATGATGTGTGCGCGGCCGATGATCGGCCGGCAAGACTCGAGCGGATCGTCCCTGCGAGCGGAGCAGCTACGCTCGTTGAACGAGTTGCATGAGAACGGATTGCTCACGGACGATGAATACCGGGCCAAGTTGAGGGCTCTGAGGGGAAATGGGAATGGCGCTCCGCAAGGCGCTGCGAACGCGCCGTCGTATTCCGTAGCGGCCTTCATCGCGGGAAATGCCGCCCGGCGGGCGGTGGAAATCGATGATCCGCAATTCCGAATGCGGGCGGCTACCTTGCAGATACCCGCCGATTGGAGGTTTGGCGGGACCATCTCGCGAAGCCCCGGGTGCCACGGCAACGGCGCGCAGGTGCAATACAGCACGCAGAGCCCGGATGGAATGCTGGCCGTGCAGGTGTATCCAAGCTTCGCCTGGAGGAACACGGGCCAACCTTCGCAGCCCCGCAATCTCTCGCCGAGGCTTGCCAGCATACGCCCGCCGCAGAACCCCTGCCCGCCACTCGAGATCGAAAGCGCCGCAGACTTTCTCAAGCACGTGGTATTGCCCAGCCTCCGTCCATGGGCCACGGTGACGAATATCGAACCCTTTGGCGCGCCGGGCCAGGAGGTATTGCGGCAGCGTTTGGAAGGGATGCGGCAAAACGCCGAACAACAGGCAGCGCGATACCGGCAGATGGGCTTTCCCAAAGGACAGCATCCCGACGAGCACATGCTCGATGGCGCGATCGCTTATCTCCACTACAACCTCAACGGTCAGGAGGTGGAAGAGATTCTGCAAACGGCCGTGCACTGCATGGCGATCTGGATGCCCGGCAGCTACGTCGCTACCCCTTCGGTCAATGTGAATTGCAATAGCTGGCCGGTGATCGTACTGCGCGCACCGCGCGGGACCCTGATGCAGGCCACCCGGCAACTGGTCGAGATCAAGTCAAGCATTCAGATTGACTCGAACTGGGATTACCAGATGGGCGAGCTTATCCGGCAGCAGGGGCAGATGATGAATGATGCCATGAGGCGCAATGGGGAGATTCTGCGGCAGGAGTCGCAGGCCTCCCAGGACGCGCTCACCGCGCAGCATAACCTGGACATGAAGCAGATGAACGATAGTTTTGCCTCCAGCCAGGCCCGGGCTCGCGAGCAGGAGCGAGCGATGGATATTTCCGCACACAAAACCATCCTCTATGCCTTGGACCAGAACGCCTTCATCGACCGCAGAACCGGAACGGAATACGATATCAGCAATCAGTTCGACCACGCCTACCTGGGAACGGATGGCACGGTGATCGGAAGCAGAGGGCCCATTAGCGTAACAAGTACCGTTCCTGGCATCGGGATTTCGGAGATACCGATGTATTAGGTCGGGTGGCGGGAATTCGCTCTTGCGTCAACCTTGGTCCCTGTGAGTCGTGTACTCGCGCGCGGCTTCCGGCGGCGGATCGCGTAATGCCTCTGGCATTTATACTTTTTGACGAGTGTCCCCCGCATGATGGCCTCGCCGCGAATTGACAATCCGCGCCACATGCGAATTTTGCTGGGCGCGCTCCTCGTGGTCGCAACCCTCCTGTTATACCTTCCCGTTGTTCATCACGACTTCCTTCCCGGCTGGGACGATGACGACTATGTCACTGCGAACATGCACGTTCGCTCGGGTTTCACGCGGGCCAATCTGACCTGGGCATTCACCAGCTTCGACATGTCGAACTGGCATCCCGTCACGTGGCTCTCCCACATGCTGGACTGCCAACTGTTTGGCTTGAACTCCGGCGCTCAGCACTCCGTCAATGTGCTGCTGCACGCGGCCAATGTGCTGCTTTTGTTCTGGATATTGCAGCGGGCTACCGCGGCGCTCTGGCGCAGCCTGGTGGTGGCTGCGCTCTTCGCCGTCCATCCTCTGAATGTTGAGACCGTCGCCTGGGTTGCACAGAGGAAGAGTTTGCTGAGCGCATTCTTTTCTCTGCTTACCGTAGCCGCCTATGGGTGGTACGTCGCCGGCCGTGGTCGGCAGGGATGGAAAAGATATTTCGCCATCGTCGTGGCCTTTGCGCTCGCCCTGATGTCCAAGCCGATGGCTGTGAGTCTTCCTCTATTGTTGTTGCTCTTCGACTACTGGCCCTTGCAACGTCTTGAAGAGCTTCCGTTCTCTCGCCGGTGGGCGCGATTGGCCCTGGAGAAGGGTCCGCTGCTCGCCATGAGCGCGGTCAGTTCTGTACTCACCGAGATGGCGCAGCGCTCCGGTGGCTCCGTAATGCAACTTGTCTTACTGCCGTTGTCGACGCGCCTCGAGAACACAGTCCTCTCATACGTTGCGTACATCGGAAAACTGTTCTGGCCCGCCAGGCTGGCAACGTTCTATCCGCTCGGGTTCTCGCCGGCCCTGGGCGACGTCATCGCCTCGGCAGCGATTGTCGCGGGAATCACCGCCCTGGCATTTTATTTTCGTGGCGCGCGCTACTTTTTGGTCGGCTGGCTTTTCTTCCTGATAGCTCTCGTTCCCGTGATCGGCATTGTGCAGGTTGGTTTCCAGGGCATGGCGGACCGCTACGCTTACGTGCCTTCCATCGGCCTTTTCATCGCCCTCACCTGGGGACTCGCGGCGCTGATTGAAAATGTGCCAATCGCGCGCCTGGGAGCACCGTTCGCCGCCATGTGTCTAATCGCCGGACTCGCCGTTGCTACCGCGCGCTACCTCAAATGTTGGCAAGATGGCGTAACTCTATTTGAGCAAGCACGGGTCGCCTATGGGCGGCCTCACATGTGGCTCGAGCAGCTTTATGGGAATGCCCTGCTGGCCGCGGGACGGACTCAAGACGCTTTCCAGCACTATCAGGCATCCTGCTCCCTCGATTCCGAAAATCAATATTGTCACTACGAAATGGGACACATCCTGCTCGGCAGGGGCCAGTTCCGCAGCGCAATTCGAGAGTACCGCTTTGCCCTGATGCTTACCTCCCACAGCCAAATCAAGGTCTTGTGTCTGGACGAATCCGGGGAAGCGTTCCTGCAATTGGGCGACTACGATGCCGCGCGCCAGTCCGTCGAAGAAGCATTGAGCATCGATCCCACCAACAGCGCGGCTCTCGGCCTGCGCGATCAAATCCTGAACAAAAAAAATAGCGGGAACTGAATCCCGCTTCGCAACGCCGTAAAGCTCACCGCAGAACGCTTGCCCTTACTTGGTTTTCCTGCGCGACGCCCCGGTCAATTGATGGGCATGGTTATGGCAGGTAAGGCTGCAGGAATTGCTCGCCCGGTTGTACGAAATGGGGCTGGTGCCGTTGGGCGCCACCACGTTGATATCAAAATTGACCATCCGTTCCCCTGAAATGCCCGCCAGGATTGCCCCCATCCCGTGCGCGGTGTGGCAAGTCGAGCACGAGAAGCCGTCGTTGATGTGGCGGGCGTGTTCGCTGAAGCTGGTATTCGCAACCACCTGACCCAGGTTGTGGCACTTGGCGCACATCGAATAAGGTCCACCCGCCGATGGGTCGAGAATCGGATTCGGAAACAGGTTCTGGACGGCGGTCCCCGGCCCGCCCGCCGGCGGTGGCGCAACCTGGCTGAACTCGTACCGTCTTTCGAGTACGTGCAGGAACTGCGATCCATGGGGGCCATTCGGGCCCGTTCCGCCGAACTCGCGGTTGTCATCGCTGTTATGGCAATCGGTGCAGTAAATCCGAACGCCCATCGCGCGTCCCTGCGTTTTGCCATCCAGGTTCCACATGTAACTGAGCAGACTCGGCTGAGCCAGCGGGCTGCTCCGGTCATGTAAGACTGGGTGGCTCGAGGTTGCCGTAGCCGCGAATTGTGGAATGACGTTCAGGGGATCTCCCGACGCCACCGCCCATGTCGGTAGGTACCCGAATACCGCCAGCGCCTGTTTGCCGCTGCTTGTGCCGTGGCATCGCAAACAGGTCTCATACTGATTCACGGCGGGGTTCATGATGGTTGTGCCATCCGACGCGCTGATGCCGACCACGCCCGATTGCGATCCGCGTATCAGCGGCGGTCCCGGCGACGTGAACGAAGTCACCGCCAATGAGGCGTGCGAGTCGTGGCAGTCCACGCAGGTCGCATGTCGATTGTTGTTCAGCAATGGCGGCTCAGCCGCGTCGTGATTATTGGTCCCGGACGGAAAGGGATGGCCAGTCTTGGCAAACTCGGCATATACGTTGGGGATGGCCGGCGAGATATTCGATCCGCCATTGTGACAGTTCATGCAATTCTGCGTGACCCCATCCATATTCTGAACCGCCGGAACCGGCCCGCGCAGCAGCCGCGCCCCGGCCACCGAGTTGTGCGGCATATGACAGGAAAGGCATGCGTCCTGCGCCACCGTCAGGTAGCTTCCGAGCAGCGGTCCGTTGGTAATCCGGTTACCCACCGTGGCGTGTATGCTCACATTCCACGGCGCCAGCGGATTCGTCTGTCCCCCCACCGTCCGCGCATTCACCTCATGGCAGGCCACGCAGAGCTGTCCGCTTGAGCTGTCGCGCACCAGGAAGTTCTGTGAAAGCTGATCGATCGCCTGCGCGTGCGGCGTATGGCAGCTCGTGCATTCCACATTATTCCCGATCAACTGCACCTTCGGATCGCCCGTCGTGTGCGTCGCAACCAGCGATGCCACCAGGTCGGGCGCGTCCACCAGCGGCAACTTCAGGCTGAAAGGATGCGATCCCTGCAGGTTGGTTCCGAACACATCCGCCTTGTTCATCGTGCCGGTCATCGTGATGTTTCCGTAAGGTTGGGTCTGTCCCACCGCGACCGTTCCATCATGACAGCTCAGGCAGAGACTGCTGTCGGCGCCCAGCACCGGCTGTAGCTGCGTGTTGTGAAGGGTAGTGCTGGAGTATGGGGTGTACGTCTGGACCGACAGCGTCTGGCTCCACAGCGCCGGATTGGGATTCTGCACCCCAGAGTGCGGCGCATGGCAGAACAGGCACGGATCCAGACCACCTTTGACCGGCCCCGTTCCGCTCGGCGACAAGTTATGCGCGCCCAGTACGTCGCCCGAAGTCTGCGCACGTGCGCTGCCGATCGCCAGTATCAGCGGGATGGTGGCCAGCAGGAGTCGTTTCATTGCCCCGGCCTCTCTCCCGCCGCCCCTTTTGGCAATCCGAAATACCGGAACACCTGCACTCGCCGGTTGTACGAGTCAACCACAAAGATGCGATCGTCCCGATCGATAAACAATCCCGCGGGAAGTTGGAACTCTCCCTTATCCGTGCCCCGGTTGCCGAAGTAATAGAGCAGCCGCCCTTGCCCATCGAACACCTGCACTCGTCCCCACAACCCGTCGACCACGTAAAGATGCTCTTCCGAATCCAGCGCGATCCCCTTCGGCCGGAACATCGTGCCCGGCGAATCTCCCAACTGCCCCACCGACGTTCGATACTCTCCCGAGCGATCGAGGAACTGCACCCGGAAGTTCATCGCATCCACAACAAACAGGTTCTTGTCGTGAACCAGCAATTCCGTCGGCAGATTGAACTCCGCCTCCCCCGTCCCCCGGTGCCCGATCTTCTCCAGCACGCTGCCGTTCATATCCAGGACAAATACCTCGTCCCGCAGCGTGTCGGTGATGTAAATCCGTTGCGCCGCCGAATCCACCGCAATTCCCGTCGGGCGTTTGAAGTAGCCCTCTCCGCCCTTCAAGCTGCCGATTGCGCGCCGGAATTTCCCTCCCGGCTCGAATACAAAAATCTTCCCCGACCTCGAGTCCGTCACATAAATATTGTCTTGTGCGTCCAGCGCCACACACTGCGGCGACTCCATCGGATCGCGGCCATTCTCCCGCCGCTCGATAAACTTGTACTTGTGGTTCTCGAAGTCGAAGATGTGAATCCCGTTCGCGCCCGGGTCGGTGACGATGGCTCGTCCCTTCGAGTCCACCGCAATACTGTAGGGACGCACCAGCTCCGGATGGTCCGGCTCGCCGATGATCACGTCCACCAGCTTCGTCCAGAACCCGCGCTTCCCTTGCGTCTCCCGCTGCGAGCTGAAACTCCGCTCCCAATGCAGCTTCCGCCCGCCCTCCAGCAGAACGTCCGGCGGACCCGGCTCAACATCCTTTTCCTTATGCGGTTTCGCACCCCAGAGCGCCGTGGGCGTCAGAAAGGACGTTCCTACCAGCAGGATTCCAATGGCAAGGAGTTTCCTCTTCGCGAGCCTTAGAAGAAGTTGAACCATCTGGAAAACCCGATGTAATACGTTGTGACTGAAATCGGAGCGGTACCCGGAGTTCCCACACTCTGTCTCAGGTGAGTATATCCCCCATTCAGGTAAATCTTCCGCAACCGGTATTGCATCACCCCATTGAGCAGCTCGGTTTTTGTGAAGGTGGTCGCCAGCGGGTCGATCGTGTCTCCCGTAGCCTGCGCATATCCCAGGCTGAGGTTGAGTCGCTTGATCGGCGAGCCGCTGGCATTGGCGCCATAGGCTTTGGAATTGAAAAGGATCACGGAACCCGGAGGCAGCGCCTCGGGGGGTAGATTTCCTGGCACCTGCACCAGCCCGTTGCCCGTGAAGGCCGCCGTGCCGGTGGACTTCGAGTAAAAGCCGTTCAAGCTGTACCGGTTGTAAGTGAAACTGCTGGAGACTCTCTGTGCACTGCTGGAACTGCCCGGTGTCGCTGTGAAGCCGCTATGCGATCCGCTGTATCCCGCCATGAAATACGAACGGTTGCCGACGCGCCGTCTCGCGTTCGTAACGTAGCTGTACGACGAAGAGGTGTACACCACCACCAGCGTCGCTACGTCCTGCGAGTAACTGAAATTCGCGTCCATGTCCCATCCCCGGAATTTGCGGTTGTAGTTCAGGCTGCCCACAAATCCGAGGCCGTCATTCCCCTCCTTGGTCGCGGTATCCACAACCCCGACCGAGAACGAAAGCCCGGTCAGCAGGTTGTGCTGCATGTTGTAGTTCGCGCTCCCGCCAAATTGGGTTGCGCCATAGCTCTGGCCCAGGAAATCCTGTTGCACGTGACTTACTGTGGCGCGCAACGAAAGGCTGTTGATCGGTTGATAGTTGGCATCGGTTCCCACCATGAAAGAGCGGAACGTCCCCAGATCGGTCACCGTTCCTCCTCCTCCACCGGCCACGACCGGCTCGGGGAGGCTGCCCAGAAGGCTGTCCGTGTAGTTCCCGCTCACGCCCACGCTGAGTTTGTTCACCGGCCGGAAGTTCAGACTTCCATTTACCGTGTCCGAGCCCCCGCTGTTAGAGGAGTTATTGCCATCATGAAAGCTGTAGTCGTAACCCGTGCGGCTGTAGGAAAGTGAAAAGGCGCCCGACATCGGGAAAGAGTGGGTTGCGCTGACCTGGTAGTTGTTGGTGGCGGAGTTCGACTCCACCGGCTCCTGCACTCCCTCCACCAGCTCCGAAAGCGTTCCATCGATCGTTCGATGGCTGAAGCCGCCCGCCAGCCGAAAACCAGCCAGCATATATGTGGATGTCAGCGTCAGGTCATGATCGGTCTGCGAACTCTCCTGCTCAGTTCCATAGATGGATGACGAACCGCTGTTGATCGAGTAGCTTGCTGAGAGCGTTGGCAACCCCGGCACCAGCGCGCTCCAGCCCACCGCAAAGCCCTGGTTGTTCCCGTTCGTCGCCAGGCCGATCCCCGCTCCGCCAAAACCATACTCTCCCGAGCTGTTGACCACCTTGCCGTAGGAGATGGTGCCGGGGAAATGGCTGCCGCCAAAAAGGTTCAGCGTGGAATTCACGCCGCTGGTATTCGTAATCGCGCCAAACAAGGAGTTGGATTGCGCGCGATTATAGTAGGGCCGAACCGCGAAATTCAGAAAATTCGGGTTGTAATAGCTTCCCGTCAGGCTGGCATCGCCGTTCAGGCCCAGGCTGTGTGAGGAATCTCCCTGGTTGACGCTGCCGTTGTAGCTCGTCCCGATGTCCCCACTCAGGCCCATCGTGGTGCCTAAAACTTCTACCTGCGCCACAGAGGGCAGCGCCAGCAGGAGAATTCCTGCCAGCAGGCGCCACCCAACCCGAATTCCCATCCGTAGCCGCATCCCCCACCCATCCTCAGTCCCGCGCCGCGTTGACGGCGACGGCAACAACGCTTTGGGCTCACGCTTCACATGACCTCGATCTTCGCCGTCTTTCGCAGCTTCTTGTTCAGTTCCGCGCGCAGATGCTCGTTCTTTTCCTTCGACAGATCCACCATCAGTTTTGCTTTTACCTCTGGGAAGGGCGTGGTGCCGGCTGCTATCCGCGCGTTCAACCGGAACATGGTGTAGGCCGTCCCCAGTTGAATGAGGTCGCTCACCTGCCCGGGCTTCATTCCCCGGGCCGCCGTTACCACCGGCGGCGGCAGCTTCTCCGCTTCAACTGCCTTCCGGTCCCCCAGCTTTACGTGCCAGTCGTCGTCGGAAATCTTCTCCGCCAGCAGCCCGAACTCCTGATAGCTCTTGGTGGCCTTCGCCTGCTTGAACGCCTCTTCCGCCTTCCTGCGCGCTTCGTTCAGAACCTCCGGATTCGAATCCGCGGGCGGAAGAATCGAGATGGTCTGGATGCTGAACATCTCCGGGTGCTGGTATTTTTTCCGGTTCTGGTTGTAGTAGGCCCGCGCTTCGATCTCGGAAACCTTGGCCTTCGCCGCCACGTCGCTCTTCAGCAGATCGTCGATCAGTAGAGAACGCCGGATCTTTTCCAGCATCAATTGCCGCGAGCCATGCACTTCCACCTGCATGACCTGCTTGAATTCTTCTTCGCTGGAGAACTGTTTGCGGAAACCCGCTTCCGCGCGCTTCATGCGCAGCGGCGAGACCGTCATCTTCCGGCGCAGGGCCTCCTGGTATACCAGTTCTTCGAAAATGATCATCTCCAGCGCTCCCCTGCGCATCTCCGGCTCCATCGACTTGGGAATGCCGTTGTGCATTTGCGCGTAAGGGAAGATGGCCTGCATCTCGCGCATCAGGTCGCGGTCGGTGAGCACGGCGCCGTTGACCTTCGCGACTGGGTTGCCGGGGCTCGGTGCAGCCTGCATCGGCGCGCTTGTGGTCGCCTTGACTGGCGCCGGGGTGAGTGTGGGAGCGTGCGAGGAAACAAGCTGCGCAGCGCTTGTTAGCACCGAAGCCAGCACCGCGCCGCCGATCATGAGTTGGTATTTCATCGCCGTCTCCTCTTTAAGTCTTCTGCCTTCAAACAACAGGGGAGAGAATCTTCTCTCTCCCCTTTTTGGAACCAGGACGAATTACAGTTAGAACGCGGTCTTTACGGTGTTCACGCCCAGGGCCTCGTTCTGCTCGCCGGTGTGGCACTGACGGCAGAATTGGGTCGTCGAAGCGGCCAACGCCGGGTTGTTGTTGCCAGCGCCCGGGTTGTACGGACCGTTGATGAAGAAGTAGGTCGGATACGTTCCGCCTACGATGGCGCTGCCAGCCTGCTTGCCCGAAGGCGCCTTGTAGATGTACATCACGTGCTGGTTGTGGCAGGTGGTGCAGGTCATGAAGGCTGTCGAAGCGTCGGTCGAGCCGTTCGGGAGCGAGAAGCCCCAATCCCACGCGCTGCCGGCGATCGCCGGGAAGCCGTAGTTGGCTGCGAACGTTGCATAGGACGTGCCCGCCGTCGCAACGATGTTGCTGATCGCGCCGTTGGTGATCGTCACG
>Ga0335080_10008895_pt1 | contig 10482 bp, 6 predicted proteins | sample Lox_Sample_34_FD_206720 | JGI IMG/M metagenome (GOLD analysis project Ga0335080, IMG submission 206720) | Soil microbial communities from Loxahatchee National Wildlife Refuge, Florida, United States - Lox_Sample_3.4 | ecosystem: Environmental > Terrestrial > Soil > Wetlands | place: USA: Florida... | reverse complement strand
CGTCGTCACCCACGAATTCGGCTGAGATACCGGACACGATCACGATCGGCCGGCCTTCATCCGCTTCTCCCATCACGAGCGCGGCTGCTGCTGCGATGGCATCGGCAACCGCGACCTGCGTCACGCGCAGCGGGCGGCCGACGCGATCCGGCCGGCCGCGCATATCGACGAGCGGAACCAGCCCGGCGCAGCCGATGCAGGTGCCGCACACGCCCAGGCGCCAAGGGCGGCCAAAGCTGTCGGTGATCACCACGCCGACGCGCACGCGCAGTTTGGCGGCGATCGCATCGCGGATGGTGGCGGCGCTGCGGTCGGGATCCTCCGGGAGCAGGAGCACGCGATCCGCCGCGTTCTCGATGTTCGACTGATCGACGCCCGCGTTGGCGACGACGAAGCCCAGCCGGTGGCGCACGATGAGCACGTCCTTCGCGGCGCGCACGACCTGACTGGACTGACTCAGCACAACCTCGACGAATCGCGGATCCTTTTCGCAGACGCGCGCAAGCTCGACAGCGCGAGGGCTGGGCGCAACCGTGTCGAGCGCGACGAAGCGACCCTCGGCTTTGGACACGATCTTCTGGCAGACCGCGACGACGTCGCCGTCCGCCAGCGCGGCTTTGTTCTGCTCGAGCGCCTTCAACAGCACGGTGGCGAGCGAGTCGCCAGGGCGGATTTCGGGGACGTTCTCCAGCGGGGTCAGTTTCATTGTGTTGTACGGCGTCGACATCCCGGTTGCAGGCCGAGATTCTAGATGATGCGATGGGGGGCGGTATACTTGCGACCCTCACCCCCACCCCTCTCCCGGAGGGCGAGGGGCTCTTTGGGGACCAAGATCATGGACTTCGGCTTCAACCTGCCAACTCGCGGCCCGCTCGCCAACCGAGAGAGCATCCTCGCACTTGCGAAGCGCGGCGAGCAGCTCGGCTACACCTACCTCGCGCTGCCGGATCACATTGTCATCCCGCGCACGATCGGTTCCCCTTATCCCTATAGCGCGTCGCGCAAGATGGGTGCTGTCGGGGAGGGAGATTGCATGGAGGAATTGACGGTGATGTCGTTCCTCGCCGGCGCGACCTCGAAGATCCGTCTCTTGAGCTCGGTCATGGTCGTTCCGCATCGCCCCCCCGTGTTCACCGCCAAGGCGCTGGCGACGCTCGACGTCTTGTCGCAGGGACGCGTGACGGTAGGCATCGGCGCGGGCTGGATGGAGGAGGAGTTCCGCGCCATCGGCGCGGAGCCGTTCGCCGAGCGCGGCAAGGTCACCGACGAGTACCTGCGCGTGTTCAAGACGCTGTGGACCGAGGACAACCCGCGCTACGAGGGCAAGTACGTGCAGTTCGACAACGTGAGCTTTCTCCCCAAGCCGGTGCAGAAGCCGCATCCGCCGATCTGGGTCGGCGGCGAAAGCCCTCCGGCTGTCCGCCGGACGGTCGCGCTGGGCGATGCATGGTTCCCCATCGGATCGAATCCCGAGTTTCCCCTGAACACGGTCGAGCGGTTCTCGCAGGGCATCGCCAAGTTGCACGAGGAGGCCCGACGGGCGGGGCGCGACCCTGCCACCATCACGCTAGCCTATTGGGCCTCGTGGTACAAGGAGGGACAGACGCTGACCATCGACAACGGGCAGCGTCAGGTGCTTACTGGCAGCGACGCCGACGTGATACAAGACATTGCTCAGTTCCGCTCCCTGGGCGTGCGCCACCTGCTGGTCACTTTTGCGCGGCCCACGCTCGCCGAATCCATCGCGGCGATGGAGCGGTTCAGCGATAAGGTGCTGGCGAGGGTCTAACCCACCCCTCACCCCAACCCTCTCCCGCAAGGGGAGAGGGAGTCATGCATTTGCCTCTCCCGCAAGGGGAGAGGGGGTCATGCATTTGTCTCTCCCGCGGGCGAGAGGGAGCTAGCCGAAGCGCTTGCGCAGGAGCGGGAGCACGCGCTGTGCGTAAAGCTCGAGGAAGCGAGCCTGATCCGGCCCCGGCGCGTGAAACACGAGGTGACGGAAGCCGAGCTCGACATACGGCCGGATGCGCTCCACATGCTCTTCCGGGTCCGATGAGACGATCCAGCGTTTGGCCGTGCGCTCTACCGGCAGCGCATCCGCCAAGCGCTCCATTTGCAGCGGATCCTCGACGTTCATCTTCTCCTCGGGCGAGAGGGCGAGAGCGCCCCAGTAGTGCGTGTCCTGCATTGCGCGCTCGCGGTCCGTGTCGAACGAGACCTTCATCTCGATCATGCGGTCGATCGAGTCCGGCGCGCGCCCGGCTTTGGCGAGCCCTGCGTCTACCGCGGGCAGCAACGTCTCGCTGTACAGCTCCATCGCCTTGCCGCTGGTGCAGATGAAACCTTCGGCGCGCTCGCCGCCGAGCTTCGCGATCACCGGGCCAGCGGCCGCGATGTAGATCGGGACCGGATTCTCCGGCCGGTCGTAGATCGTGGCGTCGCGCGTCTGGTAGTAATCGCCTTCGAACGAAACGCGCTCCTCGTTCCACAGCTGCTTGATCAGCTGCAGCGCTTCGCGAAACCGCGCCGTGCGCTCTTTCTGTTCCGGCCACGGCATGCCGGTCGCGGGCGTCTCGTTGAGCGATTCGCCGGTACCGATGCCCAGCACGACGCGTCCTGGATACAACTCCCCAAGCGTGCCAAACGCCTGTGCGACGACCGCGGGGTGGTAGCGGAAGGTCGGCGTGAGGACACTCGTGCCCATCACGATGCGATCCGTGCGCGCACCAAGCGCTCCGAGCCAGGACAGCGAGAACGGCGCGTGCCCGCCGGTGTGCCGCCATGGCTGAAAATGATCGCTGACGAATACCGAGTCGAAGGTCAGCTTTTCGGCGAGCACGGCATAGTCGAGCAGTTCCTTCGGGGGAAACTGCTCGGCCGAGGCTTTGTAGCCGAGCTTTAGCATTACCGCTTACTGATGCCTGCGCGAATTGAAGTCCGCTCACGCCAGATTCGCCACCCGCCCCGACACTTTGGCGGCGACGGGTTCAGCGAGCGCCGGCGGGTTCCACGCGCGCGCGTGCCGTTCCGCGCTCGCGCGCTTGTACAAAGTCGTACGCTGGAGCGGCGTGCGTCCCAGCGCGCGGATCAGCTCTTCCATGCGCGGAGGGGAGAGCTCCTGGCCGTGCGCTGCGCCAGCCGCGCGGCTGATCGATTCGTTCATCAGCGTTCCACCCAGATCGTTGGCGCCGGCGCGCAACGTTTCCTGCGCCCAGCGCGGGCCGAGCTTGACCCAGGATGCCTGGATGTTGCGAAAGTGCGGATGCAGCGCGAGGCGCGCAACGGCGTGCATCAGGATTGCTTCGCGCAGCGCGGGTCCCTTGCGCGCCAGGCCTTTGAGATACAGCGGCGCCTCCATGTGCACGAACGGGAGCGGCACGAACTCGGTGAACCCTCCCGTGCGCAGCTGCTGTGCGCGCAGCCGCAGCAGATGCCGCGCCCAGTGCTCGTAGCCCTCCAGATGACCGAACATGATGGTCGAGGTCGTCGCCAGGCCGAGCTCATGCGCGGCGCCTACCACGTCGAGCCACTCCTGCGTGCTGACTTTGTCGGGACAGATCTCGCGCCGGATCTCGTCGTCGAGTATTTCCGCTGCGGTGCCCGGCAGCGAGCTCAAGCCTGCCGCCTGCAGCTCTTGGAGGAACGCGCGCACCGACAGTCCGAGCGTGCGAGCGCCGTGCGTCACTTCGAGCGGGGAGAAAGCGTGCACGTGGATCTGCGGCACTGCTTCCTTTGCCGCGCGGCAGATCGCGAGGTAGGTCTCGCCGGTGAAGGACGGATGAATGCCGCCCTGCATGCAGACCTCGGTCGCGCCGCGCGCCCACGCCTCGCGTACGCGGCGGGCAATCTCGGGGAGCTCCACGAGATAGGGCAGTCCTCGGAGCGCCTCGTGGGCCTTGCCCTTGGAGAAGGCGCAGAAGCCGCAGCGATGCAGGCAGATGTTGGTGTAATTGATGTTGCGCGTGACCACATAGCTGACGATGTCGCCGACGACAGACTTGCGCAGCCGATCCGCCGCTTCACACACATGAGCGAAGTCGCCACCACGCGCCGAGAACAGCGCGACGATCCCGGATTCGTCGAGCTGCTCGCCACTGAGGGCGCGATCGACCGCGCGGGCGATGCGTTCGGAGACCGTAGCGCCGGCTGATCTGCGGACATCGCGCTCGTCGTCCTCGCTTGCAGGCTGCGCAACGCCGGGTGCCCATTCGCCCGGGCGCGCTAGTCCGGCGCTGTCGCTCAGCCGCAGGACGTGCCGGTGCAGCGCGGGATCGATCCAAGCGCGGCGTGCTTCGATGAACCGCGGGTACACCGTGAGCCGCTCGACGAGCACATGGCCCGCGCGCTCCGTCTCGGCGGCCAGCCGTTCCAGATGCGGCCAAGGTGCTTCCGGATTGACGTGATCCGGCGTGACCGGCGACACTCCCCCCCAATCGTTGATGCCCGCTCGGATCAAATCCGTGAGGTCGCCGGAGTACAGATTCGGCGGTGCCTGAATGCTCATCTCCGAGCCCAGGATCAAGCGCGCCACCGCGACCGTCCAGCACAGCTCATCCATGGACGGTTCCGGTGCAGCGTGCATTTTGGTGCCGGGCTTGGCACGGAAGTTCTGGACGATGATCTCCTGGATGTGATCGAAGCGATCCGCCAGATCGCGCAGCGCGAGCAGCGCGTCGATGCGCTCGCGGCGCGTCTCTCCGATCCCGATCAGAATCCCGGTGGTCAGCGGCACGCGCATTTCCCCGGCGATGCGGATCGTTTCCAGCCTGCGCGCCGGGATCTTGTCGGGCGAGCCGAAATGCGGGCCACCCGGTTCCGACAGCCGCTCGGAGGCTGTCTCGAGCATGATTCCCATCGATGGTGCGACCGGGCGCAGCAGTGCGAAATCGGTTTGCGACATCAGTCCCGGATTCAGGTGAGGCAACAGCCCGGTCTGCTCGAGCACTTTGGCGGCGACCTCTTTGAGGTACGACAGCGTGGAGCTGTGACCTGAATGCGCAAGCGCCTCGCGCGCCTGCGCGTAGCGCGCTTCGGGCTTGTCGCCGAGGGTGAACAGCACCTCCTTGCAACCGGCTGCGGCGCCGCGACGCGCGATGTCGAGCACATCCTCGACCGTCAGAAATGCCTTCTCCAGGCGCCGCGGCGTCTGTGCAAACGTGCAGTAGTGACACACGTCGCGGCACAGTTGCGTGAGCGGCACGAAGACCTTGCGCGAATAGCTGACGTGACGCCCCCAACCGGTGTCGCGCAGAGTGGCTGCGAGCGGCGCCAGCGCCCGCCAGTCCGGGAAATCGAGCAGCGCGTACGATTCGTCGGTATCCGGGCGCCGATCCAGGTAACGCTGCACGGGCGCGGCGCTCATTGCGCGGGAGCCTCCGCTCTGCGCGGCAGCATTTCGCGCAGCTCGGCACTCGGCAGAGTTGGATCTGCTTCGATGCGGTGTTGCAGCTCATCGAGATCTTCGAGCTCGTCGATGTCCAGGGCGAGGACATCCGACTCGACGATGCGCACGTCCAGGCCTTGGCTGCGCGCCGCTGCGAGATGTCGCTGGAAGCTGTCTTTCCCGAAGCTCGGCGGGACGATCGCGGGTGGCGCGCACAGCAAGGCATTGGTCCCGCTGCGACGGCGGTCGGGCACGATAACCACCCCGTCGCTTCGCGCCACCCCTCCTTGAAAAGGAGGGGAGAAAAAAAGATTTTTCCCCTCCTGCTCGAGGAGGGGTGTCACCCCCGGATCGTTGCCCGGGGCAGCCTGCGGTGACGGGGTGGTGGGAGCTGCCGGAGGGGGCGTGTCACCCCCGGGTCGTTGCCCGGGGCAGGCTGCGGTGACGGGTCGATGGGCGTTACCCGAAGACGGGTGCCCACGCGCTGCGCAGCTCAGCACTGCGGCGACTGCGTCTACCGAGATCAGCGGGATGTCGCCTGAGATCATCAAGACGCAGTCTACGCGCGTGGAAAGATGTGCCACGGCGCTGCGGCAGGCTTCCGCCGTGCCCGCCTCGCGCTCTTCCCAGATCAAAGCGGCGCCCTCGCGCTCTGCAAACGCGCCGACCTCGGGGCTTGCCGTGACCACGGAGACGCCCGCGATGCCGGGCGTGCGGGCGAGGGTGCGAATCGCTTGTCGCGCCATCCAAAAGAACAGACGCCGCCGGGTATCAGCGTCCAACCCTGCTTGCAGCCTGGATTTCGCCGCATCGGGCGATTTCAGGGGAACGACCGCCCAAATTGTGTTGCCGATGCTCTGCGTGCGCACAGCCGCCTGCTGGTTCTGAACGAATCCTTATCCTCGCAAGATACCATGCGTCAGGACGAACTTCAGGCACACCACCCCGTCCACAGTGTGGGCATCCCTCCTCGGGCAGCTTCCACCACCCCGTCACCGCAGCCTGCCCCGGGCAACGACCCTGGGGTGCCACCCCTCCTCGGGCAGCTCCCACCACCCCGTCACCTTCGGTGCCACCCCTCCTCGGGCAGGAGGGGAAACTCCGCGCAGTGACGGGGTGGTTGCGGCTTCGCCACCGCTCTACGCCACGATCGGTCCCAGCGCCGCGCCGATGCGCTGCATCTGCGCCTCGCTGATCATGCCTGTGAGGATCTTGAGAAAGCGCTCGTCCCGTACGCCCGACGTGACGTACTGCCAGCGGTAAGCGCGCAGCATCGTGTCGCGCAGCTTTGCCACTTGCGCACTGTCGAACGTTCTGCCGGCCACGCTGAGGAAGTAGTCGATGTCCGCGGCGGATTGCACCTGGAGAATGCCGTCGACCGCAGCGACCAGCTCGATCAGGTCGGTGACGGCGTGCTCGCGCTCCACCGGCGTCAGCTTCGCGTCCTCGCGCCGCCATTCGAGCTCGTCCATGATGGCGTGCTGCGATTCCTCCTTCCAGTGGAACAGAAACACGTCTTTCCACAGCTCGGAGAGCTCGCTGTCCGATTCGATGCTCTGGCGATAGTGCGCCTGCGTGAAGAGCTCGATATGGCACGTCAGCCCGAGCACGGCCCAGGTGGACTTTCCCAGCACCGCATTGGCGACGTCGTTCGGCTGCGGCAGAAACCGATAGCCGGCCGGCATGCCCACGCCCATCATTTTCTCGATGCGGCGGAACAGCTCCTGGTGCTTCAGCTCCTCGTCCGTGAAGCGCACGAGCGCCTCGAGGGCGACCTGATCGCCCAGCCAGTAGTCGCGGCTGATCTCGAGCATCTTGGCGCCGATGTAGCGCTCGACCAGGCCGAAGATGTTGGCGTAGGTGCGGCCCTGGATCTGACTCACCAGACGCCGCTCGCCGGCACTCAGAAAATCGAGCTGATTGACCTTGGACAAGCCGTCGGGCAGAAACTTCTTGGTGTAGTCGAACTTCCGGTCGCGCAGCACGTCGCGGTCGATGTCCCAGCGGATGCGCTTGGAAACTTCGATGACCTTGGCGAACCGGTTGCTGGCTTCACTGCTCTGTATGCTCTGCATGATGTTCTCCTGGATCAGATTGGAGCGCGCCCTCGTGAGGGCGCGGCTCCTGTTGGTTCACGGAAAGCGCCTCAGTCACCCATGATCAGGCGGCTGTAGTCGTAGTAGCGCATCTCGTTTTCCTGCGACCATCCCGCCTGTTCCGGGGCGTCCGAAACCGGCGCGTCAGTGGTGGAAAACAGGTCGCTGGCTCTGGCGGTGACGATCGGATGCTCGACCGGGCAGACTTTGTATTCGGCCGGGCAGGCCCAGTAATGGGCCCGGGACTCCGCTACCGTGGTCTCGTCGTCATGGCTCTGGGCGGCGCCGTACACGTTGGAAGCCTCGCTGGTGTTGGAACCCGCAACCAGCAGCACGCCGAACAGGGTGAAAAGGACAAGCTTGGTGGTGCTCAACATGGTCGTAATCTCCATTCAAAGGGTTGGTCGGATCGAATCGCTCGTGACGCCCACAAAACTCTGCGGTGCGTACGACGCGAACTATCCGGGGGGAGCGTCATCTGCCCGTGAATTGCGGGGCCCCGGGCGGAAAAAATGCGCAATAAATGCGTAAGAACCGCTGTTTCGCTGGACAAAGGAGCTACCCAGCACCGGGAGGCGGCTTCCACGGGGATCGGGGTAAGATGTAAGTTCTAGGTAAGCGAGCGCGGCATGAGCCGACTCACGATCGCAGCCCTCGGAGGCCTCACGATCCAGGTGGACGCGGCCGATGCGCGGCTCGACCTCCCGACCCGAAAGAGCAAGGCCATCCTGGCCTATCTCGCGATGTCGCCCGGCATGCTCCGGTCGCGTGAGCACCTCGCGGGCACGTTCTGGGATCGCAGCGCCGAGGAACAGGCGCGCGCGAGCCTGCGCCAGACTCTTTCCAGCGTGCGCAGAACCCTCCCGGGTGAACTGATCAACAGCGATTCGGAGTCGGTCTGGCTCGACGTCCGCGAAGTCGAAGTCGACGCCCTGCAGTTCGAGCGCGTCGCGGCGGAGCGCTCGGCGGACTCCCTGGAACGAGCGGCCACTCTGTATCGGGGCGAGTTGCTGAGCGGCTTCAGCCTGCGGGAAGAAGGCTTCGAGCAGTGGCTGTCGGCTGAGCGGCGCCGCTTGCATGAGGTTGCCGTGCACGCCTTCTCGGAACTGGTCGACCAGCATATGCACGCCGACCGTTTCGATCGCGGTATAGCCGTTGCCGAGAGACTATTGGCGTTGGACCCCGTGCTCGAATCCGCGCACCGATCGCTCATCCGTCTCTACCTGCGGAGCGGACGACGAGAAGCGGCGGCACGTCAGTTTCAGGAGTGCGTTCGCGTCTTGAATCAGGAGCTCGGTATCGCGCCCGGCGAAGAGACGCAGCAGCTCGCCGAGGAAATCCGACGCGAGCCTGCCGCTCGCGGCCGGATTGAGCCGAGCGCTGCCCAATCGAGCTCGCATTCGTCGGGACCGATCGCAACAGCCCTGCCGCCCGACAACCTCGAACGCGAGCCGGCGCCCACCGCGGAACGAAAGCAGCTCACGGTGTTGTGCGCGCGGATGCGTGAGCTCACCGAGAGCCCGGACCCGGAAGCGGCGCTCGAGCGCGATCCCATCTTGGGCGTCATGGCCGATGCCGTCCGCCAATATGCCGGCACGATCAGCCAGCTCCGGGACGATGGTGTCACAGCGCTGTTCGGGGCACCGGTGGCACACGAGGACCATGCTGTGCGCGCGTGCTATGCCGCGCTCGCCATGCGCGACGCGATCCCATCCCTCGCTGCGCAGCCGCTCGACGTCCGGATCGGCATCCATTCAGGGGAAGTGGTCGTGCGTGAGATTGGCAACGAGCGCACTCGGTACTACGACGCGGTCGGCCCGGTGTCACGGCTGGCGAGCCATATCGATGCGGTGCTCGCGCCCGGTGACATAGGTGTCACTGCAGAGACGGCCCGGCGCGCGGAAGGATTCGTGCAGCTCTCGCCGCTCGAGGCGAAACAAGTCGAAGGCAGCGCGACCCCGGTGCAGCTCTTCACGCTGCGCGCGAAGACGGCACTGCGGCTCCGCTGGGATGCACGCTCTGCACGCGAGCTGGCGCGGTTTGTCGGGCGCGAGGCGGAGATCGCGCGCCTCGGCGAGCTGCTCGAGCGTGCCGCTGGCGGGGCGGGGCAGGTGGCCGCGATCGTCGGCGAGCCGGGGATGGGGAAGTCGCGCCTGGTGCACGAGTTCATCGTCTCGCCGCCCGCGTCCGGCTGGACAGTGCTCGAGACCGGCACGACCTCCCACGATACGCGCTCAACGTACCTCCCGATCGCGAGCCTGCTTCGCACATGCTTCAGGATCGAAGAGCGCGACACGCAGAACGAGGCCGCTGCCAAGCTCCGGGCGGCGGTCGAGGCCCTCGACGGCGCTTTGGCACCCCTCCTGCCGCCGTTGGCGGCGCTGCTGGACCTGCCTCCCCAGGATCTGCATTGGTCAACGCTCAACCCGCAGCAGCGGCGTCAGAAGACGCTGGAAGCGGTAACGGCGCTCGTCGTGCGCAAGAGCGAGGCGCAGCCTTTGATCCTGGTTGTCGAGGATTTGCACTGGAGCGACGCAGGCACTCAGGCGGTGCTGGATCACCTCGTCGACAGAGTCGTGGGCGCGCGGGTCTTGCTGCTCTTCACGCACCGCCCGGAATACCGGCACGAATGGTCGGCGAAGAGCTACTTCGCCCCGTTGCGCGTCGACCCGCTGACTGCGGAGAGCGCCGATCGTCTCGTAGGCGAGCTCGTGGGCGACGATCGCAGCGTTGCCGATCTGCGCAGACGGCTGATCGAGCGCACCGGGGGCACACCGCTCTTCCTCGAGGAATCGGTGCGTGCGCTCGCGGATGCGGGCGCTCTGGAGGGCATGCGCGGCGCGTATCGGGCTGTCCGGCCGATCGACATTTCGCAGATCCCGTCCACCGTGCATGCGGTTATCGCCGCCCGCATCGACCGGCTGCCGGCGGCGCAGAAGAGTCTGCTGCAGACGGCCGCGGTCATCGGCAGAGATGTTCCGGCGGAGCTGCTGCAGCCGATCG
>Ga0335080_10008894_pt1 | contig 10483 bp, 11 predicted proteins | sample Lox_Sample_34_FD_206720 | JGI IMG/M metagenome (GOLD analysis project Ga0335080, IMG submission 206720) | Soil microbial communities from Loxahatchee National Wildlife Refuge, Florida, United States - Lox_Sample_3.4 | ecosystem: Environmental > Terrestrial > Soil > Wetlands | place: USA... | reverse complement strand
CGTATCTTGGCGACTATGCCCACCTGCTGTCGCTCGGAAGCGACTTCTACGGGATCTTCTCGGCAAACAATCAGCCGGATCTCACCCACTTTCCCAATGGCGTGACGTATCAAAGAAATCACGATTTCAACAAGGCGCAATTGCTCGACACCGACGGGGCCACGGTAGTCGATCCTTCGATCGATCCGTTCTTCTTTAAAGTGTCGCTTTAGTTGGAGACGCGGGCGTGCGTTCGCACCCGCGCTTGCTGCATCTGCTACTTGGACTCGTCCCGCGCCCATCGGCGCGACCCCCTCGATCCTGAAGGCATTTTTTGAAGGTCAAGAATATCCTTGACATATTCCCATATAGGAATATATATTTCTCTGCAATGGCGCGAGCCGCTACAACCTCCGATGCTTTCAACGCCGTTGCCGAACCCAGACGGCGGAATATTCTGAACTACCTGGTGCCACAGGAGCGTGCGGTGGGAGACATCGTGGCGAGCCTGGGGATGGAGCAGCCTTCGGTATCGAAGCACCTGGGCGTGCTGCGCCGGGTTGGTTTGGTGCGGGTGCGGCGAAATGGCCGGCACATGTTCTACAGAACCAACGCGGAGGCCATTCGACCGCTTTATGAGTGGACGAAAACATTCGAAAGGTTTTGGCAGCACCAATTGAATCGCGTGAAGGAACGCGCCGAAGCGAAGCAGACGGCGCTCGACGGAATCTGAGTTCAAACATAATCAAGAAGCGGGAACGAGGAGGAAAGATGTCGACGGCAACCATGGGCATTGAAAATCTGACACTGAACATTACCCAGGAAATCCACGTGCGGGCCTCCCTGGAATTGACCTTCGAAGCACTTCTGGAGCAACTCACAGAAAATGACACACCCGATGGCAGGCGAATGCCGATGAAGCTCGAGCCCTGGCCCGGAGGCCGGTGGTTCCGCGACTTGGGGGATGGGAACGGGCATTTCTGGGGGCACATCCAGGCCATCAAGCGGCCGACGCTGCTGGAAATCACCGGGCCGCTGTTCATGTCCTATCCAGTGGTCTCAAATCTGCAGTACCGGCTGACCGAAGAAGACGGTGGAACGCTGATCAAATTCCATCACACGGCGCTTGGGCTGATTCAGGACGAGCACCGGCAAGGCGTGACAAAGGGCTGGACGCACATGCACACCCGCGTCCGTGAGCGGGCCGAGGCCAGGGGACGGAAGTAAGTGCCACACTGTGGCTCGAGTTTTTTGATTGTTGATTTCTGATTGTTGATTGAAGCAGCGACTGGACCCGAGCTTCCAATCATCAATCATCAATCAACAATGATTCAAAGCAGGAGGCAATATGTGTCCAGCATGCACGGCCAGCGCAGCACTGATGGCCGGGAGTGTGATGTCGACGGGCGGCATCGCGGCGCTTGCGGTGAAGCTCGTTCGCGGGAACAAAGGTGGATCGAAAGACATTTCCGCGGAAGTGACGAGAAGGAGCAATGACGATGGCAACCACGACGACGAAAAGTAAAGCAGAGCTGAGCAGGATAGTGCCACCTGCCGAGTGGCTTGCGGCGCGCAAAGAATTCTTGCGCAAAGAGAAGGAATTCACCAGGCTGCGGGACGAATTGAGCCGGCTGCGGCGTGCTCTGCCGCGCGAAAAGATCGAGAAGCAGTATGTTTTCGATGGGCCCAGTGGCAAAGAAACGCTGGCCGACCTGTTCGGGAAGCGAAGCCAGCTCATCGTCTACCACTTCATGTTTGGACCCGGATGGAAAGAGGGTTGCCCTAGCTGCTCGTTTCTGGCCGACACCTTCGACGGCGCTGCGGTTCATCTCGCGCACCGCGATGTGACCTTTCTGGCGATTTCGCGCGCGACGCTGCCTGAGATCGACGCATTCAAGAAACGCATGGGATGGCGGTTCAAGTGGGTGTCCTCGTTCAGCACAGACTTCAACTATGACTATCACGTGTCGTTTAAGCCGGAGGAGAAGGTGCAGGGCAAGGTGTACTACAACTACGAGATGACAGAGTTTCCATCCGAGGAAGGCCCCGGTACGAGCGTCTTCTACAAGAACGAGGCTGGCGAAATCTTTCACACATATTCCAGCTACGCGCGCGGTCTGGATTCGCTGGTCGGCACTTACAACTGGCTCGACCTGGCCCCCAACGGACGCGATGAAGACGGTTTGGCCCACTCCATGGCATGGGTTCGCCACCACGACAAATATGTGGACGGCCAGTTCGTCGACGCCAAGGCGCTATACGTGCAGCCGGCGAAGGCGGACGCTTCGTGCTGTGCGGACAAGGAACACGCGTGATCCGCGGGCGCTCAGGCGGCGGCAAGCAAATCCTATTTCACGAACGATGAGGAGCCGATCATGATATCGATGTCGAAGCCGATGCTGGATGAATTCCGCGAGGAAGCAGCCATCACCAAGCGGGTTCTCGCCCGCGTGCCGGCCGACAAATTAACCTGGAAGCCGCATCAGAAGTCGATGTCCCTGGGGCAGTTGGCGCTCCACATCGCGAGCGGTCCGGGGGATCTGGCCAGGATCTCGCAGCTCGACGAGTTCGACGCCGCGAATGCGGACTTCAATCCGCCCGCCCCCAGAAACGTGGAGGAAATTCACGCGGCCCTCGACGCAAGCATTCGCGCTGCCGAGGAATGCTTGAGCGGAATGACGGACCAGAAAGCGATGGAGAACTGGCGCCTGACCGTCCACGGAAAGCCGGTCTTCACCAAGCCGCGAATCGGAATCCTGCGGTCCGTGATGCTGAATCACTGGTACCACCACCGCGGTCAGCTCTCCGTCTACTTGCGCCTGCTGGATGTCCCGGTGCCCGTGATTTATGGCCGCAGTGCGGACGAGAATCCACTCGCGTGAAACGGAAAGCGTGTGACTGGGCGGCTAGTGCCTGTAGATCGTCGTGTCGGGATGATAGTTGCGCCAGTCGAACCAGAAATCCTTCAAGGCTGGGACTCGATCCAGGCACTTGCCCGTAGACGGCCCTGAGATGGCGCAGCCCTGAAAGTTCCACTCGCTCGCGGTAGCTGTGTCGAGCAGGATCCAGGGCTTGGGTGGGGCAGGTGCCGGGTTAGCGATGGGAGCAGGCTTGGCTGCTGCGGAGGCATCCGGTTTGGCGTCAGAAGGTTTAGTGTCACCTGCCTTAGCATCGGCCAGACCGGCGGCCTTCGTCGGAGTCGCGGTTGCGGGTTTTTCCGAGGCGGGTGTCGCGCCTTTCGCGTTCGCGGCCGTCTCGGTCTCTGTATCCGCCTTCAGAAAGAACTCGGCATCTTTTCCGTCGATGCGGCTGACGAACACGCGGAATGACTTGCCATCGGGGCCGACGGCGATCAGTAGCGGCGTGCCCTGAACCCGGTCCGCGATCGGCGATTGCTTTATCAGCGTCTCCCAGGGATAAGCGCGGCCCGGGCCATTCATCTCAAGTCCCACGACCACATCGCGCGACTTCAATTCGGTTCCCGGAAAGCTGATTACGACCGGGAGCTTGGCGATTTCCGGCTCCCATTTGGGGTCATATTCCTTCACATATTTCGGCACCGGAGCCAGCACTTTGCCGTCCGAAAATTCTGATTTCCACTCGCCGAATGTCAGTTCATCACTCAGCACCAAATTGAGAGCTGCACCTTTCAGCGGGCCATAGATGGCTTTGCCGGTGATCTGCTGCCACCAGGTTCCGGTTTCCTTGTCGCGCATCAGGAAGTTCTGGTTGTTGATGCCCGCCAGATAGAAATGGAGTGCCTTGCCGTTGACAGTGCGTGTCCACACCAGACCGGTGTGACAGAGCGTTCAATAGGTGACAGCCACCGGAACGCCCTCGACGACGTCGTTGAGAACGTGGTGGTATGCCATCTGGCTGATGGGATATGCGCGGGCGTCGGTGCCGAACCGGACGGCCAGAATCATCTCGCCCGGGTCGAGCTTGCTGGCGGACGCCGCTTCGAACTGCGCGCTATCGACAGGATGAAACATCCACTCGAAGTAGTTCAGCCGAGCCATCACCGCAGAGAAGGCCACCGGAACCATGACCACGCACAGAACGATCTTGCGCCACAGATTCGACGTTCCCCAAAGCAGGAGCGCAAGTACCAAACTAACCACAGCCGCGCAGAGCGTGCCCCAGGGAGCGCGCTGGCGCAGTGCCATCGCCCAACCCAGTCCCGCCTGCGTCTGGTGCGTAAACGGACGGATGATGAACGCAGGAATGAAAAACAGGGCAACGCAAACTACGGCGGACAAAAGGAAGAACGACCAAAGAAAACCGTGACGATCAGAAGATGGCTGCATGTAGCTACGATCCCCTTTGAGCGCGATCCAGTTTGAACCAATCTCGGCGCATCCCACTTGCGCTGGTGCCATCAATTGTAGCGAATCGCCTGAAAAGAAAAACCCCGGCTCCGCGGAATGCGGAACCGGGGTTGTTAATCGTACAAATGCATTACTGCGGTGTGAAGTTCTGGTGATAGCTCAGGTTGTCGATGTCCTGGAACTCGGGCGTTGCCGGCGGCAGGTTGCTCGGGTTCAGGAACAGCACGTCGAAATAGTAGTTACGAGTTGGCGGGTTGTACACCGTGGTGCAGCATTTGAACGTGCCGGTGGCGTACTCCGAGTAGTACATGCTGACCAGCGACCCGTCGTAGTGCAGGGTGCTGTTCCAATTCTCCAGGTACCTCAAGAAGTTGTGCAAACCTCCGTCGGTTCCGAAGTCCTGGCTGACGTTGGTCCAGCCCGGGATCGGGAACGGGACGTTCTTTCCGCCCGAGACCGCCATGCGGTAATAAGCGTCTGCATTGGCCTGGCGATTGTTGGTGACGTCCGTTGGGAACATCAGGCTGCCCATATCACTCCACGAGTTGGAGAGAACCGTTACCGAGTCGGCGATGATGGACGCCGCCGAATGCAGCCCTTGGGAGGGAACTGCGTTATTCGCGGTTCCCCAGAACGGGTCCGCCGCGCTGGAATTGTAGTTACCCTGCACGTAGACCGGATTCTCGGAAGCAATGGTGAACCCGCCGCACCCGGTGGGGTTGGCAGCGTTCTGCACGCATGCACTGGCGGCCGGCATCTGGGGCAGATAGCTTACTCCAGCCGCGTTCATGCCACCATCCACCAGTTTCAATACGTGGCGTGCTCCGCTGACCGGGTTCGCCATGCCCTCCTGATCGGTCGCGCCGGTGAGAAGCACGCCGGTGGCCTGGTTGTAGCTGGCGCAGTCCACCGAAGTGCCCAATCCCGGATTGGCGACGTTAATCCGCTTAAAGGGATTCAGCGGAACCGTTTTGGTGTTGATGCCGAAACCATACCCGATATTCTTCTCGCCCCAGTTGTCGAGAAACCCATTCTGATCTACGTCTTCCGGCGAGTAGGTGTAGTAAGTGGTGGCTTCCAGGGTTCCGTCCGTCGCAGTCGAGGTTAAGTTCTGCGCGGAGTTCACCACGTCCTCAATCCCCGACTCTCCATTGATTCCAGGAGGTGTCTGGTGGCCGTTGGACCAATTGGGGGACGGCAACATGCCCCGGTGATCGGAGTAATAAAGAACGTAGCCGTTGTAGTTGGTGTAGTTGACGTTGGCGCCCGTAGTTCCGCCGCCCATGGTCCCGTTCAGCCAGCGGGCCAGGTTGCCTACGTCCAGTTCAACGGCGTTCATGATGCCGTTGACCGAGCAAGACGAATAAGTATTGTTGCCGCTCGTCGTGTTCGGGACGGTGTTGTCGCGCATCTCGCCTTCGCGCGTGTCGTAGAAGTTGATGGGATAGAAGTTTCCCTGCGTTCCCGCGCCGTGTGCGGCAGCGGCTGCCAATGTTGGGCGAAGCTGCTGCAGAATGAGAATCGCGTTGGGATCAACCGCGTTCGACCCAGGAGTGGTCGGTGGGTTGTTGAAGATCCGGCTGAAGCCCAACTTCAGCCATTCGGTGGTCACGCCGACCCAGGCGCCCGCGTTGTTGTAGTATTCGACGCGGATCCAGGGGCCGCCCGTCGCCGCGCTGCTCATCTGGGCCAAGCCCGTCGGATTGCTGGTCAGTTCTCCGATCAGCGGAAATCCCGTGGCGGTCCAGTTCTGCAAGCCAGCATCGGTGTAGGGGTTGACCCATCCGTTCGTGCCCGGAGTGGCCCAGCCAAAGAATTCCGTTGCGCCCGACGACAGAGCCAACGACGTGGCCGCGGCGGTCGGGAACTGGTAGTCCTGACCGTCGGCGATCGCGCCGCGTTCCGGGTGAAGGTCCGCCTGCGTGTCGGCGATCAGAATCCTGATCTGTGCCTTGTTGTACAAACGAGAACTGCCCAGTGTGCTGGCGGCAGACTCGAGGGGCAGCGGCTTGCGCACGATCGAAATCGGATCGGTGCAAGGCGGCGGGTTGCTGGTGCAGGGGTTCTGCACAAAGGGCAACTGCATGTTCTTGGCGCCGTTGGTCGAATTCGTGACGAAGCCGTTAAAGCCTCCCATCAAACTGGAGAAGCTCATGTTGGCGGAGCCGCCAATGCTCGGATAACCGCCGCTCCAGCTCGCATCCGCGATCGGAAAAGTTACGCAGTTTCCGCCCGTAGGAGGGAATGTGTTCAGCGGGCAACCGCCGCTGGCTTTGGGAACAAAAACCGTCCCACCGTATCCAGAGGAGGTCAGGTGTCCGTTTTCCAACTGATCCAGGATCACCTGCTGGTAGGCCGAGATCTTGTCATTGAATACCAAGTCCGCGCCCGATCCCAGGAACAGGTTTTGGTTCGTGTGTACGCGGCCGCCAAAGCTGAAGTTGGGACCAGCGAAATAGCTGCAGTCATAACCGCAGAATACGCCAAACTGGAACACCGGAATCAAAGCAACTTCCACTTTGCGTGTGATGTTCGCCGTCGCGCCCGCGGGACGTGTGGCGATGACCTGCATGGTCATGGGAACGATTTCTGCGTACAGTCCCTGATTTGAACCGGAGCTGACCGTGTTGAAGCTGGCCTTGGGCGTGATCCCGTCTGGCATCAAAGGAACGGTGATGCTCTCGCTGTAGGTCATGCCGCCGACCATCGCCGAGGTGGGAGGATTGCTGATCAGGGCTTGAATCTGGTTGTTCTTGGGGGACTGGTATTGTACGTAGAGCGCGGCCAGGTCGGAGGTAAGCTTCTCCATGCCGGACTCGGCGCCGTAGTAGGCCAGATTGGCCTCCATGTCATTGCCGCCCATTTTGGATTCGTTCGTGACCATGAACAGAAGGCCAGCGGCTACTCCCGACAGCAGCACCAGAATGAGCAGCGCTGCGATCAGTGTGAATCCTCGTGAGTTGTTTTTTCCCTGTCCCATAAAGTTTTAGTCTCCTGCCCCCAAAAAGAGTTACTTGTAGCGATCGCGAAACGCCATACTGCGAGCGCTCACCGAAGTCGCGAGGTACATGTTCTGCGACTTGTTGCCGTCGTTGATAATGCTTTGCCCCATGACGACGATGTTGACCTTCTGGATGTTATTCGGGGACTCGCCGAGCCCGAGAGGGTTGGGCTGATTGACGTCGAGCCCGCCGTTGTTGTTGATGTCGTAAGCGAACTGCAGATTGATGATGTCATCGGCCACCGGCACCGGAGTGAGCCCGTTGACCTGGCGCATGAGACGCGGCGTTTGTCCGGCGGCGGGCACGGTCAGGTAATAAGTGACCGCGTACAGCCGGTAGACAACCGTGTTCGCTCCGCCACTGATAGCCGCGATGTTGTTGTACTGGGCGCCGCTCTGGTTGATGTTCAGCGGATCGAGATTGCCGAACGTGATGCTGTTCGTGGTCGTGTTCGTCACCTCGCCGACTGCCGTGCCCAGGCTGTTGCTGAGCATGATCAGATCGCCCTTCACGATGCCGCCGGCAGCATTCACCGCGGGCGGCGGATTGGCAACGTACAGAGGATCAACCGCGAGGGTGATCGACGCGCCGCCTCCGACGAACGTGACGTCGTACTCGAACAGCGGAAAGTTGTAGTCGCAATAGATAGAAGTGATGCTGTCATTGATCGCCGGAGCGGGTGCAGCCGGGATCACCGCGTTGCTCTCCACCCCATTGCTGTAGCCGGGAATAATCCCGTACATGTAATTGCCGGCGGGATAGTTAAAAGCCGTGACGTGGCAGGTCAGGGTTTGATCGCAACCGTATTTGGAGAGGCCGTTCCATCCAGCGCCGTTGGGCAACTGGATTCCTCCCGAAGGCAGGCCGGCTCCCGCCATCCCGATGTCTTTCACCATCAGATCGATGGCGGCACGCATGTTCTGCTGGGTTTCAGCGCGTTGCGTGACCATCATGCTGGAGTTCATCCCAGTCTTGAACAGGCTGGCCAGGGCCGCCATCACGATCAGGCCCAGTGCCATGGACACCATCAGCTCCAACAGCGTGAAACCGCGTTGCGGATTTTGTTTTCGCATCATCATGTTTCCCATCGTTCGCCTTACCGGAAGGCCGAAACTAGTGCATTCACCGTGTATACGCGTGGAATCGTGGACGTGCCCGTGGTGTAACTAATGGTCACCGTGACCTGTTTCAGATTGGGGTCGACGGTGACTCCGTCAGCCTCGAACACCTTCGAGATTTGAATCTGACGCGTGAAGTTGCCCAGGCTCATGGCCTTGTCATCGGCCGTGCCCAGGATCCCATCCGGGCCCGGCAGTACCAGACACTCCGGTCCCGCGGGGCAAGGTCCGTTGGCGGGGAAGCTGACGTCATCGGTTGTGTTCACCAGTCCGTCGGGACCGGCCGCCAGAAGCTGCGTGGCTCCGGTGGTGAAAATCCCGCCGCCGCCGGTGTTCGCAATCTGCGCGAACGTGATCTGCTGCGTGTTGCGCGCGGTATAGATGCTCTCCATCGCCTCCAGAGTCTTCTGCCGGGCGATGAGGTTCTCCTGGGCATTCTGGGTTGCGCCCACAGCCGTGGCAAACGCGGCGAGCAAGGTGAGAATCCCGATGCTCATGATCGTGATCGCGATCATGGTTTCAATGATCGTGAACCCGCTCTGCGCCGAGTATTTCGATTTGCGTTGCGTCATTGTTGCACCCACGTGTTGACTCCACCCTGCTTGTAAAGCCGCCATCCCCGAATTCTTCCGGTTGCGCCCCACACGTTGATGGCGCGGGAACTGTACACGTCACCTGGGCGAGTGAGGTAAACCACTCCGTTGTTGTAGTTGCCGGGATTGCCAGCGTCGTCTTGGGCGGAACCGTCGGGATATAAAACGATGCAGGGGTTGCCGCCCTCGACGACCACGCACGCGTGGCTAAAGAAAATAGGTACCGCACCGGTGTCGAAACCATCCGGACCCGGATTCGGAAAACCAGCCTGCACGGCGAACTGAATGTCGGGCGGCAGGGAGTAGGTTGCTACCGTGACCGGAGCCGGCGCCGCTGCCGGAGGCGGGACGTAATCCCAACGCTGCACCGTGATCGTTCCGGGCGCGGTGAAAAGGAGAATGTAGCGTTTGCTCTGGATGATGGACTGGTTTCTGTAATTGCGGATCACCGAAAGGGTGGTGTCATAGGCAGCATCCACATGGTTCTGCTTGAACAAAGGCATCAGAGACATGAAGGTGACGCCCGCCATGGTCAGGCCGATGGCGATGACGATCAGCAATTCCAGCAACGAGAACCCGCGATTTTTTCTCGATTTCATAAATCTCTTTCGGGGAGGTCGGCGACTCTGTCCGAGCCCGCTTTCACTCCGTTGAGCCCGCGTCTCGAATAAGGGGAAGATTCCATTCCGCATCCCCGCTCGCGGACAACAGAGCGGGCGCGCGATCCTTCATCGCGTCATGGTCCATCCTAGGAACGGCTTGGGGTGACGTCAAAGCACGACAGTCCAATGCACCTGCGTTGGCCTTTTGGTGTGCTCGGTGGTTACTCCTGTCACCCGCTGACAGCAAATCAGTTAGGGCGAAGGCAGCCACGCCGGACCGGTTCTGTCATGACCCTGGTAACTTGTCGGACGTACTGCCGGAACCTAGGATGTGGAGCAGGTATGACTCTATCTGCCCTGCTAGTGTGCGTTGACGAGGCGGCGGCCCAGGTGTTGCGCCGGGTTCTCGAAGAACTCAGCATCCGGGTCGAGTCTTGTCCTGACTTTGTCCGCGCGGCCATGCGGCTGGCGCAAGAGCGTTTTGATGTCGTGATTGTCGACGGCGAATCGAACGCGGAAGTGATTTCTCTATTGCGGGAAACCCGCCTGTCGCGCCTGAATGACGCGACCCTTGCCGTCGCGGTGGTGGCCGGGCAGGACACTATTCGCGAGATGTTCTCTCTGGGAGTCAATTTCGTCCTCTACAAGCCCGTCGCCTACGATCGCGCGCTCAGCAGCCTGCGGGCGGCGCGCGCCGTGATGCGCAAGGAAAAACGCAAGAACGCTCGGGCTTCAGTGCATGCCCACGCCACCGTCGACTATGCCAATGTCGAGCAGGAGAAAGCTACTCTCGTGGATCTGGCCCAGGAGGGCATGGCCGTGCAATTCGGGAAGAAGCTACCTCCAACCAGCAAAGTCTAT
>Ga0335080_10008893_pt1 | contig 10484 bp, 8 predicted proteins | sample Lox_Sample_34_FD_206720 | JGI IMG/M metagenome (GOLD analysis project Ga0335080, IMG submission 206720) | Soil microbial communities from Loxahatchee National Wildlife Refuge, Florida, United States - Lox_Sample_3.4 | ecosystem: Environmental > Terrestrial > Soil > Wetlands | place: USA: Florida... | reverse complement strand
ATCTTCGACGCGACGGCGGCGGCGAGTTGCACCAGCGGACCTTCGCGTCCGATCGAGCCGCCCGAACCGATCGTGAAGAACGAGGACGCGGCCTGCAGCAGCGCCGCGCGGCTGCCGAGCTGGCCGTTACCGACCGCAACCGCTTCCATGTAGTCGATCGGGCGGCTCGAGTGCAGCACTCGTCGCGCGATCCACAGCACCGTGCCCGCGAGCACCCCGCCGATCGTCGGCACCGCGATCCGGGACCACCAGGGCAACAGCTCGGCCGTCTCGACCAGGCCGGTCGTATGCGCGGTCAGTAGCGCCTGCACGAACCGCACACTGGCGCGAAACGCCACACCCGTGAAGGCGCCGCAGATTCCGATCAATGCGGCCCAGAAGACGATGGCACTCAGCTGACCTTGCCGCGCGGCCGCCAGGCCGATGCGCACGAGACGATCGACACGCTGGTAGAGCTGCGAGGCGCGGCGCGCCAGGGAATCGATGGTCGAACCGAATCGGCCGCGCTGCGGCGCCCCTGAGCCGGCGCCGACCGACTCGGTCACCGCAAGATGCCCTCAGCGTAAGTGTCGGACGCGAAATTGACGAAGCGCGTGTACTGACCCTGGAAGGTGAGCAGGAAGGTGCCGATCTCGCCGTTACGATGCTTGGCCAGATCGATCTCAGCCACGCCCTTCTTCGTGGTGTTCTTGTCGTACACCTCGTCGCGATAGATCAGCAGGATCATGTCGGCATCCTGCTCGATCGCTCCGCTATTGTGCGTTGCAACATAATCCGCAAACCAGCACGATGTAGCCGGAACGGTGAGATCGTAGACGTCCTCTTCTGAGCATTCGTTGATCTTGACGACACGATCCCAAAACAAACCACTCTCACAAGCGTCGCGAAGTTCCACGTCCTGAAAAATCTCAACATACTTGGAAATCGGCAGCCGCGTAGGCGAGTGATCCAGATTGATATTCATGTAACCGCGCATGCCCGCCATTTTCGTGCGCGCTATGCCATTGGCTTGCATCAGCCACCGAACTCGGGTCATCACCGCTTCGGGCAATGTGTCCACGTTGGGATTTGATGGCATGCCTGCAATGGCAGCGGTCAGGGCATCGGCTTGTCGGCAGCGCGGACCGAAGGCGCCGACACTCGCGAGAAATCTGGCTTGGGACTCAACGCCGCTTACCCAAACCATGTGGACCGGCCTTTTGTAACCGCTGGTAACGGTCCGAATTCGCGCAACGATGTTCATCCGAAGCAGCAATGCACTTACGTCCTCAGCCAGTCCACGACTGCACGTAGAAAAATGCACGCCGTGACTACCGCGCTGACCAGGCTTTCGGACGGAGATCGTGCCGTCAGTGGCCCAGAGGTGACGCAACAGCAATGCGATTTGCTGATTGCCCAGGCGGAATGCGGCTCTCGGGATTCTCTTTTCGTGTGATCGCTGCCCGAAAATTCCGAGCTCCCGTAGCCACAGATTCAAACCCGCCGGCTTCCAGCGGTTGCCGTTTCCAGACAAGAGCAACTGGTGCCAATTGCCGCGCCCAGGATAACGAGTAACGGTAAGACCGAATTGTTCCTCAGCCACTCGCTTGACTAAGCCACTACACTCTTCCGAGCCAGTCGTATAGCGCACTGGTTGCTGATTCAGATAACTGCCATCTCCAATCAGTTGCCCGAGCAAGGCCACCCGATCGTCCGGCCAAACCTCGGGAAGCTCTGGCTCAGGAGCCCTTCTAGCGATGGCAAGACGATCACCGGCCTGAAGATCCGCAACGTGCTTCCATCCGGCGCAGCCGAACAAGCGGTGTCTCGCCGTGGCCCTAATTCTTCGACCGCTGGCCAAAACGACCTCAAATACGGGCTTCTTTCCGACACACCAGACGAGATCCGTCGTAGCGTGAGTGAGCTTGCCGTTCTCGGTCATCGATAAGACTTCTGGAGTCTGCCCAACCAGTTCCCTGATCGGCACCCTCCTACCATCGCTCAGGCACACGAGCGTGTCGCCCGTCACGCACTCGCGAAGATCCGACATGACCGGCTTTTTCTCGGTGCGTTGCTCGACTGCGCGGTTGAGCTGCGAGAGCGCAATCACGGGCACCGACAATTCTTTCGCCAGCGCCTTGAGGCCGCGCGAGATCTCGCTGATCTCGGTTGCTCGATTCTCCTGCGTACCGGGCACCTGCATGAGCTGCAGATAGTCGACGACCACGAGATCGAGGCCGTGCTCGCGCTTGAGGCGGCGCGCCCGGGCGCGCAGTTCGGTCGGCGTCAGGCCCGGCGACTCGTCGATGAACAGCTTCGCTTCGGACAGCTGGCTCGTGGCCGAGGTGATGCGCACCCAATCATCGTCGGAGATCTTCCCGCTGCGGATGCTGTTGAGCGGCACGTGTCCAATCGAGGACAGCATGCGCGTGACCAGCTGCTCGGAGGGCATCTCCATGCTGAACACGGCCACGGATGCCTTGATGTCGGGATTGACCGCCGCGTACTCGGCAATGTTGATCGCAAGGGTGGTCTTGCCCATGGAGGGACGCCCGGCGATGACGATCAGATCACCCCCGCGCAGGCCGCCGGTCTTGTGATCGAAGTCCGTGAACCCGGTGGCGAGCCCGCGCAATTTGCTCGGATTGGTGTGCCATTCGTCAATCTTGTCGATGAGCGGTGGCAGCAGGGTGCTGACACGCACGGCGCCCGAGCCGAGACGGATGCCGGCCTCCGCGATCTCGAACACGCGCGCTTCGGCGCGGTCGACCAGATCGCGCGCCGAGAGCCCTTCATCGCTGAACACCGAAGAGGCGATCTCGCGGCCGGCTTCGATGAGCGCTCGCAGCAGCGCGCGCTCGTGCACAATGGCCGCGTAGGCGCGCACGTTGGCCGCACTGGGCGTATCGCGCGCGAGAGTGCCGAGGTAAGCCAGGCCGCCGGCGTCTTCGAGTTTGCCATGGCGCTCGAGCTGCTCGGATACGGTGACCACGTCGCCCGGCCTGCCCATGGCGATCAATGCCCCGAGGGCTTCGAAGATCAGACGATGATCGGGGCGATAGAAGTCGGCCGCGATGACGATGTCCGCCACCTGATCCCAGGCACTGCCGTCGATCAGCAGGCCGCCGAGCACCGCCTGCTCGGCTTCGACCGAATGGGGCGGTGTCAGACTCTCGTTACCGGACGCGCCGCTATCGCGACGCGGACGCAGCGGCACGCTCATGCGCCCTCCCCATTCAGCTGTGCGGCCACGCCCGTGGTGCCAGCCGTCGGCCGCGGTATGCGATCAGGCCGCTTCGTCTGCGACGATGATCACCGGCAGCTCGACGTTGACGTCGGCATGCAGATGCAATTGGACGTTGTGCTCACCGACCATGCGCAGCGGCCCGGACGGCAACCGCACCTCGCTGCGCTCGAGCGCGTGGCCCGCCTTGGTGCTCTGCTCGGCAATATCCGCAGTCCCGATGGAACCGAATAGCTTGCCCTCGGTGCCGGCCTTCGAGGTGATCGTGAGCTTGAACTCCTTGAACGCCTCGGCGCGTCGCTGAGCCAGTGACAGGTCGTCGCTGGCCTTGGCGAGTAGCTCGGCTCGGCGGGCCTCGAAGCGCGCGATGTTGTCGGGCGTCGCGAGCGTCGCCTTGCCCTTCGGCAGCAGGAAATTGCGGCCGTAACCGGACTTCACGCGCACGCGGTCGCCGATGTTGCCGAGGTTGGCCACCTTCTGCAGCAGTATCAGTTCCATGATGCCGCGCCTCAGTGCTGGTCGGTATACGGCAGCAGCGCCAGGAAGCGCGCGCGCTTGATGGCCGTCGCGAGCTGACGCTGGTAGTAGCTCTTGGTCCCCGTGATGCGGCTCGGCACGATCTTGCCGGTCTCGGTCACGTAGTTCTTGAGCGTCGCCAGGTCTTTGTAATCGATCATCGCCACACCGTCGGCAGTGAAGCGGCAGAACTTCTTACGGCGCGTGAAGCGCGAATTGCTGGGCGTACGCATCAGCCACCTACCTGCATGGGTTCATCGTCGAGGTCCTCGTCGCGTTCGCGACGTCCGGCCTCGCCCTCTTCCTCCGCCCGTGCCATCGGCGAGGGCTCGGTGATCGCGGTCTCGACCGCGGTGACGAGGTGGCGCAGCACGGCATCGCTGAAGCGGAAGGCGCCCGTGAGCTCAGCGAGGGTTTTCTGATCCACCTCGATGTTGAGCAGCACGTAATGTGCCTTGTGGACCTTGGCGATGGGGTATGCGAGCTGACGGCGACCCCAGTCCTCGACGCGGTGGACGGTGCCGTTGCCGGCGGCAATCATGCCGCGATAGCGCTCGAGCATGGCCGGAACCTGCTCGCTCTGGTCTGGATGGACCAGGAAGACGATCTCGTAGTGCCTCACTTGTCCTCCTCATGGGTAATGCCGCCCGCAGGTGTGAAGCCGTAGCGCGGTGCGGCAAGGAGCCGAAAAGGTCGGCAAGAATACCGAAAGCGCTCCCCCGAAGCAATGCGACTTTCGCGTGCAACCTTGAGGCGAAAAGCGCCGCCGGCGCGCGAACTTACGTGGCTCTCCGCTGCCGCAGGGCCTCATACAGCAGCATGCCTGCGGCGACCGAGACGTTCAGGCTCTCGACCGCGCCGCGGCTCGGCAGGCGAGCCAGCCAGTCGCAGTGTCGCCGCGTGAGCGCCCGCAGGCCTCGCCCCTCGGCTCCGAGCACGAGCACGCGGGGCCCGTTCAGATCGACCTCGGCGGCCGTTTGCGGTGCCTCGGCATCGGCGCCGACGATCCAGAGCCCCGCCTCCTTGAGCAGCCCGAGCGTGCGCGCGAGATTCGTGACGGTCACGACGGGGGTGGTCTCGGCCGCTCCGGATGCGCTCTTGCGCGCGGTGGCGTTGAGCGGGGCCGCGCGGTCGCGCGGTACGACCAGGGCCAGCACCCCGCAGGCATCGGCCGTACGCAGGCAGGCCCCGAGGTTGTGCGGGTCCTGCACGCCATCGAGTGCCAGCACCAGTGGGCACTCGTGCGTGGGTATCGCCTCGAGCAGCTCATCCTCGTGCCAGGGAGGCAGCGGGGCAACTTCCGCGACGACGCCTTGATGCACGGCGCTGCCGAGCCGCGCCTGCAGCCGGGCGGCATCGATGCGTTCGACCGGCTTGCCGGCCGACTTGGCGAGCTGCTCGATCTGAGCGGCACGCGCATCGGCGCGGCCCTGCTGCAGATAGACACGCAGCACGCGTCCCGCATGCCGCCTCAGCAGTGCGCTGACCGCGTGCAGCCCAAATACGATCTCAGTCCGCGGCGAGCTCAAGATCGATCATCCCCTCGACCGGCTTGACCGCGGCCACGACGACCCGCAGCCGCCCGCCCGGGGCCAGTCGGCGCTTGCTGCGCTGGCCGATCCACTGACCGCCGTCGCGCGCCATGACGTAGTCATCGTCACGCAGCGCCGCCAGTGACAGCAGTCCGTCGACTCCGAGCGCCAGCAGCTGCACGAAACAGCCGAACTCGGTCACGGTCGTGACCAGGCCGTCGAAACACTGGCCGATGCGATCGCGCAGGTACACGCATTTGAGAAAGGTTGCGACGTAGCGATCGGCCTCATCCGAGCGACGCTCGAGACGCGACAGGTCGGCGCCTATGCCCACGAGCTCCGCGGCCGGCGGTGCCGCCGCGGGCGGCAGCAGCCCCAATCGCACGCGCAGCGCGCGATGGATCATGAGATCCGGATAGCGACGGATCGGGGACGTGAAGTGCGCGTAGTCCTCGAGTGCCAGGCCGAAATGACCGATGTTGTCGGGCTGGTACAGCGCCTGCGCCAGCGAGCGCACGACCTGCGACTCGATGAACGGCCGGCTCTCCGGATCGCGTACCTGTGAGGCGATCGCCGCCAGATGCTTCGGTTTGACCGGATCGGGCAGCTGCAGCTCGATGCCGAGAATGCGCAGCGTGGCGCGCAGCTGCTCGAGCTTGCGCTCATCGGGCGACGCGTGCACGCGATAGAGTGCCGGCACGCGCTGCGTGCGCAGTTCCTGCGCCACCGCGACGTTCGCCAGAATCATGCATTCCTCGACCAGCCGATGCGCATCGTTGCGGCTGCTGAATTCGATGGCACGCACGCGCTCGTCGTCGAGCACGAACTCCGCCTCCGGCGCATCGAAATCGAGCGCACCGCGCCGGCGCCGCGCCGACGCCAGCAGCCGATAGACCTCGACCAGCGGTAGCAGCCGCTCGAGCAGATCGCCGAGCCGAGCGCGCGCTGCGCTCGTGCCGAGGAACAGCGCCGCGTGCGCTTCCGTGTAGGTCAGCCGCGCCGCCGAGCGCATGACGGCCGGATAGAAACGCTGCTGCTGCAAATTGCCGCGCTTGCCGATCTGCATGTCGGCGACCATGCAGAGCCGATCGACCAGCGGCTCGAGCGAGCACAGGTGATTGGAGAGCGCGGTCGGCAGCATGGGCACGACGCGCGTCGGAAAATAGACGGACGTGCCGCGCGCGCGCGCCTCCGTGTCGAGGGCGCTGCCCGGTCGCACGTAGTGGCTCACGTCGGCGATCGCGACCAGCAGCCGGAAGCCGCCGTCGGAGAGTCGCTCGGCATAGACCGCATCGTCGAAATCGCGGGCATCCGCGCCGTCGATCGTAACGAGTGGCAATGCGCGCAGATCGGTGCGCTGCGCAGCCTCGGCCGCATCGACACTCTTGCCCCATTGCGCCGCCTCGCGCAGTGCCGCCGCCGAAAACTCCACGGGCAGGCCGAAGCGGGCGATCGCGGCCTCGGTCGCGAGCTGCACGGGTCGATCCGGATTGAGACGCTGCTCGATGCGCGCCTCGCCACCCTGGTGTGCCTGCGGGTACTTGAGCACGCGCGCGATGACCCAGTCGCCGGTTCGGGCATCGGCCGCGTTCTCGACCACGCGGCACAGCAGCCCCAACCGCTGGTCCGCCGAGCGCACGTTGAGCACGCGTCCGGCCGCCTCGACGGTGGCCAGAAACGCCTGCACACCGTGCTCGAGCACTTTGAGCACGCTGCCGACGTAGCGGCCCTGCCCGTCGCTGCTGACCTCCACGCGGACGCGGTCTCCGTGCATGAGCCCGAGCATCGCTTGGGGCGGAATGAACACCGATTCGGCGAGCGCATCGCTGCGCACGAAGCCGTAGCCGTTGCGATTGGCGCTGAGGATGCCCTCAGTTTCCATCACATACGTGGTGGCACGGCGTCCGCTCGAGCGGCCGAAGAGCGCCGCCCTGCCCCCGCTCGCCGCGGAAGGCGCAGCACCGCGACGCCCCTTGGTGCTGCGGGGCGGCTGCGGGGCGGGCTCGCTCGGTCGCTTCGAGCGCTCAGAGCCGCTCGGTGTGCGCGAGCGCGTTGTACGGAGGCGCCTCAATTGACAGTCCCCGACCCCTTCCGTACATTGCGCCGCCCACCTAATGCCCAGGTGGCGGAATTGGTAGACGCACTAGTTTCAGGTACTAGCGGGGCGACCCGTGGAGGTTCGAGTCCTCTCCTGGGCACCAAGTCTTTAATTTTCAAATTGATAGAACTCTTTCATTCGTAGATTTCGAGCTCACCTGAGCCCGAATCGAGGCGCGGACTATAGCTGGTCGCTTGGGGAGTGCTCATGAGAAATTGCCGGATCGCTGCGGTAGCGATGGGCTTGGCGCTGCTCTTGAGCCTCGCGACACGGGCCGCTGCGCCTTCTTCCCCGCGCAGCCTGCCCGCCGACAACCTACCGTCCTTCGGCATCCTCGACGAACTCGGCAATCTGATCCCGCCCCCGACCTCCTCGGCTGGTAACCCGCACCACGCAGCCAACGCCGAGCCCGAGTCCGACGCACCGGGACCGCCGCTCGCACTGGCGGTCGAGGCGGCACGCGCGGCCATCGAGGCCTGCGCGGCTGCCGGCTACCGAGTCGGCGCGGCCGTCATCGACTCGGTCGGCGAGGCACGTGCACTGCTGAGCGCGGACGGTTCGGACGGCAGCCATGTCTTCATTGCCATGCGCAAGGCGCTCACGGCGCTGCGTTTCGAGATGCCGAGCTCCCAAGCCAGCGAGGTCGTGCCCAGGGATCCGGAACTGCTCGCGCGCGTGACGCCCAACATGTTCGTTGCCGGCGGTGCCGTGCCGATCATGCACAACGGCGATGCCATCGGCGCCATCGGGGTCAGCGGCGCGGGCGGACGCAGCGGCACGATCACCGGTGGCATCGGGCGGCAGGACGAGGCGTGCGCCGTCGCAGGCCTGCATAAGATCGAAAAGCAGCTCAGGTAAGCTGGCGCCACTCAGCCTGCGAGCAGCCCGACGAACTCGTCCACCTTGAGCGCCTCGAGTCGCGCTCGGTCGGAACAGCGCTCGATGATCTGCGTGGCCCGCGCGGCATCGAATTGCGCCCGAACGCTCGCTTCGAACTTCTTCACGAGCACGGGCATGCCTTCGGCGCGACGCCTGCGGTGGCCTATGGGAAAGTCGACCGCGACCCGCTGGCTGGCACTGCCGTCCTTGAAGAACACCTGCACGGCGTTGCCGATGTAGCGCTTGTCAGCGGCGTAGTACTCCTGTGTGAAGGTCGGATTCTCGCGCACCTGCATCCGGTCGCGCAGTGCATCGACGCGCGGGTCGTGCGCGATTTCATCCTCGTAGTCGTGTGCGGTCAGGCGGCCGAACAGCAGCGGGATCGCCACCATGTACTGAATGCAGTGATCGCGATCCGCGGGATTGGCGAGCGGACCGGTTTTGTCGATGATCCGCACGCCCGGCTCCTGCGTCTCGATCAGGACGCTCTCGATCGAATCGAGCCGATCCTTGATCTGCGCGTGCAGGGTCATCGCCGCCTCGACCGCGGTCTGCGCGTGAAATTCGGCCGGGTAGGAGATCTTGAACAGCACGTTCTCCATGACGTAACTGCCGAGCGCCTGCGGCAGGCGAATCTGACCACCGCGGAAGATCGCGTCCTGAAATCCCCAGGTCTTGGCCGTCAGCGCCGAGGGATAGCCCATCTCGCCCTTGAGGGCGAACAGCGCAAGACGCACGGCGCGGCTGGTCGCATCGCCCGCTGCCCAGCTCTTGCGAGAGCCGGTATTCGGCGCATGGCGGTAAGTGCGCAACGCGCCGCCGTCCACCCAGGCGTTGGAGACGGCATTGATGAGCTGATCCCGTGTGCCGCCGAGCATGGCCGTAACCACCGCGGTCGAAGCCACACGCACGAGCAGGACGTGGTCGAGCCCGACACGGTTGAAGCTGTTCTCGAGCGCGAGCACCCCCTGGATCTCGTGTGCCTTGATCATGGCGGTCAGCACATCGCGCACGAGCAGCGGCTTGCCATTGCGCGCCAGGTAGTCGGCCACCGCGAGGATGCCACCGAGGTTGTCGGACGGGTGACCCCATTCGGCCGCAAGCCAGGTGTCGTTGAAATCGAGCCAGCGGATCATCGCGCCGATATTGAAGGCCGCATTGATCGGATCGAGTTCGTAGGGCGTACCGGGCACCCGTGCGCCGCCCGACAGCTGCGCTCCCGGCACCACCGGCCCGAGCAGCTTGGTGCAGGCCGGATACTTCAGTGCCTGAAAACCGCAGGCCAGCGTGTCGAGCAGGCAGTAGTAGGCGGTCTGATAGGCCGCATCGCTGTCGATGCGGAAACTGAGTGCGTAGTCGGCAATGGCGACCAGGACCGCATCGGGCGCCGGCCGCTCGGCCGATTTGATGTCCCCCGACACGGTCAGGGCCTCTTCGCCAGCGGCACGAAGGACTGCACGTCCGGCCCGATGTAGTTGGCGCTCGGGCGGATGATCTTGCCATCGAGTCGCTGCTCGATGATGTGGGCCGCCCAGCCCGTCGTGCGCGCAATCACGAACAGCGGCGTAAACATGGCGGTCGGTACGCCCATCAGGTGATAGGACACGGCCGAGAACCAATCCAGGTTCGGGAACAGGTTCTTCGTGGCCTTCATCGCCGTCTCGAGCCGCTCCGCGATCGCGAACAGGTTCCTGCCCGCTGCATCGTGTGCCAGCCCGCGCGCTACCTCCTTGATGACCACGTTGCGCGGATCGGAAATCGTATAGACCGGATGCCCGAAGCCGATGATGACCTCCTTGTTCGCCACGCGGCGGCGAATGTCGGCGTCGGCCTCATCGGGTGTCCGGTAACGGTTCTGGATCTCGAAGGCCACCTCGTTGGCGCCGCCGTGCTTGGGTCCGCGCAGCGCGCCGATCGCACCCGTGATCGCCGAATACATATCCGACCCGGTACCGGCGATTACGCGCGCCGTAAAGGTGGAGGCGTTGAATTCGTGCTCGGCGTAGAGGATCAGCGAGGTGTGCATGGCTCGCACCCACTCGGCCGAAGGCTTCGCTCCATGCAGCAGGTGCAGGAAATGCCCGCCCACCGAGTCGTCGTCGGTTTCGACCTCGATGCGACGCTGCTCGCGGCTGTAGTGGTGCCAATAGCAGAGCATCGACCCAAGCGATGCGAGCAGTCGATCGGCCAGATCGCGCGCGGCCTCGACCGGCTGCGCCGCCGCCTCAGCTTCCAG
>Ga0335080_10008891_pt1 | contig 10485 bp, 8 predicted proteins | sample Lox_Sample_34_FD_206720 | JGI IMG/M metagenome (GOLD analysis project Ga0335080, IMG submission 206720) | Soil microbial communities from Loxahatchee National Wildlife Refuge, Florida, United States - Lox_Sample_3.4 | ecosystem: Environmental > Terrestrial > Soil > Wetlands | place: USA: Florida... | reverse complement strand
TGCCAGCCGAGCCGCCCGACGACGTCGCGGCCCTCGACGCCGGCCTGATACGAGTTGCCGGACGGGCCCGCCGTGAATCCCGACGCGAGGCGAATCGCGGGCGCGGCGAGCGCGTCGTAGGGCCGCGGCGCGGAGACCTCGCCGAGCGCGAAGGTCTTCGGCTCGACCACCGGTGGCGGCAGGATCGGAAAATCCGAAGCGTCGCGCGCGAGCGCGGTCACCGGCGGCGCCGGGAGCGGCAGCCGCCGGATGTCGATGCCCTTCGCCGTCAGCTCGAGAAAGTACGTCGCCGAGCCGTCCGGCGACGGCGCGGGCGAGAACGCGCCTCCCGTCACGCGCGTCAGCTCCCGCGGCGGCTCCGATCCGGCGGCGTCGACCGAGACGATCTCCCACGCGCCGGACGCGTCGCTCCCGAAAAAGATGCGCGTCCCGTCCGGGCTCCAGGCGGGCGGCCCCACCGCGCTCCGCGCGAGGACCCGCGGCGGCCCGCCCGTCGCCGGCAGGAGGACGAGGTCCCAGCCGCCCTTTTCGTGGAGGAGCGCCGCGATCGAGCGGCCGTCGGACGAGAGGCGCGGATGGCTCCAGGTGCGCCACGGGTCCGACCCGTCGGCGGCGTCGTCGAGGACGCGCGTCTCTCCGGTCGCGAGATCCACGCGCACGAGACGCGACTGCCCGAAGCGATTCCGCACGCCGACGGCGAAGCTGCCGTCGGAGGAAGGATCGGCATCCGAGACGTCGGCCAGACGCGTGACGCGCGTCACGCCTCCGCCTTCGACGTCCCAGAGGAAGAGGTCCTGCCTCAGGACGCCCCCGGCGTCGGGAACGCGGCGGCAGAGGAGGACCCGGCGGGAGTCCGGCATCCATCGGGGATCCTGCGGCACCTGGCCGTTCCAGCGCGGCAGCTTCCAGCGGGGCGCGCGCGGAAGCGGAAGCTCGGGCCGGTCGGCGACCTCGTTCGGATCCTCGGCGAGCTTTCGTTCATCTTCCTCGCGCCGTTCGCGCGCCCGCGCTTCCTCCGGCGTCTCGGCGAGCGTCCAGACGGCGATCGCACCCTCGCCGCGCGCCGGCGCGCGCCACGCGAGGAGCTTCGATCCGTCCGGCGAGACCTGCGGCGAGAACGTCGCGCCGCGCAGCCGCTGCCACGCCTCGCCCTCGACGATGCCGGCGCTCTGCCGCCGTTTCTCCTCGGCGATCGCCTGCGCCGTCAGCTCCGCGCGGAAGCGGTCGTAGAGGTCGGTCGGCGCGCGGCCGAAGACCGCGCGGAAGCACGCGTCGAAGTCGCCGCCGCGGCGCGATGTCAGGCGCTTCCAGAGACGGACGAGGCTCCCCTCTCCCTGCGCGCGCTCGAGCCACTCGAGGAAGGTCGATCCAACGAGATACGCCATCGAGCCGCCGAGAAAGCCTCCCGTCGACGAGAGCGCGCCGTAGGACGGCAGCTTGCCCTCGATGGCGAAGCGCCGGAGCACGGTCGCCCGGTAGCTCGAGTTCGGCCGACCCGATCCCGTGAGCGCGCCCTCGACCACCGTGGCGTATCCCTCGATCACCCAGCGCGGCGCGAGCAGCGTGATCGGGCCGATCGGCAATGGCATCAGCTTCTCGAGCAGGCCCGCGCGATTGCGCGGGCGCGTCAGGTGCACGATGTGCGCGAGCTCGTGCACCGCGAGGAGATCCATCCAGTCCGTGGAGTCGCCGATCGACGACTCGACGTCCGGCGGATACGCCCACAGGACCATGTACGGGCGGTCGAGGAACGGGAACGCCATCCCGTTCGAATCGGCCACGGGGTCGGCCACCACGACCTCGATCGGCCGCGGCGGCGTGTACCCGACGTAGGCGGTGACCTGCGCGTGGATCGACTCGAGCGCGCCCGCCGTGCGCTTCGCCCACGATTCGAACGGCTCGGGATAGTGGACGCGGAAGTGCGCCGTCTCGATCGTGCGCCACGGCGCCGACGGCGCCTGGGCCAGGGAAGAAGCCGGCGCCGCCAGAACGGAGAGCGCGAGGAACAGGGCCGCGAGCCCCGCGCGCCGCAAGCGTCAGGACTCCCGGGCTCGCAGGCCGAGACCCGGGCCGCCGGAAGGGCGCATCACGCCGTTCTCGATCACGAAGCCGCCGTCCACGACGTCGCGGGCGAGGTCGAGGCTCCCGTCGAGGTCGAGATATCGCGTCGCCGGCGACGCGAGCGCCGCATGGAGCGCGGCCGCGATCGAGATCGCGCTCTCGTCCATGCAGCCCCACATGAGGGCGATGTCCGAGAGCTCGGCGACCGTCGCGATGCGGCGCGCGGCCGCGATGCCGCCGCACTTCATCAGCTTGATGTTGAAGATGCCGGCGGCGCGCGGCGGCTGGGCCAGCGCCATCGCGTCCCGGTCGGAGAGGAGCGCCTCGTCGGCGGCGATCCGGTCGCGGTCCTTCTCCGGGAGCGCCCGCAGGCTCTCGCCCGCGGGAATCGGCTGCTCGAGGAACTCGATTCCCAGCGCCTCGGTGTCGCGGAAGAAGCGCCGCGTCTCCTCGGCCGTGTATCCCTGGTTGGCGTCGGCGCGGATCGCGACCCTGTTCTCCGGATACTTCTCGCGGAGCCTCCGGAGGCGCTCGAGATCTTCTCCGAGGGAATTCCCCGTCTTCACCTTCAGGATCCGGAAGCCGCGGCCGACGTATTCCTCCGCCTCGGCGAGCGTCTCGGGGACGTTCTTGATGCCGATCGTGATGGAGGTCGGCAGCGCGTCGCGCGCGCGCCCGAGCATCTCGACGAGGGGAACGCCGAGGCGTTTGGCCAGCAGGTCGTGGAGCGCGCCGTCCACGGCCGCGCGGGCGGCGGGGGCGTCCGGCAGGCGGCGCGCGAGCTCACGGCACAACGCGGGCAGCGCGCGGACATCGGCCCCGACGAGCCAGGAGAGACTCTCCGGCGAAAGCGCCCGTCCGCAGTCGTCGAGCGACTCCCCGGTGACGTGCGGCGCCGGGGACGCCGCGCCGAGACCGACGGCACCGCCGTCCGTCTCGATCCGGACGATGAAGTTCTCGACGGAGTCCGTCGTATCGAACGCGATCGTGTAAGGCCGCGTGAGGCCGAAGTCCTCGCGGCGCGCCGAGATCGCGGTGATCTTCACGCCGCGGCCTCGGCCGCGAGGAACTTCCGGATGGCCGGCAGGAGCCGCTCGACGCCCTCCTCGAGCGGAAGCGCGACGGGAATTCCGAGCGCGCGCTCCAGGCGGCCGCGTTCGGCGGCGAGCGCTTCCCGCGTCAGTCCTTCGCCGTTCAGGGCCATCCCGAGCGTGCGCGCTCCGTAGAAGCCGATGAGCTCGATCTCTTCGGCGACCGGCGGCAGGACGCAGCCGAGATCCTCGAGCCCCTCGAAGCAATGCCGGTGCGGCGCGTGCTGCAGGATCACGCCGCGCGCGCCGCCGGAGAGGAGCGCCTCCGATCCGCAGGGGCCGGAGGGGTTGCGCAGCGCCGACTGCCCTTCGATGAGAATGAGCTCCGGCGAGAGGGCGCGGGCGCAGGACAGGATCGCCTGCTCGAGCTCGCCCGAGACGAAGTCGTTGGGCGTCGCGTCCAGCACGAAGCCGAACGGCGCGCCCTGCAGCCAGCCGGTCTGCCCGGTGTAGATCCACTCCGTCCGGATACCGGCCGCGCGCGCCGCCTGCGCCAGCATCCGCGTCGTCGTCCGCTTTCCGAGCGCGCAGTCGGTTCCGAGAATCGCGATCCGCGGCGTCGGCAGACGCAGGACCTCGCCGGTCCAGAAGTGCAGCTCTCCCGCCTTCTTCGGGCGGCGCACGTCGGTGATCGTGACGCCCTTGCGCCGCGCGGCCTCGGCGACCGCCGGCAGATCGGCGGCCAGATGGTGGAGCCCGTTGACGATCGAGAGGCCGCTCTCGACCGCTTCGAGGAGCGCGCGCTCGAGTCCGGGCGTGAAGACGCCTCCGGAAGTCGCGACGCCGACGATCGCGTAATCGGGTTTCTCCCGCAGGCCGGCGAGCGCCTCGGAGAGCGAGGCGAAGACCGGGATGCCGCGCCGGACGCCGTCGAGCACCTCTCCCGCGTCGCGCCCCGCCGTCGGCGCGTCGAGGACGCCGAGAATCCGGTAGCGCTCCGTGCCCCGCACGAGCCCGTGCGCGGTCTTGGCGTTGTTCGTCGCGAAATAACCGTCACAGAGAACGATCGCGGTCCCGTCCATCGGCGTGCATTATCCTTGCGTCCCGAAAGAGCCGCCACCATGCAGCGTCCCGCACACAACCCGGCCCCGGGCGAGGATCTCCTCCGCGCGCTCGGCCTTTTCGACACGGCCGCGCTGGTGATCGGGACCGTCATCGGATCGGGAATCTTCCTCGTCCCGGCCGAGATCGCCCGCGCCGTTCACTCGGCTCCCCTGATGCTCGCGGTCTGGGCGATCGGCGGCGGGCTCACGCTCCTGGGCGCCTTGTCGCTCGCGGAGCTCGGCGCCGCCATGCCGCACGCGGGCGGCATCTACACATACATCGGGCGCGCGTTCGGGCCGCTGCTCGGCTTCCTCTGCGGCTGGATGCTCTTCACCGTCGGCACGTCGGGCTCGATCGCGACCCTCGCGGCGGCGCTGCCGATCTACCTCGGTGCTTTCCTCCCGCTCACGCCCGCGACATCCAAGCTCGCCGGCGTCGTCGCGATCGTCGTCTTCACGGCGATCAACGTGATCGGCGTCCGCAGCGGCGCGATCGTGCAGAACATCCTGACGGCGCTCAAGGTCGGCGGCCTCGTCGTCATGATCCTCGTCATCTTTCTCGCGCCGCTCCCGGCGGCGCCCTCCTCGGCGCCCGTGCCGGGCGGGGCCGTCGGGTTCACCGCGATCGGCATCGCGCTCGTCGCCGTGTTGTGGGCGTACGAGGGATGGCACGACGTGTCTTTCGCGGCGGGAGAAATCCGCAACCCGCAGCGCAATTTCCCGCGCGGTCTCATCGCGGGCACGCTGGCGGTCGTGACGCTGTACCTCCTGGCGAACCTGGCCTACCTCCACGTTCTCTCGCCTTCGGAGATCGCCTCGACCGACCGGGTGGCGCTCGCGGCGATTCGCAAGGTCGCCGGGGAATGGGGAGCGCGGTTCCTGACGGCCGCGATCGTGTGCTCGATTCTCGGCGCGATGAACGCGCTCGTGCTCGCCGGGCCCCGCGCCTACTACCAGATGGCCAAAGACCGCCTCTTCTTCGAAGGGCTCGGACGCGTCCACGCGCGATTCCGCACGCCGGTCGCCGCGCTCGTCGTCCAGGCGATCTGGTCGTGCTTTCTCGTCCTCTTCATCGGCGGCTTCTCGCAGCTCTTCACGTACGTCATCTTCGGCGGCTGGATCTTCTACGCGCTGGCGGTCGGGAGCGTCGTCGTGCTGCGCCGCAAGGACCCGCGGCTCGAGCGGCCCTTCCGCGTTCCGGGCTACCCGTTCGTGCCGCTCCTGTTCGTGGCGGCCGCCGCGGCGCTCGTCCTCAATACGCTCGTCGCGAGCCCGCGGGAATCCTCGATCGGCCTCGCGTTCATCGGGCTCGGGATCCCCCTCTACTACTTCACGCCGGCGGCGCGGAGCCGCCACCGCAGCCGGACGTGAGACGCGCCCGCGCCGGCAGCGCCGCGCTCGCCGCCGCCGTTCTCGCTCTGGCCGCCACGGCCTTCCGCGGCCAGGAAGGGGCGCCCGCGCCGTCCGATCCCTACGCCGCGGCGCTCGCGAAGCTCGAGGCCTTCGCCGCGGCCGAGGCGGCCGACAAGAAGCTGCCCGCCCTCGCCGTGGCGATCGTCGCGGGCGACCGCGTCCTCTGGCGCAAGGACTTCGGGGACGCGGATCCCGAAGCGAAGGTCCCGGCCTCCGCCGACACGGTCTATCGCGTCGGCTCGGTCTCGAAGCTCTTCACGGACATCGGCGTGATGCAGCTCGTCGAGCGCGGCGAGCTCGACCTCGACGTGCCGATCCAGAAGATCCTCCCCGACTTCCGGCCGAAGGACCCGTTCGGCCCGTTCCTGACGCTGCGCGAGCTCATGTCGCACCGCTCCGGCCTCATGCGCGAGCCGCCGGTCGGCCACTACTTCGATCCGACGGAGCCGACACTCGCCGCGACGGTGGCGGGCCTCAACGACACGGAGCTCGTGTACCCGCCCGGCACCCACACGAAGTACTCGAACGCCGGGATCGCCGTCGTCGGATACGTGCTGGAGCGGCGCGCCGGCGAACCCTTCGCCCGATACCTGAAGCGCGCCGTCCTCGAGCCGATGGGAATGTCTTCGTCGGCCTTCGAGCCGGAGCCGGCCTGGAAGCCGCATCTTGCGAAAGCGCGCATGTGGGGCTACGACACTCGGGACTTCCCCGCCCCGACCTTCGAGCTCGGCATCGCGCCGGCCGGCAGCCTCTACACGACGACGACCGATCTGACGCGTTTCCTTCGTGTCCTCTTCTCGGGCGGCGCGGCGGCCGGCGGCGCCCGCATCCTTTCCAAGGAGACGCTCGATCGGATGTGGGCCCTGCCGGCGGGACAGAAGGCCGGCTACGGCATCGGCTTCCGGATCGGCGAGATCGCGGGTCATCGCGCGGTCGGCCACAACGGCGCGATCTACGGCTTCGCGACGGCGCTCGCCGCGCTGCCGGACGACAAGCTCGGCGCCGTCGCCGTCGCGACCCGCGACGCCGCGAACTCCGTCACCAACCGCGTCGTCCAGGAGGCGATGCGGCTGCTGCTCGCGGCGCGCGCGGGAACGCCGCTGCCCGAGATCGCGACGACGGAGCCGCTCGAGGCGGCCCGGGCGCGCGAGCTCGCCGGGCACTACGCCGCGGGAAACGAGTCGCTGGATCTCACCGAGCAGTTCGGGGAGCTGGACGCGCTCGGCGGGGACGGGGGCGAGCGCCTGCGTCTGCGCGCATCGGACGGCGCGCTCGTCGCCGACGGACCGCTCGGGTTCGGGCAGAGGTTCGAGCCGGCCGCGGACGCGGTCCGCGCCGGCGAGAAGACGTTCGCGCGCGTCCCGGACGTCAAGCCGACCGGCCCGCCGGCGCGCTTCGAGCCGTTCCTCGGCGAATATGGCTGGGACCACGACATCCTCTACATCCTCGAGCGCGGCGGCCGGCTGACCGCGCTCATCGAGTGGTTCGAGTACGACCCTTTGATCGAGATCTCGGGAGACGTCTTCCGCTTCCCCGACCGCGGCCTCTACGACCACGAGCCGCTCGTCTTCACGCGGGACCCGGCGGGCCGCGTGTCCGGCGTCCGGGTCGGCCCCGTGCTCTTCCCGCGGCGAAACGTCGGGCCCGAGGCGGGCAAGGTCTTCCAGATCCGTCCGGTCCGTCCCGTCGAAGAGCTGCGTCCCGAGGCGCTCGCCGCGACGCCGCCGCCGCAGCCGCCCGACCTCCGCAAGCCCGATCTCGTCGAGCTCGTCACGCTCGACCCGTCGATCCGTCTCGACGTCCGCTACGCGACCGAGAACAACTTCCTCGGCGTCCCGCTCTACACGCAGGCGCGCGCCTTCCTCCAGCGCCCCGCCGCCGAGGCGCTCGTGCGCGCCCACCGGAAACTCGCGGCGCAGGGTTACGGCCTGCTGATCCACGACGCGTACCGGCCCTGGGCGGTCACGAAGCTCTTCTGGGACGCGACGCCGGAGGACAAGCACATCTTCGTCGCCGATCCCGCGACGGGCTCGCGGCACAACCGCGGCTGCGCCGTGGACCTGACGCTCTACGACCGCTCGACCGGCGCGCCGCTCGTCATGACCGGCGGCTACGACGAGATGTCCGACCGCTCTTTCGCGGCGTATCCCGGCGGGACGTCACTCCAACGCTGGCAGCGGGACGTGCTGCGCCGCGCGATGGAAGCCGAAGGGTTTTCCGTTTACGAGTGGGAGTGGTGGCACTTCGACTACAAGGACTGGAAGAGCTACCCGGTGGCGAACGTCGCCTTCGAAAAGCTCCGGTAGCCCCGCGCGCCTACTCCTCGCAGTCGGGGCAGCCGAGGAACGGAATGCGCACGACGGGAGTCGGGTGTGCATCGCCGTCGATCCGCGCCCACGCGCCTCCCTGGGCATGCCAGAGATAGCACTCGAGACGATAAGCCTCGTTCGGATCGGACGCGAAGATCCAGCCGAACAGGACGTTCTCGGGCGCCTGGCGCGCGTGCTCGAGGAGCCGCTGGCGCAGGTCCACGTCGTCGCGCCCGACGCGTTCGGCCACGCGGCCGCCCTTGGCGACGCGCTTCAGGAAATACACGCCCGCGATGCCGGGCGGCACCGTGCGGGCGACGTTCGACTCGGTGAGGCGAATTGCCGGCTGGATGCGCGCGGGCGGTGGGAGCTCGGGAAAGAGAGACGATTGGGCCAGGTCTTCCGCGGGCTCTTCGTAGCGTCGCTGGCGCGCGAGCCGCATCGTCGGACTTCAGTGTAAGCCGGAAGCCCCCCGCGTTCAACGATTTCGAGCAGCGGGGGCCGGCAACAGACTGTGCCCGGCCCCCCAAGGCCCGTCCCCGGCCGTCGCGAGTCGATCGAAACCTCAGCGGCGGACCAACACGCGAAGCGCGAGGCCTGCGGCGATCATCGCAAGACCCGTCACGGCGATGAGCGGGAGATCGCTCGCGGTCCGCGGCAGGTCCTGAGGCGGAAGCTGCGCGACGGTGGTTTCCGGCGCCTTCCACGGAATTTCCTTCATCTCCGGCGTGACCGCGATCACGGGTTCCTTCGCTTCGGGCTTGGCCGTCTCCGCCGCGAGAACCTCCTCGTGACGCGCCTGAGCGAGCGGCATGGCCTCGACCTTCGGATAGACGAACTCGATCCCGAAGTTGTTGACCGGATAGAACCAGCCCTTCAGAGCCTGCGGCATGCCCTCGGCCCTCTGGAAGAAGATGAACTGGCCTTCGGGCGCAACCGTGACTCGGTAATCGGGAACGGCCATGACCGTCGCGAAGACCTTGTTCTCGTCCTCGCTCATGAACTGAACGACCATCCGCGTCGTCTTCGTGTCGAGAACACGAACCATGTACTTGCCTGGCTCGAGCTCGCCGCCCGGAATCTGCGTCTTTTCGCCGAGAGTCAGAGGGCTTCTCCAGCTGTCATCGGCGAAGAGAAACACACCTCCCGCGAGCAGACACGCGAGGCCCGCGAGAAACGTCCTTTGCAAGAATTTCATGACGACCTCCACTCGCCGGAGCTTTCGGGGGCCGGGAATCGGCAACCATCCTCGGCGATCACCACACGAATAGCACCGGGCGATTCGCGCGCGTATGGTGCGAACGAATCAGCGTCGAGCGCCATGTACCGCAACCGCAACGAGTTCCGGCGCCCCGATCCCTCTCGGAGCGCCGGAAGGTCCGACCGAGGACTAAATTCTGCGGAGGAGACGGAGCGCCGAACCCGCGGCGAGCGCGGCCGCGCCGGCGAGCGCCACGAGCGGCAGCGGGCTCCCGGTCTTCGGAAGCTTCTTGGCCTTCTTCGGAGCGGGGGCGGCCGGCGCCGGAGGCGGAGCCGGAGCTGGAACCGCGGTCGGAGCGGGCGGAGGCGGCGCCTTCATTTCGACGGGCTTCTCCTTGAGCTCGGGCGAAATCGCGACCACCGGCTCCTTCGCCTCGGGCTTGGCCGACGGCGCCGAGTAGACCTCCTCGTGCCGCGCCTGCGCGAGCTGGACCGCCTCGGCCTTCGGATACACGAACTCGATCCCGAAGCTGTTTCCCGGATACCGCCAGGACTTGAGGGCCTGCGGAGCGCCTTCCGCGCGCTGGAAGTACACGAACTCGTTGCGCTGCGCGGTCTCGACGCGGTAGTCCGGGATCCCCATCACGGTCGCGATCACGGCACTTTCGTCCGCGTTCATGAACTGCACGACCTTGCGGGTCTCCTGGGTGTCGAGCACCCTCACCAGATACCGGCCGGGCTGCAGCACCGTCCCCGGAATCTCCGTGGGCTCCCCGATCACCAGCGGGCTGCGCCAGGCCGTGTCGGCCCGGGCGGAAACCGATAGAAACGCGGCCGCCGCGGCCGCCAGAAACGAGAAACCGAAACGCCTTTTCATGAAAGCCTCCTCTCCTCTGTCCTCAGACACCGTAGCAAGGAAAATGCCCTTTTGGACGGGCTCTCGTCATCGGCGCGGGCGCCAGCGAAATACTGCGAGCGCGATCGCTCCGTGGCCGTCGAAGCGCACGCGCTCCCGCTCGAGCCGCAGGCGCTGGATCCGATCCCACGGCCCGCCGTCGGATCGCAGGCTGATCTGTCCGCGCGCGTTCACGACGCGGTGCCACGGCAGGCGGCTTGCATCCGGGATCGCGGCGAGCGCATAGCCGACGAGGCGCGCCCGGCCCGGCAGCCCCGCGAGCCGCGCGACCTGTCCGTACGTCGCGACGCGCCCGCGAGGAATCCGGGCGACGACCCGATAGATGCGGGAGTAGGAAGGAGCCATGCCCGCCGCCCTCTACGCGACGAGCACCTGGCGTCGCGTCGTCGGGGCGACGCGCTCGTCGGGCGTCAGGATCCCGCGGAAGTTCAGCGGGTCGGCCGCGAACACGG
>Ga0335080_10008890_pt1 | contig 10485 bp, 10 predicted proteins | sample Lox_Sample_34_FD_206720 | JGI IMG/M metagenome (GOLD analysis project Ga0335080, IMG submission 206720) | Soil microbial communities from Loxahatchee National Wildlife Refuge, Florida, United States - Lox_Sample_3.4 | ecosystem: Environmental > Terrestrial > Soil > Wetlands | place: USA... | reverse complement strand
CTCGCGACATGCTTCAAGGTTCGAGGGGGACCATCCTCGCTGCCGAAGGGGGCTGGTGCCTCACGCTACAGGTACCGCGCGTACACACGGAAGAGGAATGGGCGCTGCAGCTGTTGAAACGGGACGGTGTGCTGGTACAGCCCGGGTTCTTCTACGATTTCGAATCGGAGGCCTACCTGGTTGTGAGCCTGCTAACGCCGCCTGCCGTGTTCCGTCAAGGGATGACGGTGCTTCGCGGGTGGCTGTAATTGGCGCGCGGGCGTACAATTGGGGTATGGCCAGAGGTTGGGAAAGTAAGTCGGTCGAGGCGCAGATCGACATGGCCGACGCCCCACGCGCCGTTGCCGCAGAGAAATTGACGCCCGAGGCGCTCGCGCAGATTCGCAAAAAGGAGAGCCTCATGTTGTCCCGTACCCGAGTGGTACGGGAAATGGAGTCGGCGCAGAATCCGCGCTACAAAGCTGTTTTGGGCAAGGCCCTGGCGGATCTCGAAGCGCAGTTGAAAAACTTAAGATAGCGAGCGCTGGCCAGGCGATCGTCTATTCTGGTTGCCATGAAGAGGACGACCGCGCGGGCTGTCGCTTTGCTGTTTGCGTGCGCCACGCTACAAGCGTATTCGGTGCTCAGCCACGAGGCGATCATCGATACGGCCTGGGACACGCACCTCCGGCCGCTTCTGTTGAAGCGGTTCCCGCAAGCAACCCCGGACGAGCTCAGAAACGCGCATGCCAACGCGTACGCCGGATGCATCATCCAGGACATGGGCTACTACCCGTTCGGCAGCCACACCTTCAGCGACCTTGTGCATTACGTGCGCAGCGGCGACTTCATCCTGAATCTGCTGAAGGAAGCGCGAACCCTGGAGGAGTACGCTTTCGCCCTGGGCGCGCTGGCGCATTACGCCGCGGACACGCGCGGGCACAGTATCGCCGTCAACCGGGCGGTTCCCATCCAATACCCCAAGCTGGCAAAGGAGTATGGACCGGTCGTGACCTATGCGCAGAATCCCACGGACCACCTGCGTGTGGAGTTCAGCTTCGATGTGCTTCAGGTGGCGCGTGGCTCTTACGCGCCCCAGCAGTACCACGATTTCATCGGGTTCGATGTGCCCGCGGATGTTCTGGATCGCGCATTTTACGACACGTACTCGATCAAACTGGGGGACGTGTTCACCGACCTCGACCTGGCCCTCGGCACGTACCGGCACACCGTCAGCTCGCTGGTTCCGAAGATGACGCGGGCCGCATGGGATCTCAAGAAGGACGATCTGCAGCGCGTAAAGCCGTCTCTGACGCGGCGCGCGTTCGTCTACAATCTCTCGCGAGCCAGCTACCGCAAGCAGTGGGACAACAAGTACAAAGCTCCGGGTGTGGGCAGCAAGATCCTCGCGTTCCTCATCTGGATCCTGCCCAAGGTTGGACCGCTACGCGCACTGGCGTTCCAGGCCCCGAGCGCGCAGACCGAATCGCTCTTCGAACTCAGCTTCGACCGGACGCTTACCGACTACCGCCGGTTTCTCACCGAACAGGGAGAGGGGCGGCTGAGGCTGGAGAATCGCGATTTCGACACAGGCGCGCTGACCCGCCCCGGCGAGTACAGCCTGGCCGATCGCACTTATGCATGGCTGGCGCGCACCCTCGCCGCGCAGGAACATCCCGCCAATAACCCGGAGCTGATTCGGAACGTGCTGGATTTCTTCGCCGGCCCGGATCCGCCGCCGGAAGCTGAGAAGAATCGCAAGGAGTGGCGGAAAACCGTGCACGCGCTGGAAAAGCTCCGCAATGCGGCTGCGGCAAATTCGGAGTGACGGGAACACGATCCTCCGCACATGGCATACTGGAGATTCACTCCTGAACATCCAGAATGTTTCGCTACTCGGAAAACGACTTCTATTGCGAACAAGTGCCTCTCGCCGACCTGGCGCACGGCGTGGGAACGCCGGCCTACGTGTACTCGAGCGGCGTGATCCTGGCTAACTATCGCGCTTACACGGAAACTTTTGCCGATCTGCCGCACACTGTCTGCTATGCCGTGAAGGCCAACTCCTCGCTTGCGGTGCTCAGTCTGCTGGCGCGCGCCGGCGCGGGTTTCGACATCGTTTCGGGCGGCGAGCTTTACAGGGTGCTCCAGGCGGGCGGTGATCCCGCGAAGGTGGTTTTCTCGGGCGTGGGAAAGACAGCAGCCGAGGTCGAGTTCGCACTGGAGAAGGGCATTCATAGCTTCAATTGCGAATCGGAAGCCGAGCTGGCGTTGATTGATGCCATGGCCGCGCGCCTCGGAAGGACGGCGGGCTTTTCGATTCGCGTGAATCCCGACGTGGACGCCGCCACCCATCCATATATCTCGACGGGCTTGAGCCAGCACAAATTCGGCATCGCGATCGCGGAAGCTGCCAACGTCTACGAACAATCGCGGCGGTTCAAAAACCTGGCCGCGGAAGGCGTGAGTTGCCACATCGGCTCGCAGATTCTCGATCCGAGTCCGATTCTGGAGGCAGTGGACAAAGTGCTGGCGCTGGCGGCGGCGCTCCGCGGGCACGGCCATCCTATCCGGCACGTGGACCTGGGTGGCGGGCTGGGCGTGGCGTATCACGAGGGTGAGAACGCACCGGAGATCCGGCCTTTCATCGATTGTCTCCGCGGGCGTGTCCGCGCCAGCGGTCTGCGGGTGATGGTGGAGCCGGGCCGAAGCATCGTGGGCCCGGCCGGAGTGCTGCTGACGCGCGTGCTCTACCGCAAGAGGAACGGCGCGAAGGAGTTCATCGTGGTGGATGCGGCCATGAACGATCTGATCCGGCCGTCGCTATATCGCGCCCACCACGAAATCGTACCTCTGCGAAAGAACGCGCTGCCGCCGGTGAAGGCCGACGTGGTCGGCCCGGTCTGCGAGACGGGCGATTTCCTGGCACGAGACCGCGAAATGGCAAACGTGATGCCCGGCGATTACCTGGCGGTTTGCACGGCTGGCGCGTATGGGTTCGTTCTCAGCTCGAACTACAATTCGCGGCCGCGCGCTCCCGAGGTACTGGTGGAGGGCGATCAGTGGCGGGTAATCCGGCAACGGGAGAAGCTCGAAGATCTGGTTCGCGGCGAGACGCAGTAGCTGGGCAGCGCGCGAGTTAGAGGGTCTGTAAGATCCTCTTGAACTCCTCTGCCTTGGAGGAGCCGGGGTAAAGCCGCAAATATTCTTCGGAATGCTGTTTGGCTTCCGCTTTCCGTCCAAGCTTGAGATATAGCTCGGCGGAGCCAGACGATCCATGGACAGAACCATTCTACAAATCTGCAGGCGCGGCTACACCCGAGCACAGCACCGGCAAATATCATTAATAATATATACAGTTCAAAGACTATTAAATAGTCTATACTGTATGTCCAGCTTACGACTGTTGCTATGTTCCGTTACAGAGTTGTTCTCGTTTGCGTGGCGGTATTTGCGGCTTCGCTGCCTGTCCAGGTCTACATTTGCGACGCCAACAATCACAGGATCCGCAAAGTTACTACAGACGGCATCGTAACGACGATAGCAGGCGGGTAACGGCGGGATCGGCCAGTCTCACGGCGGCGACTTCGGTGACCGACATGAACGGCCAGCGGGCATTACGGCGACACCAACAAAAGCCGGCGTTCTCACCATCGTGGCGACGTACGGCGCGTTCACCGCTACCTTCAACGCCACTATCACCGATCCGATCAGGCCGCCACCCGTAACGGATGTTCCCGTGATTGCGGACGGAGGAATCGGCCAGAACGGATTCAGCGTGCCGGCCGTGCAAAGCATCTCCGCGGGAGCCATCACCACGATTTATGGATCGAACTTCATGGCGGCGGGCAGCTCGCCGGCGATGAACAACGTCGCCGGCGAGGAACAACGTCGCCAGCGGTCAGCTCTCCACGAAATTCGCCGGCGTGTGCGTCAGCTTCGGGACAACTCCGGCTCCGATCTTCGCCGTGGCGCCGACGCAGGTCACCGTCGAAGTCCCGTCCGTGACGCCGGGGACGGTCGCGGTACAGGTGCTGCGCAGTTGCGGCGAGGTGACCGAGCAGAAGAGCAACGTCTTGAACGTGACCGCGCGGGTTGCGACTCCCGAGTTTCTCTACCTCCAGATCAACGCCGACGGCAAGAACCCAGTGGCGGCCGTGGGCATGGACGGTCGGTACATCGCGCCGCCAGCCGTGATTCCGGCAGCGCGCTCGGCGGTGGCCGGCGACGTGCCAGTGATTTACGCCCTTGGACTCGGTGCGACGGACCCGCCGTTGACGACCGGTGTGCCGGCGGGCGGGATTGCATCCATCGCACCGCCCACGATCGCGATCGGCGGCGTGGCACTGAGTGCAGCCGACGTCCTGTATGCAGGCGCAACGCCCGGCTACATCGGCTTGTACCAGGTCTGCGGGTGCCCGCGGGTGTTCCCTCCGGAAATCAGCCGATCGTGATTCAGACCGGCCGGCCCAGAGCCCCGCCGGCGCATATCTCGCGGTGCAATAAATGAGATCGGGGCGGGGCGCCCGTCCCTATTTCACCTTCATCACGAACACGGACTGATCGTCGAACGCCACGGTCGAGAACCGGTCGAGCTCGTGGAAGATTTCGTCCACCAGGGCCTCGGCGGATACTCCGCAATGGCCGCGGACCGCCTGCGCCAGCCGTCCGCGACCAAATTCCGTGCCGGCGGCGTTCAGGTGGTCGGTAATCCCGTCGGAGTACAACACGATCACGTCGCCGGATTGCGCCTGAAAGGTGAATTCTTCGTACTCGCGCTCGTCGAGCAGGCCCAGCGGAACACCCTCGACGCGAATTTTCAGAATCTCCGATCCGCGGCAGATCATGGGCGGCAGGGCGCCCGCGTTGGCCATGACGATTTGCCGCGTGGCGGGATCCCAGAGCAGCACGCCCAGTGTGACGTAGCGCGCCTCGACCTTGCGCGCGACGAGCGCTTCGTTCAGCGCCTTCATCAGCTCGGCGGGCCGGCGCCAGCGCGGCGCCAGAGTCCGCAGCAGGCCGCTCATCAGGCCACCGTATAGCGCCGCCGCTGCTCCCTTGCCGCTGACATCCCCCATGGCGATCACCGTCCGGCCGTCGCGCTGCTCGAAGATGTCGTAGACGTCGCCCGAGATTTCCCGCGCGGGGCGCAGTTTCACGGCAGCCTCGATGCCCTCGATCTCCGGTGCGGCATCGGGAATCAGCACCCGCTGCAACTCGCGCGCGGCCTGCAAATCCTCTTCCATGGCACGCTCGCGCTGAGCGATTTCCGCGTAGAGGCGGGCATTTTCCACGCTGCTGGCCACTTGCGGCGCCAGAAGGGAAAGCGTGCGCGTATGATCGTCGCTGAAATATCCGACGCGGTCGCTCTCCAGATCCATGATGCCGATCACGCGGTCGTGGGCGATCAGCGGGACCGCAATTTCGGAGCGGATATCGGGGTGCGATGCGATGTAGCGCGGGTCCTTGGCGGTGTCGTGCACCCTCACCACTTCGCGCGATTCGGCGGCGGCGCCCGTGATGCCCTTGCCCAGCGGGACATTGTCGATATTGACGCGCTGATCGTAGCGGATGCTGAACAGGTGGCGCAGCGCTTTGGCCTCGTGGTCGACCGCCAGAATACTGAAGGCATCGTAGTCGATCAGCTCTCGCATCGTGCTGGCGATCTTGCCCAGCAGGACGTTCAGATCGAGAATGGACGAGAACTCGCGCGAGATGTTGGCCAGCGTTTTCAGGGTACGGTTCTGGCGCTCGACGCGGCGGTAGAGGCGGGCGTTATCGATGGCGATGCTGACACGCGCCGCGATCAGCCGCATCAACGCCCGGTCGTACTCGGTGTAAGCATTGACGCGCGTGGTCTGCAGATCGATCACGCCCACTAGCTTGCCGCGCGCCGTCATGGGCACCGCCAGCTCCGTACGGACGGCATCTACCGTATTCAAGTAGCGAGAGTCGTTGCGCACGTCCCCGACCAGCACCGGCTCGCGGTTCGCGGCAGCGGTCCCGGTAATTCCCTCGCCGACGGCGATCGAGAGATGGCGCACGACTTCGTCGCGGTGGCCGACGGCGTAGCGGATCCTGAGATCGCCGCGCCGCTCGCTGTAGAGGAGGATTGCGAACAGGTCATAGGGCAGTACGCGATTGACGATCTCGGCCACGTTGGCCAGGAGCAGGTCCAAGTCGAGCGTGAGGGCGGTGGCCGAAGACACTTCCAGGAGGAAATCCAGAAGCTCGCTTCGCTCCCGGAAACGGACCGTGCTTTTTCGGCTGGCTTGCATTCGGTCACGCGGCGGTGGCTTCGACGATCTTGACGCTGGCGCTGGCGCCGATGCGCGTGGCGCCGGCGGCGGTCATGGTTTGCAGATCCTGCAAGGTGCGGATGCCGCCCGACGCCTTTACGCCCATCCCAGGCCCGACGGCCGCGCGCATGAGCGCGATATCGTGCGCCGTGGCGCCGGCCGAAGAGAATCCCGTCGAGGTCTTCACGAAATCCGCACCGGCGGCCTTCGCGAGCTGGCAGGCGACGGTCTTTTGGGTATCGTCGAGCAGCGCGGTTTCGAGGATCACCTTGACGATCGCGCCGGCCTTGTGGGCCACTTCGGCCACCGATGCAATGTCCTTGCGCACGGAGTCGGTCTCGCCGGAACGGAGCGCGCCGACGTTGATCACCATGTCGATTTCCTGCGCTCCGTCGCGGACCGCGAACGCGGTTTCGGCGGTCTTGGATTCCATGCTGGTGGCGCCGAGCGGGAATCCGACCACGGTGCAGACGCGCACCGGCGATCCCGCGAGCTCGGTTTTCACCAGCGGCACCCAATACGGGTTCACGCAGACGCTGGCGAAATTGTACCGGCGCGCTTCGCGGCAGACCTTCACCACGTCGTTGCGAGTGGCCTCGGGCTTGAGGATGGTGTGATCGATCAGGGCGGCGATCGCGGGATCGATCTTGGTCAGCTTCTCGCTGGCCGATACCCGCGAGGCGCCCGCGGCGATGATCTCCTTCGCATTACGCGCGCAGGTCTGGACGCAGCGCTGCACACATCCGGGACAGACCTGATCGGGAAGATTCAGCCCTTCGCCCTTTTTGACCGCGGCGCCCGACGGTGCGACGCGCGCCAGGATTTCCTCTCCAATCTGTGCAACGAGTCTGTCGAGTTCCGTCTGGTTCACGAGGATGCTTTCTCCCGGTACTGCCGCTCGATTTGCATGATCTTGTCGACTCGGGCCTGGTGGCGTCCGCCGGCGAAGGGCGTGGCTAGCCACGTCCGCAGTACTTCTTCCGCCTGGGTTTGGGTTAACAGCCGCGCGCCCAGCGTGAGCACGTTCGAATCGTTGTGTTCGCGGCCGTTTCGAGCGGACGCCTTATCGTAGCACAGGGCCGCGCGAATTCCCGGAACCTTGTTGGCCGCCATGCACGAGCCGATTCCCGCGCCGTCGATGATCACGCCGCGCGCCGCGCGCCCCCCGGCGACGAGCTGCGCTACCTTGTGCGCGATATCGGGGTAGTCCGCGGCTTTCTCCTCGTACACGCCGACGTCGCGAGGCTCCAGCCCCAGACCCTCCAACAGCGGCTTCAGGGCTTCTTTCAGACGAAATCCCCCGTGGTCCGCGCCGATAGCCACCGTCTTCTCGGGCGGCGCGAGCGCGGTGAGCTGGTCCTCGGGAAGCTCGACGATGCGCACGCCGCGAGAGGCCGCCAACTCGAGCGCTGACGATGTGACGATGGTCCCCACCGGGACGCGCACTTCCCCCGAAGCCGGCACGTCTTGAGCCGTGATCACCCGTTTCATAGAATCGTAAGGACTATTGTAATGGGTGCTCAAGGCGATTATCTCTCCCGATTGCTTCACCAGGGCGACCTGGGTTGGGGCGTTATGCTGGTCGGCCTGCTGGCCGCGTTCGCATTCGGCGCAGTGCACGCGCTCTCGCCGGGACACGGCAAGACGTTGGTGGCGGCGTACCTGGTGGGCTCGCGGGGCACACCGAGACACGCCATCTTCCTGGGCCTGATGGTCACCTTCACGCATACGATCAGCGTGTTCGCACTCGGCCTCACGACACTCTACCTCTCGCGTTTCGTGCTGCCGGAGCGGATCACCCCGGTGCTGGGCGTGATTTCCGGACTGACGATCGTCTGGGTAGGCGCCACGCTTCTGTATCGCCGGACCATCGGACGGAAGACGGTCGCGCCGGCGTCTCCGCTGATGCACGATCATGGCGACGGGCGCGTTCACTCGCACGTGCCCGACGACATCACGATGGGCGGTCTGATTGCTTTGGGCGCCAGCGGAGGGCTGGTACCGTGCCCTAGCGCGCTGGTGCTCCTGCTGACATCGGTGTCGTTGAACCGCGTCGGCTTCGGGCTCACGCTGCTGGTGGCGTTCAGCGCCGGCCTCGCGGTGGTGTTGAGCGCGGTCGGTCTTGTCGTGCTCTACGCCAAGCACCTGCTGCCCGACACCGCACGGGCGGGGCGCAATCCGTGGTTTCGATGGCTGCCGGTGGCGAGTGCGGCCGTGGTTACTTGTATCGGGATCGCGATGACCTGGGTTTCCGCGCGGGGCTGACCGGCGCAGTCGCGCGCTGGGGCGGCACGCGCCGAGCCATCGTCCACAGAAGCACCATCGCCAGCAGCACGAGCAGCACCGACGCGACATCGCTGTCGCCGAAGTGGTCGCCGAAGAAAACGATTTCGCCGTCGTGATTGCGGTACCATCCGTGCCAGACGCGTTCCTCGTCACGCAGCGATTGCTCGAGCGTTGGCCGGATCGCGGACTTGGTGGGCTCGACCGCGGGATCATTCGGACGGAATGCAGCCAGTTCGCGCGACCATTTCTCGCTAAGCGCGTATTGGTGTTTGCGGAACCAGTTGCCCCACGCGGCGGCAGAGAGCGCGTGCGGTCCGGGCGTAGCGATATCGATTCCGGCTTTGCTCAGCATCAGCCCGCTGAAGACTGTGTGGCCGGGAGTGTTCTCCAAGTGCTCGACGCGCGCCTGAAGAAACACACCTAGGCCGAAGTCGATCGCGCAACCCGCGACGATCAGCAGCGCCACTCCGCGCTTCGATCCGAAGCGGGCCGCTAACAGGGTCAATCCGAGGGCGAACATGGATAGCAGCGTCAGGTGTCCTACGCCGTAGTAGTCGCGTTCGCCCACTACGAGCAGGCCGACGGTCACGGAGAATGCGATCAGCGCCAGCCAGAAGTTTCGCAGTCGGATTGCGGGATCGCGCAGCGCTCGGACCAGAAACCATACCACCAGCGGTCCGCCGAAGACACCCACGGCAAATATCAGGCTGGTCTGGTAGATGACGAATGTGTTGTCGCGGATGTAGCCTGCGAGGCTCGGCTGGTCGAAGGCGTGCATCAGGCTGGGTGTACGCAGCAGGTGAGGCACCGTGGTGTCGAACAGGTTGGCAAGGAACTTGAGCACGTACCCGTTCTCGTCCTTGGGACCGTAGGCGACCGATGTGTTTACCGGCGCCATGATCGTGCCCCGGATACCGTACGTCGCCAGGGTCCAGCCAAACCAGGCGATGAGCAGGGCCCCGCTCAAGCCGGCGATGGAGGCCAGTTCCTGCCACCGGTTTGCCCGTTTCGGAAACACGATGAACAGGTAGTGGAGCGCGAAGAAAACGCAGTACGGCGCCGCCGAGTAGTGCGCCAGCAAGCCGGCAGCGAGCGCGAGGAATGCGGCTGCGGTACGCAGACGGTCCCGCTTCCTCCAGCCCGCGAGATAGAACGCAATACCTAGCACCACATAAAACGCCGCCAGGGATTTTGCGCCGGTGTAGGTCGCATTCACGATTACGAACGGGCTGCACGCGAAGATACCGGTCAGCACCAGGATCACACCCTTTCGCGGGCGTCCCAACACGGGCAGAATGAGGCAGCAAGGCAGGAACAGCAGCAGGTTCAGAAACGTGTAGGTACTCTGGAAGACTTCAAAGCGGTCGCCCGCCTGCGCCATGGTGAATGCCGCAAGAACGTTCAGCCCCGGCGGCCTCGACGTGATGCGGTATCCGCCGAACATCTCGGAGTCCTTCGGGAAATGGTGCAGGAAAAAGAGGCTGCGGCTGAATTGCTCGAGCCAGTCGCCGGTCCAGCCGGCGCCGGAGTAGTTTCGAATCATGGAGAGCGCGATGAGCGTCCACACCAGCAGGAAAACGAAGCCGAGCGCGGTTTGCCGCACGCGGACCGCGCCCCAGAGGCTCCTGATGTCCGGCCACACAAAGGCGCCCAGCGCGGCGCAGACGCCCGATACCGCGAAGCATGCCGCTGCCCCATTGGCGCCGGTGAGATACAACGCCCACCCCGCCAGCCATACCAATATGAGCGACAGCCCGACCGACCCGCACAGCTTCTCCATCGCGCTCCAGGGGCAGCGTCGGAGAATGAAAAATCCGGGCGCGAACGAACACACCGCCAGTATCAGCAGGGTCAGAGCCAGTTGAGCGAATGCCACCACCGCTCAGTGTAGCAACGTGGTCTGGCGCGCTAACCCAGTTCC
>Ga0335080_10008889_pt1 | contig 10486 bp, 6 predicted proteins | sample Lox_Sample_34_FD_206720 | JGI IMG/M metagenome (GOLD analysis project Ga0335080, IMG submission 206720) | Soil microbial communities from Loxahatchee National Wildlife Refuge, Florida, United States - Lox_Sample_3.4 | ecosystem: Environmental > Terrestrial > Soil > Wetlands | place: USA: Florida... | reverse complement strand
TTGAAGCCGGTGGCAAGGTATAGCCCCTGCACCTCCGGCGTCTCGCCGACGTAGTAGCGGTCATCCGGAGTGAAGCTCTCCGGTCCGTTGAAGAACAGCTGGATCCCGGTATTGGCGAGCGCCGGCACGCGTCGCACCGCCGCCTCGAGAATCGGCTCGAAATGCTCGTGATCCTCGGGCAGCGTGTCGAAGCAGAAGTCCTCGGGGATCCCGCCCATCCCCCACGGCTTCGCGATCGGTTCGAAACAGCCCATCAGAATCTTGCCGGCGTCCTCCTTGTAGTAGGCGCACTCATCCTGGACCCTCAGCACTGGCAGGTTGCCCGGAAGGCCCGCGACCGGTTCGGTGACGATGTAGAAGTGCTCGGCGGCGTGCAGCGGCACGGCGGCGCCGACCTCGGCCGCGAGCCGGTGCGACCACATGCCACCGCACAGCACCACGGTGTCGGCGCGGATGTCGCCATCGGCGAGCTCAACGCCGACCGCACGTCCGCGCTCGACGAGGATCCGGCGCACCGGAGTGTTCTCGAAGATCCTCGCGCCGCGCTGCTTCGCGCCCTTGGCGAGCGCGTGGGTCGTGTCGATCGGGTTCGTCTGCCCGTCCTTCGGCAGGAAGATGCCGCCGACGAGGTCGCCGACCTCGAGCAGCGGCCAGCGCTCGCGGATCTCGCCCGGCGACAGCAGGTCAACCGCGAGGCCGAAGGTCTTGCCCATCGACGCGCCGCGCTTGAGCTCCTCGAGTCGCTCCGGCGTCTTCGCGACGCTGATCGAGCCGTTTTGCTTGAAGCCCGTCGCCTGGCCGGTTTCGGCCTCGAGCGAAAGGAAGAGGTCGGCCGTGTACTTGGCGAGCTCGGTGAGATTGCGGGTCGCGCGCAGCTGTCCGACGAGGCCTGCCGCGTGCCAGGTCGTGCCGCAGGTCAGCTGCTTGCGCTCGAGCAGCACGACGTCGCGTACGCCGATCTTGGTCAGGTGGTAGGCGACCGAGCAGCCCGCGACGCCGCCGCCGACGATGACTACGCTCGCACGAGTGGGCAATGACATGGCCGGATGTCCTCAGCAGCTGGATCTCAGTATCTCGGCGGGGCGATCACCCACAGCGACACCGACGTGACGCTGCCGGGGTTGCGGGCCGTGAAGGCCTCGCCGCGCTCGATCCGAAAGCTGTCGCCGGCGCGCAGCTCAAATGTCCGCGTGCCGATGCTGAGCTCAAGCTCCCCGGCGATGACGTAGCCCGACTGCTCTGCCATCCGCGAGACCTGCTCATCGCCGCTGCGCGCGCCCGGCGCGAACGTGGAGAGAATGAGCTCCGCCTCGCCGGTCAGCGTCGGCGACAAGAGCTCCTCCTCGATGCCGGTCCCGGGGAAGTCGAGCCGCCGGCGGTGCTCGCGGCGCACGACGTGACCGTGTTCAGCCGGAACGCGCGGGTCGTAACCCTGGAAGAACCAGCTGATCTGCACGCCGAGCGCCTCGCTGATCGCCTTCAGCGTCGAGATCGAGATCTCGGAGCGGCCGCGCTCGATCTGGCTGACGTACCCGATCGAGCGCCCCACGGACTTGGCGAGCGCCGCGAGGTTCATGCCGCGGGCCTCCCGCAGGTCGCGGATCTGGCTGCCGAGCGGACTGGGCGCCGGCACCGCCCGCGTGCGGCGCGCCGGCGTCCGCGCGACCGGCGCACGGCGAGGGGCACGCGCGGGAGGCTGACGCGGCATGGGGTTCCGGCTCCGGGAGGACCGAACTTTCACGACTATAGCCGAATCGCGGCCGCATTTCACATCGGTGAAATAATTTGGAAATCTTTCATCGTGGTGCCGTAGGACCGGGCCGCAAGCCACCACGCGTGCGCTGCATCGGCGACAATCCCCCGATCGCCCCTCGCCACCCCAGGACCCCGATGCCATTGCCGTCGTGGATGCGCGCAGCGCTGCTCAAGGGTCACGGCGGCTTCGAGCAGCTCGAGGTTCGCGAGGACGTGCCCGTTCCGGCGCCCGGCGCCGGCGACGTGCTGGTCGCGATCGGCGCGGCGGCGGTCAACAACACCGACATCAACCTGCGCACCGGCTGGTACTCGAAGCAGGCCGACGCGGCAGCCGCGGACGAGCGCGCCGCAGACGCCGGATGGACGGGGTCCGCGCTTCGCTTTCCGCGGATCCAGGGCGCCGATGCCTGCGGGACCATCGTCGCCGCCGGCGCAGCGACCGACGCACGACGCATCGGCGAGCGCGTCATCATCGACCCGGTGCTGCGTCCGCCCGGCGGCGGACTCGACGGCACGCGCTATTTCGGCTCCGATTGCGACGGCGCATTCGCCGCCTACGCGGTCGTGCCGGCGGCGAACGCCCGTACGGTCAGGAGCGCGCTCAGCGACGTCGAGCTCGCCACGTTCCCGTGCTCATACACCGCCGCCGAGAACATGGTGTCGCGAGCCGGCGTCGCGGGCGACGACGTCGTCCTCGTCACCGGCGCCTCGGGCGGCGTCGGATCGGCGGCGCTGCAGCTCGCGAGGCGCCGAGGCGCCCGCGTCATCGCGGTCGCCGGCGCGAGCAAGGCGGCTGCGGTCGCAGGACTCGGTGCGTCGCGGGTCATTGCGCGGGATGCGGATCTCAGGGCCGAGCTCGGCCCCGAGTCGGTCGACGTCATCATCGACGTCGCCGGGGGAGCGGCATTTCGAAGCTACCCGGACCTGCTGCGGCGTGGCGGCCGTTACGCCGTCGCGGGCGCAATCGCCGGCGCCCTCGTCGAGCTCGATCTTCGTTCGCTGTATCTGAAGGACCTCGCGCTGCTCGGCTGCACGGTCCCCTCACCCGCCGTGTTCTCCGACCTCGTCGGCTACATCGAGCGCGGGGAGATCCGGCCGCTCGTGAGCGCCGTCTATCCGCTCGCCGACATCGCCCGCGCCCAGCACGATTTCCTGAGCAAGAACCACGTCGGAAAGATCGTGCTCGTGCCCTGAACTAGACGACGGCCGCCTCGTCTGCGTCTCGCAGCCCGACCGTGCGCTCGGCAGAACGCAGCGTGTTGTAAAGCAGCATCGTCACGGTCATCGGGCCTACGCCGCCCGGGACCGGCGAGATCAGCGAGGCCTTCTGGCGGACGCCCTCGAAGTCCACGTCACCGACGATGCGGCCGTCCGGCAGCCGGTTGATGCCGACGTCGATGACGACCGCGCCGGTCTTGACCATCTGCGGCACGATCAGGTTCGGCACGCCGGCGGCGACCACCAGGATGTCGGCCAGCAGCGTGAAGATCGCGAGGTCGCGCGTCAGCTTGTGGCAGATGCAGACGGTCGCGTCCCTCTGCATCAGCATCATCGCGGTCGGCTTGCCGACGATGTTGCTGGCGCCGACGACGACGACGTTGCGACCGGCGATCTCGACGCGCTCGTGCTCGAGAAGTTTCTGCACACCGTAAGGCGTGCAGGGCGGGAAGACGGTCGATCCGGTCAGCAGGCCGCCCACGTTGTAGAGATGGAAGCCATCGACGTCCTTGTCGACGGAAATGCGCTCGAGCACGCGCCGCATCGCGATGTGGGCCGGCAGCGGCAGCTGGACTAGGATGCCGTGGACCGTCGGGTCGCCGTTCAGCCGGTCGATCTCGCCGAGCAGGACCGCCTCCGGAACGTCGGCGGGGAGCTCGATGCGCTCCGAACGGATGCCGACCTCCTCGCAGGCGCGCACCTTGTTGCTGACGTAGAGCCTCGAGGCCGGATTGCCGCCGACCAGGATCACCGCGAGTCCCGGCTGCAGGCCGTGCTCGGCGTTCAGCCGGGCGACGCGCACCCGGTATTCGGCGCGCAGCTTGCGGGCCACGGCCTTGCCGTCAATGATTCGCGCGGTCATCGCTTCATCCGTGTCGTCGGGGGAACGGGGCGCGCATTCTAGCGTCCGCTCCGCCCCGATACACGTGCGGCGCGACGAGCCAGCCCGTCGCGGCGGCCGGCCGCGAGCGAAGCCGTCCCGAAGGGGTAGGATGGCGCGGCCGTCGGCCCGGTCAGGCGCTCGCGAGGCGAGCCAGGGATCCGTCGCGGGTCTGTCCATGAAGTCACATGCAAGAGTCGTGGTCATCGGTGGCGGCGTCGTCGGCTGCAGCGTCCTGTACCACCTGACGAAGCTCGGCTGGACCGACGTCGTACTCTGCGAGCGCAAGGAGCTGACGGCGGGCTCCAGCTGGCACGCGGCCGGTGAGTTTCACGCGCTCAACAGCGACGCGGCGATGTCCCGGCTGCAGGCGTATACGGCGCACCTGTACCCGGAGCTCCAGCGAATTTCCGGACAGGACATCGGGCTGCACCTTCCGGGCGGGCTCAACATCGCGGCGACCCGGGAACGCTGGGATCTGCTGCGCGCCGACGCCGCCCGCCACCGCACGCTCGGCCTCGACACGCGCCTCGTCGGACCCGAGGAGATTCGCGCGCTCTGCCCGATCATGGACGTGCGCGGCGTGTATGGCGCGCTCTACGATCCGATGGAGGGTCACCTCGACCCGGCCGGCACGACGCACGCCTACGCGAAGGCCGCGCGGCTCAAGGGCGCCGAGGTCTACCGTCACGCGCGCGTGCTCGACCTCAGGCCCACCGGCCGCGGCAGCTGGCTGGTCGTCACCGAGCAGGGAAACATCGAGGCCGAGCACGTCGTCAACGCGGGCGGCCTGTGGGCGCGCGAGGTCGGGCGGCTGGTCGGCGTCGAGCTGCCGCTGATTCCAATGGAGCACCACTACCTGATCACCGAGGATCTGCCGGAGCTGCGCGGCGCGCCGCGCGAGCTGCCGATCGTGGTGGACCTCGATGGCGAAATGTACTTCCGGCAGGAGCGCGGCGGCGTGCTGCTCGGCGTCTACGAGACGCCGGCCACGCCGTGGTCGGTCGAGACGACGCCCTGGGAGTACGGCGCGAACGAGCTGCTGCCGCCGCAGCTCGACCGGCTCACCGATGCGCTCAACAAGGGCTTCACGCGCTTCCCGACGCTGATGAACGCCGGTATCCGCCGACTCGTGAACGGCCCGTTCACGTTCACGCCGGACGGCAACCCGCTCGTCGGCCCGGTGCCCGGGGTGCCGAATTTCTGGTCCGCCTGCGGCGTCATGGCCGGCTTCGCGCAGGGTGGCGGCGTCGGGCTTGCGCTCGCCACGTGGATGACGGCCGGGGAGCCCGACGGCGACGTTTACGCGCTCGACGTCGCGCGCTTCGGGCCGTACGCGACGCGCCGCTACGTGCTCGACAAGGCGAGCGAGTTCTACTCGAGGCGCTTTCGGATTGCGTACCCGAACGAGTTCTGGCCGGCGGGTCGTCCGTCGAAGACCTCCGCGCTGCACGACCGCCTCGAGCGACGCAATGCGGTCTTCGGCGTCAGCTACGGACTCGAGTACCCGCTCTACTTCGCGCCCGCTGGCGAGCCGGCGCACGAGGTCCCGAGCCTTCGGCGCTCGAACTCCTTCGGCCCGGTCGGCGAAGAGTGCCGGGCGGCGCGCGCGACGGTCGGCGTCCTCGACGCGAGCTCCTTCAGCAAGTACGAATTCACGGGCCCCGGTGTCGAGGCCGCGCTCGACCGGCTGCTCGCCGGGCGCCTTCCCGCGCTCGGCCGCATCCGTCTGACGCCGATGCTCGCACCGAGCGGGCGCCTGATGGGCGACCTGAGCACGCTGCGGATCGCGGACGACCGCTTCCTGGTGTTCGGGTCGGGGTACCTGCAGACCTGGCACATGCGTTGGTTCGGCGAGCGACTGCCTCGACAGGGCGTCGCCGTGCGCAACCTCTCCGATGACTGGGGCGGGCTCGCGCTCTTCGGGCCGCGGGCGCGCGAGGCGCTTTCGCGCCTCGCCGGCGGCGATTGCAGCGATGCCGCGCTGCCCTTCATGGGCGCGCGAGAGATGGACATCGGGATCGCACCGGCACTCGTGGTGCGCGTCTCGTTCAGCGGCGAGCTCGGCTACGAGATCCATGCGCCGCGCGCCTACGTCGCGGGCATCTACGCGCGGCTGATGGAAGCCGCGGCGGACCTCGGCGTGCGCGACGTCGGCATGTACGCGCTGATGTCGCTGCGCCTGGAGAAGGGCTTCGGCGTCTGGACGCGCGAGTACTCGCGCGACTACACGCCGAGCGAGTGCGGGCTCGGGCGATTCATCGCCTACGACAAGCCTGACTTCGTCGGCCGCGACGCCGCGCTGCGCGACCGCGCCACGCCGCCGGCCCGTCGTCTGGTGCTGCTCGAGGTCGATGCGCTCGACGCCGATTCGGGCTTCTATGAGCCGATCTCGCGCGGCGAAGAGCGCGTCGGGTTCGTGACGTCGGCCGGGTTCGGCCACACCTGCGGCAAGAGTCTCGCGCTCGGCTACGTGCAGAATACGGCCGCGGCGCCGGGAACGGCGCTTTCGCTGACCGTCCTTGGGGACCCGCGCCCGTGCCGCGTGCTCGGCGCGCCGCCGGTCGATCCCGCGGGCGCGCGCATGCGCGCCTGAGCGACGGCTGAGGAGCAGCTGCGATGGGAGAACAACCGCCGCCTGCCGGGCGACGCGCGCGGCCGAGCGGACGCGAGGCGCGCAAGGCCAAGCGTGCGCTCGCGCCGGCGGCGCCGGCCTACCTCAAGCGTCAGATCCCGCCCTATGCGCTGCTGACCGAGGACGGCCTCGCGACGATCGAGAAGCATGCCGACCTGCTGCTCGAGGAGATCGGGTTGGAGATCCGCGGCGACGCCGAGGCGATCGAGCTGTGGCGCGCGGCCGGCGCCACGATCAGCGGCGGGTGCCGCGTGCACGTACCCTCGGGCCTCGCGCGGGAACTCGTGCAGCGCACCGCGCCACGCGAGTTCACCCAGCACGCGCGCAATCCCGCACGCAGCGTGCAGATCGGCGGTGCGAACGTCGTGTTCGCGCCGGCCTACGGCTCGCCGTTCGTGAGCGACCTCGAGCGCGGCCGCCGCTACGGGACGCTCGCCGACTTCCACAATTTCGTGCGGCTAGCCTATCTCGCGCCCTGGCTGCATCACTCCGGGGGCACCGTGTGCGAGCCGGTGGACGTGCCGGTCAACCAGCGGCACCTCGACATGGTCTACGCCCACATGCGCTATTCCGACAAGCCGTTCATGGGCTCGGTGACGACCGCGGCGCGCGCCGCCGACTCGATCGAGCTGTGTCGGATCCTGTTCGGCGCGGACTTCGTCGACGGCCACTGCGTCATACTCGGAAACGTCAACGTCAACTCGCCTCTCGTGCTCGACGGCGAGGCCAGCCGCGTAATCCGCACCTACGCCGCGGCCAACCAGGCGCCGGTGTGCGTGCCGTTCATCCTCGGCGGCGCGATGGGGCCGGTCACGACCGCCGGCGGGCTCGCGCAGTGTTTCGCGGAGGCTGTCTTCTGCGTCGCGCTCGGCCAGCTCGAGCGGCCGGGTTCGCCGGCGATCCTCGGCAATTTCCTGTCGTCGATGTCGCTGCGAAGCGGCGCCCCGACCTTCGGCACGCCCGAGCCGGCGCTCGCCTACTTCGCGATCGGCCAGCTCGCGCGGCGGCTCGGCGTGCCGTTGCGCTGTGGCGGCAACCTGTGCGCATCGAAGCTGCCCGACGCGCAGGCGGCCTCGGAAAGTGCCAATTCGCTGTGGCCGGCCTTCCTGGGCGGCGCGAACTTCGTGCTGCACGCGGCCGGCTGGCTCGAGGCGGGGCTGGCGATGTCCTACGAGAAGTTCGTCATGGACGTCGACCAGCTCGGCGCGTTTCACGCACTTGCGCGCGGCATCGCGCTTGACGAGAACGGCTTTGGCCTGAGCGCGTTCCGCGAGATCGGCCCCGGCAAGCACTATCTCGGCTCGGCGCACACGCTCGCCAACTACGAGACCGCGTTCTACGACTTCGAGCTCGCCGACAACAACTCCTTCGAGCAGTGGAGTGCCGAGGGCGCGCTCGAGCAGCCCGCACGTGCGGCGCGACGGTGGCGGGCCCTGCTCGATTCCTACCAAGCGCCACCACTCGATCCAGCGATCGACGAGGCACTTTGCGCCTTCATTGACGATCGCAAGCGCTCGATGCCGGACGGACTCGCCTAAGCGTGCCAAGCCTCGGTTAGACCCCAGTGTCCGAAGCGCACCTGCCCGACCGCTGTGCGAGCGCCGCCGGCGGCAGCCCGCCGAGCACCGCCGTAGGGCACGCAGCCCGCTGCCGCGGCTTTAGTCCGGCTCACTCGCGATAACGGCTGAGTGCGTCTCCGAGCGCCTCGCGCAACGGGCCCAGCCACCGCTCGAAATGCCGCCACTGGTCCAGGCCTTCGCGGTAAATCGGTTGCCGTACCTGCTCGGAACTCGCAGTGCGCACGCTGCGCTCGGTGCGATGGAACTCGAGGCACGCCGCTTCGAACTCGAGGCCGCAAAACTTCAGAATGCGGCGCACGCTGCCCTCGAGATCATCGACGACGTCCTCGTGCAGGACACGCAGCACACGCCCGGGAAGCGCGGCGTCCCAGTGCGCCATCAGCTCCAGGTACGTGCGGTAATAGCGCGCAATGTCGTCGACGCTGTAGGCGAACTCCTGGCCGCGGGCATACAGCTGTTTGAGGTTGCCGAAGCAGCACGCCATCGGCTCGCGGCGCGCGTCGATGATCTTCGCGTTCGGAAGCATCAGATGAATGAGACCAACGTGCCGAAAGTTGTTCGGCATCTTGTCAATGAAGCGCGGCTTGCCGGTGCGGTAGATCTTCGTGTCCGCGAGGTACCTCTCGCCCATGGCGAGGAAGTCGCTGGCCGGCATGGCCGCGAGACACGCCGGGTAGCGGGGATTATTCAGGTCCGGGTTGTAGCCCTGCAGGTCGAGCACCGCTCGGGGCACGTCGGAAAGCTCCTGCGTCCCCTCGACCTGCGAGTGTGAGGCGAGGATCTGCTCGAGTAGCGTAGAACCCGCGCGCGGCAGGCCGAGTATGAAGATGGGCTCGAGGCTCGAGGCGCCATAGCCGCTGCGCTCTTCGAAGAACTCGCGTGTGCAGAACTGCTTCTGCAGTGCGGTATTCTGCTCCACCAAGTCTGGGCGGTACCGGCTCTCGGCTCGCTTGAGCGCGTTGCCGCGCTCGTAGTAGGCCCACGAGCGCTCGTACGCCTCGCGGTCCTCGTACGCCTTGCCGAGCGCGAAGCACAGGTGATAGCGATCGATCGTGGCGGTGTCTGATGCAGCCTCGGCCGCCTGCATCGTCGAGAGCTCCTCGTCCGTGAATCGGTAGGTCTTAAGGTTCGCAAGGCTCCAGTAGGCGTCGCCGAACTTCGGCCTGACCTCGATCGCCGCGTTGTAGGCGTCGATGGCCTCCTGGCGTCGACCGAGCGTCTTCAGGGCATGGGCGATCGAGAGGTGCAGGTCGGCTGCTGCGCGCGATTTCGGGTCCGTGTCCCGGAGCACCCCTTCGAAGCCTCGAATGCCGCCCTCGAAGTCACCGAGGCCCACGGTGGCCGTGGCGCGCAGCGTCCGGTAGTCGACGTTCTTCGGATCGGCTCCGATCAGTCGGTCGAGCTGGACAATCGCCTCCGCATGCTTGTGCCGGTCGAGCAGCACGCACGCGTAATCGCGCCGGAGCTCCGTGTAGTCCGGCGCCAGCTCGAGGGCCGCCGCGAGCAGCACCTCGGCGTCGTCGAGAACTTCGCGCGCGACACCAATGCGCGCCAGCAGGCGCATTGCTTCGACCTGATTGCCGTGGCGCACGAGATATGCCCGGACGAGCTTCTCCGCCGCACCGAGGTCGCCCTCGCAAAAGAGGCCCGTGGCCTTGACCACGTCCGGCGGCACCGACTTCAGTCTGGTGGCGTAGGCCGCGGCGCGTTGCCGCTTTCCCTCGTCCCCGACCAGCCTGTAAAGCCCTTCGAGCATGCTCCAGGTGTCCGGCAGGGCCGCATTGATGCTCACCGCGCGCTCGTAGGCCTCGATCGCGCGAGGTGCCTCCTTGAGCGCGACGTAGCAGTGACCACGCTCCTGGTACAGAGCGCTCATACCCGGGTGGTGTAGCTCGAGGTCCTCGAGCACGCGCAGCGCATCCAGGATCCGGCGTGCCTGGCGCAGTCCGATCGCGAGCAGATAGAGAACGTCCCGGTTCTCGGGATAGTTTGTCCGCAGATCACTCGCCAGGCCGACCGCGTCCGCGAAACGGCGTTCCTTCAGCAGGTCGCGGATCCGCTTGACCTCGCGTTCCACGTCGGCGGAGGCCGGCACAGGCTGCGAGGCAAGCGTCATGGGTTCGTCCAAGGACAAAAAAGAAGGGCAGGCATCGCTGCCCGCCCTTCGATTCTAGCGCAACCGCTTTCGATCGCAGCGCGCGCGCCGTTCAGAACTTGAACCCGAGCCTCAGGCCGAAAACCCGCGGCCGAAGCGGGATCTCCGCCTTGACGTCCTGGCCTGAAGACGTGAAGACACTCGCACGCGTATCGGTGCAGTTCTGACAGTAGAGCGTGCCGTCCCACTGCCCGCGCGCGACGCCGAACGCTGCATCGTAGGTGTTGTAGCCCGGCATCGTGTAGCGCAGCCACGTCGTCGTC